>Ga0164290_1000743_pt1 | contig 84770 bp, 88 predicted proteins | sample Micstemetagenome_FD_108782 | JGI IMG/M metagenome (GOLD analysis project Ga0164290, IMG submission 108782) | Contaminated culture microbial community from soil near Moab, Utah, USA - Microcoleus steenstrupii SON62 (Illumina Assembly) | ecosystem: Environmental > Terrestrial > Soil > Soil crust... | reverse complement strand
TGAAGAGATCATTTGGTTACCCGGTGGTAAAGGCGGGTTAGGCAATACCAACTTTAAAACCTCAACCAACCAGGCACCGGAACATGCACAACCTGGGCTTCCGGGCATAGAAGGTTGGAAAGTGCTGGAGTTGAAAGTACTGGCGGATGTAGGACTAGTTGGTTTTCCGAATGCCGGTAAATCTACCTTGTTAAGTGTAATGACAGCAGCTAAGCCAAAGATTGCAGACTATGCATTTACAACCATTACACCTAACCTTGGCATGGTAGAATACAGAGATGGCAAAAGCTTTTGCATTGCCGACCTGCCAGGCATTATTGAAGGTGCTGCAGAAGGTAAAGGATTAGGGCATCGTTTCCTCAGACATATTGAACGCAACTCTATTCTACTGTTTCTTATTCCGGCAGACAGCAAAGACCATAGAAAAGAATTTGACATATTGATGAATGAGCTGGAGGAATACAATCCTGAATTATTGCACAAGCAATTTGTAATTGCTGTATCCAAGAGTGATATGCTGGATGATGAATTGATGCAGGCTATTGAAAAGGAACTACCGGAGCACATTCCGCATATTTTTATTTCATCTGTAGCTAATAAAAATATTCAGCAGATGAAGGATTTGTTGTGGAAGACGTTGAATGAGCCGAAAGAATCTGTATAACAAAATTGTATCACCTGGTTTAAATCAAATGAATAGAGCCTCTATTGGAAAGAGCAAAAGATTAGCTTCTATGCTTATCGACAATACCATACTCAGTTTTCTGTTGGTACCTCCTTTAAGTATTTTCTTAAGAACAACGGACAATCAGCTAAATGAAGGGATTCAAAATGATAAAATAATCGCAATTGCTTTGTTTATGATTGTTTATATGTTGAAAGATAGCTTTCGTGGACGAAGCGCTGCAAAAAGGATTTTGAACTTGCAAATTGTTGATATAAAAACCGGGAAGTCCGCAAATATCATTCAGTGCTTTACTAGAAACCTAACAACTCCTTTATGGATGATAGAAGTTATAGTTGCTTGGATAAACCCGGAAAGGCGCATAGGAGATTATTTGGCAGGAACCAGGACCACTTTATTTGAAAAGCCTACAATATGAAGGATTAAGGTTAATTCCTATACATTAATTCTATCAGGTATCAATTCCTAAAATTCTGCGTAACCATTATCCCATACATTCCTCCATCCAGTATTCCAATACCCAATCTTCCAAATGCAGGTTGTAAAATATTAGCACGGTGGCCGGGAGAGTTCATTAAACCGGTATGAGCCAATCGTAATGTTTGAGCCAAAGCCAGGTTTTCTCCTGCTGTAAGAAATTTTACCCCTTGAAGCTTCATACGGTCAAACGGGTCTTTGCCTTCGGGGGTATGATGCGAAAAATAACCACGGGCAAACATATCTTTTGAATGCAGTCTGGCCACCACGGCCATTTCAGGATCAGCTTTTACAGGCTTTAATCCATGCTTCACTCTTTCTTCGTTTACCAGTTCTAACATTCTGGCTTCTAAATCGTGACGAACCTTAGGATCTTTTACAGTGAAATGCAGCTGAACTGTTTTCTCAGATTTTGGATCAACAGTTAAGCGATGCATTGTTTGTTTGGCAGCATCATTAAATACAGGAGAGAATTTATCCTGAAGCCACTCAGCACTAGGTGCTGTACGAGAGGCTATTTCGCTGTCTCTTGTTTCCCTGGATAAACCATCAGCAATTGGAATGGATAATAGGAGTGCAGAAAATACGATGGCATATAATGCGCCTCGTACAAGGCCCGGTATCATGCCCATAGCACGGTTGGCTGTGTGCATGTGGGCTTGTGCCGGAAAGCTATGAATGATCTTTGAAGCAATGATGCTTAGAATGGTACTCAATACCACAAAGGTGAGCAGAAAGGCCATCGGCAGCGTATATACACCAAGCCTGAAGTTATTTGCAAGGAAACGGTTGAGATAAGGATAGAACAGGAAAGTAAGGGTTAATCCTACTGCCAATACCAGCAGGTTGGTTGCACTGATGATAAAGCCCCTTTGCCAACCCATCCAAATGCAAAACAAAACAACTAAGCCAAGCAGAATATCAATATAGTTCATACTTAAAATTTGCTACTGTTGTTAAATAGCAAATTTGATTCCCGATGTTTATTGCCCACAGAGGGCCGCTGAGGAAACGGAGTATCTCAGCGACCCTCTTTAATCTCTGCTGTTCTCTGTGGAAGAACAAGGCCTTACGCAAATTCCGAAGCTTCGGGAGCAAAGTTGAAGAGAGACGCAAAGTTTTCGCTGCGTAGTTACTGTCCTGAGCTTGTCGAAGGGCTGCGAGAATCGCCTTAGCGTTCTTAAAATACTTCCCGTCTTTGCGTGAAAGAAATTTAATATGGCCTGCCAATTGTATCGCAAACTGCTTTTAACAAGCTTCGGGTATCGTGTGCATCGTGCCATTTTTCCCAAAGCATTACACCATTAGCTCTTTGCTTGGCCAGCATCGTTTTGTTTTTAATGGTAGGCTGGCCATTGTAATAAATGGTATATCCGCCGGGGAAGGCTGTAGTTGTTACTGTTGCCGAATCAGACAAGTGACTTCCACCTTGTGCCAAAATATCCTTATAGGCCATAGTTGTTCCGGTTTGTGCAATGCCCGATGCACGGCCATAAGCCGGTAAGCCCAATACACATTTTTGTGCAGGCATGTTACGGGTATTGAGCCAATAGTTCAAGCAGGTCACTGCAAGGTTATAATCGCTATGATGCTTGTAAGGTACTGTTGAATTGAAATCATCATAAGCCATTACATTAAACCAATCGGCATAACCAAATACTTCATTCGTGATAGCATCGCGGATGCCACCTGCATATTTGCCGGCAGTGATGGCCGCAGTGAGATAATACTTTGCATCGCGGTGTAAGGAGTCAGATAATTCTTTCATTAAAGCGGTAAAGGTGAGATGCGTACCATCGCTTGTTGTGGGAAACTCCCAATCAACATCCACCCCATCAAAACCAAATTGGCGCACTTTTGTCATTACATCTTTAATGAAATTATTACGACCTGCAGCAGTAGATGCCATGTTTTTAAAGTTGCCATTGGCCGATTCATTGATACTTACAAATACTTTGGCATTGTTAGCCTTTGCTTTTGCAATAAACTGTGTGACCTGTGTTGTATTGGGAACCGTTAAGGTGCCGGAACTGTTAACACCAAAGAACGCATAGTTTACCACATTGCACATTCTAAATTTCTGATCAGGTATATCGGCCAGGGCTCTATAGCTGGGAAAATATCCCACTATATAAAATCCAAACGGTGGCGGCGGAGTGATCACAACAGGAGGTGGTGGTGGCGGAGGGGGCGGTGGAGGTGTCGTATCGGTATCTTTTTTACAAGCCTGCACTATTAACAAAACGGCAAGCATCCAAACCAGGTGTTTCGTATATCTCATAAACAATCTTGAGAGGTTCAAAATACTAACTAAAAATTATTCGAGGGCTATTTTTATCAGTATTCCTTGGCAAGTTTTTAAGTACGTTTGCCTCTGCATTAAAAATCTATATGAACATGAGAAAATTATTTCTAACGTTTTTGCTAAGCATCACATTGATCTTCCGTGCAGCTGCTGATGAAGGTATGTGGTTGCCCTTGCTATTAGGCCAGCAAGTGTATAATGACATGGTGAAGAAAGGCCTGAAACTTTCCAAAGAACAATTGTACAGTGTAAACAAAGCATCGCTGAAAGATGCTATCATCATTTTGGTAATGGTTGTACGGGTGAAATTGTAAGCTCGAAAGGCTTGATCTTCACCAACCACCATTGCGGGTATGATGCGATTGCCAATGCCTCTACAGTTGAACATAACTATTTGCAAAATGGCTTTTATGCCAAAAACCATGGTGAAGAGATCAAGACTAATCTTTCGGTTCAGTTTCTTTCACGCATTGATGATGTTACCAAAGAGGTAATGGACTCGCTGAAAGGATTAACGGGTGCTGAAAGAGCTGCTAAGCAGGCTTCTGTTTTAGCTGCCATTAACAAACGCATGAGTGATCCTGCTAAAAGCATTGAAACAAGAATCAGTCCTTTATTTAAAGGCAACCAGTTTCTTGCTTTTGTTTACCAGCGTTACAGAGATGTGCGTTTGGTGGGCACACCTCCTGAAAGCGTAGGTAAATATGGTGGTGATACTGATAATTGGGAATGGCCACGCCATACCGGCGATTTCTCCGTTTTCCGTGTATATACTGATAAGAATAATAACCCTGCAGAATACAGCACTGAGAATGTTCCATTAAAGCCAAAATATCACTTACCGGTTTCTATCAAAGGAGTGAAAGATGGTGACTTTGCCATGATCTGGGGTTACCCTGGCAGCACCAACCGTTATGAATCATCTTACGGAGTGCAGTTAGCTTCTGACATCAATAACCCTACCCTGGTTAAGCTTCGTGACATGCGTTTAAAATACATGTTCGAAGAAATGAAGAAAGACCCGGCTGTCAAGTTGCAACTGGCTTCTGATTACGCTTCTGTTGCTAATTACTGGAAGTTCTTTGAAGGTGAGACAAAGCAGCTATTGAAATATGATGTGTATGGACAAAAGAAAAAAACAGAGGAAGGCTTTATTAAATGGGCCTCTTCCAAACCCGAGTATCAAAACATTTTTAATGATCTGAATACGGCTTACACTGCATGGAGGCCTTATGCCATGCACCGCGTATATATTACAGAAGGCATTTTTGGCTCTCCTTTATTAGCCTTTGCTTCTACACTACAGCAGGTAGAAAATGCTATGGTGAAGCCAGGCACTTCTTCTGCCGATATTAAAAAAGCAGTGGATGCCGCAAACACAGCAAGGCAGAATTTCCTAAAGTCACACAACCGTGCATCGGATCAGAATATTGTAGGTGCTGTATTACAGATGTATTATAGAGATGTGCCGAAAGAGCAGCACCCTGTTGGTTTGTATGACGCTGTTAAAAATGAATATGGAGCATTAGACAAAGCATCTACCTATACAAAATATGCTGAAGCTATTTTCCAAAACACTATGCTGCTTGATAACAGCAAGTGGGATGCATTTGTAAGGAACCCGGAAGCCAATACCTTGCAAACAGACCTTGCATACAATGTGGCTAATGCATTTGTACGCAATTACCAAAGCAAGTATTTGCCTATGTACCAGCAGTTCCAGGCTAAGAACAATGAGTGGGGACGGCTGTACCTGAAAGGTATAATGGAAATGGATCCAAAGAAAGTAATGTATCCTGATGCTACATTCACTATGCGAGTAAGTTATGGAAAGGTAGATGACTATAAGCCAAGAGATGGTGTTACTTATGATTATGTAACAACCATGAAAGGTGTATTGGAAAAGTATAAGCCCGGCGATTATGAGTTTGACTTGCCTGCCAAATACCTGGAACTGGCCCGCAAGAAAGATTATGGCCAGTATATTGACAAACAACGAAATGATCTTGTAGTGGCATTTATTTCTTCGAACGATATTACCGGTGGTAACTCGGGATCACCTGTTTTAAATGGTAATGGCGAATTGATTGGTTTAGCGTTCGATGGTAACTATGAAGCACTAAGCCATAAGCTTGTCTTTGACAAGGATCTGAACCGGACGATCAATGTAGATGTTCGTTATGTATTGTGGTGCATTGAAAAGTTAGGTGGTGCCACTAACATCATCCAGGAATTGAACATTAAGAAATAAAACTTCTCCTTAATTTTAAAGCCATTCACATAATGTGAGTGGCTTTTTTATTGAACACGACCAAATGAAAAATTTTATTCTGCTTCTATTTGTTGGCTTGTCTATTAATGCATGGTCGCAGGCAGAATTTAGTTTGGCTACAGACCTTTCCGTTTTGCGGAACCTCAATAAAGGACAGGAGTTCTGGACAATAGGCCAAACTGTAAAAGGCAACTTTCATTTTACTGATAAGACAGCAGCTTATGTGTGGCTTTCTTATTATGGCAAAGCCAGTTTTCGTACGCCTGCTATTGCCGAAGCGAAATCACCATTTACCAATCCTCAAACCATAAATTATTCTGTTCGATCCAGTTTGCGTTACAGGCAAATATCTATTGGCGGCAAACGTTATTTCAGGGGAACGTATAGATCAAATGACCTGAACATTTATGGCTATGCCGGATTTGGTTTGATGTTGGGCAGAGTGGAAAATGTTTTCAGAACACCTATTGATACCAGCCGGTATATTGTTCAAGCACCAATACAAGGAAGCGGAAAGTTCAACCGGTTAACTTTTGATGTAGGATTAGGATCTGAATATCCTGTAGCTACAGACATCTATCTCTACTCTGAACTGCGATCATGGATACCATCTTCGGGCTATCCTTCAGATTATCTACCCAATAACAAAAACGTTCCTTCTGTATTGGCTTTGAATATTGGAGCCCGGTTGTTGTTTTAATTATTGATATCGAATATCAAAACGGCCTTCGGTAACATTTAGCCTTTGAGAACTGCCATCAATATTTGCTGCGGAAAAATTAAATGTTCCAGAAACGATTTTTGCCGCCGTGTCAAATCTTGTGATTTGTACCATGCCCGTTGCCTGTGGTGTTGTGATCCACTCATTTCGAGGCATAAACCTGCGTTCGATATAATATCCATAATTACCCGTTTGGTTAGGGTATTTCTGTGTGGCTTGATTTAGCTGAAAGGTTCCGGGAGCAGAAACATTTGTTAGAAAGATTTCTATTTCTGTTTCAGTTGGGGAGGAACTAAAGTTGCGGGCATTAATAAGCAAGACGCCACCCTGGGTTGCATAGGAAGCCTCCAATACTGGGGCGGTTGGAGCAATGCCAAATCCCTGGGGCACCCAAAGCTTACCATCTACTTTAGCACCGAAAGAGTTGGCTCCTGTTTGTGTTGGTTCAGGAAGCTCGTCTACTTTCTTTTTACAGGCGAATAAAACAGAAACGAACAGTGTGAAGAGAAAGATGTTTTTCATGGACTTTAATTTTGGATTGATACGAGGTAGTGAAAGGAATTGACAGATCACTAACTGCGGGTACTTCACAAATCGTGCAAAAGAGGATTTTATTGTGGAGATATTGAGCTTTTAACGTAATTGCACAAAATTCTTTTCATGCAGCCCGGCACTACCATCCAAACCATAGAACTCTACAAGTTGTTTGTTCCCTTAAAAGAGCCATTTGTTATCTCTTTAGGTCCTATTACCGAAGTACAGAACATCATAGTGATCATCCGCACAAAAGATGGTTGTGCAGGTTATGGTGAGTGCAGTCCCTATATGTCCATTAACGGCGAAAGCATTGACACCTGCTTTATTGTTGGGCAGTACTTTGCCAAAGTGCTGAAAGGAGAAAATGCATTGGACATTGAAGGCAGTATGAAGAAGATGGATAAAACCATTTATGCCAACACCAGCATAAAAAGTGCATTTGATATTGCCCTACACGACATTGCTGCCCAGCATGCAGGTGTTCCGGTTTATAAATTTTTGGGTGGAGAAAAGAACAAAGTTCTGGAAACCGATATGACTGTAAGCATTGGCGATCCGGAAAAAATGAAAGCAGATGCCATCCGGTTTAAAGGCGAAGGCTTTCCTGCTATTAAAGTAAAACTTAGTGGTGATGTGCAGTTGGATCATGAAAGGATAAAAGCGATACGGGATGGAATTGGAATGGACATTCCATTGCAATTGGATGCCAACCAGGGTTGGGAAGAAGTACCCAAAGCTTTAGAAATATTAAATCTTTTAAAGAACCTCAACATACGCTTTTGCGAAGAGCCAATATTGCGATCAAAGTTTATGGAGTTACCGCAACTAAAGAAGGACTCTCCTATTCCTATTATGGCAGATGAATGCTGTGGTGATCATATTGATGCGCAACGTTTGATTGATTTGAATGCCTGTCACATGTTCAACATAAAGCTTGGAAAGTCATCAGGCTTTTTTAAAGGAAAGAAAATAGCTGAACTAGGTGCACAACATAATATGTACATGCAGGTAGGCGGCTTTATGGAAAGCAAGTTGGGTATGACTGCTGCTGCGCATCTTGCTTTACTTAGTCAGCACATTCTCTATTGCGATTTTGATACACCACTGATGTTTACGGAAGACCCGGTTATTGGTGGTATTGAGTACAAGGCAAATGGTGTGATTGAAGTGCCTGAGATTCCGGGCTTAGGTGCTGTGATTGATGATAGTTATTTACAAAAGGCAGAGAAAGTTGTCTTTGATTAAACCATGAATCATGACAAGCAATATATCATTGATTACATCCGGCGCATTTTACCTATGCCTGATGCACAGGTGAATGATATTGTTAGCCTGTTTAAGGAAAGACTGCTTTCTAAAAACGATCTGTTTGTAAAAGAAGGCAAGGTTTGTAACCAATACGGCTTTATTAAAGACGGCTTTCTGAGAGCTTATACATTTGACCTGGAAGGCAATGAAGTAACAACAGCTTTCTTTTCTGAAAATCAAATAGTAGTTGATATCTTTTCCTTTTTCAAAAGAGTTCCTGCCGGCGAAAGCATACAAGCCTTAACAGATTGCACCCTGCATTGCATCAATTTTGAAGAGATACAAAACGCATTTCATTCTTTACCACAGTTTAGAGAAATGGGAAGAGGCATTTTGGTGAATGCTTACGCACAATTAAAACAACGCATGCTTTCAATGTTGCACCAAGCTGCCGAGCAACGCTATGCACACTTGCTTCAAACCAATCCTGAAGTATTTCAACATGCTCCATTGAAAAACATTGCTTCCTACTTAGGTGTAACAGATACTTCATTAAGCCGTATCAGAAGAGAGTTTTCTAAAAATTCATAGCACAACAGAAAACTTGCCATTTGGCAAGTGCATTCTTCTTTTCCAATAGTTGTTTTGCACTATCAAAACTGAAAAAGATGGATCATCTACCACTTCACGTACCTGCTGTTTTCATTCTCACTACATTATTCACCTTGTTCATTTTTTATAAGGCTGCACACCAAAACAAAACGGTTCTGTACGTATTCATTTCATGGCTGTTGCTCCAAGGCATTGTTGGCTGGACAGGTTTCTACCTTATAGAAGACACAACGCCTCCTCGATTTGTTTTATTGGTTGGGCCAACCTTATTTGCTATTATCGTTCTCTTCATTGCTCCTGCGGGAAGGAAATTTTTATTTGATCTGAATGATAAATGGCTTACATGGTTACACATTGTAAGAGTTCCGGTTGAAATTGTTTTATTCTGGCTGTTCCTCCAAAACCTTGTTCCAAAGGACATGACCTTTGAAGGGCAGAACCTGGATATTCTTTCAGGACTTACCGCTCCACTGATCGCCTATTTTGGGAACCATAAAAAGGTATTGAACAAATGGATCTTAGCAGCATGGAATGTGCTTTGTTTAGTTCTGTTATTCAACATCGTTATCATTGCTGTTACCTCTGCACCGTCGCCGCTTCAAACAAGAGCATTTGATCAGCCTAATGTTGGTGTGTTATATTTTCCATTTGTATGGCTTCCTGGTTTTATAGTGCCATTGGTTTTATTATCGCACTTGATGCTGCTAGGCAAGTTATTATTTAATAAAGAACATAGACCTGAACATCAAGGACATTTAGCAACAAAATGATAGGTAAAAACTTTCAAGAAAAGAGTTCGCTGTTTATCTTGCTCACATGCGGACTCTTTTTCTTTTAGCTCTATTATTTTTTAGCAGAACGCTCTTGTCTCAATCGCCGGTAAAAGTATATTTCGAGAAAGAAAATGGCACTACCGTTATCTATGCCGACAACAGTATGATCTGCCCTCTTTCACTAAAGCTAAAGGTGGAGAAAACCAATATGAATTGTAAAGAGGCCTGCCCCGACGTTGCAGTTATACCAGGCAAGGTTGCGAGGTACAAATTGCTAACATTAGTACCGGAAGAAGGCAAGGCCACTAAATTTAGTTATAACTATAAGTGGTTTTATGGCGATATCACAAAGAAAGATTATGATAAGAACCACGCTTATTACCTGCCTTTTGAAAAAGGCAAAGAGTACACGATGGCACAAGGATATAACGGCTTGCAATCGCACCGGAATGTAGCTGCATTAGATTTCACCATGCCTGAAGGTTCGGACATTACTGCTGCAAGAGAAGGAGTTGTAGTAAAGGTGGTAAAGCATAATATAAACTCTTGTCCAGAGGAACGGTGCAAAGAATTTAATAACACTGTTACTATCTATCATAAAGATGGAACGTTTGCAGAATATGCTCACATAAAACAAAACGGGGCATTGGTAAAGGAAGGTGATGTTGTTAAAGCTGGTCAGCTGATTGCAAAGAGTGGCAATACTGGTTGGTCATCTGGCCCACATCTGCATTTCCTGGTGTACAAATTCACTGAAGATGGGATGCAATCGCTTGAGACAAAATTTAAAACCAGCAAAGGCATCAGCTTTTTAAAAGTGGGTGAGAAATACACCAGAACTTATGAGTGATCAGCTTTTCACTTCCGGTACATTGTCCTTCCAATGCCAAAGATGCAAGCAGGCATATGTTCGGTACGGGCTCCACTTGGCCGAAAGCCTGATCATCTTTTCTTTCATCTCCCGTTTATTACTATCATCAATCCTGTACAATCGTTTCATGGCCATTTGAATACCGTAATCATCAACAGAAAAAACATCTTCGCGGCCGAGTGTAAACATCAGTAACATTTCAGCCGTCCATTTACCAACACCTTTTATCTGGGTAAGAAGTTCAATAATTTCTTCATCGCTCATCTTCTTCAGCCTTGTATCTGTTAGCCGATGATCAATAGCAAATTGGGCAACGTTCAAAACATATTGCGTTTTAGCATTGCTTAGTCCTATTGCTCTTAGTTTGTCAAAGGGTGTTGCTATGATTTGCTGCGGTGTTGGTTCTTCGCCATCATATAAATCAAGAAAGCGATGATAGATAACCTTAGCTACTTTGGTTGACAATTGCTGGCTCATGATAGAGGCACAAAGTCGCAAACAAATGTTTTTATGAAACTTAAGCTTGAAAGGTTCGCTGCCGTTGATAAGCCTTGCCAGTTTTTTGTCCTTGGAAAGGTGTAAAGTATAATCCATAGTCTATCGTTTCCATCTCATTAATGTACCCGAAGTAGTAACTGCCCATCCATGATTGGCATCTAAGAAGAACACCTCAATAAAATCACTATCTACCAGTTTGGCATCCTGCAGCCATGTATTGCCTCCATCTGTAGATTTTAAAATTCGTCCTTGCCTTGTAACTACATATCCAAGGCTATTATCTATGAAATGAAGATCATAGGCACTACCATTTATGGCAACCCGCTGCCAATTGCTACCTCCGTCTGTTGTCCTGTATACAGCATTATTTCCCATTCCTGTAAACCACCCATTATTCAGGCTTACAAATTGAATGGCCATTACTTCTCCAAACTGGTCAGCATAATTCGGTGTCCAGTTCATCCCTCCATTTGTAGTTTTAAATATCTTGTTGCGTCCACCTGCCCATCCATTATTAGCATCTGGAAAATAGATGGAACTTGCTATTTCATTCAAAACCCGTATCCATGTTCTGCCGGTATCCGTTGTCCGTTCAATACCATTATAACCAGCAAGGCATCCGGTGTTGGTATTTGTAAAAAAGACATCCATGCCAGAACTGTTTGTATTTAATGTTGTCCAATTGGTGCCTGAGTTGGTAGTAAAGCCATATCTATTGCCAACAAAATATCCGTTTTGGGGGTTCATAAAGTTGATTGTTGAAATGCTTCCATTACCTACACCTGGCATAAATGCCCATGTCTTACCACTATCCGATGATTGGTATAATCCAGAACTGTTAGCTATATATCCTTTAGCAGCACTAACAAAGACGATGTCCAAAGCCTTCCCAATGTTAGGTGTAATCTTTTGCCATCCTCCTAAGCTGTCTGTAGGTGCAGGTTGAGTGACAACTTCTGTTCCTCCTTTTCCGCAGGAAAAAAGAAAGGTACATGAAGTCAGCAGGGTAATAATCCATTTCATACATCCGAATATATAATGGTAATTTGATAATAAAGAATGCAGTGGAAAGAAAGATCATTATGTCAAGAGATGGCTCTCACACCATTGAAATACCTGAGATGAGTGTCACCTATCATTCTATTCATGGAGCCATCCAGGAGTCTATGCATGTATTTATTAAAGAAGGGCTGCATTACCTGATCAACCAACCATCTAACCAACCCATCAACATTTTAGAGATGGGTTTTGGTACCGGCCTAAATGCATTTCTTACTGCGATAAAAGCAGAAACAAAAAACATTAAAATCCAGTATACGGCTATTGAGCAATTTCCTATTACAACAACCCAGGCTGACAAGTTGAATTATGTTGAACACTTAGGACATAAAGAAATCTTTGAAAAGATTCATTCAGCACCTTGGGATGAAGAAATTATTATAACCAACAACTTCAAACTAAAGAAAGAAAATACAAACCTGCTCAATCACTCAACTTCTCAACAATTCAGCCTCATTTACTATGATGCTTTCGCACCATCAGCACAACCAGAGCTATGGACAAAAGAAGTATTTGAAAAACTATATAGCATGCTTTCACCACACGGCATTCTTGTTACCTATTGTTCTAAAGGTGATGTCAGACGAGCAATGATCGCTGCTGGTTTCAATGTAAAAAAATTGCCCGGAGCACCGGGCAAAAGAGAAATGTTGAGAGCGGCCCATCCCGATCCCGCTTTGGCGGGACAGGCTCTTCCCAAAGGGAAGGCCATCAACACAAAGCCCTAACTTATTTGATTATTCATTACAAAAGATAAAAGCATCCATTTTAAAGAATGCTTTCACTATTAAGTGAGTGATTGTATAAGCTGGCTTATGTGCTTTGATGGCTTCCCCTATTGGGGGAAGTCGGAAGGGGGCCGATGTTCCAACTCATATTTCCATCCTTCTCATCTTTCAGCTGAATGCCAATCTCCGCCAATTGATTCCTGATCTTATCGGATGTCATCCAGTCTTTCTTAGCTCTTGCTTCTTTACGCAATTCGATTAATACACTCATTACACCTTTTAGCTTGTTTGTTTCTGCAGCTGTTTCACTTTTCAAACCAAAGATGTCCTCCACATACAACTTCATTTTGCTTTGCAGTAGTTGAAGCGTTTCAGATGATAAAGCGTCGAACGACATACTCTTATCCTTCAGTGAATTGATCACAGGCACTAATTCAAACATATTAGCCAATACTCTTGCTGTGCTGAAATCATCGTTGATGTATTCTTCAAACTCATTCAACAGCCTTGCAACTTTATCATCCAGTTCTTTGTCCACATTTGACGATTCACGATTAACGATGGGCGTTCCTTTCAACCACTCATATGCTTCCATCAATCGCTTCATGCCTTTCTCAGCAGCTTGCAAGGCTTCATTGCTAAAATCCAGCGTACTTCTATAATGCGTTTGCAAAATAAAGAAGCGAACCGTCATTGGCGAAAAGGCTTGCTGTAGAATAGGATGGTCACCGCTGAACAATTCTGTAAGCTTGATCACATTGTTATAGCTCTTACCCATCTTACGTCCATTAATGGTGATCATATTATTGTGCATCCAATAACGAACAGGAGTTGTATGATTGCAGATAGTGCTTTGCGCAATTTCACTTTCGTGATGCGGGAACTGAAGGTCCATTCCGCCGCCATGAATATCAAACTGTGCTCCCAGGTATTTGGTTGCCATAGCAGAGCACTCAATGTGCCAACCGGGGAAGCCTTCACCCCATGGACTCTTCCAACGCATGATATGTTCTGCTGGTGCGGCTTTCCATAATGCAAAATCAGCTTTATTTCTTTTCTCTTCCTGGCCTTCCAGTTCTCTTGTTGTCTCTAAGAGGTCATCCATCACTCTTCCGCTAAGCTTACCATATTCATGGCTATCAGCATATTTTTTTACATCAAAATATACACTGCCATTCACCTCATAAGCATAACCTGATCTAATGATCTCTTCGATCATTCCTATTTGCTCTACAATATGACCAGTAGCCGTTGGTTCAATCGATGGTGGTAAGCAGTTGAACTGATCCATTGCCCAATGATAGAGGTTGGTGTACTTCTGCACCAATTCCATAGGTTCTAGCTTTTCTATCACTGCCTTTTTCGAAATTTTATCTTCCGCCTCTCTTCCTTCTTCTTCAAAATGCCCCGCATCGGTTATGTTGCGTACATAACGCACCTTGTAACCCAAATGCATTAGGTAGCGATACACTACATCAAACGTAATGTATGGCCGTGCATGGCCTAAATGACTTTCACCACTAACGGTGGGTCCGCACACATACATACCAACGTGGCCTTCAACAAGTGGTTTAAAAACTTCTTTATCCCGTATATATGAATTGTAAATCTTTAACTGGCTCATAAGTAAAAAGAGATTGATCGTAAAAAATTGTTTTGAACGGAGAATTGCTTAGCAGCAACAACAGCAAATATGAATGTTCATTACGATCATGGCTGCTAAAGATACGCGTTATTTTTTCAACTTCAGGTCGGCCACCAGCATGTAGTGATCGGATGTTTTTTTAACCGCACGGTTAAACTGGGTTACTTCAAAATCTTTGGTAGTAAAAATGTAGTCAATACGTAGTGTAGGAGAAATAGCGGAATAGGTTCGGCCAACACCAAACCCACCTTTTAAAAAAGCATCCTGAAGGTTCGCCCCTTTTATGGTGAAGTAGGTGTATGAGTTCGGCACATCATTCATATCGCCGGTTAATATGTGTGGATAAGGGCTTTCGGCAATAACTTCTTTTACTATGTCGGCCTGCCTGGCGCGGTAAACAACTCCTCTTTTTAATTTAGAGAAGATGGTTCTTGATCCGCCCACACCTTCATCAGGGCCTTTCTTTATTTTTTCAATGGTTTCGTAATCCTGTGGTTTGAATTGCATCGATTGAAGGTGCGTTGTATAAACACGCACTGTATCCTTATTAAAAGCAATATCAGCATAGATGAGTGACTCTGGCATAGTGGGGCGGGGATAACGAATTATACCACTGTCAATGATGGGATATTTTGACAGGATAATATTTCCTACCCACTGTTTATGTCCATCATCATCCCAAGAATAATAGTAGTAAGGATAACCTAACTGGTTCATAATATAGTTGAGGTTATTATAGTAGGTGCTGTCAGTGGATTGAAAAAATTCGATTAAACAAAGCACATCTGCATTCTGCTCTTTCAATTGATCCATCATCTTTAACCTTGTTTGGCTGCCTTTGTTGTTGTTTCTTTTCCATTCTGTAAAACGGGCCACATTCCAGTGCACTACACGTAAAGTTTCTTTTGGTTTTTGGTAATTGAAACCATCCGGCACATGCAAGGCAAAAAAAACGGAAAGGCTTTTCCAACCGATGAGTATAGGTATCAGCGAAATGAATACAAGCTTTGGTTTAAAAATGAGCCATAAGAATACAAAAAGCAGCAAAATAAAAAAGACTATTGCAAACCCTAAACCCATTAAGGAAATTAACCACCATTTTTCGGGATCGAGATAGGGCGCCAAACATGCCAGCAAAAAAACAATTGCTGCCAGCACATTGCAAACTATAAAAAAGATCCTTGTCAGTCGTCGCAGTCTGGTGGTCATTGAACACGAATTAACGAATTAAAACGAATTCCGGGAAAGGGAATTGTGTGGAAGATTGGTATAAATTTCAGATTACAGAATACAAGTTAGAGGTTATGGAATCTACGGTTCTCAAACTATCTTGGAACAAACTTGTATATAATGAAAAGTTATAGAGAGTTAGACATATATATTGAAGCGAAAGCTCTGCTATCGAGGTCCATAAAATGAGTATGATGCTTCCAAAGTTTGAACTTTTTGAAGAAGGAGGGCAGGTTCGAAGATCTTCCAAATCTGTAGCAGCAATGATTGTTGAAGGCTATAGTGCTGAAAGATGAATTGCTTTATAACAATCTAATAAAAAGCTATCAGTTATTGGGAAGAGAATTAATAAATTTATCTAATGGGTGAAAACAACCGGAACAATTTTATCCCTAGGAAAGAAGAATAAATAAATGGCATCACTTGTAACCTGCATCCTGTAACTTTTTTAAATATCCTCCGCACTGGCTCTTTTCAGCATTTCTTTTTCTTCTTCTGTAAGTGAAGAATAGCCTTTCTGACTGATCTTATCCAAAATCTCATCTACACGTTGCTGGGTGATAAGAGGTGTTTTTTTATAGGGCTCAACTTTACTTTTATAAAACAACTGCGACTTAATAACCTTCCCTTTTTTTGGTTTTTCCGGGTTGAATAAATTATTTATCCAGTCAAAAAAGTTGTTCATCCATAAGCCCCAATCTGTGCCTCTTTTTAAGGCAACCATATAAACAAATCCCATTGCTGCACCTCCTAAATGTGCCAGGTGGCCGCCTGCATTGTTGTTGGGTATAGTTGCCAGGTCAATGATCAAAAAGATAACAGTTAATACCCACAGCGGAATACCGCCATTTAGAAAGGGAAAAATGCGATAGCCCGGAGCCAGTACCGTTGCAGCAATAGCAATAGCCATTACTCCGGCAGATGCACCAATCATAGGCCTTCCACTTGCTTCCAGAACAGGAATGGTGTTATGTGTAATAAGAAAAACAGCAGCTCCAGCCAATCCACCATAAATATATAATGGAGCCAGTTGGCGGTTGCCTGTCAGGTCCTGAAGTATATATCCAAAGCCCCATAACCAAAGCATGTTAGCAATGATATGCCATACATCGTCGTGTACAAACATATAGGTGATCAGTGTCCAGGGCTGTTTGATAAAGCCTTCGATAGATGAAGGAATGGATATATAGTGCAGAACCTGTGTATTGTAAAGTGCCTTACCTTCTTCGCCAAAGCTGAAATAATATACTACTTCAGTAAATTTAAGAACTACGAAAATGGTTAGGTTGATCGCAATCAAAAGGGTAAGCGCATTACCATCCTGACCTATGGTTAGCTTTCTTCTGTTTTGTTGTTGATAGTAACTCATCTCAATTTCATTTCTGCAATTTATCTGCCACCTCTTTAAAAGTTTTAAGTGGAAAGTCTAAAGTTTAAGGTTATTAGCACTGTATAAAATTGTTTGAGTTTGAAGCAACCTTAAACTTTAAAACCTAAACCTTGAACCTCTTTTTAATAGAACCGACGTTTGTTCGTCTTATTCCAAATTAGTACTAAAATAAATCCCGCCAAAGCACCGCCCAGATGGGCAAAATGGGCAACACCGCTATTACCAAAAACACCTAAGCCGCCAAAAAGATCAATGGCCGCCATCCCAATCATAGCCCACTTAGCCTTAATGGGTATGGGAATGAACATGATGAACAATTCTGTATTGGGAAACAGGTAACCAAACGCTGCAAAGATGCCCATTATTGCACCCGAAGCACCAACGGCTGATGCATAATCACCTGTAAAATGCTGAACGGCTAAATGGGCTATAGCTGCACTTATACCGCAAATAAAATAAAAGGTCAAAAATCTTTTTGGGCCCCATACGTTTTCAAGCACTCGTCCAAACATCCATAACCCAAACATATTAAACAAAATATGTGTAAAGGCAATTCTACCACCGGGACCATAAGAAGCATGTGCAAACATATGAGTGGCTATTTGGTAAGGCTTAAATTCTTCTGTACCTAACGGAAACAATGCAAGCTTGCTCGTTAGACCAAACGTTATTGCATTACCTTCTCTGTCAAACACTAATTGAGCAACCCATACCAATACATTTATAATGATCAGGTTTTTTACTATTGGTGGAAACGGTTCCGGTCTGTAATATCTCATCTGGTCTTATTTCAATTTTAGCTGAACAACATTCTCAATGTGATGTGTGTGCGGGAACATATCTACTGGCTGCACTTCAGTTACTCTATACTTTTCATCCAGCAAGGCCAAATCCCGTGCCTGTGTGGCCGGATTGCAACTTACATAAACTACAGTTGGTGCCTCCATTTCCACTATCTTTTTAACCAATTTTTCGTGCATGCCTGCCCGCGGCGGATCTGTAATGATCACATCGGGCTTACCTTGTTTTTGAAAAAATTCATCGTTACACACATTAATTACATCTCCTGCAAAAAAAGAAGCATGATGAATTCCATTCAATTCTGCATTCTGCCATGCGTCGTTTACAGCCGCCTCAATGGTTTCTACCCCAACAATTTTCTTTGCTCCTTTACTGCAAAAGATACCAATGCTACCGGTGCCACAATACAAATCGTACACTGTTTGTGTGCCGTTAAGCTCCGCAAAATCCCGGGTTACCTGGTATAACCTTTCCGCTTGTTTTGTATTGGTTTGAAAAAAAGATTTAGGGCCGATCTTGAAACGGAAATCTTCCAGTTTTTCAATTACGTATCCATCGCCTTTATAGGTAACAGGTTCCAGGTCGAAAATAGAATCGTTCTTTTTGGTATTGATGGTATAAACAATAGTGGTGATCTCCGTAAAACTTCGCTCAATAAACTGAAGTAAAGCATTTCGCTTTTTCTCAGCATCTTCTCCAAAAATTACATTCACCATCACTTCGCCGGTAGTGCAAATGCGCAGTTGAAGATTTCGTAAAAAACCTCTGTGTTCCCGGTAATCGTAAAAGCTAAGTCCTTTTTCAAAAGCATATTTGCGTAAAGCATTGCGCAACGCGTTGGTGGGCTCTGGTTGCAGCCAGCATTTTTCAATGTTAACGATCTTATCGAAAAATCCTTTTGCATGAAACCCCAGAACATTGGAATACGATTTTAACTTGTCATCCCTGTCAAACGAAGCCTCCGGTAAATACTCTTTAGTAGAAAAAGTATACTCCAACTTATTCCTGTAAAACTTGTCTAATTCTGAACCAATGATGGGGAGGAACTCAGGCAGTTCCATTTTACCGATGCGTTTCAGGTTATCGTAAACTTGTCGTGCTTTATACTCTAATTGCTTAGCATAAGGCAACATTTGCCACTGGCAGCCACCACAAACACCAAAATGCTGGCAAAAGGGGGGCACCCTTTCTTCGGAGTAAGAATGAAAATGCAGAGGATAACCTTCGCCCCAGTCTTTTTTGTTTTTGGTTAAACGAACATCCACTACATCTCCGGGAACTACACTCTCTATAAAAATGGCCTTGCCTTCGTGCCTTGAAATGGATTTTCCCTCCGCCGCATAATTTTCTACCAGCACTCTTTCCAGTACTATATTTTTTTTCTTTCTCACCGGGCAAAAGTAGTTAGTAGTTGGTAGTTTAAGTTGCAGTTAAGCAATAGTCCGATGAAAAGTAAGCCATTCAAGAATTACCGACTACAAAACTGCTAACTACAAACTCTGCCCTATTTGCAACTTTTTAACCCTTAACCCATTCTATTTTAGATAATTTTACCTGCTATGAGACGATTGGCCACCATTTGCACTTTGCTTTTTTCATTATCCTGTTTTGCACAGGAAGGTTACGAAATCAAGGTAACCCTGAAACCTTTCAAAAATCAATACGTATACCTGGGCCATTATTATGGTAAGCAGTTGCCAATTATTGATTCGGTAAAAGTGAATGAGAAAAGCGAAGGTGTATTTAAAGGCAAAAAGAAATTAGGTGGTGGTATTTATCTCATTGGCTTTCCCGACCGGTCCAGAAACTTTGATATTTTAATTGATCAGAACCAGAAGTTTTCCATTATTGCTGATACATCCAGTCTTCAAAAGGTGCAATTCATCAACTCTCCTGAAAACACTTCTTTCAAAGCATACCAGGACTATATGACACAGCAGGGTAAGCAGCTTGATGAAAAGATTAAAGCAATAAATGCTCATTCACCCGATTCGGCCAAACTAATGAAAGAGGTTGAGGCGCTGAACAATAACATCAAAACTTATCGCCAGAATATTATCACTAAACAAGCAAACAGTTTGCTGGCTCTTCTGTTAAAGGGAATGAAAGAACCAGAAGTACCAACGAACCATCCAAATGCAAAAAAGGACTCACTGTTTGCCTACAAATATTTTAAAAAGCATTATTGGGATGGCGTACAGTTTTGGGATGACCGCATTATCAGAACACCGTTCTTTGAACCTCGCCTTGATAAATATTTTGACAACCTGGTTTATCCATCTGCCGATTCGGTAATTAAAGAATTGGACTGGATGTTAGGATTTGCTTCAGCAAACGATGAAATGCAAAAGTTTTTGCTCATCAAATTTGTCAACCGGTATCTCAACATGAAATATATGTGGGAGGATGCCGTATTCGTTCACCTGTTTGAAAAATATTTTGCACAAAAGAATTACTCCTGGTTAAATGAAAAAGGTCGCAAGACCATTACAGACAGAGCCTACAGCCTGATGGCAAACATCATGGGTAATCCTGCATCTGAAGTGGAATTGCCAGGCCTGTCAGGGAAAAAGATAAACCTGTATTCAGTTGATGCGCCTTATATGCTTGTTGCTATCTGGGATCCTACTTGCGGACATTGTAAGGAAGTATTACCTAAAGTAGACAGCTTTTACCAAGCAAAGTGGAAGGGTTTAGGTTTAAAAGTATTCTCGCTGGCTAAAGAAACAGATGGCACCAGGAATGACTGGACCTCATTCATTGATAAGCATAAGCTAAATGAATGGGTGCATGTTTATTATTCCAAAGAAGAAGAAAAGGCCCGCATCAATGCAGGCATTCCCAGCTACTCGCAGTTGTATGATGTGCAAAGTTTTCCTACTTTGTATCTGTTGGATAAGGACAAACGTATCATAGCTAAAAAAGTAACTTACGATCAAATAGATGAGATACTAAGTCACCGCTCCAAAAACCAATAAGAGCTTATGAAAAAACTATTTCTTGCTGCTGCAGTAAGCCTTTCTATTACTGCATCAACCCAAACATTATTCTATTACGGTAAAGATTCTGTTTCAGCAGCCGATTTTGTCCAGGCATATCGCAAAAACAATCCGGGTGCAAAGAATGAAGTTGCGTTTAAAGAATATCTTGATCTATACATTGCTTCAAGATTAAAGATCAAAGAGGCTATAGAGCAAGGCTACGATACTTTGCCGCAATTTGTTGCCGATCTGCAAAACCTTCGTGCACAGGTAATGCCCCAATATATGAATGATAAAGCAGTAGTGGATGGCCTGGTGGCTGAAGCTTTTACCCGTTCGCAAAAAGACATACACTTAGCACACATCTTCATTGCTTTCCAGCAAAATGGTGTGTATGATACAACAGCAGCCAACAGAAAACGGGATGAAGTAGCACATGCCTTAAAATCGGGTAAGCCTTTTTCTGAACTGGCTAAAAAATATTCCGATGACCCTTCAGCAAAAAACAATGGAGGCGATATAGGATGGATCACCGTTTTTAGTTTGCCTTATGCTTTAGAGAATTTGGCGTATTCAACTCCGGTTGGAAAATTTTCTCCCGCTTTTCGCTCCAATGCCGGCTATCATTTTTTTAAGAATATGGCCGAAAGAAAAGCATTGGGGAAAATTAAAGCTGCGCAGATATTGATTGCTTTTCCACCCGATGCAGATGCGGCATCAAAAGAAAGAGCAAGGCAACTGGCCGACTCGGTTTATAACCGGTTGCAGAAAGGCGATGATTTTGGAGCATTAGCTTCAGCTTTAAGCAATGATGTTATTTCTGCTGCATCTGGCGGACAAATACCGGAGTTTGGCGTAGGCCAGTTTGATCCTCAGTTTGAAAACGCCGTTTACGCAATACAGAATGGCATTGTAAGCAAACCTTTTCAAACAGCACATGGCTATCATGTTATAAAACGTACGGCAAGACTGTCTGTATCCTCAACTAAGGATGAAAAGACCTTGCAAGACATACGGCAGAAAGTGGAGGCCAGCGATCGCATTCAATGGGCAAAAAAGTCGTTAGCACAAAAGGTATTAAAAGAAGGTAACTACAAAGCTTTTGCATTTGATACAAAACGCCTCTGGGTGTATACCGACAGTGCTATTAGTCGAAAGCCCGTTGATGGCATTACCGGTTTGCAACCTGCAACGCCGCTTTTTAAATTAGGAAAACAGGATCTTACCGTACAGGATTGGATCAATTATGCTTTGGTATACCGCTATAAGCCTAATACCTCAGAAGCAAAGCCTTACCACCAGGTGTGGGATGAGTTTGTAGAAAAAACAGCAATTGATTATTATCAGAATAACCTGGAAGAATTTAATGAACCCTTCAGAAGACAAATCAATGAATTCAGGGATGGTAATTTGTTCTTTGAGATCATGCAAAAGCGCATTTGGGAACCTGCCCAAACCGATGATGCAGCACTAAAAAACTTTTATGAAAAAGCTGCTTCCAAATATAAATGGAACAAAAGTGCAACGGCCGTGGTGTTCTTTTCTACCGATGCATCTACCGGCAATCTTTTTATTAAAGAATTAAACACAGCTCCTGCCAATTGGAACGAGCTATTAAAAAGCTACAGCGAAAAGATCGTTGCTGATTCAGCCCGTTTTGAAATAGATCAAATACCCAATGCTGCAAAAGCAGAATTAAGAAAAGGAATGATCACATCTCCTGTTATAAATTCAAATGATAACTCAGCCTCTTTTGCCTATATCATTCACATACATGATAAACCTGAGCAGAAAAGCTTTGCAGATGCAAAAGGGCAAGTAGTTAGCGATTACCAATCCTTTCTGGAAGCCGAGTGGTTAAACGAGTTAAAGAAAAAATATCCTGTTTCAATCAACCAAAAGGTTTTAAAAGATGTCTTGAAAAGCAAAGCCTGGTAAAAAGCCTTCTTTTAAGTAAGCTTTTATTGCCGGGTTTGGCATAAAATTTTTTATGGTTTTTCAAAAAGCTGTTTATGACAGAAAACAAGCATATCATCCTTTACGCTGAAGACGACCTTGACGACCTGTTTATTGTTCAACAGGCATTTGCCGAATATGATGAAAGCATAGAGGTAGTGCATGCCTCAAACGGCTTTGAAGCAATTGAATATCTCAATAAAATAAATCACAACGGCCCTTTACCCTGCCTTATTATTTTAGATATGAACATGCCTGGGATGAACGGGAGAGAAACCCTTGTTCATTTAAAGCAACATAGTTTGTTTAAGAACATTCCTGTAGTTATGTTCACTACATCCAACAGCCAGATGGACAAAGATTTTGCACAAAAATGGGCTGCTGATTTTATTACAAAACCAGTTCAATACACTGATTTGGAATACCTGGCAAAAACGTTTGTAGAACGCTGCGATTTCGAAATGTCCAAAAGAGCATAAGCAAACCAACCTGTTTATTTAAAAGCCGTGTTACAGATTGGCTTGCAGTACCTAATGAGGCTTAAATCCTTTAATCTTCTTTCTTCCCATCTTTCTTTGGCGGTTTAGGAGGATTTGGCGGTAAGGGCGGATTGACCTGCTTGGCCGGTGCCTTAACCTTAATATCTGATGGTGCTGGAGGTGGCGGCGGAGGAGGCGGAGGAGGAACTTCGCTTAATTCAACGGGTGGCGGAGGCGGTGGTGGCGGAGGAGGAACATTTTCTGATTGGGCCATTGCGTATCCAAAAGCAAACACCATAACAGCTAACAACATTAATTTTTTCTTCATAAAAGTGGTTTTTTGCTGAGAGTATTTTTAATGAATATTTCCACAACTGTTTGTCTCCTTTTTAATCCGTCAGGCCAATGTAATTCTTAGCACCAATCTGGTTCAATCCGTTACATTTGCCGCTGAACAAATACGGCAATGAAACTGTCTCATTTATCAGAAACATTAATCGGTTCGGAAATTGTAAAGCTTGGCGGGGAAATTCGTGAACGCATTCGCAAAGGCGAACGTATTTTCAACTTTACAGTAGGTGATTTTGACCCGCATATTTTTCCAATTCCACAAGAGTTGGAAGATGCTATTGTTGATGCGTACCGGAATAAATTCACCAATTATCCGCCGGGTGAAGGAAGCCTGGAACTAAGAGAAGCAGTAAGCCGTTTTAGTAAAGAGTACCAAGGGCTTGATTACAATACGGACGAGATATTAATTGCATCTGGCGGCCGCCCACTCATCTATGCAGTGTTCCGTACAATTTGTGATAAAGGAGATAAAGTGATCTATGCCGTGCCTTCCTGGAACAACAATCACTACACCCATTTTGTAAGCGGCGAACATATTATCATTGAGGCCAGGCCTGAAAATAACTTCATGCCTGTGGCAGATGACATTAAACCGCATATACAAGAGGCTTCCCTGCTTTCTTTATGCTCTCCTCAAAACCCTACTGGTACTACATTTAAAAAAGAGGAATTAGAAGCGATATGCGACTTAGTGATTGAGGAAAACAGAAGAAGGGGTGAAGGCGGAAAAAAATTGTATGTAATGTATGACCAGATGTACTGGCACTTAACGTACGATGGTATTCAGCATCACGACCCTGTTTCTCTAAACCCTGAAATGCGGCCTTACACTATTTACATTGATGCTATCAGCAAAGTGTTTGCTGCAACTGGTGTACGTGTTGGCTGGAGTTTAGGCCCTGCGCCTGTCCTCAACAAAATGAAAGCAATTCTTTCGCATGTTGGAGCCTGGGCCCCAATGGCAGAACAAAAAGCTTTAACGCAATTCCTGGAGCAGAAAAAGGCAATTGATAATTATCTCAACCATTTTAAAGCTGAGTTGGAAGAAAGGTTGCGTCGTATTTACGAGGGTTTTATCCAAATAAAGAATAAAGGTTACAATGTGGATGCTGTGTCTCCGGAAGCAGCTATCTATCTGACTATTAAAGTTGACCTCGTTGGAAAGAAAACGGAAGATGGGCCCATTTTGCAATCTCAGGCCGATGTTACATCTTACCTGTTACAGCATGCCAGCCTTGCCGTTGTACCTTTCTATGCTTTTGGCGCACCAAAAACTTCGGCCTGGTACCGTTTAAGCGTTGGTACCTGTAAGAAAGAAGAGATAAATGAAATGCTACAGAAACTGGAAGTTGCACTTGAAAAATTAAGTTGATGAAAACAGTTGCATTTGTTGTTTGTTTTCTTTCTTCAATCTCAACACTCGGTCAAAATTCCACAGCGTTTGATCAGTTAACAAAAGAGTTTGAAGATTTTTACTTTATCAGTTTAAAAGAGAAAGACAACTTCTTTGAAGCGTTGCTTCACCCTTCGAGCTTTGTGCTTCGCATTGACAATCCTTCTTTCAGAAAAGCAAAACAGGACTTGGCAGCATTATACCCTGAAAAGGATAATGAAGGATTAATAAAGATGGTTACAGATAGTATACTTCGTACTACTGGAAGGAAACTGCTTTGGAAAGGATCAGAAGCACACAAGCATAAATTGGAAAAGGTATTGAAAGAATATGTTGACAAAACATGTGCATGTGCTACTGTTAAAGTGAAAGACCAAAAAGAACCCGATCTTCCTGGTGCCGCTAAGATTTGTGAAATTGAACTACTAAAAGATGAGCAGTTTCGAAACCGCATGTTCGTTAATTCCCTTACACTTTCAACAACTGAGAAGCTCAAGGTTCAGGAATTTTCTGCAAAGTTTAATTACGATTATTGTCCTGCGTGGAATGAATACTTTAATAATACGGTCACTCAGTTAGTTTATGGCAATTATGTTGACGATTTGCGTTCTTCAATAAATGATATTGATGAAAAAGTGATTTCTTTATATGTCCGCAAGAAAACCGACTCTTTAGCTTTAATTTTTCCAAACCATAAGGCCTACGAGGAGGAAATTAAAAAATCGGTAGCTATTAAACATAAATATCGTTCATCATTAAGCAGGCAGGAGACCAAAGGCCAGCTTGTTACCATAACTAGAACGTATATTACTAGAACAAAACCAATGGGTCTTATAGCCCAGGTTATTTATGAAGTAGAATTAAAGGATGATATAGTCAAAATGAATCGTTACAGCTTCATTAGTTCTGAAAAAATAAAGGACAAGAAAAAACTGCTTGAAGAGTTAGAAGTCCTGCCTGTTCCTCCTCCCAATGAAGAGATCAATTCTTATTAATTAAAAAGTAAAAAGGTTTTAATTCTGCTTCCGCTACAGCTTTTAGAATAGGCTTCTTTTTAGAAGTAATTTTTGTACGAGTTACCAATTCGTGTGCATTGCAGAAAATTGCATCGTTTTCTACATTGATCAGGATCTGGTGTAAACATTCAACCTGGTGTTGCAACAAATCATCGCTATACACATCTGCTTTATACAGAACCAATAAATCCCGGTTGTAGTTTTTCATCGCTCCGCTTTTTATAATCCTTTTGAGCCTGGGCAGCCGCAATTTTTATTGCTTTTACCACCGTAGCCCGAGTAATAATTTTTTTGACAGCCTGCTACACCAAGTATAGTCAAGAACAATGCCATGTAGATCAATTTTTTCATAAGAGTTGTGTTACCTAAATTAAACTATTTTAGTCCTGCTTTAGTATGCTAATGGACAAATGGTTTTAAAATTAACATGAATCAACGGGAAACTACTACAAAAGGAATCGTATTAGTAGCACCCCTCGACTGGGGATTAGGCCATGCCACCCGCTGTATTCCTATTATCAAAAACTTACTTCAAAAAAGCTGTTCGGTAATCCTGGCCGGACAGGGAAAAACAAAAGCTCTTTTACAACAAGAGTTCCCTGAACTTCTGTTTCTCGATCTGCCGGGCTACAATGTTCAATATTCCAGGGAAAAATGGTGGCTGCCCTTTCACATGGCCGGACAGATACCCAAAATATTAGCTGCTATTGATGCAGAAAACGAGTGGTTGAAAGATGTGGTGCAAAAGCATCAAATTGATGCGGTAGTCTCTGACAATCGTTATGGGCTGTATCACGAGAATGTACATTCTGTTTTCATCTCACATCAACTGTTGATCAAAACGGGATTTGGAAGCTGGGCAGATGAAATTTTACAGACCGAAAATTATAGTTACATCAATAAGTTTTCAGAGTGCTGGGTGCCTGATGCAGAAGAGGGAAATAACCTGGCAGGTGAATTATCACACCCTGCAAAACTGCCATCGGTGCCTGTGCATTATATAGGCTCATTATCCCGATTTGACTCAGCTACAGCAACTAAAGGTTCCGAACATTTGCTTGTTATACTTTCCGGGCCGGAGCCGCAACGGACTATTTTGGAAGAAGGGATGATGGAGCAACTGAAAGAGTATAATGACCCAGTTGTAATTGTAAGAGGTTTACCCGATGATGTGGAGAAAATAGAAGCACAGTCTAATATCAAAGTGTACAACCATGTAAATGCACGGGAATTACAATTGCTTATAGATGATGCAACTTTAGTTATCAGCCGTTGTGGCTATAGCACAGTGATGGATCTTGCTGCCCTGAAAAAGAAAAGCATTTTAATACCTACACCAGGGCAAACAGAACAGGAATATTTAGCCCAGCATTTAATGAAGAAGAATTTTGCCTTTTGCATTGACCAGGATAAGTTCAGACTTAGAACTGCATTAGAATTATCAAATGCTTTTCCTTATCAATTAAATGATGTTGACAATAGTAATAACTTAAATACCGCTGTTGATCAGCTTCTTCTAAAGATCACCCACTCATCTACAGTTGCTTAGCAGGTATATTTGCACGCAAGTGAAACCAACCACAAAAGCACATATTGCTGTACTCTGTACCAACTTATTTTTTGCTGCTAATTTTAGTTTTGTAAAACTCATCTCTCCATCGCTTGTTGGCCCCTTTGCTTTAAATGTCCTTCGTGTTGGATTAAGCCTTTTACTATTCTGGGCCGTATGGATATTCGGTAAAACTTCGGCAGGAATAAACAGAAAAGACTTGGGCCGTTTTATACTTTGCGGACTGACAGGCGTAGCCATTAATCAAATGCTCTTCATTAAAGGGCTAACATTAACAAGTACTACACATGCCTCTTTGCTAATGCTTATCACACCCATACTGGTGACACTGTTTGCAGTGTGGGTATTGAAGGAAGCCTTTACAATTTACAAAGTATTAGGGCTTGCTTTAGGCATTGGAGGCGCCGCATTTTTAATTGCACAAAAAGAAAGTGATCATCATGCATCAGATTATTTATTAGGAGATGTGCTTATATTGATCAATGCCATTTCTTATTCTGTCTATTTTATTTTGGTGAAGCCACTAATGAAAACTTATTCGCCCCTGCATGTGGTGCGATGGGTGTTTACGTTTGGACTCATATTCATGCTACCATTTGGTATAGGGCAGCTAGATGAAGTGAAATGGCAAAGCTTTGATTGGGTGCATGTGCTTTCACTGATAATGGTTGTATTTACCGGAACCTTTTTAGCCTACTTCTTCAACGCTTACGGTATACAACATATAGGTGCAGGCAAGGCTGGAAGCTACATTTACACGCAACCTGTTTTTGCCGTAGTAATTGCCATCTTTATATTGAATGAAACATTGAGCTGGCAAAAAGTGCTTGCAGCCGTATTGATCTTCACTGGTGTGTTCCTTGTAAACTTCAGGAAACCTAATTTACCGGATTCTTAGGATAATCAAAGAAGAGAAAGCTTTTCTCTGTTGTATCAAACTCACTCCAATTCTTTATGTCAGCCTGCACCGCAAACATCCCACAGGTTGGAATGTTATCAATACGAACATTAGTTAATGACGAAGCATATTCTGTAATGCCCGGGTTGTGTGAGAAGATTGCTACAACATCATGCTTGGCTTTTAACTCTGCAATGGTTTTGGCAAACGCAGAAGGTGAAGCATGGTATAATTCATCAACAAGCTTTATATCTTCTTTCTTTACATCGTATGCCTCAGCAAATATCTTTGCTGTTTTTCTGGCCCGCTTAGCAGGTGAAGAAACAAATTGATCGATCTTCAATCCTTTATCTTTTAATCGCTCAGCCATTTCGGGTGCATCCTTTTTGCCGCGGTCATTGAGAGGACGGTCGAAGTCTTTCATTTCGGGATCGTCCCAGCTGCTCTTGGCATGGCGGACTAGAAGTAGAGTTTTCATCAAATAAAGATAGTAAGTCCTGAACGCTATTGAATGTTGCTATCAATACCCCCTCGTATTCTTCCCTTCCATGTAATTCATAAAAGCTTTGTTCACTACACGGTTACCACCAGGGGTTGGATAGTTTCCGGTGAAGTACCAATCGCCTAAGTTATTGGGACAGGCTTCGTGCAATGATTCAATGGTTTGAAAGATCACATCAACTGGCAAGTCTAAGTCAGACGGTGTAATGAGTTGTGCTATTTTTTTTGTGATCTCGTCGTTAGAAAAAGATTTGTAGATCTGCTTCACTATATTCACAGTATGCAATTGATTGTTGCGGTGCAGCTCTTTGCATTGATCGTATAACTCGGTCAACAAATGTTCCTGTCCACGTTCTTTTAATAAACTTACTGCTGCATTAAAGGCAATGAAATCACCCAGCTTACTCATATCTATACCGTAGCAATCGGGGTAACGTATTTGTGGTGATGAAGAAACAACAATGATGCGTTTGGGGTGCAGCCTTGACAACATGCGGATGATACTTTCTTTTAAAGTAGTACCGCGTACAATGGAATCATCAATTACAACCAATGTGTCTTCATTCTTTTTAACTGTGCCATAAGTAATATCATAAACGTGTTGCACCATTTCGCTGCGGCTGGCATCTTCGGTGATAAAGGTGCGCATCTTCACGTCCTTTATAGCGATCTTTTCCATCCGTATACGACGACTAATTACCTCATTCAATTTTTCAGGGTCTACATTATTACCCCAGGAAAGAATGCGGTCGAGTTTTCTTTTATTGAGATAGTCTTCGCACCCTTTTATTAAACCATAAAAAGCTACTTCAGCTGTGTTAGGTATGAAAGAGAAAATAGTATTCTTTAAATCGTATTCGATGGCTTCCAACACCTGCCTGCTAAGATTATAACCTAACTGGCTGCGTTCACGATAAATTTTTTCATCGCTACCGCGGGAGAAATAAATGCGTTCGAATGAGCAGGCTTTTCTTTCCTTAGGTTCAAGTACCTGTTCAATCTTTGCTTCGCCATTTTCATAAACAATCAATGCCTGTCCTGGCATCAGTTCTTTCACCTCATTCTCACCCACATTAAATGCTGTGCGGATAGCAGCCCTTTCCGATGCGGCCACCACTACTTCTTCATTTATGAAATAATAGGATGGTCTGATGCCATGTGCATCACGAAATACAAATGCAATTCCATTACCTACCAAACCACCAACATGAAAACCACCATCAAACAACTTCAATGCTTTCTTCAGCACCGAAACAATGTCCATTTGTTGAGTGCTTTCCTCATCTGCCTTTACTAAAAAATGATGAAGCACTTCCATCATGGCTGCCAGGTCGCTTTGCTTTTGAAACTCACCCGGATCCATATTCACCAGTTCAAACAACTCATCGGTATTTACCAAATTGAAGTTGCCTGCTAATGCTAAGTTTCTTGCAGGTATGGTATGACGTTTTATAAACGGATGGCAGAATTCCGCGTTATTCTTGCCTTGTGTGCCATAACGAAGGTGGCCTAACAGTAACTCTCCCAAAAAGGAAAGATGGCCTTTCATGAGACCTGCATAATTACCTACTTCGGGATTGAAACGTTGTAGCTCTTTAAATTCCTCGCCTACTCTTCTGAAAATATCCGCTATGGGTTGATTCTCGCTGCTGCGCATGCGGGCAAGAAAAGGGTAGCCCGGTTCTACATTCAATTTCACCGCAGCAATACCGGCGCCGTCCTGGCCACGGTTATGCTGTTTTTCCATAAGAAGGTACAGCTTATTTAAGCCCCAAAGTACCGTTCCGTATTGTTGCTGATAGTAAGAGAAAGGCTTGCGCAGCCTTACAAAGGCAAGACCGCATTCGTGTTTAATAGCATCACTCATAACGAAGAGCCGCAAAGGTATTGAAACTAAACAAGCCTGAAGTGCTAAGAAAAATTAAACGGTTTGACCAACTACCTGGGGAATACTCACTGTAAGCATACACCCATTTCCCAAGGACGAGAGGACATCCACTTTTCCACCAAATAGTTCTGCCCTGTTGCGAATATTGGTAAAACCTAACCCTTTGCGGATGGCGTGCATATCAAAGCCTTTTCCGTTATCGGTAATCTCTAGTAAAATGGTACCGGGTTCGGAAGTCAAACGAATGATCGCCCTGTCTGCGCCAGCATGTTTAATGATATTATTCAATTGCTCCTGCACGATGCGGTACAACATCAGCTTTTTATTTTCTGCAGTTTCATGCTCATTAAAATCATTATACTCAAGAGTGATACTAATTGATTGTACCCGATTGATGGATGAAATGAGTTCCTGCAGCGAATCAATCAAACCTAGGTCTTTTAAAGTTGGGGGCACCAGTGACCGTGACATAGCCCGTATCTCATTTATCAAATCAGAGACGCCTTTAGAAGCCATGTTCAGCATTTCATTAGTTACCGAGTCTTCATTGGACTTGGCCATGTCTAAAAACAATTTCACTGTGGTTAATTGCTGCCCAATATTATCTTGGAGTTCTTTACCGATCTCTTTACGTTCTTTCTCCTGCCCGTCAATTGTTGCCTGTGTTAATTGTTTTTGGTGGTTGATCTGTTTACTAACCAATTCCTGCTCTAATCTTTTCCTTTCTGTAATGTTCATCACAGAACAAATAACGTGTTTGATGTTTCCTTCGTCGTCCAATATAGGGTCAGCATTCACCATGATCCATGAAAGTTCTTTGGTAACCGGATGCAAAACTCCAATAACAGAATTGATAACTGTTTTCTTATGAAGAATAGCTTTGGTTAACGGCCTTTCCTCTTTAGGCACCGGTTCACTTTTTTCGTTTATCATATTATCAGACATGATATCAAACACCTTCATTCCAAGTAAAGCTTCTTCTGGAATGGAAAGCATTTGAGCCAATGCAGCATTGCACATGATAATGGTGCTGGTTTCATCTGTAAGAAATACGCCTATCTGCAAATCCCTGATCAAAGAGCGGAAGCGTTTTTCACTTTCCTTAAGAGCATCACTGGCTTTTTTGCGTAAGGTATCATCATGAAAATGGATGACCATACTTTTTACATAGGGATTGTCCAGCATATTGTGTGCACGGATCATACACCAGATCCAGCTACCGTCTTTCTTTTTTAAACGAATCACAATTGATTTGAAATCCGGGTTATCAGACTTTTCCTTTTCAAATGATTCAAGAGCCCACCCCAGGTCCTCTGGATTAATAAAATCAAATGCATTTTTTCCTAATACTTCCTCCGTTCTATGTCCAAGAATATTTTCAACAGCTTTGGATATAAACCGGATGGCACCGGTATCATCCATCAGCAAAGTGGCTGTGGCAGAATCATCAATGAGTGTTCTATAAAAAAGTTCGCTTTCCTGCAATTGCGCTTCTGCATTTTTTTTGTCGGTAATATCGCGGCCAACAGAAATAATACCCACTTTGTTACCTGCTTCATCGTATACAAACTTCACTACATAATGCACATGCTTTAAGCTTCCATCTTTAGTGTAAAAGGATACTTCATTTTCCCATATGCCATGGTTAAAAAGATCGGCAGTTGCCTGTTCGGTATTGGTATCCTTGTAAAGAAAATCAACCAGGTTTTTCATAGGCCTTCCAATAGCTTCTTTGGCCGGAACACCATAATATTTTTCGGCAACTCTGTTCCAGGTTTGCACTTTAAAATGCATGTCGGTTGTAACAATAATATCGGTTACGTTTTCTAAAAGACTGGCCTGGTAACGCAGCTGATGTTCTTTTTCCTTTTGATCGTTTATATCAACGACCGAACCGATATACCCTACAAAAGTTCCATCTTCCAAAAAACGAGGAGTACTAACATCATGCACCCAACAGTAAGCTCCATCCTTTCTTCGAAGGCGATAAGTAGTAGTAACAGCTTTGCGTTCCGAGTGGGCTATATCAAAAATTTTTTCTATTTCCTCTACATCCTCCGGATGTACCAAAGCAGACCAGGCTTCTTTCTCTTTGTCAGTAACACTTACACCAGTAAAATCAAACCAAAGCTTATTGGTATAGGTTGTAATTCGATTGGCATTTGCCATCCAGATCATAACAGGTGCCGAATCCGCAACTTCTTTAAAACGATTTTCACTTTCCCTTATCCGTTGCTCTGCTTCTTTATGTTTTGTAATGTCAACTGCACCGCTTATATATCCAACAACTTCACCTGCCTCATCTTTCATTGCCTTATAGTGAATAAGCAGCGTTACTTTCTTTTTATCGGTTGGCCGGGTAAAATACATTTCGCCACGCCACTCTCCGTATGTGTCAATACTTTTTCGCACCTCATCTCTTGTTGCGTTGAGGTAAGTAATGTCGGGGATTATTTTTCTTAATTCGTTGCCAATAGCTTGCTCCGCAGTAATACCATAAATGTTTTCAGCAGCCTTATTCCAGGTAATAGGTTTGTAATTCAGGTCAGATGCGTTCAGCACATCAGAAGTTTCCTCAACTAACTGAGCAAGAAATCTAAATCGTTGTTCGATCTTCTTTTTATCTGTGATGTTTCGCTGCGTGCCCCAAATCCGTTTCAAAAACCCATCTTCAATTATCCCTATGGCGTTATTAATAAAATAAACACTCTCACCATATATATTTTTTTCGTGTGACTCCGCATCAACAACCTTAAAGCCGTTGTGAAAGAATGACTTCAAATAATTTATGTTGGAGGGATCGGAATAATCAATCAGTTGCCCGGTTGTCAGTCCTAACATTTCTTCCGCATGGTTGTAACCATACATTTTTGCCATAGCCTGATTACAATAAGAAATATAAAGCGATTTGGAGCTTTCGATGAATTCTTCATCCGAAGCTGTCACCGGAAAAGGTTCGGCAAACTCCTGGCAAAAGATACCCTCGGAACTTTGCCCTATATAGGCCTCATACCTTTGTTTTTCTTCTTCAAGTAATCTCTGTTTTTCAAATGTATCAGTAAGATCAACGGCAGTTATTTGTAAACAATCCTGACCTAGGTACTGGATAGGCGAAGAGAAAAGTTTTACAAACAGGGTTTCATTCTTATTAGTGCAGTAGACGAATAAGTGGTTGCTTAATGACTGAGCAGAAAGATCATGAAGCAAGAGAATTTTTCCTTCACCAACATGAAGGTCTGCAAAAGACATTTTCAGAAATTCTTCCTGGCTAAATCTATATTGTTTTAAGCTTGCCGAATTAGCAAATTTTATCCCTAACGTTTTGGCATCAATGATCCAGAGAGGCAAAGGATGGTGTTCAAATAAGTAGGTAGATTCAGGATAAGTATCAGAATTGAAAGAAGACATGCAATGGCGGCTTTACAAATTGGATAAATGGCTGTCTGCTAATGTACTACATAGCAGTAAGAACTTGGAATAATGAACCTGTTAATTAAAAAGGCTAAAGGAAAACCTTTAGCCTTAACAAGATAAAATGAGACTATTATTTTAAAGCTGTTTTATCGCTTTTCCATTTTTCCAATTGAGAGCAATTAGCGTCGGCATGATCCAGCATAACATAGAAATCATTTGAATGTGCTGCCAGCCATCTTTCCAAAGCACCATATTTTTTCTCTTCAAGGGCTACCTGAGAAATTCTATTGTAGTCATCTTTCAGGTTCATGCGGTGAGGCTCGGAACGGGATTTCAGGTATAATATGCGGATACCTTTTTTACCTCTCTCATCGGTGAAAGTAACTGGTTGAGAATATTCACCCACTTTTAGTTTACTGATGCCTGCCACTACGTCTTTGTCCAATTCATCAATTGTATTGTACGAATCGCCATCCCTGCTAATAATAAACGGGCCGGCAAACTTTGCCTGTTCGTCTTCCGTATATTTTCCGGCAGCAGTATTAAAATCCATGGTACCTGCAATTAATTTAGAACGAACAGAATCCAACTTACTGGTTCCGGCTCTTAATTCTTCTTCTGTAACAGGTGGAATTTTTAATACATGGCGCACGGTAGCTTTATCACCATTGCGCTCTATTAATTGAATAATGTGATAGCCGAATTTGGTTTTGATCGGGTTGGAAATTTCGCCTTCTTTCAAACGGAAAGCTGCCGATACAAAGGCAGGGTCCATGTTTTTCAACGTACGGTCTACTTCAAAAGGGCGGCCCCTGATAGATTCATCTTCACCCTCGCCTGTTTTTTTTGCTACCTGCTCAAGAGTAGCAATTTTCATTTCGATCTGTCTTTTGGCATTGTTCAATTCATCAATTGTATACTTCTCCAGATCTCTTGATGCTTTGGGATAGACAACGATCTGACCGATCTCTAATTCAGATTCGAAAAAAGGCAAACTGTCTTTAGGGATTTTATCAAAATAGGCTTTTACCTCGGCAGGTGTAATGCGGATATTTCCAACAATTTTACGCTGCATGGCTTCTGCCAGTTTCTTCTCACGAACCGATTCGCGGGCATCATCTTTAATTTGGTAAACCGTTTTATTGGCAAGGCTTTCCAGGGCTTCCTGAGAACCATACATATTTATGAAGTACCGGATACGCTGATCCAACTCCGCTTCAATTTCTTCCTCGGTTACAACTAATGAATCCTTTTCGGCCTGCAACATCATTACTTTAGAGATCAGGGCCTGCTCAAGGATCAGGCATTCTGCGTTCTCAGGTATTTCATTGCCTTGTCTTTGCATATCGGCAATGGCATTTTTTATATCAGAGTGCAGAATGATCTTATCGCCGACAATGGCAGATATCTTATCAGCAACCACTTTCTTGGGTTGCGCAAATACTGCTGATGTAACAAGTGATGCGAGTAAAAGGAAAAGTATTTTTTTCATAATAAATCGTGGAAGCCAAAAATAACCTATTGAACTAAGAATAGCTCTTAGTAAAGGTGGATTAACAAACTCTTTGAATATCGAACAGATGAACAAAGAATGCTGAATATTGAAGCAAAAAGCCGCCTTGATAAGGCGGCTTGACTTCTTCATTCGATATTCCTTGCTCGACATTCGCAATTTTCTATAGCGTTCTTTTTACCTCTTCTTCTTCATATGCTTCAACGATGTCACCCACTTTGATGTCATTATAATTCTTCACTGTTAAACCGCATTCCATGCCGTTCAATACTTCCTTCGCATCGTCTTTATAACGCTTCAAAGATCCTAATTCTGCACTGGCGCCTTCTGCAGTTGGATATACAACAATACCATCGCGGATCACACGAATCTTGTTATCCCGTTTAATTCTGCCATCCAACACATAACATCCGGCAACAGTTGCTTTATCAAACTTGAATACTTCACGTATTTCAACATTGGCAACGATCTTTTCCTGAACTTTTGGCTCCAACATACCTTCCATTGCACTTCTGATCTCGTCAATGGCTGTATAGATGATAGAGTAAGTCCTGATCTGAATACCTGCATTTTCGGCTAAACGGTTTGCCTGCATAGACGGACGAACGTTAAAGCCAATCACAATGGCGTCAGATGCTTCTGCCAACACTACATCACTTTCATTGATCTGACCTACACCTTTATGAATTACACTAACCAAAATTTCCTGTGTTGAAAGCTTTTGTAGGGAGTCACTTAAAGCTTCTACCGAACCATCCACATCACCCTTGATGATCACTTTTAACTCCTTAAAGTTTCCAAGTGCCAAACGACGGCCAATTTCGTCAAGTGTAATGTGCTTCTTAGCCCTCATACCCTGTTCACGCAAGATCTGTGCACGGCGGTTAGCAATTTCTTTTGCTTCGGCTTCATCTTCATATACTCTGAAGGTTTCACCGGCTTGTGGCGCACCATTCAAACCAAGGATCAACACCGGAGTAGAAGGCCCTGCTTCGTCAACGCGTTTATTTCGCTCATTCATCATGGCTTTTACACGGCCAAAATGCTGGCCGGAAACCACCAGGTCACCAGCCTGCAGCGTTCCGTTTTGAACAAGGATAGTAGCCACATAGCCACGTCCTTTGTCCAAAGTAGCTTCAATAATAGTTCCTGTTGCTTCTCTATCAGGATTTGCTTTCAGCTCCAGTAATTCAGCTTCCAGCAATATTTTTTCAAGTAACAGATCAACATTCAAACCTTGTTTGGCAGATAGCTCCTGGCTTTGGAACTTACCGCCCCATTCTTCCACAAGAATATTCATAGAAGCTAACTGCTCGTAGATCTTAGCAGGATTAGCACCTTCTTTATCAATTTTATTGATAGCAAAGATCATGGGTACATTAGCGGCCTGCGCATGCGAAATAGCTTCTTTTGTTTGAGGCATGATTGCATCATCTGCTGCAATAACAATTACCGCAATATCGGTAACCTTAGCACCACGGGCACGCATGGCTGTAAACGCTTCGTGACCAGGAGTGTCAAGGAAAGTAACGTTCTTACCATTAGGCAGGTTTACCTGGTAAGCACCAATGTGCTGGGTAATACCACCGGCCTCGCCTGCTACCACATTTGCTTTACGGATGTAATCCAACAATGAAGTTTTACCATGGTCTACGTGACCCATGATAGTAACAATTGGTGAACGGGGCTGCAATTCAGATTCATCATCTTCATCATCACCGCCCTCTTCCATCTCCATTTGTTTTTCCATGTCAATAAATTCGACATCGAAACCAAACTCGCTTGATACCAATTCAATTACCTCGGCATCCAAACGCTGATTGATGGATACCATGATGCCAAGCGACATACACTTGCTGATTACTTCAGCAAAGGATACATCCATCAAACTGGCCAACTCACTAACCGAGATAAATTCGGTTACCTGCAACTTGTTGCTCTCAACACCTTCAGTTGTTTCAGCCATTTCATTCCTGCGGTCGCGGCGTTTTGCTTTTACCTTTTTGCCACCACCACCGGAAAGCTTGGCTTGCGTTTCCTGTATCTTACGTTGAATTTCTTTTTCGTCAATTTGTTTGTCATCTCTGCGTGCAAAGCCCGGACGCTGGCCAAAACGACCACCACCTTGTCCGCCCTGCTGGTTTCCACCCCTGTTTCTTCCATCATTACGTTGTACGGTAAATCTTCCGCCGCCACCTTGCGTGCCCTGGCCACCTTGCTGGCCTCCACCACCCTGACCGGGACCTCTTTGGAAACCTTGAGGACCAGTTCCTTCCTTTTTCTCAATTGGTATACGCTTACGTTTTCTTTTTTCATCTGCTTTTACCGGACGGGTATCGCTGTCAACAGGCAGGTCTATTTTACCAAGGATCTTAGGGCCTTCAATTTTTTCTGCCCTGATATTTTCTATAACAGGTTCTTCTTCCGTTTCAGTTGCAGTTGGCTGTTCTGCCGATGCACTTACTTCGGCCACTTCTTCCTGAGGCGTTTCCACTGGAGGTGCTTCTTTTACTTCTTCCGCAGGTTTCTCTTCTGCTTTCTTTGCTTTTTTAATGCCCTTTTTAGGCCTTGTCGAAGAATCAATTTCAGAAAGATCAATCTTATCTAAAACCTTTGGACCTTCTATTTCCGGTGCTTCTAATTTTACTACTTCCGGTTCTTCATCTTTTGGCTCCTCCATCACCGGCTCAGGGCGAGGTTGGGGTTCTTCAGGTGCAGCTTCGGGTGTAGGTTCAACCACAGGCGGTGCTACAGGCTCTTCTTTTTTAACAGGTTTCTTTTCTTCTTTACGGAAAGAGAGATCTTCTTCGTCTCTTTTCTTCTTTGGTTCAGCTACGCCACCCTTGGGCAGGTCAATTTGAACCGCCTTCATCTTGGCCACCTTATCGCTCTGAAACTCTGCCTGCAAGGCACGATACATAGCATCTGAAAGCTTTGCAGTAGGCTTCAGTTCATCCCTGTCAAAACCTTTACCTACCAAAAAATCAACAAGGGTTTCCTTACCAATGTTGAACTCTTTGGCGGCTGCCATTAACCTTGGTGTCGTTGTTACTTCTGCCATTAAAACTTTTTAATTGTCAAACAAGTCATATGGGTCAAATTGGTCAGTAGTCTGCTTTGACTTATATGACCTTTTAACTCCTTTGACTTTCTTATTCTTTCTCAAATTCTGCCTGTAAGATCTTTCTTACATCGGCAATGGTTTCTTTCTCCAGATCTGTTCTTCTTTCCAACTCCTCTGCCGAAAGGCTCAATACGCTTCTAGCCGTATCGCATCCTACCCGCTTCAATTCATCAATAACCCAACTTTCAATTTCATCACTGAACTCTTCCAGGTCAATATCAAATTCTTCTACTTCGCCTTCATTATCGCGGTACACATCAATTTCATATCCTGTCAATTCACAAGCCAGCTTAATGTTTACACCACGGCGGCCAATAGCTAACGAAACCTGGTCAGGGCGTAGATAAACATCTGCATGTTTATCTTCCCCATCCAAATTCATGGAAGTGATTTTAGCAGGGGTCAATGAACGTTGAATTAATAATTGGGTGTTATTGGTCCAGTTGATCACGTCTATGTTTTCGTTCTTTAGCTCACGAACGATACCATGAATACGGCTTCCTTTCATACCAACGCAGGCGCCAACCGGCTCAATTCTGTCGTCGTAAGATTCAACTGCTACTTTAGCCCTTTCTCCAGGTTCACGAACGATCTTTTTAATAACAATCAGACCATCAAAAATTTCAGGAACTTCTATTTCCAAAAGCTTTGCCAGAAAATCGGGTGAAGTTCTGGAAAGAATAATTACCGGTGTGTTATTTTTCATGTCTACTTTCTTCACCACCGCACGAATATTTTCACCCTTCTTAAAGTAGTCTTGTGGAATTTGTTCGCTTTTTGGCAGGATCAATTCGTTGCCTTCCTCATCTAATAGTAAGATCTCTTTCTTCCAAACCTGATAGACCTCTGCAGAAGTTATCTCGCCGATACGATCCTGGTATTTTTTAGCTAATACATTTTTTTTCAGATCTGAAATACGGCTGGCCAGCGTTTGCTTTGCAGCCAGTATAGCACGACGGCCAAAATCCTCCAGATTCACTTCTTCATACACCTCTTCGCCAACTTCATAATCTTCAGAAATTTTCTTTGCTTCGGTCACTTCAATTTCTTCCAATGTATTGTACACATCATCATCATCAACTACTGTACGGCGACGGAAGATCTCCAGGTCACCTTTTTCTGCATTAACAATCACATCGAATGTTTCATCGCTGCCGTATTTTTTGCGGATCAACGTTTTGAATACATCTTCCACCACACGCATAAGCGTTGGACGATCGATGTTCTCAGCATCTTTAAATTCCTGGAAAGCCTCTATGAGGTTAATACTTGCCATATGCTTGTTTTTTGTGAGTTGTGAGTTGAGTGTTCTTTCACTCACCATCTAAAATCTAATTTGAATTTTTGTTGTTTTTATATTGTCAAATAGTATTGACTCCTGCTTTGTTGTTTTCTTTTTTCCTTTGCCTTCTTCTACTTCAATCACAATTCCATCCTCGGTTGAGTCCAGCAGCTTCCCTTCTCTTTTAGTCATGTCGTTCAAGGTTACTTCAACAAATCTTCCCAGGTTCTTCTTATACTGACGATGCAACTTCAGTGGCTCATCCAATCCCGGAGATGAGACTTCCAATGAAAAATCATCATTAGGAAACAAACCACTTTCCTCCAATTCTTTATAGAGCTTGCGATTATAATTAATGAGATCAGACAATTGCACTCCCTGGTCTGCATCTACAAAAACCTTTATGTTATTTGTTGGCTTGATGCGAACCTCTACCAAAAAATGCGATGGTTCACCTGCCAGCAATCCTTCAACTCTTTGCTCAATTGCTTTAATTAAACTGTCTTTATCCATAACCGAAAAGAAGAAGGGAACGTTTTCGTTCCCTTCGATTGTTTCTTTGCCGGGACAAATGTACGGTAAACGTTAATTATGTTCCAAATCCAAATTGGATTTATAACTGTTACTACCTTTGATTTATCATGTTGACAATAGTTTTTTGCGCTTTCTTAGCATATTTATTATATCAGCTCGTGTTCAAGTTCATTATTCCAGTATACCGAACAACCAAAACGGTACGCAAAGGCTTTAAGCATATGCAGGAGCAAATGAGGCAGCAGGAGCAACAGTATTATCAGCAGCAAAAACCGCAAGAGCCAAAAAAGGCCGAAGAGAAAAAGGCAGGCGACTATATAGACTTCGAAGAGATCAAATAATCAGGTGGGTTTTCCCTATTTTTGCTCCCCTAAAATTCGTCACGAATTTTTTTCCGTTGCAAAGCGGAACGGATCCTTAGCTCAGTTGGTTAGAGCGTCTGACTCATAATCAGAGGGCCGGGGGTTCAAGTCCCTCAGGATCCACAAGCAGAACAATACGTTCTGCTTTTTTATGCATAGGGTTTTCAAGCAGGCTTAATATCTAACACCGGCGTTCCGTTTAACACTTCAAGCCCATCAATTTGCAAATTATAATCAGGAAGAATGGCAATCACTTTTACAAAATGTATCCCAATTGGATTGGGCCTGTTTGGTGAACGGGTTGAAAAGACACCTGTCAGCGGCGTATTTGGATCATTGCGAGGATGTGTTTCCAGTTCTTTTCTATCAGCTTTATGAAGCCAGGTGAGTATAATGATTTCATCACCTGCTTTAATATCTTTTACTCCATCTGCATAGTTTGCAAAAATTTTTACAAGGGCTTCAGGTGCATTTTCAGCCTCCTGCAATGGACAAATTTCCAGGCTATTGAGACAGGAATGAATGATACCAATGGGTTCTAGTTGAATTTCCATAAATGCTTCAACCTTTTATTGAGTAATCAGCAATTAGTTAGAAGAACTAAAATCGGATAATTAAGTTATCTGGTCATGGGTCACCAGATATTTTGTTTGTCTGTTCTTGTTACATGCAGCAGTAAGTAAACAATATTTAGTTTTTAGCTTTGTTGTTCTTTGCTCATCATACCTTTGCGTTCGTTTAACCTTTCATTAACCCAACCGAAAATACATTTGTCGAATAACCGATTTATATGAGAAAAGTTTTGTTGGCCGTTTTAGTGAGCTTTGTTTCAACTACCTTGTTATCACAAACAGATACTACAGCAAGAAGAAATCCATTAAAGACAGGTAATACTGCTAAAGGTGGCGATCATTTTATGATTCAGTTGGGGTACCTTACCTGGCAGGATCAACCAGACTCTATTAAGACCAAAGGGCTTTCCAGAACAGCTAATATCTATTTCCTTTTTGATTTTCCTTTTAAAACCAATCCAAAGTTCAGCGTTGCCTTGGGCCCGGGCATTGCTACCGATCACCGGTTTTTTGATGAGATGAATGTTGGGGTAAAAAACACTACACCAACCTTAGTATTTGACGACGTTAGCGATACAGCACATTTCAAAAAGTATAAATTATCAACTGTTTATTTAGAGGCCCCTGTTGAGTTGCGTTTTACTTCAAATCCAGCCGACAATAAAAGAAGTTTCAAAGTGGCAGTTGGTGCTAAAGTAGGAACATTATTAAGTGCTGGTTTAAAAGGAAAGAATCTTGAAAATGCTAGCAACAATCCTATCTCATCTTACACATTGAAAGAAAAAAGTAAACGCCATTTCAATACTACCAGGCTATCCTTGTCAGGCCGTGTAGGCTATGGGCCTTTCAGCCTGTTTGCCTCTTATTCCATAACATCATTATTTAAAGAAGGTGTAGGCCCGCAAGTAAAACCGCTTTCAATTGGCTTAACAATTAGCGGACTGTAAAATAATTTGCACCAAATTTGTAAAAATGATCCGTTAAGAGCGGATCATTTTTCTTTTAAAAGAATAACATGCTGGACACAACAAAGAAGATCAAAAGCGAAGAACGGGCTGTACTGGTAGGAGTAGTGCATAAAGATCAGACAGAGCAACAAGTACAGGAATACCTGGATGAACTGGCTTTTTTAGCGGAAACAGCCGGTGCGGTATGCGTAAAAAAGTTTGTACAGAAACTGGGGCACCCCGATAGCAAAACCTACATAGGTAAGGGTAAGCTGGAAGAGATCAGGAATTATGTTCAAAGCCGCGATATTGATCTGATGATATTTGATGATGAATTGAGTGGATCGCAGATCACAAATATTGAAAAAGGCTCGGGTATAAAAGTTATTGACCGCTCCGATCTTATCCTTGACATATTTGCACGCAGGGCTAAAACCGCCCAGGCTAAAGCACAGGTTGAGCTGGCGCAATACCAATATATTCTTCCCCGCCTGCGTGGTATGTGGAAACACCTTGAACGTTTAGGCGGTGGTATAGGTACAAGAGGCCCCGGTGAAACAGAGATAGAAACCGACCGCCGTATTGTAAGAGATAAGATCTCATTGCTTAGAAAGCGATTAGTTGAAATAGATAAACAGGCCTTTACTCAAAGGAAAGAACGGGGCGAGTTTATTCGTGTAGCCCTGGTGGGTTATACAAACGTTGGCAAATCAACTATCATGAATTTGCTGAGCAAAAGTGAAGTACTTGCAGAGAACAAATTGTTTGCTACACTTGATACTACTACAAGGAAGATTGTTTATGAAACCACACCTTTTCTTTTAAGTGATACGGTGGGATTTATCCGTAAGCTTCCGCACCACCTGGTAGAAAGCTTTAAGAGTACTTTGGATGAAGTAAGAGAAGCCGATATTCTTTTGCATATTGTTGATATATCGCACCCTGCGCATGAAGACCAGTTAGGTGTGGTAAATAAAACCCTGCAGGAGTTGAATGCATTTGATAAACCAATGCTTACCATCTTCAATAAAATGGATCTGTATATTAAGAACACGTTTGATGAATGGCTGGACGAATCCACTAAACAACAAATACTGGAAGACCTTAAAGGAAGGTGGGTGCATGAAACGGCAGGTAATGCTATTTTTATTTCGGCTTTGGAACGAACCAATATTGATGAATTGAGACAAACGATTTTAGATAAAGGGAGAGAGCTATACCGTATTCGTTATCCTTACAAAACAGAATTCTTCTATTAGATGCCTGAGCAGTTCAATTGGGTAAAGGTGGCAGATTTTATTGAGGCCATATCTTTCAATGCCAACAATATTGCAGAAGCTGAAGCGGATGGGAAAAAAATATGTGTTGCCAGATACAACGATGAATTATTTGCTTTTGCAGCCAAGTGTCCTCATGCCAGTGGACTGTTTGTAAATGGTTTTATTGATGCTATGGGCAATGTAGTGTGTCCTTTACATCGTTACAAGTTTTGTTTAAAGAATGGCCGCAATGTTTCAGGGGAAGGCTACTATTTAAAAACCTGGCCGGTTGAAATACGGGAAGAAGGAGTATTTATAGGCATGCCTATAAATAAACTCTTCGGTCTTCTCTGATCATGCAATCTTCATTTCAGGAAAGCATGAAATAGAATGATTCTCGACAAGTAAGTGCATTATACATTCCATTAATTCTTTTTCACTAAAAGGCTTGGTGATGTATCCATTCATTCCAAAAGGCGGGTGGACATCTTCCCCAGCTGTATCTGCTGAAACCCCAATAATGGGAACATCATTTTTGATTTTCTTCCGAATAAAATTGGTTGCCTGAATACCATCCATAAAAGGCATCTCCATGTCCATGATAATAAGGTCATATCGCTGCAGGTTGCGTTCCAGCATGTCAACCGCCTCTCTGCCATGATGGGCAATGTCGCATGCTATTCCATGCTTTTCCAAAATCTTTGCAATGGTTTTTTGGTTGATCTCATTATCCTCAGCTATTAAAATAGTTCTGCCCGATAAAGGATGAGTAAAATACCTGCCTTCAGCATTCTGCTTAGATTTAGACAGATCAAAACGCATAATGAACTTAAAAGAAGTATTCATTCCAGGGAGGCTCATGATCTCGCTTTTACCACCCATTTCTTTAATAAGCGTTTTTGCTGAAGCCAGTGCCCTGAAGTAAGCAAAGCCTTTTTCTGAGGACTTTAACTTAGTGCCATCATCTGTCAGGCAAAACTCCAAAAGCACATCATTCTCTGTTTGCAACAACTGCCTAATGCTTAATGAAATTTCTCCTGCACCGGAATAAAGAATCGTATTCTTAAAAATCAAATGAGTTAACGCATTTAATTTTTCAAGAGAAGCATTCACTTCTAACCGGGATACAAGATCGCTAAGAATATAAAACTCTATGCGTTGATTTAAGGCAAGTGGTTTGTAAACGTAATACACGTTTTCAATAGCTTCCTGTAAATCAAAGGTTGATTGTAGGGCAGGTGTCGTTTTCAAGGATAATGTTTTAGGATAATTGGTCGTCTAAAGATGGCAATCCAAAAAAACACATACAAATAATAGAAGCGGTTATTTCAAAGAGTAAGAAAAAGACCTTATTTTCTAAAACAGCAAGGCTGATAAAAAATCCTGTTAAAGCATCAAATGATTGATTTTGTATTTGTTTGAAAATCAAAAACTCCTATTTTTGCCATCCCTAAAAAGCTAAATTCCTCCTTAGCTCAGTTGGTTAGAGCATCTGACTGTTAATCAGAGGGTCTCAGGTTCAAGTCCTGAAGGGGGAGCGGAAAATTAAAAGGGTTATGAGTTCTTAACTTGCAACCCTTTTTTATTTGCACTTAACTTGCATCTCATCTGTTCTCTAGTCTCTAGTGTGTAGTACCCTTTATAATTAAAAAAGTTAAGGGTTTAGGGTTTCATTTCTTGCAAAATGTTTATAACTATTTGATACCTGGAAAAAATTTCAAGTCCATACTCCTGTCGTTATTGAAATTTTGAACGACTGAGGCTTTAACAAACATCACTAGAAATCCCACCAATCCTCTTCACTCATTATCCCGTAATTAGTTTCATACTGCGGTGCTTATCTTTGCCGCACTTCAAAAATGGCATTAAAACTTTTTAAGAGAAATAAGGCGGACAGGGCGGAAATGTCTTTTGTGGATCACCTTGAGGCATTGCGTGGTCATTTGTTTCGCAGTGTATTAGCTATTGCAGTTGGGGCTGTTTTAATCGGTGTTTATAATGATTTTTTTATTAAAGAAATTCTGCTGGGTCCTACCCGTGCAGATTTCCCGACTTATACATGGATGTGCCAGGCCGGCAAAAGCTTGAATCTCGGCGAAGCCCTTTGTATGGGTACTGTAAATGTGCCTTTGCAAAACACGGTTGTAGGCGGTCAATTCAGTATTTTTTTCATGATCGTTTTTATAGGCGGGTTTATCCTTGGCTTTCCCTACATCTTTTTTGAGTTCTGGAGTTTTATTAAGCCAGCTCTTACCCAAAAAGAACTTAAGCGATCAAGAGGTGTAATTTTTTGGGTTTCCTTGTTATTCTTCCTTGGCGTACTGTTCGGCTATTTTGTATTGGCACCATATACGGTCAACTTTTTTTCAAATTTTCAGCTTGCAGAAAATATCAAGAACGAATGGACACTCAGCAGTTATTTTGATACACTTGTTCCCCTGATCTTAGGTACAGGCTTAGCTTTTCAACTTCCACTGGTAATGCTTTTTCTTTCCAAGGTTGGCATGGTTACACCTTCGTATTTAAAAAGAATACGCAAGTATGCTATTCTCGTTATTGTAATTGTAGCCGGCGTCATCACACCTCCGGATGTGGTAAGCCAGATCATCGTTTCTATTCCTTTGTTATTACTTTACGAGATCAGCATATGGCTGAGTGCAAAAGTGGAAAAAGACATTGCAGCAGAGGATTCTAAAGAATGGGAGTAATGTAACCGGTTTATAGTTAGGGGCTCAATCGCTCTATATCTTTCACCTAACTTTGTTCAAACGTTTTTCAAATGAAATTTGATGTAACTAAGCCTGTGGCCATTGGAGCTGACCATGCTGGCTATGAATATAAAACCGTTATAGTTGACCTTCTCCAAAATAAAGGCATAGAGGTAAAAGATTTTGGCACCCATAGTGCCGATTCAGTTGATTATCCAGACTTTGCCCACCCGGTTGCCAACGCTGTTGAAAGCGGAGAAGCTGCATGGGGTATATTGGTTTGCGGAAGTGCTAATGGTGTTGCCATAACAGCAAACAAACACCAGGGAATAAGAGCTGCACTTTGCTGGCAAACACAAATTGCGGAATTAGCCAGGCAGCATAACAATGCAAACATCATTTGCATACCTGCACGGTTTGTTTCAACGCCTGAAGCAGAAGAAATGGTGAATGTATTCCTGCAAACACCTTTTGAGGGTGGCCGTCATCAAAACCGTGTAGGCAAGATTGCGTGTATGTAATCGTAATATTTTAAAACTATAGTCCTTTAATGAAGAAGTTAATTTACCTACTGCTGCTTAGCAGCGTACAAACATCATTTGCTCAAAAAGCATCGAAGCCAGAACAGTTTGCAAAAACTATTACAGCCGACGATCTGAAAAGACATTTATACATTGTTGCGTCGAAAGAAATGGGCGGAAGAGAAACCGGAATGCCCGGCGAACGCAAAGCAGCAGCTTATATTGAAAATGAATTTAAACGTGTTGGCTTGCAGCCAGGAAACAATGGCAGCTACCAGATGTATTACAATGTTTATCAGGATTCTCTGTTGGATGCATCCTTAGAAGTGGCTGGCCAGAAATATTCATTAGATAGGGATTACACAGTTAACGTTGGCAATAGTAGTGACGCAACACTTCGCTTCAGTGAAGCAGTGTTTGTTGGATCTGGCGCAGCTGACTCTGTAAAGAACATGAACCTGGCAGGAAGGTTGGTTATTGTACAAGGTTCCGCCGGGTACCAGTTTTTACAGAATAAAGGTGTTGCAGGTATTTTGTATATCGGATCAGGTTTTCCAAGAACAACAACTTCTGCACGCAAGGGGCAACAAACCATTAACCTGTTTAAAAGAAGTATTCGTCCACAAGAGTTTACTGTCTCTGAATCAGTAGCCAAAGCAATTCTGAAAGACGATTTCGAAGCATCAAAATCAAACAAAGCTTTAATAAAAACCTATCCTGCTGAAATATTACTGGATGTAAGAAAAACAAGCAACCCGCTTCAAACCAGCAACGTGATTGGCATATTACCCGGAACCGATTTAAAAGAGGAATACCTTGTGATTACTGCACACCACGATCACATCGGACAACGAGGCGACACTGTTATTAATTATGGAGCGGATGACGATGGTTCGGGCACCGTGAGTATAATTGAACTGGCAGAAGCATTTACCAAAGCAAAAGCCGCAGGTAAGGGGCCAAGAAGAACCATTGTGTTTATGACAGTGAGTGGCGAAGAGAAAGGATTATGGGGTTCGGATTATTATGCATCACATCCTGTTTATCCGTTGGAAAAAACGACAGCTAACCTTAACATAGATATGATTGGCCGCATTGATCCAAAAAGAACCGCAGGCGACTCGCTAAATTATGTGTATGTAGTAGGCGATGATAAACTGAGTTCTGACCTGAGAGTCATCAGCGAAGCTGCCAATAAAAAGTACACGAAGATGGAGCTGGATTATAAGTTCAACGATCCAAACGATCCGATGCGCATTTACTTTAGAAGTGACCATTACAATTTCGCCAAGAACGGCGTGCCTATCATCTTTTACTTTAATGGTACGCATGCAGATTACCATCGTCCCACTGATACACCTGATAAGATTAATTATCCATTAATGGCTAAAAGAGCACAGCTGGTATTTTATACGGCCTGGGAAATGGCTAACCGTAATGCAATGTTGAAACGAGACATACCACTGAATATCCCGCCCCGATAGCCTTAAACATTCATTAGATTTTTATAAAGCGAAGATGCGTTCTTCGCTTTTTTGTTGCTACATTTCTTGTTCAAATGCTTTTTATGAATGAGACAAACAATGAAAAAGAAAATGTTTTGACCGATTACCTGGAAGGTTACCAGCAACTGGAGCTGGAAGGTGTTGAGAATAATCTGCGCAAGGTGCGAAACACGATGTTTGTTGTAGCAGGCCTTACACTAATAAGTGCAATTATTTTACATGCTACTAATACGTGCAACAGAAGATTTGATTTTTAATTTAATTGTTGTTGCTATTTATGTTGGCCTGGCTTTCCTTACCAGGAAAGCGCCTATGACAGCAGTCATCATAGCTTTAGTCTTGTTTATAGCTATTTGGATATTAAATATTGCTTTGGCCGGTGCGGAATATATTTTCAGAGGGATAATAGTAAAAGGCCTGATTATATTTTATCTGGTTAAGGGCATTGGATATGCTAAGGATGCTGAAGAGTTGCGCAAACGCATCAACAATAGGTGAATACCGTTAAGCTTTTCTGTTGGCTTTAGTGAATTGATACATAAGCCTTCTAAATAACAAAGCCCCAGATAATTTGGGGCTTTGTTATTATCACTCGCAAACTATTTTTTTTGAATAAGCAATTCTAATTTTTTCGATTCGTCGAGGTCTGTTTCTAAAATTAAGAATGCATCCCTTTTTCTTACAGTGAAGGCCTGTTTCTGGCCATTATCAGTAACAAGCAACGAGTTCTTTACATCGAAACTGTATGTGCCCTGCTTTACTTTACCGGACGGTTTAATTTCAACATACACATCATTTTCCTTAAAGCCCATTGTCATTTTGCCCATTTCATCAAACATAATGCTTAAGAATTCCACTGTTTGGGCACTATCATCGGCCGAACGCCAGGTTTTTTGCATTGAATCAGCAATAACAAGCTTACTGGTCCGGTAATCATACGTAATGGCGCCATTATTCATGTTTACCTGTACCGGTTTCCATTCACCAATCAATTCGCTTTTTGAAAGTTTATCCTGTGCAGAGGATAATACAGAGGCTGGAAGAGCAATTAGCAGAAATAAAGTGTTTTTCATTTGGGCAAGATATAAAAAAGGCTATTGCCTCTGCAAATAGCCTTTCGTTTTATAAAATTTTTGTAGTACTTATAAACCTAACACATAAGCAAACACCAACGGAGCTACAATGGTAGCATCGCTTTCAATGATATACTTGGGTGTATGAATGTCTAACTTACCCCAGGTGATCTTTTCATTAGGATGCGCACCAGAGTAAGAACCATAAGATGTTGTTGAATCCGATATCTGGCAGAAATAACTCCAGAAAGGTATCTCATGCATTTCTAAATCCTGGTACATCATCGGCACAACGCAGATAGGAAAATCGCCGGCAATACCTCCACCAATCTGGAAGAAACCGATTCCTTTCCCTGCACTATTCTCTTTATAGTAATTAGCCAGCCATACCATGTATTCAATACCACTTTTCATTGTGCTGGCAGCTATCTCGCCTTTATACACATAAGAAGCAAAGATGTTACCCATAGTACTGTCTTCCCATCCGCCGACAACAATTGGTAAATTCTTTTCCGCGGCTGCAATCATCCAGCTATCCTTCGGATCGATCTGGTAATACTCTTTCATTACACCGCTGTTCAACAGCTTATACATGTATTCATGCGGAAAATAACGTTCGCCTTTGTCGGCAGCCTCTTTCCAAATAGCATGTATATGTTTTTGAATTCTTCTGAATGCTTCTTCTTCCGGTATACAGGTATCTGTTACACGGTTCAACCCTCTTTCCAGCAAATCCCACTCTTGTTGTGGTGTAAGATCTCTCCAGTTAGGGATTCTTTCATAATGATCATGCGCCACCAGGTTCATGATATCTTCTTCAAGGTTAGCTCCTGTGCAAGAGATGATCTGAACTTTATCCTGGCGGATCATTTCGGCTAACGATATCCCTAACTCGGCTGTACTCATGGCGCCAGCCATGGTGATCATCATTTTTCCACCTTCTAATAAATGTTGCTCATATCCTTTTGCCGCATCTACTAATGCTGCTGCATTAAAATGCCGGTATTGATGCTCTATAAATTGCGAAACAGGTCCTTTACTCATAGTCTTTCAAAATTGAGCGGCAAAAATACTTGATAAAAACAGAAACCCGGAGATGGAAGACCAGCTTTCCATTCCGGGCTATTTACACACACTAAAACTAAGATTATGATTTGCGCTGCTTTTGGAAATTGTTCCAATCGCCGTTGGCTGATGCTTTCAATACTTGCTTTGTATCGCTGTTCTCAAGTGTTACATAGTAAGCTGTACCTTCTTCATTTGATACTTCAAACAGCTCGGTGATCCATAAGCCATCAATTTGATTTCTTAAAGAAGTTTGTAAGCTGATAGGCAGTTGAGAAGTGGAAATGTTGCGTGTCATTGCTACCATTTTACCTTCAACATCATAATAAGCAGTGATGTATTGGCCTTCTAAGTTGAATTGTGCCTTGTACATATTTTCTTTTACCGTCCAGTCAACCTCTGTAGCTTGTTTGAATGATGTTTTAAAAGCTTCTAATACTGCTGGAGATACTTTTTCATCTCCTTTTGCAAAACTGCTCAAACTTATAGTGAGCATTACGGCTAAAATTGTAAGAATACGTTTCATGATTTTGGTTTTTATTTCGTTTATTAATTTGTTTCGTTGTGTTTGACGATGTAAAAGTAGAAAGTGTTACAGGTCAGCACAAACGATTTGTGACGATTGGATGACGTTGTTAACCACATTAACATAGGTTAGAAAAGTGTTAACGCGGACGAAACGTACTTTTATCAGTATGAACTACCTCGCTCATGCATATCTATCCTTTAATGAGCCGCAAATTTTAATTGGAAATATGATCTCAGATTTTGTAAAAGGGAGAGCTCAATTTGGATATGCGGCAAATGTGCAGAAGGGAATCCAGTTACATAGAGCTATAGATCATTTTACAGATACCCATCCATCTACTAAAGCAGCAAAAGAAGTTTTTCGAGGAGACTACCGGCTATATAGCGGGGCTATACTAGATATTATATACGATCACTTCCTGGCAAATGACCCTAACCATTTTAATGAGACCTCTTTGTTCCATTTTACAGAAGAAGTTTATTCGGTGCTGGAAGACAATGCCATCTCGCTTCCTACTGTCTTTTTGCAAGTACTTACCTATATGCGCAACGAAAATTGGATGTTTCACTATAGAACCCATGAAGGCATAAGAAAAAGCCTGAGAGGATTGGCGAGAAGGGCAACTTATTTAACCGAAGGCGAAACAGCCTATGGTTTGTTTACAAAACACTATGATGAACTCCGCGAACATTATGCAAACTTCTTTCCTGATGTTAAAAAGTTTGCAAAAGAAGAATTTGATAAACTACTGTTTGTTCAATAGCATCTTTCTAAAGTGCTGAAACAATATTTTTGCAGCACTTAATCATATTACGTTATGAAAAAATACCTACTCTTTACTTTGCTTGTTTTAGTATCGGCTTCTTCTTTTGCCCAAAATGCTGCAAATAAACTGCCTGCAGTTGATAAGTCTCCAATGGATATGGCTTATTATCCGGCAAACTATCCTGTTTTAAAAATTCAGGACAAAGCCAGTGAGCCATTGTTAGCCAGAGTAATCTACAGCCGCCCGTTAAAAAACAACCGTAACATTTTTGGTGAACTGGTAGAATACAACACAGTATGGAGACTAGGTGCTAACGAAGCCACCGAAATTGAATTCTTTAAAGATGTAAAGATCAATGGTAAAAAAGTAGCAAAAGGACGTTATACCATTTTTGCCATAGTTAATCCGGAACAATGGACCGTGATACTTAATAAAGACACCGATGTTTGGGGCGCATTTAAATACGATGAAAAGAAAGATGTAGTACGTGTGAACCTTCCTGTTCAAAAAAGCACCGAACCTGTAGAAGCATTTACTATGTCATTTACCAAAACCGCTTCAGGGATCGAATTACTTACTGCATGGGATAATGTAATGGTATCCTTACCAATCAGCTTAAAATAATTCCACTTGAGCATCTGAAGCATTTCTTTTATTCCGAAATGTGTAATTTCCGCCAATGAAATGGGCCGTTTGTTGTTTACTTCTTTTTTGTTTTGCCTGTGCAGATGAACCTTCCGTTCAGCAGCCTGTTAAAAAAGACACGAATCAGGGCCCTGTTCTTCCTGTACGAAAAGAAACAGCAAATCCTTATTCGGCGGTTGATGTATCTCCAATGGATATTACCTACTTCCCTGTAGATTATCCAAAACTCAAACAATCGGTTACTAACAAAGAGAGTCTAAAAGCAAGAGTGATTTATAGCCGTCCGCAAAAGCAGGGGCGAAAAATTTTTGGAGCCCTGGTTAAATATGGAGAACCCTGGAGATTAGGGGCTAACGAAGCCACAGAGATTGAGTTTTTTCTGCCAGCTACCATTCAAAACAAACGAGTCAACAAAGGTCGTTACATTCTTTATTGTATTCCGCAGGAAAAAGAATGGACCGTAATTATTAATAGCGGAACTGACCGTTGGGGCTTGCATCCGGATCCTTCCAAAGACATTCAACGTTTTACAATCCCTGTACAGTCTCCGCCTGCGGTAATTGAATATTTTACTATCAGCTTTGTACAAACCCAAACTGGGGCCGAACTTCTTATGGCATGGGATGATGCAGTAGCCCGGTTGCCTATTCAATTCTAATATATGTGTGGTATTGCAGGATTCACTTCTAAATCGCCACACAATACTAACAGAAATATTGACTTTGCTATTGACTGCCTGCAACACAGAGGACCCGAGGCAAAACAAACCTGGACAAATAATGATGGCTCGATACAATTTGGCCATACGCGGCTTTGCATTATAGACACCAGCAGTGCTGCTTCTCAGCCGATGCATTATGGCAATCGTTACACTATCATTTACAACGGTGAGCTTTATAATTATGTTGAGATAAGGAATGAATTACAAAGCAAAGGATATCACTTTACTTCTTATTCCGACACAGAAGTGATTGTTGCATCATATGCAGAATATAAAGAAGCCTGCCTGCAAAAATTCGATGGGATGTTTGCCTTTGCCATTTGGGATGAAGCGGATAAGACACTATTTGCAGCAAGAGATCGTTTTGGCGAAAAGCCTTTCTATTTTCATTATGATGAACAGCAGTTTGCCTTTGCTTCGGAAATGAAAGCGCTGTGGACAATAGGTTTTCAAAAGGAAGTTAACCCAGCTATGCTGTACAACTTTCTGTCCATTGGTTACACTGCAAATCCAGCCGATCCAACAGAGACGTTTTATAGGAACATCAAAAGCTTACCGGCGGCTTCGTATCTATTCTTCGATCAACAAAAACACAAGCTGACGCTTTCAAAATATTGGCAGCCTTTTATTGATGTAAATACTTCAATCACTGATGAAGAGGCCCTGCAGACCTTTGATCATCTTTTACAAGCATCTGTACAAAAACGGCTAAGAAGTGATGTAGCAATTGGCACCAGCCTAAGTGGTGGGCTTGACAGCTCAACCATTGTTGCTTATTGTTCCAGGTTGGCTTCGGCGCAGTATACACATAAAGCATTTACCGCAGTTTTTGAAGGATTTGAGAAGAATGAAGAGCCATATGCAAAACAGATCGCAACCCAATTTGGCCTGCAGCATCATTTAGTGCCTATAAGCAATGATGAGATTCCCTCCCTGATGGATACCGTAATGGCACACCAGGAAATACCTGTTGGATCGGCAAGTGCTTTAGCACAATTCAAAGTTTATGAAGCTGCTAAAAAAGCTGGTGTGACTGTTTTGTTGGATGGACAAGGGGCTGATGAAATACTCGCAGGTTATTCAAAATACTATAAATGGTACTGGCAGGAATTATATCGTAGCAAACAGCTTGGCAAAACTGCCGAGATTAAAAAGGCAAGAGCATTAGGTATAAAGGAACCCTTCGGATTACAAAATAAGATTGCTGCATTATTTCCTGAGTTTGCAGCTTCCATGCTCCAGAGCCGTAAAGCGAAAGCTGCCTTTAATCATCCGTATATCAGCCCTGAGTTTGCATTTGCAAACAAGCAAAACCTGTATTATGCAACACCAACAACGTTTGATCTGAACGGTGCATTATACTTCAACACATTTGTTCATGGTCTTAACGAACTGCTGCATTTAGCCGACCGCAATAGCATGGCGCATGCAACTGAAGTACGGCTTCCGTTTTTAAATCATCAATTGGTTGAGTTTTTATTTACACTGCCTGCAAGTTTTAAGATAAGAGATGGTTGGACAAAATGGATCCTTAGAAAATCTGCTGAGCCGTTATTGACAAAGGAAATTGTATGGCGAAAAGAAAAAGTAGGTTTTGAACCGCCACAAAAAAGATGGATGCAGTTAAAAGACGTTCAGGAAGCAATCACGGAAAGCAAAAGGGTTTTAGTAGCGCAAAACGTTTTGAATGCTTCTGTATTAAATAAAAAAATTCAGCCGCATGATGCACATGCGGCTGACAACTTTGACTGGAAGATTTGGACAGCTTCCTATTTATTTAAATAGTTATCCTTTCTTAAATTTCTTACTTACTTCAAGATATCCCATAGCATCAGATTTTAAGATCACCGAGGACTTCTCACCTTCCAAAGAAATTTCATATCGGGTTTCATCATTATGGCTAATCTCTGTTACGCCAAACACCTTCATATTTGAATAAGCTTTCTTGATCTTAGATTGTATCAGCAACGGAAGTTGTGCCTCGCCATAAGAACGGATGCTCATTACAATATTTCCTTCTTTATCGTAACGGATCCTTGTTACTACTGATTCTTCTTTAAAGTAAGCTTCATACTCATTATTCTTTTCGCTCCAGTCCACTTTCTTCACATATCCAAATACCTCATTAAATGCTTTTAATACTTTTTCACTTACTGGTGCATCGGCTGCAAAGGAACTCATTGATAATAGAACGGCTGCGGCAAACAAGATCTTTTTCATGGTTTTGATTTTTTTATGATGATGATTAATTGGTTACTGAGTGCAAATTATCCCGACGCAGAAGCGAAAGCAAGCGGTCCTATACCAGTGGTAGTTCGTTTTTGTTACACCTTACTGTATCAATTTTTATTAAAACCCATTTAAATGGAGTTTGATTAGTATGAAATGCTATTAGATGGTGCCGAACGGTATAGGTATACGTGTTTGGTATGGGCAGCAATAAATTGTTAAAGGCCCCTCGTTCCGTGATGTACGGTATCCTTCGTAGATCAACGTGGCAACATGAATCCAATCTGAATTCACCATCTTTGCACCCTTAATGCTTGAATATGAAAATCGGAACAAAGTTTATACATGCCGGAGTAGAACCTGATCCTACAACCGGTGCTATTATGACACCCATCTATCAAACCTCTACCTATGTTCAGGAAGGTCCTGCGCAACATAAAGGCTATGAATATGCCAGAAGTCAGAATCCAACACGTACCGCTTTGGAAGCGGCGTTTGCAGCTATAGAGAATGGAAAATATGGATTAGCATTCAGCAGCGGTGTGGCAGCAACCGATGCTGTAATAAAATTGTTGAACCCAGGCGATGAAGTAATTGCTGCTTCTGATATGTATGGTGGCTCGTATCGTTTATTTTCAAAGGTGTTTGAACGTTTTGGTATCAAGTTTCATTATGTGAACATGCAGGATGCAGCTAATGTTCGCAACTTTGTAAACGATAAAACAAAACTCATCTGGACGGAAACTCCAACGAATCCTTTGATGAATATCACAGACATTGCTGCACTGTCTGCAATAGCTAAAGAAAGAAACATCTTGCTTTGTGTTGATAACACTTTCGCATCTCCTTACTTGCAAAATCCTTTAGACTTAGGTGCTGACATCGTGATGCATTCTGTAACAAAATATCTCGGTGGACATAGTGATGTGATACAAGGTTGTTTGGTAATGAACGACCAATCGCTAAGAGATCAATTATACTTTATACAAAAGTCGTGCGGTGCGGTGCCCGGACCTATGGATTGTTTTTTGGTGCTGCGTGGTATTAAAACATTACACGTACGCATGCAGAGACATTGCGAGAATGGAAGGCAGATAGCTCAATGGTTACGCAATCATCCGAAAGTTGGCAAAGTATACTGGTGTGGATTTGAAGATCATCCGAATTACGAAATAGCTAAAAAGCAAATGCGTGACTTTGGTGGTATGATGAGCTTCACTTTAAAAGATGACAGTGTGGATGAAGCAAAAAGAGTTTTGTCTTCCACTAAAGTATTTGCGTTGGCAGAAAGTTTAGGAGGTGTGGAGTCACTCATCAACCATCCTGCATCTATGACGCATGCTTCTATACCCAGAGAAGAAAGAATAAAGAACGGGTTGAGTGATTCGTTGATCCGATTAAGCGTTGGTATTGAAGATGTGGAAGACTTAATTGAAGACCTTCAACAAGCCATTGGATAATGCCTAACATTTTTGATAAAAGCACTGCTGATAAAATGATACGCCGGGTGCAAAATCTTACATCCGAATCAACACCGCAATGGGGGCAGCATGAACGCAACCGAGATGCTGCTCCATTGTAATATGATACAGGAGAAGCTATTGCAGCCGGCAACATCATCAGGCAAAAAAACTTCCATCAAACAATATCTTACAAGATGGTTAGTGCTTTATGTGATGCCGCGTTATCCAAAAGGAGCAGCAGCACCAAAAGATTTTCGAACAAAAGGAATTATTGATATCGATACGTTTCATGAACAACAGAAACGCTTTATTCAAAATCTATTACTCTTTCAGCAACACACTGCACCTGTAGAACATTATCATCCCTATTTTGGAAAACTCAGCACTAAAGAATGGGGCATCACCTGCTGGAAACATAATGACCATCATTTGAGGCAGTTTGGCGTGTGAGAACTAATTCGAGACGAATATCACAGAATGATATCAATGTAAAGATTAGGGATTCCCTTCCATGCCGTCTACGTCATTCTTCATGGAAAGTAATCTCAGTATTATTGAATGCCTTATAAAACGCCACGACATAATAAGTATCTATTGATAAAAATAGAATAGTTAGTATCCAAAACAGTTTGCTTTTGAAGTGAGTGCCAATCACACCACCAATAGAAAAGAAAGTTCCAAGCAACAAAAGTGAGAAAACAATAACAGAAAAGTAACTCAATACAAAATAGGTATCGTGAAAATGAATATCAAACGATCCTTTACCTCTATAAACGCTTAATTTGAAATAGATAATAACGAGTAAAACAACTCCAACAGATAATGATATTAACGCACCCTTCATAATGATTGATCTTTGGTTGCAGTGTTACAGCTTCTTTATACAAAATACATAATTTTCAAATCTGAAATGCAACAGCATAACCTCATAAATTTTCTAAACAAAAAAGTTCTTGAATACAACCAACCTTCTTTCCTACAACACGACCCCATTTCCATTCCTCACAGCTTCACAAAAAAACAAGACATCGAAATAGCCGGCTTCTTTGCTTCCATTTTTGCATGGGGTAACAGAAAGATGATCATCAATAAATCTAAAGAGCTGATGCAGTTGATGGACAATGTTCCGCATCAGTTCATTACTCAACATAAAGAAGAAGATTTAAAGGGCTTACTGCATTTCAAACACCGCACTTTCAACACAACCGATCTGCTTTATTTTATCCAGTTCTTACAACATCATTATGCACAACACGATTCATTAGAAGCTGCATTTAGCAAATGGATGCAACCTGACGATGAGAATATCGAAAATGCATTAATAGGCTTCCACCACTATTTCTTTTCCTTACCGGATGCTCCGCATCGAACAAAAAAACACATAGCAACTCCTGAAAAGAATTCTACCTGCAAACGCTTATGCATGTATCTACGATGGATGGTGCGTAAAGACGATTGCGGCGTTGACTTCGGAATATGGAAAAACATCAAACCATCGCAACTCATTTGTCCTATTGATCTGCATGTAGCAAGAGTAGCAAAACGCTTTAATCTTATTCAAAGGCCAGGTGTGGATTGGCTCACTGCATTAGAACTCACATCTCACCTAAAAAAATTTGACCGGGATGACCCGGCCAAATACGATTTTGCTTTGTTTGGATTAGGTGTGGTGGAGAAGTTTTAACCTCATCCCGGCCTTCTCATAAAAGAGAAGGAGATCGGAGCACAAATCCAGCTTATCCGAAGATTCTAACTAAAACAAAAGCACTCAATTAAATCTGAGTGCTTTTGTTATTTAATGAATAATCAAATAAGTCAGGACTGTGTGTAGTTCCCTCTCCTTAAGGAGAGGGTTAGGGTGAGATATTAAAACATAAACAGCCGATCCTTTCCACCCACTTTCTTAGCCGCACCCATGTTGCGAATGTTATACGTAAACGATAACTGTGCATAACGCTGCAACACATTGGTCTGCTGGTCAGTTATCTGGTTGCCGTTAGCAAACCTGAATACACCATTATTTCTATCGAGGATATCAAACACACTCAACTTCAACAGCCCTACATCGCCTTTAAACATCAGCAGGGTTACTGCGGCATTCCACAATATGTTGTCTTTTGGTAAGCAGGGGCCACCTGCGATGTGTAACGATAGGCAACGTTGGTTTCCCAAACCAGCTTCTTAGGCAAGCGAACGATCAGCTCACTTTCCAGGTAATGATTGATCACATTCAGATCGTTGAACGATGGATCAGAGTACGTGGTTTTACCAAAGCTTGGTGTATACATTGGCCTGAACTCTACAATATCATTCCAGTTTAATCCAATGTTCAGGTTCGGGCCAAATGTAACCGTACTCGCTGTGCTGCTTCTTTCATTTATAATCAGCTTTCTTCTGTTGTAATTCATATAAGGGCTGAACCGGAAAGAGAAAATGAATTTTTGCTTATTCTTGAATTCTTTCCCAAAGCCAACACTTGAATAGAAGTAAGCAGAGCCGTTTGCATTTACTGCCGAATAAATCTGCGAACCATCAGGGTTCACTCTTCTTTTCATGATCACATCATTATCGGTAAAGCCTCCGTTCATAAAGAAGTTGATGCTGGTGCCACTTCCCTGGAAGAAATTAAAATTGCTCAGGTAAAAGTTATGCTGCCTGGCTGGTTTCAGGTAGGGATTACCCACACGTATCATAAAAGGATTGGTGCTATCTACTACAGGCACCAGGAAGTTGCTTTGCGGTGCATTTACGTTCATGCTATAGTTACCGGATAGCTGCTTCCAGTTTATAGAGGCACTCGGCAATATGTTAAACAGGTTGAAGTTTACAGGAATAGGTATATTCTTAAAATCATTTTCAATCTTCTGCCACATACCACTTACACCTGCAGTTAATGTTAGCTTTTTATAGCGATACGATAGGCCTGCATATGTGCTGAACTTATTTTGCTGTCTTGTAAAGCCTGTGCTTTGAGCATAGTTCTGTAATTCATATTTAGAGCTCAATATATTCTTATCAAAGATCCCGATGTCCTGTTGATCTCTCAGGAAATCATACCGTGTGGTAAAACGGGCAGTCCATGCTTTTGATAAAGGTTCAGAATAGGTCAAACTGTTATTGATAGACAAGTAAGGAATCTCTTGTCTTCTCAACTGGTTGAACTCCCTTGTTCTATAAGCAGGTGTAAAAAACTCCAGGTCCGATTCAGTGATGTACTTATTCAAATTGCTGTTATAGTTTCCAAAGCTGTTGAAGTTAAAGGCTCTTCCTTTCTTTGAACGCAATCGGCGTGTAACAAACAAACTATGGTTATAGCGGTTTGAATAAAAATTATTGAACTGTGCTCCTTCGCTCTGAGAGATCAATCCGGTTTTGTTGTTATTCAACTTTGCTAAGGCATCAATGTTTTCATCGGTTGTTGAATAAGTGTATCCTGCCCGCAGGGTCATGTCTGTCAACGTATCGGGCTTAATATTAAAACCTGCACCAATGGTATGATTGTGTACCGTTCTATCGTTGGTGGTTATGGTGCGGTTGTTCACAACCGTATCACTGAAGAACTGTTGTGTATTATTGGTCTGCTCAACGTCATTGCTGGTGGTGCCGTAAAAATATTGAAGGAAGAAGGAGTTTCTCTTGTTTGGTGCATGATTCAGATTAAAGCCTGCACCCGTTGACCGGGCAATACCGGCATCAAGCCCGCCAAATGAAATGCCGTTAATAGCAAAGCCTTCCTGGCTTCCTCTTCTGCTGATCATCATGGACTGTGAACCACTGCGGTTAAAGCCGCCTAAATCCTGCACTTCCTTAAATGAGAAACCACTTCGATTGATATTATTACTAAAACCTAATAAACTTAATTGCATGGTATCACGAAACACATTAGCAATACCACCAGCTTCATAGCGGTGCTTGGTACCCATGCCGGCATAAGCTTTACCAAACCAACCTTTCTTCACACCTTTCTTCAGTGTAAGGTTGATCACTTGTCCCACATTGCTAAGGTCTCCGTCTGTATTTCGTGCTTCCTCATCTTTATCATTCGTTACCTGTATCTTATCAATCACATTAGCAGGCAGGTTTCTTGTAGCCATCTTCGGATCATCGCCAAAAAAAGCTTTGCCATCCACCATTATGCGGTTTACTTTTCTGCCATTTGCTGTTATGTTTCCTTCGCGGTCTACCTGTATGCCCGGCAGTTTCTTTAAAAGATCTTCAACCAGTGAAGTAGGCAAGGTTTTGAATGAAGAAGCGTTGAATTCGATCGTATCTTTTTTTACGGTAACCGGCGGACGTTCAGCGATCACCAATACCTCATCCAGTGTTTTGGAGCTGGGTAGCAGCTTAATGCTTCCCAGGTCTAACGGAGTATCATTAGTAAGTGTAAATTCTTTTCTGTAGGCATCATATCCCGAGAAGGAAATGACCACACGGCATTCCATATTTAATGGCAAACCAGGCACTTTAAATTCACCTTCACCATTACTTAGGCGGTAGGTAATAATAGCTGTATCCGATGCTTTGAACACGGTTACTGTGGCTAAACTCAAAGGGTTTTTGCCTGTGGTATCGGTCAATTTTCCTTTAATGGTTCCCTGGGCGTTTAATTCACACAAGCCTGCAAAAAGAACAAGTGTGAATACAAATAAGTTTCGCATAATCGCTGGTCTTAGTTTTAGGCAACAATTATACGATTGAATTCGTAGATGGCTAAAAATTGAAATGTATTAGCGGCGGATAATAAGGATAAGAAATACATTTATTATATGATGAACGATGCTGAGCTGGTGCAAAACATTATAGCAGAGCAGGATACTTTAAAAAAGGAGCAAAAGGTGCGGGTATTGAAGGAGTATATTAGCCATTTGCTCAATCATGACTTTGAAAAACTGGTAAATATCTTATACAGGATTGATGTAGAAGAAAAGAAGTTGAAAACTGTTCTTCAGGGCCATCCCCATCAGGATGCTGCCGCAATCATTGTTCAGTTAATGATAGACCGACAGCAGCAAAAGTTTGTCTTCAAAAATCAATCTCAAACAGAAAGTGATATTCCTGAAGATGAAAAATGGTGAAGTGTTTAAATGGCTCTAAAATTGAACAGACCATCTAAATCTTCGACTAATTCAGTAAGGTTTTTAATCGCTTCAGGTAAAGCGTTTCGCCTTTATCTAATGTAAAATAGGCGGGTCGTGTTTCGCTCTCAAATATTTGCCACTTCATCAGGTCGTCCTCCAGTAAATAAATAAGACTTTTCAGTTTAAGCATTTTGTCGTTATGCTTTACTGTGAAATCAAACCATGCAGGCGATTTGGAAAAATCAGCTTCGTAGGAAATGATCTCCCGTTTCTCTCCCGCATATACAATGAACATTTGAGAACTGCCACCTATTTCAATGCCGGCGCCGTTCTTGTTTAACCACTTTCCTTTTAATGCAGGAAGATCAATACTCTGTGCTGAAGTTGCACTTGTCAGGATAAGGCAGGAAGCCAATACGCAAAAAATTGTTTTCATAACTCACCGTTTTCAATAAAATCCCTCTAACGGTATAAGACACACTCTGTGCCATGTTTTGCAGGCACTATTTTTTTGCATTTGCAGAAAAAGGTTTTATGAAAAGAGACGGAGCTACCACAAGCCTGTGGCAAAAGGATATTGCTGACTTTACAGCAAAAAATACATCCTCAACTGAACTATTTGATACAGTGATTATTGGTGGAGGCATTACCGGCGTTACAACAGCATTGCTTCTACAAAAAAGCGGTAGAAAATGCCTGTTGCTGGAAGCTCATAACCTATGCTTCGGAACTACAGGCGGCACCACTTCTCACCTCAATACTTTTTTCGATACTACATATGATATCATCCGTAACGATTTTGGGGAAGAGGGTGCACAATTAGTAGCCCGGGCAACACGTCAGGCTTTGGACCTGGTCAAACAGCATGTAGAGGAGTATAATATTGATTGCGGCTACGAAGAAAAAGATGGTTATGTCTACTCCCAAACATCAGAACAAACCGAACAGTTAGATAAGATCTTTGATGCTTCAAAAGCAGCAGGCGCAGAGGTAGAATATATACAATCGATTCCTGTACCTGTACCATTTGAAAAAGCAATTGTTTACCGCAGGCAAGGGCAGCTTCATCCTACCCGCTATGTATTGGCCCTGGCAAAAGCTTTTGAAGAAAAGGGCGGCGTCATCTTACAAAACTGTATGGTGCAGGACGTAAAGAAAAGAGATGATGAAGACAGGCTTGAGGTTAAAACCACCAGGGGCAATTTTGTAGTGCAACATGCCATATGGGCAACGCATATTCCACCTGGCATCAACCTGCTGCATTTTCGTTGCGCTCCTTATCGCTCCTATGCTATGGCAGTGAAGTTGGCAGATAACCTATATCCTGATGGTTTAGCCTATGATATGTATGATCCCTATCACTATTACCGCACACAGGATATTGACGGAGAAAAGTATTTGATCGTTGGGGGCGAAGATCACAAAACCGCACATGAAGAAAATACGGAGATGTGTTTCATGCATCTCGAAAGCCACATTCGCAAACACTTCAATGTTTCAGAAGTGGTGAGCAAATGGTCTTCTCAGTATTTCGAACCCTCCGATGGTTTAGCATATATCGGTCACTTACCCGGCAACCCCGATAATGTGTATGTTGCCACAGGATTTAGCGGCAATGGTATTACGTACAGCCATATAGCTGCTATCACATTGAGAGACCTGATTCTGAATGGCAAAAGTGATCTGGCAGACTTGTTCAGTCCTTCACGTATTAAACCGGTAGCTGGCTTTGCGGCTTTTGTAAAAGAAAATGCCGATGTGGTAAAAGAGTTTGTGGCAAAGCGTATTGCAAAAGAAAAGATCACCGGCCTGGCAGAGCTTTCAGCAGGCGAAGCCAAGGTGGTAAAGTATGAAGGTGAATCTATTGCTTTGTATAAAGATGACAGTGGTGCCGTGCATGCTGTAAGCCCTGTTTGCACCCACGCCAAATGTATTGTTGCATGGAACCGTGCTGAGAAAACATGGGATTGTCCCTGTCATGGTGCAAGGTATTCGCCTGATGGAGAGGTATTGACCGGCCCTGCCAGCAAGGGACTGGAAAAAATCAATTTAGATGAATTGGGAAGAGAATAAATGACCGGAAGAAGCACAATGTACATGCTGATTTAGAAAAGCCACCGGGGTACTTCTTCATAAATTGAAAAGGATTGTTTACGCAATCCTTTTTTTAATGTTTTATAGTTGATCCTTTTTGCTGAACCCCTGGCACGGTAAACCAGCCTGCCTGCGCAACTTTTATATTTATACGTAAAGGTGTTGGTTTTAGAAGATAAACTTTACGCCAATTGACCATACCAATTTGAAGTGATTTGTTGAAGTATTTGATCTTGATTCTTGCTGCATTTACCATTAATGTATTTTAGAGCAAGAAAGTACGTCAATACAACTGTCTGTCATGTTAAACCGACTATGAAACTTCTATTTACCACGACAATATTGCTTCTTCATCTGCTCACTTTAAGACAGTCAAAAGACAAACCGAGTGTGCATGACCTTCCAATCCCAAAGACGTTAAACGAATGTTTCGCTTTACTTGACAAGACAATGCCGGACGACGAAATCGCTTTAGTTAAAACGCTGCCAGAAGACAGTATTTACTACAATGCAGCTTTTAAATATGGAACCGACTTTTTTCATGCATGGAAATTGTACCATGGTTCAAGGTTGACACAGTACTTTAATAAATTAGGATTACAGGGCTCCCACCCAATCTACAATACAATTCTTGTTTCTTACCACCGTTACCTGAACAAAGACAGCATCAGACTTGAGGAGCAAATCAAAAAATATCAGGAAATCCAAAAGCAGGAGGAGCAAGAATATTTAGCCAAGCTTGATAAAGACACATTAAATGGTGTTTACATTCCGAAAGACCTTAAAGACTGCTTTATTCAATTAGACATAATGCTACCTGAAAAGAGTAAAACCGAAATAAAAAATCTGAAAAGCAGGAAAGAGACTATCAAATATCATCATGGCTTAGGTATGAGACTTAGAAATAGCTGGGGTCTTTGGGGTGGCTCAAGACTTCAAAAGTATTTCCTTGACAGAAAGGTCAATCATCCAGACGAAATGTCTGCTCTGATACTTGAATTTTACTACGACTGGCTTCACCATAAAAGTGATGGTTGGCAAAAGTGGGCGAAATAACACGAACAGACAACAGTGCATTGCCAAAAGTGGGGCTGACGAACATGTGCTGAACAAAACATCAATATTGAACTTATGTACTAAATTTAAACTGACGGAATAATATTGCCCCACCTTCGGCAATGCTTTCACGTTGGTTAGCAATTACATGGCTCATCAAAAAAGATAAATATGCATTTTTGCTAAGCATGAGTGTATTCAGTTACCACATCGTTACAACATCACCTTTCGTTGCTCTCAAAACACTATTATCCCCTCCCAAACCTTCAACTATCCCTGGTTTAATTCATGCAGAATGTATGACGGCAATGACGTTGGGCTCAGCAATCTTTTCTCCTTCACGCATGCTTTTAAGGCAGCTTGTTGTTTTTGCGCAGTGGGAAAGTGAAGAAGCAATAGATCATTTTCTGGCAAATAATAAATTAGGCGCGGCATTGAATAAAGGATGGCACACCCGGTTATTATTTATGCGACAGTGGGGTAGGATAAGTGAATTTGAGATACCTGGAGAATCTGTGGAGTTGGATAACGATTCCCCGGTTGTGGCTGTAACGCTTGCCCGCATGAAACTACCAGAAGTTCCCAGATTCATTCGCTGGGGCAGACCGGTAGAAAAACTGGTTCGTGATCACCCCGGAACAACATTATCCCTGGCATCCATTAGACTTCCGAGAACTGTTTCAACCTTTTCTATATGGAAATCTCAAAAAGAGATGACGGATATGGTTCATGGACATAACAACGTCCCACATCCCAAAAGGCATGTAAATGCAATGAGGGAACGAGACCGGAAAGACTTTCATTTCGAATTTGCAACGCTAAGGTTTAAGCCCATTTCAGAATTTGGTGAATGGAATGGAAGATCGAATTATATACCAAAACTCAATAGCGGCAAGTGAAATGAGGTTTGCTTATCCAATGCAAAAAATTCAGGATTGGTTAACTCAGCAATGGGTAATCATTTGGGGACAAAAGATCAATCCGGCAGAGTTCTCCTGGTTAATTGGTCCGTTTGGAAACCTGGACGCTATTGATGAAAATTTCATAACTGAATTTGCAGAAAAAGAAAAACTTAAGGTTGTACAGGATGCAAAAACAGGAGGGTTGATCCCGTCCATAAACAGTCTGAACCTGTCGGAAATAGAACGCTCAAGTCTACCTTCCCAGGTAATTGATTTTTATGAAAATACTGCCAGGTATGACTTGCACTTTTCTGTAAAGTGGAATCCTTTATTTAAAATTTTCGGAGTTTTAATCAGCAGATTATTCAGTAGAAGATTGCGTCAATTTAATATTCCTACTTCCAACTCAAAAAACTTTCATCCATTAAAAAGTGAATTAATCTCTCTTGCAGAACCAGACAGCGATAAAGTGAAGTATACATTCTGGCTTCGATCGATCAAATCGAGTGGTCAGCCTGTTTATTCCGGCGTCTATGGAATAACCACTATACCATCTGGAAAAACTTGCATAAAAGCAGTGTTTCCTCTACCCAATGGTAATGCTACAGTTCTAATGACACCATGTGTAGGAAAAAACGGTGAACTGATTTTGGAGTCCTCCGGAAAGAAGTTTGGCGATGCCGGATTTTATTTTTTACTGAAAGATTCTAAAGGAGAATACTGGGCACAATATATAAGATCATTTCGCGACCGATTAATTTTAAGATCCGCAAACAGCATTTTATCAGCTGAACAGGTGTTAACTCTATGGAAGAAAGAAGTTCTTCGCTTTAATTATAAAATTGAACATGGCCAATAAACTATTCGTCTAACGCATCCCGCCACTCATCCTTGTTTCACTACGCTTAAAAAACTTCATCTACGAAAGACTTAGTAACCCATAACTTCGAACTCCTCATGTGCATTATGTTTAATGCATTACCGGGCCTTGTTTCTACAAGGCCTTTTTTATTTCATACTATGTATATGGGTATAGCAATGCTTAAGACTTGCTGAAAAAGACTATTGTCTGTACAATCGATCCTGCAATTATAAAAGGTAGATGCACTCTGCACCATAGCAAATGCATGCAGCTATGCAGGTTGGAACAGCTAAAAGGCTGGTCTTTATTCTTCAGTGTTTGTATCCCGCACCTTTTCAGAAGTAAACTGATTTTTGATGTATTCATTAAAGAAAGAACCTGCAGAACCCTCGCATTCTATGTACAGTTGAAACACTTTCCACATGCGGGGCGGCACATTGTAATAACGATAAACGTTACCGCTACGGAACTCAATTTCCATAGCTTTCTCCTTCTCGTTATAATCAACTTTATGTATGGTGGATGATTTAGTTGTAAATACAGGCTTTGCCATCTCTGTTATCTTTATACAATGCCTAAAAAAATTATACCAATCATTGCAAAACATCCTTAATGCTCGCATGCTGTTTGCAGTTATAACCACATGTTTGGCAGACTTTCTAAAGGTGTAAAGAAGTTTTGGGCAGGCCTGGCATTGCTTTCGGCAGAGATGCTGGTCATTACAGCTGTGTTCTTCGTTTCCCTTGTTGCCTTTTTGTTTTTGGTACGCCGTGTATTTCTTATCAAGAACGAAGATTTTGACAACCGTGTGTTCGACATGGTCAAGCCTTATATCAACGATACCAATACGGCCATCATGAACTTCATTACCTTTTTTGGTAAACATGAGTTTTTAATACCGGCTAATCTGTGCCTGATTGCTTATTACCTGTTTGTCAAAAGACATAAATGGTATTCTATCAAAATCCCTGCAGTTGCTATTAGTAGTTTATTATTAATGGCCGGATTAAAAAACCTGTTCGAACGGCCACGACCTGTAGATCAATTATTAGAAGAAGCAACTAACTATAGTTTTCCAAGTGGTCATGCCTTGATGGCTGTTACCTTTTATGGGTTGTTAGCTTACATCGCCTTCCATACTATTAAAAATAAAACCTTGCGCTGGACAGTAATTATTGCTTTGATACTTTGGATTCATCTGGTAGGCCTCAGCCGAATTTATTTAAGAAGGCATTATTCCACCGATGTACTAGCCGGCTTTGCCATGGGCTTTCTTTGGCTGGTATTCTCGTTGAAAGTAATAAGAAGACTGGAAAAGTACAGTCAACGAAAACTCAATCCTGTTGTTCAACAACCGCCGCAGCCCCAACCAACATCCAATGCTAATGAGTAACATTTTGTGCACTGGAATCCGGGATATCCAGTGAGTCTTTGGTAACGGAATTGGTATCCGTTATGGCATCAATAGGTCTTCCTGCTTCTTCGTCTCGTTTCAGTTCACCATTGCTGCACGACACAAAACAAAGTAGCAGGAAGCAATAAATAAGTTTCATTGTTTTTGATTTATAGAATCCCTCTTTTCAACATCTACCCGGTGCTCTCCTTTTGCTGTATCAATAGAAGGATTGGCCTGGATTGCAGTATCATCAGGCAAGGCGCCATTCGAATCCACTGTTTTAATACCATCATCATCAACACCGCTTTGCGTACTGCTGGGTCCGCAAGCTTGCAATACACATATCATCATTAAAGCTGTTACTATCTTTTTCATATTTCCTGTTTTTTATTGGTCATTGTCCCGTGGTGAATTTCCTAAGTTGTCATCGTCAATCTTTGTAGTGTCTGAGGTTGGCATTTGAATCGAATCACGCATTCTATCTGTAGCATCAAAGGCCGAAGTATCTGTTATATCATTTGTGTTAGCTGTGTCTTTGCCGCCTTCAGAATTTTCGCTTTTGTTATTACAAGCAAACAGAAACACCCACACTAAAATCAAAAGCTTCTTCATAATAATTGGTTTTACTATCAGGCGTAATACAACTACTTTGCCAGTATAGAAGTAGGCTCAGCAGTTAATTATCCTTAAAGCTTTAATAAAAGGTTAGGCTATAGTGTAAGCAAGAACTACTTTTCAGAAACATTTTTTTTATGATACCTATTCGGCTACTTATTTTATTGGTTTGTACTACTGCAGCTTCATCAGTTAATGCACAGGCAGATACCATTTCCAAAAAGAAATACCACTGGGGAAGAGCCACTTCGGATACAATGGCGGGCTATGCGCAGGCAGTGCTGGTTGACAATGTATTATATATTTCCGGGACTGTCGGCAGGGGAACTACAATGGCTGAGCAATTACAATCCACTTACCAAGGTATTGAAAGAACCTTAAAAAACTATGGCCTCACCTTTCAGCATGTTGTGAAAGAAAACCTTTACACAACGGATATTGAAGCGGTTAAATCAAACAATTTTGTGCGCAAAGCATTTTATAAGGGTGACTTCCCTGCGGCTACCTGGGTGCAGATATCAAGGCTTTTTATGCCAACAGCTTTGGTTGAAGTGGAGGTGATTGCACATTTACCTAGAAAGTAAGCATAGAATGAAACAAACAGATCCCTGCGGGATGACAAGTAAGAGACATCATATTATGTGTCAGTCATTATGGTTCAGTCATAAATGATCAACCACAAGAAAAGATTCAGCGCCTTATTCCGACTTTGCTGCTTTAGTAAATGATTGTAGTTAAAGGTGGCGGAACACCTGCGCCTGTAGTATTTGCTAATAGCACGACCACCTAACTAAAGAGGAGAATAGCTAATGAATAATGACTCTTTCCCTGTGCGCAGGCACGGCAAAGCGGCGGAGCTTCGCGTTTGCCTAGACTTTTTTGCTACTTTTTGGGGCAATGCCAAAAAGTAGATAAAGAAGAAGCCATTTCTTAACGTTTAAAGACCTGAAAACAGCAGGCAAAGTCATACTTTTGCGCCTCCAATTTTTTAGTATGATCTCAGTAAATAATGTAACGCTTTCTTTTGGTAAACGGGTTTTGTTCGATGAGGTAAACCTCAGCTTCACCAAAGGAAATTGCTATGGTGTGATCGGTGCAAATGGTGCAGGCAAATCCACTTTTCTTAAAATTCTATCCGGCGAGATAGAGCCCAATAAAGGAAGGATAGACATTACACCCGGCGAACGCATGGCGGTGCTGAAGCAAAACCACTTTGAATTTGATGAGCAAACGGTTTTGAACACTGTGTTGATGGGCCACAAAAAGATGTGGGATGTAATGCATAAGAAAGATGCTATTTATGCCGATCCGGATGCTACAGAAGATGATTACATGAAAGCTGGAGAACTGGAAGCCGAGTTTGGCGAGATGGGTGGCTACACTGCAGAAAGCGATGCGGCCACTTTTCTTAGCGAGTTAGGTGTAAAGGAAGAGTTTCATCAAATGCTGATGAAAGACATTCCTTCCAACATGAAGGTTCGTGTGTTATTGGCACAGGCACTTTTTGGTAATCCTGACATTCTTCTACTCGATGAGCCTACTAACGGACTGGATATTGAAACCATTGGATGGTTGGAGAATTTTTTAGCTGATTACGAGAACATCGTATTAGTAGTTTCCCACGACCGCCACTTTTTAGATGCTGTGTGTACACACGTTGCCGACGTGGACCGTGCCAAGATCAAGATCTTTACAGGTAACTATACTTTCTGGTACGAGTCATCTCAATTGATGGCCCGCCAGATAAATGATAAGAACAAAAAGACAGAGGAAAAACGCCAGGCACTGTTAGACTTCATTGCCCGTTTCTCTGCAAACGCTTCTAAGTCAAAACAGGCTACTTCAAGAAAGAAGGCTTTGGAAAAACTAACTATTGAAGAGATTGAGCCTTCTAACCGCCGCTATCCAGGCATCATTTTTCAACCGCTACGTGAAGTGGGCAACCAAATATTGAATGTTGAAAAGCTGGCTGCTGCTGTAGAAGGCCGTAAGCTTTTTGACAAAGTAACCTTCAGTATTAACAAAGGAGACAAGATTGCCATTTAAAGTAAAGATCCACTTGCCGTTACAACCTTCTTTGAGATCATTAGCGGTAACCGTAATGCAGACAGTGGTAAGTTTGAATGGGGCACAACTGTGACTAAGGCTTATCTGCCTCTGGAAAACAATGAATTCTTCAATAATAATCTATCGTTGATGGATTGGTTGCGTCAATACGTACCACCCCATGTAACCGATGCAGACGAACCTTTCCTGAGAGGCTTCTTGGGTAAAATGCTGTTCAGCGGTGACGATGTAATGAAGAAAACATCTGTATTAAGTGGAGGTGAAAAAGTGCGTTGCATGTTAAGCCGCATGATGCTGCAAAATCCTAACTGTGTGATTCTTGACCAGCCTACCAACCACTTAGACTTGGAAAGCATTCAAAGCTTCAACGAAGGCTGTATTGCCTTCCCCGGCATTGTGCTGATGACATCTCATGACCACACGTTTATGCAAACCGTTGCCAACCGCGTAATTGAGTTAACACCAAATGGTATCATTGATCGCTTAATGACATTTGACGAATATCTGGAAGATAAAAGAGTGAAAGAGTTGAGAGAAGAGATGTATGGTAGTGCGGTGTTTGCGTAAGAGAGTTTAATTTATGATATTGAATCCTGTCTGAGAAGGCGGGATTTTTTTATTTATCAGATTGCAGAGAATGAGAGCGTTAACACTGGTAACACATAGGATTCTAAACAGAGTATAACAGCTTGACTGTTTTTATTAACTTTAAGAAAAGAAATTCATGGAAAACATTTCACCACAATCATCTCCTTCGGCATTTGCACAGATTGTGGATGCATTAAAGGATAGACCGGAAGATGAGTTGAAGCTTTTATACCAACGTCTTTTTTCAACTGAAATAAAAAAAGAATGGGAAGCTATTACTTCTGAAGCAACCTTTAATAATGCAAGTGAAGAAGACCTTATCAAGGCCATTCAGCAAAACCGTTATAAATAACAGATGTACCGGGTTGTAATTGATGCCAATGTTTGGATACGGTTTGCCCGTTCAAAAGATATTGCTCCATTACTTGACCGTTTCATTACTTATCGTTTTTTACCGGTAATTAACAATTATCTTCTTGCTGAAATTTTTACAGCAGTTGTTCAGAATAATTGGCTGAGTGAAACATCTGCTTCAAGGCTGATAGAACTCATTCGCAGGATTACATTAGTAACTGCAGAGAAATCTGTTTATCGTTTATCACTAGACCCAAAAGACAATTACCTTTTTGATCTGGCAATACAACATAACTGTGTTTTTATTATAACGGATGATCATTTGCTTCTAAGCCAAAAGCTTAAACCTGTTCCGTACATTCTTTTAAGTGGTTTGCCAGTACGTTTCCAATACCCAATTAGAATAGTTGTAAATGAAAGCATACCCAAGTGAAACCACATGGCCAACCTGCTCACTCAAACCGCTTGGCGATTTCTGCTTACTAATTCAATTCAGCAACACCATTGATAAAACCATTAACCAAAAAGTTCTCAACCTGTTTCACTCCATTCAATCAACTAACCTCTCTTTTATCAAAGATGTCATTCCAGCCTATAGTTCTCTTGCAATTCAGTATGATGTCTACTCCATCAAACAACAATACCCCGATCAAGCAGCTTTTGATGTAGTGTCGAAAAAGCTTCAACAGATTTTAGCTGAAGAAACAAACGATGTAAAAACACACAAAAGGATATTACAAATACCTGTTTGCTATGCAGACTCATTTGCATTAGACCTTGATGAATTAGCACAACAAAAGGGTTTGTCGAAGCAGGAGATCATTCAACTGCATACATCGATAACTTACAAAGTGTACATGATAGGCTTTTTGCCCGGCTTTGCTTATATGGGAGAAGTTGATGAAAAGATTGCAACACCTCGCAGACCACAGCCAAGAAATTCAGTACCGGAAGGTTCGGTGGGTATTGCAGGAATTCAAACTGGCATTTATCCATTCACTTCCCCCGGAGGATGGAATATCATTGGCAGAACACCATTAAAATTATTTGACAAAGCCAAAGAAGATCCAACATTCTTTCAACCCGGAGATGAAGTAACCTTTTATTCAATAACAGAATATGAGTTTGCGCATTATCAAAGCAGGATTGTTTGATTCGGTCCAGGATACAGGCCGATATGGTTACCAGCATTTGGGTATCAACCCAACTGGGGCAATGGACCGCTATGCTGCGCAACTGGCTAATGCATTACTCGAGCAAGATCTGGCTGCTCCTGTTATTGAAATGCATTTCCCTTCAGCACAAATTCTGTTTGAACAAGCAGCAATCATCTGCATCACTGGAGCACACTTTTCGCCGACAATAAATGGAAAAGATATTTCTATCAACCAACCCTATTTGATCAGTGCTAACGCTGTTCTCAAATTCACCAAACCAATTGAAGGTGCAAGAGCTTACCTCGCTGTTAATAATGGCTTAAAGGTTGACAAGTGGCTAGGCAGTTATAGCACCAACACAAAAGCAACAGCAGGTGGCTTTAACGGAAGAAGGTTGATGAAAGATGATGTGATCCATTTTGAGAGACAGATTGATCTTCCAACTTCTAACGATATATTGTTCACTTTACCATGGAAACAAGAAATAGAAAAACAAGAAGAGGTAATTAAATTTATCAAAGGACCCGAATGGGATTGGTTGACCGACCAATCAAAAGAGAAGTTTCAAAATGCTTCTTTCCAAATTACTTCAGCATCTGACCGAATGGGTTACCGGTTAAGCGGACAGCCATTAGGGCAAGCAGAGGCTAGGCAACTTATTTCATCGGTAGTAACATTTGGCACTGTTCAATTATTACCAGATGGGCAATTAATCGTTTTAATGGCCGATCACCAAACCACAGGAGGCTATCCAAGAATAGCGAATATCATTTCAGCTCACCTGCCTGCTCTTGCTCAAACGCAACCTGGTGCAATTGTTCATTTTGCAGAAACATCATTACACACGGCAGAAGAAAAGGCATTCCTTCAACAAGACCTTCTTTATAAAATTCAAAACGAGTGTAAATTGAGGATTCAAAACTGGTTAGATGGCAAGCATTGATATCAACTGCGATATGGGCGAAGGAATGTCAACCGACAGCCTCATCATGCCGTATATCGCATCGGCTAATATTGCATGTGGTTATCACGCCGGTGGCGAAGCACTCATCAAACAAACAATTGATCTCTGTTTAAAACATAATGTCAATATTGGTGCGCATCCTTCTTTCAAAGACAGAGAAAATTTTGGAAGAAAGGAAATGCATTTACAGCCAGATGAGATTTATGCATTGATCATTCAACAGTTAGTGAAGATTGACCTGGTTGCTAAACAAAGAGGCACAAAGCTCCATCATGTAAAACCTCATGGTGCTTTATATAATTTATCGGCAAAGGATAAAGAAATAGCAAGAACGATTGCCACTGCAATAAAAGATTTTGATGAATCGCTGGTATTGTATGGATTGAGCGGCAGCTATTCTGTCGCTGAAGCAAAAGCAATAGGATTAAAGACCGCTAATGAAGTTTTTGCTGACAGAACCTACCAGGATGACGGCAGCTTAACACCACGTAATAAAGAGGATGCTTTAATCCATGATGTTGATGAAGCAGTACAACATGTGATGAAAATGGTAAATGAGAAAAAAGTAACTACAGTCTCAGGCAAACAAATCCCTACTGAAGCTGAAACGGTTTGCATTCATGGCGATGGCAAACATGCAGCTTTCTTTGCAAGAGCATTACACAACAAATTATTTCAGCCACAAAAACACAAAGGCACGAAGGCTTAAGCCATCATCTGATGAAGAAAAACTCTGCCATACTCGGTGCTGCTTTTTTAATGGCAACATCAGCTATTGGCCCGGGCTTTCTTACACAAACATCCAGGTTTACAGCGGAGTTGCTGACGTCTTTTGGATTTGTGATTTTAATATCACTGCTACTGGATATTGGTGCACAGATGAATATCTGGCGCATTATAACCGTAAGCAATTTAAGAGCACAGGATTTGGCTAATAAATTGTTGCCGGGTCTTGGTTGGTTCCTCGCCTTTCTAATTGGCTTTGGTGGGCTGGTGTTCAACATCGGGAATGTTGCCGGTTGCGGGTTAGGCCTTGAGGCATTGACAGGTATGGATACAAAAATTGGCGCAGTGGTTAGTTGTATCATAGCCTTAGCCATATTTTGGTATAAAGAAGCTACAAAGACCATCGACTCTATCGTAAAAGTTTTAGGCATCCTGATGATCCTGTTTACGGGTTACATCGCTGCGAGTTCAGGTCCGCCAATAGGAGAAGCATTATACAGAACAATATGGCCCGAAAAGATTGATGTAATGAAAATCGTCACCCTCGTTGGTGGTACGGTAGGAGGTTATATTTCGTTCGCCGGTGCGCATCGTTTGCTGGATGCAGGTATCACAGGTAAAGCATCCTTACCTCAGGTAACTAAAAGCTCGGTCAACGGCATCATCATTACAACTGTAATGCGCTTTGTTTTATTTCTCGCGGTGTTGGGTGTAGTAATGCAGGGCTTTCAATTAGATGCTAAGAATCCTGCAGGATCTGTTTTTCAAAGTGCAGCCGGCAATGTAGGCTACCGTTTCTTTGGCTTTGTGATGTGGTGTGCCGCCATAACCTCTGTAATTGGCGCCTCTTATACTTCTGTTTCGTTTTTCAAAACATTGCATCCGTCGATTGATAAAAATCAACGAATAATTATTTCGGCCTTCATCATAACATCAACTATAATTTTCATAATTATTGGTAGCCCTGTTACGTTATTGATCGTTGCGGGTGCATTAAATGGTTTGATCCTACCTGTTGCATTAGCGGTTATTCTTGTAGCTGCTTACAAAAAAAGAATCGTTGGTGAATACAACCATCCGGCATGGATGCAGGTGGCAGGTTGGATTGTAGTAGCAGCAATGAGCTGGATGGGAGGCGTTGTAATAAAAGACATGCTTACCAAGCTCTTTCAATAAATAGCCCCTGCAAAAATGCAAGGGCTGTAGAATTAATGGGTAAGTAAAAACTATCTTGATGCGGCTGCCCAGCCAAATACTCTTCTTAATATTTCTGTTGTTCTCGCCACAGGGTTAGCACGGATGTTTGCTTCTTCTTTTGCTACCTGATCAAATAATGCATCAATAGCCTTGCCAACAACGTAAGAAGGAAGATCTGGATTGATTTTTTGCAGCGTTGTGGGAAAGTTGTTATAAGTGTTAATAACATCAGCGTAATACTTTGTTGCACTAAACTTTTCCAACGAGCTTTTAATATCCGGCATAAAAGCGGCTGTCAGCTTTTCGGTGGTTCTTTGCTTGAAGTATTGTGTAGCGGCATCATATTGTCCTTTTACAATATTAATGGCATCAGCAATAGTCACTTCTCTTATTGCATCAACAAAAATCGGCCGTGCAAAACCAACTGCATCTTCTGCTGCACGGTTTATCTGGAGTATGGCTTTATCTACCATTCCACCCATGCCCAGTTGCCGCAATGTATTTTCAATCTTCCTTGCTTCTTCAGGCAAAAAAAGTTTGTACGCCTGGTTGCCAAAGAAACCATCGGTAACATTTAATGTTGAAATGCCCCGGCCTACTCCCTGGTCTAATGCTTCACGAATGCCTTGTGCTGCTTCTGCTTCGGTTACACCTGTAAAAGAAGTAGGAAGCTTGGATAAAGTGTCGCAGGAAAAAAATAAGACAGAAAGAAGGCTAATTAAAACAACTCTTTTCATGTAGTTCTTTATGGATATCTAGTCAAAATGTACGCCAAACCAAATACATATTTCGCTTTGCAACGACTAGGCTCATCGAGCTGTCAGGTAAATAAATTAATTTGTACGAAAATACACTGCTCATGAGAAACGTATGTTTTGCACTGATGTTCATCATCTGCTGTAGCTCATGTAACCAGATCTTTTATTCTCCAAATTCATCACATGCACCTTTATTTTCCAGAAAAGGAGAAGCAAGAATAAATGGTACTCTTTCTATGGGTGCTGCAACGGAAATAACCGGAGGTGAAGCACAACTGGCTTATGCTGTTTTGCCAAATATAGGGCTTATGACTAATGGCTTTATTGCTTCTAAGAAACAGGAAAACGAAAGGGGTAAGCTTAGTTATTTTGAGTTGGCTCCAGGATGGTATTCTTCAAGAGGAAAGAACAAGGAATTTATAATGGAAGTATACGTAGGTTATGGAAAAGGAAATGTTAGAAACAACTACCAGCACAATGAATTTAGCAGATCATCATTCAATAAAATCTTTTTGCAACCGGCAGTTGGGCATAAAGGCAAACATATAGAAGTTGCTTTTGTTCCCAAGATTAGCCATGTGCAACTGAAATTCGGACAGGATAACCTGTCTCATTCGGACAATTCCTTTGAGAAAGAAATGTTGAACAATCTTAAATCCAATCCAAAGCTTACCATGTTTGAGCCTTCTGTTATTATACGGGCAGGTGGAGAAACACTCAAAGGACAGTTGACCATGAATTTTTCTACCGGACGCGGTTTCATTTTATTTGATGTTACGGAAACTTGTTTATTCAGCTTGGGTGTTTCAGTAAATTTAAAACCAAAGAAGAATTAAGCTGCCTACAGGAGCAGTACATTTGCATTTTCAAAAAGTTTGAAATGCAAAGCACTCATTTATCAGAACAGGAATTGGTGAGAAGAGAAAAACTGGCTCAATTAAAAGAGTTAGGCATTGATCCTTATCCCGCAGCTCTTTATCCCGTTACACATTACTCTACTCAAATAAAAACTTCCTTTACCGACGAAAGCAAAGATGATTTTGCAGAAGTATGTCTGGCCGGCCGCATCATGTCGGTACGTGACATGGGTAAAGCCTCCTTCGCCGAGTTGCAGGATTCGCAAGGAAGAATCCAGGTCTACGTTCGTAAAGATGATTTAGCCAAAGGCAAGGACACATCGTTGTACGACCAGGTTTGGAAAAAGCTTTTAGACCTTGGCGACTTTGTTGGCGTGAAAGGATTTGTGTTCCGCACTAAAATGGGAGAGATTTCAATTCATGTGAAAGAGTTGACTTTCCTTGCCAAATCACTTCGCCCCTTGCCAATTGTAAAAGAGGTGGATGGCCATGCGTATGATGCAGTAACCGATCCGGAATTCAAATACCGTCAGCGTTATGCTGATTTAGTGATAGACCCTTCAGTCAAAGAAACATTTGTAAAACGTACAAAGCTCATTAACTCTATTCGTGAGTTTTTAAATAGTCATGGTGCATTAGAAGTGGATACGCCGGTTTTACAAAGCATTCCCGGTGGTGCGGCTGCACGTCCATTCGTTACACACCACAATGCGTTAGATGTTCCCTTCTTTTTACGCATTGCAAATGAGTTGTACCTGAAGCGGTTGATCGTTGGCGGATTTGATTGGGTGTATGAATTCAGCCGCAACTTCCGCAATGAAGGAATGGACAGAACACATAACCCTGAGTTTACCATTCTTGAGTTTTATACGGCTTACAAGGATTACTTGTGGATGATGAATGTTACCGAACGCTTGCTCGAAAAAGCAGCGATTGATGTAACAGGAAGCACTGAAGTACAGGTAGGCGATAAGGTAATTTCTTTCAAAGCACCATTTAAACGTGTCACTATTTTCGAAGGCATTAAAGAGCATACAGGCATTGATGTAAGCGAAATGGATGAAGCTGGCCTGAGAGACGTTTGCCGCCAGTTGCACATACCGGTTGATGAAACAATGGGTAAAGGCAAGTTGATTGATGAGATCTTTGGTAGTAAGGATGAACACAATTATATACAGCCAACCTTCATCATTGACTACCCCGTTGAAATGAGTCCGCTTACAAAAAAGCACCGTACCAAGCCAGGCTTGGTAGAACGCTTTGAGCTAATGATCAACGGAAAAGAGATTGCCAATGCGTATACAGAGCTAAACGATCCGATTGATCAACGTGAACGTTTTGAAGAGCAAGTTAAGCTGATGGAAAGAGGGGATGAAGAAGCTATGTATATTGACTATGATTTCTTAAGAGCATTAGAATATGGGATGCCACCAACATCGGGTATTGGCTTTGGAATTGACCGCTTGTGTATGTTGCTCACAAACCAACCTTCTATACAGGATGTGTTGTTATTCCCGCAAATGCGACCAGAGAAATGGGTAGTAGATGCAAATGAACATCCAGAGGAAAAAGAGAGTTAAAGAAGTTATCTAACGTGATAAAGAGTTATCATAAAGCCTGTGTTATCACAGGCTTTTGTTTTATGGTTAGGGTTGTTACAAGAATTCAATGAAAAAACTTTGCTATCCCCCTAAAACATCTAAAAGCTTTTTCGCAGAATCATCACTGTAATTCATATTCACCCATTTGGCAGCCACTTTCCTTTTTTTATAAACGAATATTGTATTGTCAACCTTCGGATTGATCTTGTAAGCTGAACTGGTTTCCTCATCAACAGGCGAAGGCACCCATACCACTGCTACTTTTTGTAAGGCCTGATCGGTACACCATTTCTTTATTTTCTCTTTTAAAAGAGCTTCTTCTCTTTCTGTACTGGTTTTGTAGGTTGGATTCATGTAAACCAGGAACACCCGTAATTTTTTTTCACCACGACTTTTCATCTCCCGCTCTAAAACCTGGGTAAAACGCTTCATTCCATCAAGATTATCATGATTAAACCACACCATAAGACCTTGCCCGTAACCATATTTACACATTGGGCAGGCTTTACTGTTTATATCAGCCCCTGATAAATGGAAAGGATCAAATGCAGGACAGTTTTCGCCTACTTTCAAGCCCGATTGAATAACATCCCGTGCAGGATAACCCGGTATATTCATACCTAAATAAATATTTCTTTGGCCATAATAAGTATCATCTTTCTTTTTTAGTGTCAACACGCCATTGCCCCCACGGTTTTGAAAAGAGCCTGGATGCGCCTTCAATACCGGATCATCATCAAAATGAAAATCGTCAATCCAATACTCGTTTTTTCCCGGCTCTTTAATAGTAACATGTATATGAGCCGGCGGACCATCATTTGGATAGGACGCAGGACGAAGCGTATAAAATTTGTACTCGCCTTTAGTATTAGTCTTAACCCATCCTCTTAATGCCCCGTGCCTTTTACCCCACCCTGTTTCATTGCCTGTCATATAATACCTGCCCGAAGGATCCGTATGATAAATGTACAACACTACATCCGGCGCAGGTGTTTTGCCGTCGGCCTCAAAAACAGTTCCGCTGATCACCAGCTTAGCTCCCTTCTTACCAAAGAAAGGCAATGTGTCCACTTCATTTAAAGCTTCAAAAGGTATTTTGCTTTCGTAGATCGCCTCGCAACCCTCGCATGGTCCGCCTACTTTCTGACTGCTTGTTTTCTTTGTTTGCGAATTAGTATGCTGGCAACTTAAAAGCAGAGCTGTCATCGTAAAGAAAAAGATCGCTTTCAACATAGTCATTTGTTTTAGAAGTCAAATGTTTCTTCAATTTGAAGCTTAATAAAAATGCTTTACATGTTCTGCTGCAAATACTTGTTGAACTGTAACCGTACAGTTGGTGTAGAATAACATGCCACTGGTGTAGAAACAGAACAGCTTCTTTTTTTGTAGATTTAATTTGAACTATGATTGCACGCAGGTATCAAAAGAACCACATCGCTTTTCATCTTTTTTTATGGGTGATGATTGCTTTATTATGGTTGTACCTGCGTTACCAGGATTATGCTACACTCACACAGGCAGCACAGGTAACTGCAGTTAAAGTAATTGACCTGGTGCTTGTAATTTACCTGACCAACCTGGTGCTAGTTCCAAAATTCTTATACAAGAAAAAGTATCTCTTGTTTGGGCTTTCCTTTATTGTTCTCATAGCATTTTTTAGTTGGATCAAAATGCTGGGGGTAGCAACTATTACCTCCGCATCGCTGCAAACCATTGATGTAAAAGCAGCTATCTATAATAATTTCGTTACCCAGTTTTTCCTGGTTCTGGCCAGCATCGGCATGCGTTCAGCAGTAGATTACATTCAATTACAGAACCGTATGGCTGCAATAGCTAAAGAAAAAGCAGAGGCAGAACTAGCGTTTCTTAAGGCGCAGATCAACCCCCACTTTTTGTTTAACTCTATTAACTCGGTTTATTTTTTAATTGATAAAAAAAATACTGCTGCAAGAGATGCACTACATCGCTTTTCCGACATGTTGCGATACCAGTTGTATGAGTGTAACGATCATAGTATTCCTATTGAAAAAGAAATTGGTTATTTGAAAGACTATGTAGCCTTACAACAATTAAGGGTGAATGATACCACTTCAATAGAATTTAACTGCGACAAAGAAGTAAAAGATTTCAGTATCGAACCATTGCTACTAATTCCATTTGTAGAGAATTCTTTTAAGCACCTGTCCCATTTTAGTAATGGTCATCCAAACCAAATCAGGATCAACCTTGCCAGGCAAAACGGATCGTTGCTGTTTAGTGTTTATAATACCACCGAACAAAAAGAAACAAAAGAAGCAGGCGGCATTGGCCTGGCGAATGTGCAAAAACGTCTTGAGCTTTTATACCCAGGCAAACATCACCTGGAAGTAAAGGGAAAAGAAGGATGGTACGGTGTTGAATTGAAGCTTTCTGTATATCAATAACTATGAAGATCAACTGCATTATAATTGATGACGAGCCGCTTGCCCGTAAAGGGCTTAAGGAATACATACAGGATGTCGGGTTCCTGTCGCTGATCAACGAGTTTGACACGCCATTGAAAGCAATGAGTGTTATCAATAGCCATAAAGCCGATCTTATTTTTCTGGATATACAGATGCCCAAGATCAGCGGGCTGCAGTTCTTTAAGTCTATACAAAATCCTCCTCCTGTAATTTTCACTACTGCTTATCCGCAACATGCCTTGGAAGGCTTTGAACTGAATGCACTGGATTACCTGGTGAAGCCTATTTCTTTTGAACGGTTTTTAAAAGCTGTATTAAAAGCAAAAGAATACTACGAGTTAAGACAACAAAACAATGAGAAAGAAACAGCTGTAAAAAAAGAATACCTGTTTATAAAAGCAGATGGCATACTGGTAAAAATTAATTATGATGAGATCCTGTTCATAGAAGCATTGCAGAATTATGTAACCATCTATACAAGGGGGAAAAAGCACATCACCTATCTCACCTTTCACGCAGTAGAAGAGTTTCTTGCCGGACAGCAGTTTATTAAAACGCATAAATCGTACCTGGTGGCCATTTCAAAAATTGAAAGCGTAGAAGGAAACAGTATTCGTATCGGCAATCATGTAATACCCATAAGCAGTAGCCTAAAAGATGAAGTAATGAAAAGGCTTATGGATAACCGTTTTTTGAAAAGATAAAGATCTAATCAATAAATATATCGGTCATTAACTTTTGTTGCGGATTAACAGCGAAAGAAGTAAAATCACTAATGCCTTCCTTCTTCAACACATCTTCATCAATAAAAAAGTTACCGGTGCATTCTATTGATGGTTGCTTTAAGATGTGATAAGCTGCTTCGGCAACAATATCAGGTGTGCGGCTCATCTGCATTAAAAAATCGCCACCTAATAAATTTTGTACAGCAGCAGTTGCAATGGTTGTTTGCGGCCATAGTGCATTGGCAGCAATTTTATATTGCTTTAATTCTTCCGCTAATCCTAATACAATCATACTCATTCCATATTTGCTCATGGTATAAGCAAGGTGTTGAGCAAACCACTTTGGATTGAGATTGATTGGAGGAGAAAGGTTTAGTATATGCGCATTGGTTGACTTCTTTAGATATGGTATGCAAGCCTTGCACATAAAAAAGGTTCCTCTTATCTGTATGTCATGCATCAGATCAAAACGCTTGGGTTCTGTTTGTTCTGTTGGTGTAAGATTGATAGCACTGGCATTGTTTATGAGCATATCAATGCCTCCAAATGTGTCAACGGTTTTATCTACTGCAGCCTGTATCTGTTCTTCAGAACGTATATCACATTGCAACGGTAAGCACTTCACACCATGCTTTTCAATTTCTTCAGCAGCCGTATAAATAGTGCCATCCAGCTTAGGATGAGGTTCGGCCGTTTTTGCTGCAATGGCAATGTTTGCACCTTCTTTTGCTAAGCGTTCTGCAATGGCTTTTCCTATGCCTCTGCTTCCACCCGTTATTAAAATTGTTTTGTTTTTAAACATTTGGTTTTCAGGTTTTATAAATAAAAACTTTCATGTTCGGTTGTACTACAATGTTACTGAAATAAAACTTTGGCCTACGATTTGAATAGATGAGACTGGCTATCATCGAAAGGAAAAACTGAGCAACGAACTAAACTATTTTAAAAGACGAATCGTAATTCCCTTTTACACCCATCCTTCCATCTTGTGCAAAAACCGGTTGTATCCACCTTGTGAAAAGACTAGTGAACCCCTTAACTAAACAACCGGTTTTATTTATGCTCAAAAAATTTACCCTTGCCATCACAGGCACAGTGCTAACGCTTTGTCTTGCTTACTTTTTTATCCCCTCTCCAAAATCTATCATTACCGAACAGTATGAAGAAGGCTTGGAGGCCGAAGGCGAAGAAAAGCTCCGTTACATACATAAAGCAATGGAGCAGGAGTTTGCGAAAACCAAAAGCCCCATTACAGGCGACATTCCAAAAGAAAAAATTTTAGACGCTATGGAATATGCGCAGGCCCGTTTGCAGAGCAACCGTGCAATACAAGGCATCAACTGGGTAGAGAGAGGACCAACTAACGTAGGTGGAAGAACACGGGCCATCTTGTTCGATTTAAATGATATTGATTACAGCACTGTATACGCAGGTGCAGTTGATGGTGGCTTATGGCGTTGCCTGGATATCAATGCAGCGACTCCGGTTTGGACAAGAGTCAGCGATCAATTTGATAATCTTGCTGTAACTACTATTGCACAACAACGTACCAATCCTAACATCATGTACTTTGGTACAGGTGAAGGCTGGTTTAATGTAGATGCAGTACAAGGCTTGGGTATTTGGAAGAGTACAGATAACGGTGCTACCTGGACACATCTTCCTTCTACCATTGATGGTAATTTTCAAACGGTACAAAAGATTGTTGTTACCGATAATGGCGATGTGTATGCAGCCGCTTCACCGGCTGGATTGATGCGCAGTAAAGATGGTGGTGTAACCTGGCAAAAAGTTTTAGGTGGCGGAAGCGCAGCCGATATTGAGATTGCCGCAAACGGTGATATCTATGCATCAATTGGAATTTTTTCTCCCGGCTCATTATGGTTTTCGCCTGCAGGTGCTACCGTTGGTAATCCCGGTACATGGGTGAACAGAACACCTGCTAATCCTGCAACTAACGGAATGAATCGTATTGAAATTGCAACCGCACCTTCTGATGCTAATTATGTTTACGTTTTGGGACATGATGGAAATGGAAGCAATTGCACCAACATATGGCGTTCCTCTAACAAAGGTGTCAATTGGGTTCCTTGTGCTGTTCCAACCAATACCGATCAAGTGCCAACCGAAGTGAATTTTACCCGTTTACAGGCATGGTATGACTTGATTGCAGCAGTTGATCCAAACAATCCCCTAACGTTAATGATCGGCG
>Ga0164290_1000742_pt1 | contig 85092 bp, 90 predicted proteins | sample Micstemetagenome_FD_108782 | JGI IMG/M metagenome (GOLD analysis project Ga0164290, IMG submission 108782) | Contaminated culture microbial community from soil near Moab, Utah, USA - Microcoleus steenstrupii SON62 (Illumina Assembly) | ecosystem: Environmental > Terrestrial > Soil > Soil crust... | reverse complement strand
GCCGGCCGGATCCTGATGGATCATGACCTCGGCGTTGGGGTAGGCGTTCAGGATCTCCCGCTCGACGGCGTCCGAGACCTCGTGGGAGCGCTGCAGGGTCATCCCTCCGTCCATCTCGAGATGAAACTGGATAAACAGGTCTGGTCCCGAGGAGCGGGTGCGCAGGTCATGGACCGCCCGCACCTCGGGATGGGCCAGGGCGATGGCCCGCAGCCGGGCCCGGTCATCATCCGGCAACTCGCGATCCATCAGGCGGTCGAGCGACTTGCGGCTGATCGTCCAGGCGCTGTGCAGCAGGAAGGCGGCGATGGCGACAGCGAAGATCGGGTCCAGCACCTGCCAGCCAAGCCATGCGGACAGAGACAGCGAGAGAATGACGCTGCCGTTGAGCAGCAGGTCGCCCTGGTAGTGAAGGGAGTCGGCGTCGATGGCAACCGACCCCGTCGCGCGGATCACCCGGCGCTGGTAGGCAACCAGAGCCAGGGTCAGCGCAATCGACAGCACCGTCACGGCGATGCCGATCTCGGGGCGCATCAGGCGTGACGGCGCGGCAAAGCGGCTTGCCGCTTCCAGCATCAGGAGAAGGGACGACCCGGCGATGAACGCGGCCTGGGCCATGCCCGCGAGCGATTCGGCCTTGCCGTGACCGAAACGGTGCTCCCGATCCGCAGGGGTGAGCGCGTGATGCACCGCCACGAGGTTGATCAGCGAGGCCGCAGCGTCGAGCAGTGAATCGAGCAGGCTGGCGAGCACGCTGACCGAGTCGGTCGCCAGCCAGGCCGCGGTCTTGACCACCACCAGGACGCTCACCACCGCGGCCGAAGCATAGGTCGCCCGCTTCATGAGCTGCGCTCGCCGCTCGAGCGGCATCGACGCGTCGGTCACGGGAAGAGTCTCACGCTGCGCCAGCCGCTCTCCTGCCGGTCGTACTGCACCCGGTCATGCAGCCGGAACGGTCGATCCTGCCAGAACTCCATGCGCTCGGGCACCAGCAGAAAGCCCGACCAGTGAGGCGGACGCGGGATCGTGCCGAGGCCGAACTTCAGCGTGTACTCGGCCACGCGCTTCTCCAGAGCCAGACGGCCGTCGAGGGCCCGCGACTGCTGCGAGGCCCAGGCGCCGAGCTGGGCGCCGCGGGCCCGTGTGGCGAAATACTCGTCCGCCTCGGCCTCGGACACCGGCTGAGTGACGCCTTCGATACGCACCTGCCGGCCCAGCGCCCGCCAGTAGAACAGCAGCGCCGCCCGCGGATTGGTGCGGAGGTCGTTGCCCTTGCGGCTCTCGAGGTTGGTGTAGAAGACAAAGCCGCGCTCATCCACCGCCTTGAGCAGAACCATACGCGCCGCCGGCTGGCCACGGGAATCGACCGTCGCCAGCGTCATGGCGGTCGGGTCACTGGCCTCCTTCTGCCGGGCCTCGGCAAACCATGATTGGAATACCGCCAAAGGGTCAGCCCCGGCCTCTAGCCCGGTACCGCTGGCGGGGGGTGGTAAATCGTCGGCCATCTTGAACGCCCTAATGCCAAGGGAAATATATTACCGGCCCAGCTCGTTTTAAGCGACGCAAACCCATCCCTGTTCCGCTGTCATTTGAGGGGATTAGCCATGCCCATGCTCCGTACTGCCGCCATTGCCGTCCTTGCCCTCAGCCTTGCGGCCTGCGCCGCTCCTTCGGAGCGCCAGCCCGGTGAGGTGGGGGCGGCCAACAAGACCACCGCCGGCACCGTGCTCGGCGCCGTCGGCGGCGGTCTCGCCGGCTCCGCCATCGGCAGCGGCAGCGGCCGACTGATCGCGGTCGGCGCCGGCACCCTGCTGGGCGCCTTCATCGGCAAGTCTGTCGGCGAATCGCTCGACCGGGCCGACGTGAACTACGCCAACCAGGCGCAGGCCCGCGCCCACACCGCGCCGATCGGCCAGCAGATCAGCTGGAGCAATCCGGAAAGCGGGCATTCCGGCACGATCACCCCGCGCCGCGAGGGCACCGACAATTCCGGCAACTACTGCCGCGAATACCAGCAGACGGTGCAGGTCGGCGGCAAGACCGAGCAGGCGCACGGCACGGCCTGCCGCCAGCCCGACGGCACCTGGAAGGTCGTCAACTAGTCCGTCTTCGAATCGCACGGGAAAGGGCGACGGACCAACCGTCGCCCTTTCTTTTTCGGCCGGCCCATGCCAGCTAATCTGTAGCCATGCGCGATCCCTACGAAACCCTCGGCGTCCCCCGCACCGCCAGCGCGGATGACATCAAGAAAGCCTATCGCCAGCTGGCGAAAAAGCTCCACCCGGACCTGAATCCCGGCAACGCCAAGGCCGCGGCCCAGTTCAAGGACGTCTCGGCGGCCAACGACCTGCTGTCGGACCCCGACAAGCGTGCCCGCTTCGACCGTGGCGAGATCGACGCCAGCGGCGCCGAGGTGCGGCGGCGCTCCGCCTATCGCAACTACGCCGACAGTCCCGGCGGGGCCAAGTACACGGGCGGCGTCGACCCCGAGGACATCTTCGAGGAGTTCTTCAGCGGCCGCCGCCCGACCGGAGCGCGCAGCGGGGGCGGCTTCCGCGCGGGCTTCAAGGCCCGGGGCGCCGACGTCGCCTACGAGATGAAGGTCGATTTCCTCGACGCGGCGAACGGCGCCAAGCGCCGCCTCACCTTGCCCGACGGCCGCACGCTCGACGTCACCATTCCGCCCGGCTCGTATGACGGCCAACAGCTCCGTCTCAAAGGCCAGGGCACGCCGGGCCTGGGCGGCGGACCGGCGGGAGACGCCTATATCGAGATCCAGGTCTCGACCCACCCGTACTTCAAGCGCGACGGCGCCGACATCCATCTGGAATTGCCGGTCACTCTGACCGAGGCGGCGGCCGGGGCGAAGATCACCGTGCCAACCATCGACAGCACCGTGACCATGAGCATTCCCATGGGCTCCAATACCGGCTCGACCCTGCGCCTCAAGGGCAAGGGCGTTCCCGACCCTCGCGGCGGCGCGACGGGAGATCAGTACGTGCATCTCAAGGTCGTGCTGCCGGAGGGCGCGGACGCCGAGCTCGAGCGCTTCGTCCAGGGCTGGAGCCGGCGCGACTACGACGTGCGCAGCAAACACGGGCTGCCGAAATGAAAGCCCCTTCCCGATGAAGGCCCTGGCCGAACTGATCGTCGAACTCGACTGCCCGCGCGAGGATCTCGTGCTCTGGGTGGAGCGCCGCTGGATCCTGCCGGCGCAGCAGGAGGGCAATCTCGTCTTCTCGGACGCCGATGTCGCGCGAGCCCAGATGATCATCGAGCTGCGCCGCGACATGGGCATCGATGACGAGGCGATGCCGGTCGTGCTCGACCTGCTCGACAAGCTCTACGGCGTGCGCCGGCAGATGCGCGAGTTGCTCAGCGCGGTGGGCGAGCTGCCGGAGGCCCAGCGCGACATGCTGATGCGCCGGATCGGCGGCCTGGACAGCGAAGACGACGGCAAAACCTGACCCCGGGCCCGGTTTGTAATACCGCGGAGTTCATGTAGGATGCCGCCTCGAATTCGGCGGATTTTCCAGCAGGAGCGCGGACTTAGATGACCGACCCTCGTCCCCTGATGGCCGGCAAGCGAGGGCTTGTCATGGGGGTAGCCAACGACCGTTCGATCGCCTGGGGCATCGCGAAAGCGGTCGCGGCCCACGGCGCGTCGGTGGCCTTCACCTACCAGGGCGAGGCGCTCGAGAAGCGGGTGCGCCCGCTCGCCGAAAGCGTCGGCTCGTCGCTGGTCCTGTCCTGCGACGTCACCGACGCCGCCAGCCTGGACGCTGTCTTCGCCCGGCTGGACAAGGAATGGGGCGGCCTCGACTTCGTCGTCCACGCCATCGCCTTCTCCGACAAGGAGGAGCTCAAGGGCCTCTATGTCGACACGTCGCGCGAGAATTTCCTGCGTACGCTCGACATCTCCTGCTTCTCCTTCACCGATGTCTGCCGCCGCGCGCGGCCGCTGATGAAGGACGGCGGCAGCCTGCTCACCCTCAGCTATTACGGCGCCGAGCGCGTCATGCCGCACTACAACGTCATGGGCGTCGCCAAGGCGGCCCTCGAGGCGAGCGTGCGCTATCTCGCGGCCGATCTCGGCAAGGAACGCATCCGCGTCAACGCCATCTCCGCCGGGCCGATCAAGACGCTGGCGGCTTCCGGCATCGGCGATTTCCGCTACATCCTCAAGTGGAATGAGTACAACGCGCCGCTGCGCCGCAACGTCACCACGGACGAGGTCGGCAACTCGGGCCTGTATCTCCTGAGCGACCTCTCCTCCGGCGTGACCGGTGAGGTGCATCACGTGGATTCCGGGTACCACGTCGTCGGCATGCTCGCGACCGACGCCGCCGCACCGGTGTCCGAGATGCTGGCCGGCTTCAAGTCGGTCGACGGCTGAGCGGCTGCGGCAGTCATCCATGTCGAGCAACAGCTACGGCACGCTGTTCCGCGTCACCACCTGGGGCGAAAGCCACGGGCCGGCGATCGGCTGCGTGGTCGACGGCACGCCGCCGCTGCTGGCGCTGTCGGAACCCGACATCCAGCGTTGGCTCGACCGGCGCAAACCCGGCACGTCGCGCTTCACCACCCAGCGCCGCGAGAGCGACAGCGTGCGCATCCTCTCCGGCGTGCTCGATGGCAGGACCACCGGCACGCCGATCTCCCTGATGATCGAGAACGAGGATGCGCGCTCCAAGGACTACGACGAGATCAAGGACAAGTTCCGGCCGGGCCACGCCGACTACGCCTACTGGAAGAAATACGGCATCCGCGACCATCGCGGCGGCGGGCGCTCCTCGGCGCGCGAGACCGCCTCGCGCGTCGCCGCCGGCGCCGTTGCCCGGCTGATCCTCGGCGACACCGTCACCATCCGCGGCGCCGTCACCCAGCTCGGGCCGCACAAGGTCGACCGCTCGCGCTGGGACTGGGCGGCAGTCGAGGACAACCCGTTCTGGTGCCCGGACCGCCAGGCCGCTCAGGCCTGGGAGGGCTATCTCGACGGCGTGCGCAAGGCCGGCTCGTCCTGCGGCGCGGTGATCGAGATCGTCGCCTCGGGCATTCCCGCCGGGTTGGGCGCGCCGATCTACGGCAAGCTCGACGCCGACATCGCCGGCGCGCTGATGAGCATCAACGCGGTCAAGGGTGTCGAGATCGGCGCCGGTTTCGGCGCCGCCGCCCTGAGCGGCGAGGAGAACGCCGACGAGATGCGCATGCAGTCCGGCGAGGTGACGTTCCTGTCGAACCAGGCCGGCGGCATCCTCGGCGGCATCTCGACCGGGCAGGACATCGTGGCGCGTTTCGCCGTCAAGCCGACCTCATCGATCCTCGCCGCGCGCCGGACGATCACCAAGGACGGCAAGGACACCGAGATCTCGACCAAGGGCCGGCACGACCCCTGTGTCGGCATCCGCGCCACGCCGGTCGGCGAAGCCATGCTCGCCTGCGTGCTGGCCGATCATCTGCTGCGCCATCGGGCGCAGTGTGGCTGACCGCTTCGCAGTCATGAGCGAGCCCGTCTTCGAGGTCCGCCGCTCGCGGCCCTTCGCTATCGTGCACGCGGCCTTCACCGCGGCGCTGCTGGCCCTGGCGCTCGGCAGCCTCTGGCATTCCTGGCAGACGGGCTTCGAGGGCAGCCGCGACGCGGTCTACGCCGGTGCGTTCTTCGCCGTCATCCTGACCGTCTACTTCTTCAACACCGTGCAGCACTGCATCGACCGCACGCCGCTGGTCAGTGTGCGGGCGGATGGGCTGCACATGCCGACGGCCCTGCCCGATCCGATCCCCTGGACGCGGGTAGCGCGCGTCGTACACCCGGGCGGATTCTTCATGGGGCGGCATCGGGTCGACATCGACATCGATCCGGCGCTGCGCCTGCAGGCGAAGCTCGGCATGCGCATCGCCGGCGACCCGATCGTCGGCCGTCGCGGCTCGGCGACTATTTCGGTCATCACCCAGGGCCTCAACTGCAAACCCGACGCGCTGGTCACGGCGATCAAGCGCTACTGGCCCCCACCCGAGTTATCCGCCGAAAATTAACCATCGCGATTCGACCTGCGGTTGAAGCCTCAGTATGCTTGCCCGAGTCCGCTGCATGCCATGGCGGGCCGAAATAAGGGGGCAGCCGATGGGCATTCATCGGACTGGGGCACGAATCGGCGCTCGCCGCGCCGGTTTGGCTCTGTTGTTTGCGGCATTTCTGGCCACACCGGCCGCCGCACAAACCAGCAATGTTTCGGATGGGTTGAAGCAGGCCGGGCTGGCCGCGCTTCCCACCTTCCTCAACGCCGCAACCAACAGCATCACGCTGCATTTCCCGGCGGCGCTGGGCGGCGGCACGCTGAGCTTCGGCGGCACCATCGACGCCAAGGCGCTCACCGAAAAGAAGTTCGTCTTCGCCACCTCCGACGGGCATCGCCTGTCGTGGAACAACGCCTTCGGCATGAGCTGGCTCAACCTCTCCGATGTCGGGCTGAACCTGACCTTTGCCGCGGGGACGTTCACCATCCAGCTCGATGGCAAGACCAGTGGGGCGCTGGGCCAGCACGCGATCATCGCCTCCATCGATGCCAGCGGCGGCAAGCTCAACGATTTCCGCTTCGAGCTACCCAAGGTGAGCCTGGCGCTGAGCCAGCTCCCCGGCTTCGGCAGCCTGCCGGGCGCTTCGGATTTCAAGCTGCAGGACCCGTACATCGCCAAGGACACGCTGGGCGGCAAGCTCGCCTTCCACGGCGAGACCGTCGACGCGATGGTCTTCGACAGCGGTTCGCAGGCCTGGGCTCTGGCTCTCAAGATGGAAAAGCCGCTCAGCCTCGGCATGCTGGTCAACCACAACACCGGCCTGCTGAGCAAGGTGGCGCTGCCGCGCATGACCCTGCTGGTCGCGGCCAAGGAAGCGAGCAAGGCCTATGGCGACCTGCCGCCGACGGCCGGCGCCTTCTTCGCGACCGGCGGCAAGCTGCCGAGCGGCAATCTGGCGATGCGCAACGGCGCCAGCATCCTCAACGCCCCCTTCGATCCGTCAGCCCTGCCGAGCGAGATCCGCACGGCGATCTCCAAGATCGGACTGAACAGCAAGATCGACATCACCGGCGCCATCGACGGCGCGTTCGGCGGCGGCGTGCCCAACATCAGACTGGGCGCGCCGATTGCTCCGCCAGGATCGCGCGGCTTCGATCTGCTCAAGACATCGAGCGGCGCCAAGCATGATTTCTTTATCAAGCTGAACAAGGACGAGCAGACCCTCGGCTTCGCCACTTCCGTCGACCTGCCCGGCGCCAAGGGCAAGCCGCCGCTCACCTTCGACGTCGCCTTCGAAGTCTCCGAGCAGAAGACCGGCCTCGAACTCCTGGTCGCCGGCGACATGCGCGGCGACTGGCATGACGCGCTCGGCATCTCGGGCCTCACCCTGCAGAACCCGTTCCTCTCGGTCGGCATCAACGCCACCGGCGCCTTCGAGCTGATGATCGACGGCACCATCCTGGTCGGCAGCGAAAAGGTGCGCGGCGCCATCGACCTCGTATTGCAGCCGGCCGAGGCCTTCGCGCCGGAGGCTGCGGCCCTGGCCGGGACGGTCAACAAGATCAGCTTCAAGTCTCTGAACGACCACGCCTCCAAGTCCGGCTCGCTCAAAGGCGGCGGCGTCAATGTCGACGCCCAGCTCCAGGACGTGGCCTTCGCCTTCATGTCCCCGGGCGCCAAGCTCCCGGCCGATCTCGAGAAGCGGCTCAAGCTGAAAGGTGCCGGCATGGCGCTCGACGGCAAGCTCTTCCTCGACAACAAGGAGGTCGGGGCGGCCACGGGCTATGCCAGCACGGTCGGGCTCTACTTCGACGGCAAGCTGACCAACCTCAAGGCGGGTCCGCTCGACCTCAAGAACGCCGAGCTCATGGTGCAGGCGGGTCCCAGCGTCGACCCCTCGTTCATGATGCAGGGCGATTTTGCCCTCTTTAAGGGCTTCGACGAGGCCTACAAGCTGGCGCTCTCGCCCGCGCATTTCGAGTTCTCGTCGGACACCAAGTTCGGTGGCGCCTTCGAAGCCACGCTCACCGCGGAGTCGGACGGGCTGAAGCTCGAGCCCGGCAATGACTTCGCCTTCACCGCCACGCTGGCGGCGAAATACAACAAGATGTTCCAGGACGTGCTCAACGACGCGCTCAAGGGCCTGAAGCAGGGCGACAAGGACATCGCCAAGGCCGAGGACGACGTCAAGAAAGCCGAAGCCAAGGTCGCCGGTCTGAACAAGGATATCGCGGCCGCAAAGCAGGAAGCGGACGAGAGCTACAAGAAGGCTGCAGCCGGCCTCGGCGATGCCGAAAAGAAGGTCAACGACCTCAACGACCAGATCAATTCGCTCAAGAAGAAGATCCACGACCTGCAGCAGGACATCAACAAGGACAAGAAAGAGCTGCGCCTCGACAAGGCGGCGAAGAACGGCATCGAGCTCGGCGAGAAGGAGACCGAGCTGGGCGGCCTTGAAGCGGCCAAGAAGACAGCCGACTGGGCCCTGGACACCGCACAGAAGGCCGCCAAGGGCATGCCTGCCGGTGTTTCCCCCAAGGTGCTGGCGCTGCAGACGCAGCTCGGCACGGAAGAGGCCGGGCTCAAGACCGCGCAGGGCGTGCTGGAAGCGGCCCGCGCCGCCGACAAGGGCGTGGAGGCGGCGACCAAGGCCGTGCTCAACGCCAGCGCCGATTTCAAGATCAACAGCCTCGGCGCCTCCGGCAGCCTGCTGGGCATCACCAGCGACGGCAAGCAGGGCAAGAAACCGATGCTGGTGATCGACTGCACGATCAAGAACAGCCGTCACGTCTTCCGCGAGCCGATCGACTCCCTGAAGAACGAATTCCCCAAGCTGGCGGAACTCGTGGCCAAGGATGTTGCGAAGGCTCTGGTGGACGCGTTCAAATAACAGGGGCGGCCCGACTCGGGGCCGATAGGAAGGGGCAACGACAATGACAAGGCGATTGGGGGCTCTGGGAATCCTGGCCGTGTCCGCGGCCCTCGCCGGCTGCTCGTCGGAGCTCTACGAGCCGAAGCCGCAGGCCATGCCGATCAAGCCCGAGCAGATGATCAGCTACCCGCCCAGCATCACCCATACTTTCGTCTATAGCCGCAAGAACGACTTCATTACCTGCACGATGCCGCCCCCGGATGCGACCTTCACCCAGGCGCAGGAAGGCGATGTCAGCTTCTCGCTCGTCACCATCGGCGGCGGCAACGACAAGGGCGGTGCTGAAGCCGAGAACAGCGGCGAGGACGAGATGGCCGGCCGCTCACCCGGTGTGCTGATGACCCGGGAGCTCTTCTTCCGCTTGTGCGAGTTCTCGAAGAACTACCAGCTCGAGAAGAACGAGGCGCTCGAGCTCTACAAGAGCACGCTGCAGACGATCTCGGACGGCTGGAAGGCCGAGGCGGGTAATACCAAGGTCAACGTCAACAGCACCATCAACACCAGTCAGGGCGTGACGCAGGGCAACCTGCCCAGCATCCCCAACCTGCCGGCGGCGACCCGCAGCACGAGCGGCACGACCTCCGGCACCACGACGACCAGCACGTCGCAGTAAAGTCGCCCGGGAGGGTGCTAGGCGCCCTCCTGGCCGCGATGCGCCCAGCCGGTGGTGCGACGTTCGATCTCGGCGAAGACGAGATAGAGCCCAACGCCCATGAAGGACAGGACGAGCAGGCCGGCGAAGACCAGCGGCGCGTCGAAACGCGAACTCGCATCGACCATGAGATAGCCGACCCCGCGGTTGCCAGTGACCGTCTCGGCGATCACCGAGCCGACGAAAGCCAGCGTGATCGCCACCTTGAGCGAGGCGAAGAAGTACGGCAGCGAGCGCGGGATGCCGACCTTCAGCAGGATCTGGTGCTTCTTGGCGCCCAGCGAGCGCAGCACGTCCTGCAGCTCCGGCTCCATCGTGGCGATACCGGTCGCCACGTTGACCACGATCGGAAAGAAGGAGATCGAGAAGGCCGTGAGCACGGCCGGGATCGGGCCGAAGCCGAACCAGATGACCAGCACCGGCACCAGCGCCACCTTGGGCACGCTGTTGAAGCCGATCAGCACCGGGTAGAGGCCGTTGTAAACCAGCCGCCAGGCGCCGACCGCGACACCCAGCGCCACGCCGAAGACGATGGCCAGCGCGAAGCCGATCAGGGTCGTCCACAGCGTGTAGAGCGTGTGACGCATGATCGGCGTCCACAGCCGGAACAGCGTCTCCGTCACCACCGACGGCCGCGGCAGGATGAACACCGGCACGTTGAAGACGAGGCAGACCAGTTCCCAGAGCACGAACATGCCGATGATCACGGCCCACGGGATGGCCTTCTCGATCATCTGCGTGCCGAGGGCTGCCGGAGCGGCCGGCGCGCCGATATTCGGATCGTTGGGCGGAGGCGCGCTCATGCGGCCTCCAGCTCTTTGGCGATCCGGGCGCGAAGGTCGTGAACCATGTCGGTGAATTCAGGCTTGAAGCAGTCGTCGAGCTGGCGCGGCCGCTGGAGCTCGACGCGTTTGGAGCTGACAATGCGCCCGGGCCGCTTGCTCATGATGTAGATCGTGTCGGCGAGGAACGCCGCCTCGCGCAGATCGTGGGTGACCAGGATCACGGTGAACTTGCGGGTGAGGTAGAGGTTCTGCAGCACCTGCCAGAGATCCTCGCGCGTGAAGGCGTCCAACGCGGCGAAAGGCTCGTCGAGCAGCAGGAGCTGGGGCTGGTGGATCAGCGCCCGGCAGAGCGAGGCGCGCTGCTGCATGCCGCCGGAGAGTTGCCACGGAAACTTGCTCTCGAAGCCCTTGAGGCCGACCGTGGCCAGCAGGTCATGCGCCTTGTCGAGATAAGGCTTCCTGTCGCGCCGGTAATGCTTGCTGTGCTCCTCGGCGATCTCGACCGAGAGCAGGATGTTGTCGAGCGTCGTGCGCCAGGGCAGCAGGGTCGGATTCTGGAAGGCGATACCGCAATCCTTGCGCGGCTGCGTGACGCGCTGCCCCTCGACCGTGACCAGACCGGCCGACGGCTGCAGAAGGCCGGAGACCATCTTCAGGATAGTCGACTTGCCGCAGCCCGACGGACCGACGACGGCGACGAACTCGCCGCGCTCGATGCTGATCGAGGCATCCTGCACGGCCAGCGTGCCGTTGCTCCCGGCACCATAGACCAGCCGGACCTTGTCGAGACTGACGAACGCCACCCCTAACCTCCGGGAACCGCCCGTCTTTATCGACAGTGCAATCCCGCCTGAACCCCGAACCGGAGGCGCATCTTACAGATCGGCCCCCGCACCGCCACCGATTCGTTTGCCACGCCCCACGGCTGCCTATAAAAACGCCGCGTCGAAACGGCCACGGACCATGACCGGCGTTAACCCACCCGAGATCGATGCTGCAGCTCTGGCGGAGCGTCTGAAGAAGGGCGACATCGCCCTCATCGACGTCCGTACGCCGGAGGAGCACGAGGACGAGCGTATTCCGGGCTCGACGCTGGTTCCGATCGATGGGTTCGACCCTCGACAGGTTGCTGCCCGCGCAGCCGGCCGCACCATCGTCCTCTACTGCATGTCGGGCACACGCTCGACGGGCGCTTTGGCGCTGTTTGCCCGTGACGGCCTCCCGATGCCGCTCAATCTGAAGGGCGGACTGCTCGGCTGGAACACGGCGGGCCTGCCGACCGAGGGAAGCGGCGTCTAGCGCAGCGACAGGCTTCGGTCTCGACGCCACCCGTACACGTATTGTTCCGCGCATGCACATATTGCTGCGCGCACGCCCATACCCCACACTTTCACCGCGAGTCGCTGCCACGCATTTCCATCGGGGGGAACATGCTCTCACTGCAGTCGGCCCTGGGCGTCGTCGCCCTGCTCGGCCTCACATGGCTTCTCAGCGAGAACCGTTCGGCCGTGTCGTGGAAGCGGGTCGCCATCGGCGTCGCGGTGAGCTTCGCGCTTGCCATCATCCTGCTGAAGATACCGCCGGTGCGCGCCGCCTTCGGCGCCATCAACAGCCTGGTCGACACCCTCGCCGCGGCCACGCGGGCCGGCACCAGCCTGGTCTTCGGCTATGTCGGCGGCGGGCCCCTGCCCTTCGACCCCAAATTCCCCGGCGCGGCCTTTATCCTCGCCACCCAGGCCCTGCCCATCGTCCTGGTGGTCAGCGTGCTCACCACGCTCCTGTTCTACTGGCGGGTGCTGCCGCCGGTGGTTCGCGGCTTTGCCTGGGCGCTCGAGCGGACGATGAAGGTTGGCGGCGCCGTCGGCCTCTCGACCGCCGCCAACATCTTCATCGGCATGGTCGAGGCGCCGCTGTTCATCAAGCCGTATCTGGCCCGGCTGTCACGCAGCGAGCTGTTCGTCGTCATGACCGGCGGCATGGCCGGCATCGCCGGCACCGTGCTGGCGCTCTACGCTATGTTCGTCTCCGCCCTGATCCCCGACGCCGCCGCGCATCTGGTTATAGCCTCGGTGCTGGGTGCGCCGGTGGCGATCGTCATCGGTCAGATCATGGTGCCGGAGACCGGCGACCCGCGGACCGAGGCGCTGCTGCAGGATCCCGAGCCGGTCGCCGCCAGCACCATGGACGCCATCGTCAAGGGGACGATGGCGGGGCTTGAGCTGCTCTTCAACATCATCGCCATGCTCCTGGTGCTCACCGCGCTGGTCTATCTGGTCAACGCCATCCTCGGCATCCTGCCGGAGTTCGGTGGCGCGCCGCTCACCCTGCAGCGCCTGCTCGGCTACGTCATGGCGCCGGTCTGCTGGCTGATGGGCGTGCCCTGGGACCAGGCGGTGACGGCAGGCAGCCTGATGGGCATCAAGACGATCCTCAACGAGCTGCTGGCCTATCTCGAGATGTCCAAGCTGCCGCCGGACGCGCTCGATCCGCGCTCGCGGCTGATCATGCTCTACGCGCTCTGTGGCTTCGCCAACTTCGCCAGCCTCGGCATCATGATCGGCGGCCTGGTGGCCATGGTGCCGGCGCGCCGGGACGACATCGTGGAGATGGCGCCCAAGACCATCGTCTCGGGCACGCTGGCCACCTGCCTGATGGGCGCGATCGTCGGCGTATTGAGCTAGCACTGGCGGGACCGGCAGGGCTCGCTACAATGGCGGCCCCTGAGATAGCTTGAGTCGAGCGGTTGGTTTATCAGCCGCGCGGCTCACGCCAACAGCCCCAACATTCCGGAACATGTCTGCTCTCACCGACGATATAGCGCGCCAGTACGAGCAATGGGTTTACCCGAGACCCTCCTTCGATCTGCACGAACTGAGCGCACGGCAACGCTCCTCGGCGAATCCGGCTGCCAAGCATCTCACCTTCTGGCCAGACCGCGACTACCCGCGGGGGCTGGAAGTTCTGGTCGCGGGCTGCGGAGCCAATCAGGCGGCGGCCATCGCTTTTCAGAATCCCAGCGCGCATGTCCTGGGGATCGATATCAGCGCCTCGTCGCTCGCCCACGAAGAGCTGCTGAAATCCAAGTATCAACTGACCAATCTCGAGCTGGCACAACTGCCGATCGAGAGCGTTTCAACCCTGGGGCGCGAGTTTGACCTTATCGCCGCGTCGGGTGTCCTGCACCACATGGCCGATCCGCTGGCGGGAGCCCGGATCCTCGGCGACCGGTTGAAGCCGGACGGCGTCATGGCGATCATGCTCTACGGGCGCCATGGTCGCGTCGGTGTGGAGATGCTCCGCGGTGTCTTCGGCTCGCTTGGCCTGCGCCAGGACGTACCCTCGCTCGAGATCGTGAAGGACACGCTCGCCCAGCTTCCTCCGGATCACCCCGCTCGTCCGCTACTGGACTCAGACGACGCGCGGTTCGACGCCGGCCTTGTCGACCTGTTCCTCAATGCCCGGGAGCGCAGCTACACTGTCAGCGAATGCCTGAACTTCGTCTCTGAGGCCGGACTTGCCTTCCAGGGCTGGGCCGACAACGGCCCCTACTATCCGGAGCTCCAGTTCAAAATCGGCAGCCCGATCTACGAAGCCATCTGCACGCTGCCGGACCCTCAGATATGGGCCGCGATGGAGCAGCTGCGGCCGACGGACCTGTACACGCACCAGTTCATCGCCTGCCGCACCACAAGACCGCGCCGGCAGCATGAGATGGACTTCACCGGCGCCGCCTTCCCCGAGTACGTACCGTCGTGGGGAAACGGCTGGGCTCTGGCCGAGGATGGCGGCCACGCGGTCATCCGCCGGGGCCGGACGGCCATCCCGCTGGGCGGCGTGCAGCTACCCTTTGCCCGCGCGGTTGATGGCGTGCGCACGATGAGTATCATCCTCGGGCAAATCGGCGATCCGGAGGGCCGGCAATTCGGGCGTCAGCTCTGCCGGATCCTGTGGCGCGCGGGAATGATGCTGTTCCGCATTCCTCGTGCGCCCGCTTAGGGCGCGCGTTCCGCCGCAAGCGCCTGCCGCAAGGCAAGCGCGACAGGCGGCCCTGGCCTCTCGACCGGTCAGGCCGGAACTTTCATCCCCTTGGCCACGCCGGGGCGGGCGCTCAGCGCGTTCGCCCAGCGCTTGAGGTTGTCGAGCCCGCCCGCACCCTCGATCTGCGCCATGCGGCCGGCAATGACCGGGTAGAGCGCGAAATCGGCAACGCTGATCTCGCCGGCCAGATACTCGGCCTCGCCAAGACGCGCGTTCACGTAGCGGAACATGCCGAGAAGCCGCGTCTCGAAGCTGGAGATCGCCGCCGCCGGCTTCTCGGGCAGCGAGTTCAGGCGGAACAGCGCGCCCGAGGTCGGTGCCTCGTCGGACATGGCGTGCAGGAACCATTGCAGGGCGACGGCGCGCTTGCCGGCGTCCTTGGGCAGGAACTTGCCGGTCTTCTCGCAGAGGTAGAGGGCGATGGCACCGGACTGGGCGAGCGTCACGGTCTGCCCGCCCGGACCGTCCCTGTCGACGATGGCCGGGATGGCACCGGCCGGGTTGATCTTCAGATACTCGGGCGTCTTCGACTCGCCCTTGGTCAGGTCGAGCTTGTGCACCGTGTAGGGCACGCCGCACTCCTCGAGCATCACCGAAGCGCGCCGGCCGTTGCCCGTCGCCGCCGTGTAGAGATCAATCATCGTCGTCTCCCCCAAAGCCAGGATAGGCGCAAGTCTTAGCGCAAACCCTTGCGCGCGGCGATCAGGAACTCGCGGTTGCCCTCGGGGCCGAGGATGGGGCTCGGCTCGACGCCGGTCACGCTCCAGCCGAGCCTGGGCAGCCACGCCGCGATGCGCTCGCAGACCTCGCGATGCAACGCCTCGTCGCGCACCACGCCGCCCTTGCCCACACGGCCCTTTCCGACCTCGAATTGCGGCTTGATCAGCGCCACCAGCACCGCTCCGGATTTCGCGAGCGCCAGCGAGGCCGGCAGCACCGTCTCCAGACCGATGAAGCTGGCGTCGCAGACCACGACGTCCGGAGCCTCGGGAATCTGCGAGGCGGTCAGATGCCGGGCGTTGGTCTTCTCCAGCACGACGACGCGCGGGTCGTTGCGCAGCTTCCAGGCCAGCTGCCCGTGCCCGACATCGACGGCGTAGACCTTGGCGGCGCCGCGCGCCAGCAGCACGTCGGTGAAGCCGCCGGTCGAGGCGCCGACGTCGACGGCGACGGCTCCGGTCACATCGATCGCAAAACGTTCGAGCCCGTGCGCGAGCTTGAGCCCGCCACGCGATACCCAGGGATGCGGCTGGCCGCGCAGCTCCAGCGCGCGGTCCTCGGCGATCGACGTCCCGGGCTTGTCGAGACGCTGCTCGCCCGAGAAGACCTGGCCGGCGAGGATGACGGCCTGCGCCCGGGTCCGGGTCTCGGCGAGGCCGCGGTCGACGAGCGCCTGGTCGAGGCGGATCTTCTTCGGCTTGTCCATCGAGCGGAGTTTAGACCAGACCGAGCCGCTCGCGGCGTATCCAGCGGATCATCGCCAGGACCGAGACCACGAAGAGGCCGATCACCAGCCCGTACCAGATGCCGAGCCCGCCGAGGCCGAGAGCGAAGGCCATGTAGATCCCGCTCGTGGCACCCACCGCCCAGTAGCCGAAGCCGGCGATGATCATCGGCACGCGCGTGTCCTTGAGGCCGCGCAGCACGCCCAGCGCCACCGCCTGCGCGCCGTCCATGACCTGCCAGACCGCGGCGACCATGAGGAAGCCGGCGGCGATCTCGGCGACAAGGGCACTGCCGGGCTGCGCCGTGTCGAGAAAGAGATGCGCCAGGTCGTCGCTGAGCGCCCACATGGCGACCATCATCGCCGCCATGAAGGCGATGCCGAGGCCGAGCGCCGTCCAGCCGGCGCGGCGCACGCCCTCGCGGTCGCCAGCCCCCTGGAACAGGCCGACGCGCACCGTTGCCGCCTGGCCGATGCCCAGCGGCACCATGAAGGTCACGGCCGCGCATTGCAGCGCGATCTGGTGCGCCGCCAGCTCCGGCGTGCCGATGATGCCCATGGCGTAGACCGCGCCGGAGAACAGGCCGACCTCGAAGAGCAGCGTCGCCGACACCGGCAGGCCGACGCGCCAGATCTCGAGATAGCGCCGCCAGTCCGGGCGCCAGAATCGGCCGAGCAGCTGGAAGCGGCGGAAGCGCCGGTCCGCCAGGATGAAGCCGAGCAGCATCGCCACGCTTGCCCAGTGCGCGATGGCGCTGGCCACACCGGCACCGAACAATCCCCACGCCGGCGCGCCCCAATGGCCGAAGATCAGCGCATAAGCCAGCGCCGCGTTGATCAGGAAGGTCAGCACCTGCACGACGAGGCCCGAGCGCGGGCGCTCGAAGGCGGCGACGAAGTTGCGCAGCACGATGAACCAGATCGCCGGCAGCAGCCCGGGCGCCAGGGCCCGCGTGTACTCCTGCGCGTAGCCGGCGATGGCGGGATCCTGGCCGAGCAGCCTCAGCACCGGGGCGGCGTGCCACATCACCAAAGTGCCGGGGATGGCGACGGTCAGGGTCACCCACAGCCCCTGCCTCACGGTCCGCCTGGAGTCGCGCAGGTATCGGCGCTTGGCGCCCACCGCCTGGGCAATGATTGGCGCCGTCGCCATGCCGAGGCCGATGCCGAACACCCAGAGCAGGAAATAGATGTTGGAGCCCAGCGCCCCGGCGGCCAGCGCCTCCGGCCCCAGCCAGCCCATGAACAGCACGTCGGTGGTCATGATGGCGATCTGCGCCAGCTGGGTGCCGACCAGCGGCAGGGCGAGCCGCAGCGTGGCGCCGGTCTCGGCGCGCCAGGGGGCGCCGGCTTGCGGCGCCGGCGCGGTAAGGGAGGATACGGAGGTCATGGGGGTAACGGGTTTTAACCATGCCGAGGGGGTGTGGCCAACCTTCCCGGGGCTTGGCTGCCATGCGCCCGGCCCCCGATTGAAGCCGGGGCGGGCCGGGGGATCGGCAGGAGTTAAGACATTGCAGCAGGTGACGATTCTCGCCCCGGCCGGGGTCCCCATGCTACCATCGTACCGACAGGGGGAACGGGTGACCGAGCGTGGCTTGACCGGGGCCGCGCGGCGAAAAATCTGTTAACCTGCAGGACGCTACAATGATCCCCCGCGCGCCCGTGAACCGGGCGGCGGACAGGGAGACCAGAGGACGAGCCTTGCGATGAAGACTCCTCAGCAACATCGACCGATGCGCGACCACGTCCGCGTGACGCCGGGCACGCGCAGCGCTGGCTCCGTCCTGCCGCAGGAAAAGGAATTCGACGACGGCAAGCTGCTGCAGCTCCTGCAATCCTCGAGCAAGGAATTGCAGGGCATGCGGCTCGTGCATCTGCACCTCAGCCTGCTCGACAAGCAGGAGATGAGCGACGGGCCGCGCATCCAGCGCCTGCTCGCCGAGCTCGGCGCCAACGCGGCGCACCTGCAGATGTTCGACATGTCGAACGGCGACCTGATCATGCTCTACAAGGGCCTGAAATTCTCGTCGGTCGAAGAGACCTGCAAGAAGATCGAGGCGCTGCTGCTCTCCAAGGCGAAGCTCACGGGTCCCAACCCGTACAAGGAGATGCAGATCTATTCGATCCTCGAGCTGTCGCTCGCCTTCGTGCACGTCATTCGCTATTGCGAGGGGCTGGCCAAGAGCGAGGCCGGCGCCGCCGCCGCGGGTGTCGAGGCCAAGCCGGCGATCGTCCCGGAGGAGCTGGCGAAGATCGACAAGTCGCTTCGCATGTTCGACCTCTCGCCGTTCCTGTTCAACCAGGCAGTGATCAACATCCGCGACGAGACGGACAAGAATAAGGAATATTTCGAGCTCTACATCTCCATCAAGGAGCTGCAGACGAGGCTCTCGCCGGATTTCGACCTGCTGGCCAACCGCTGGCTGTTCAACCATTTCACCTCGAGCCTCGACCGCTCGCTGCTGCGCAGCCTGAACCACGGGCTCGACTTCATGGGCTCGGAGTCCATCGGCATCAACATCAACCTGTCGACCGCGCTCTCCGCCGATTTCCAGAAATTCGACGAGCGCCTGCCCGCCGCCTATCGCGGCAAGGTGATCCTGGAGATCAACAAGAGCGATCTGATGGAGCATCTCCATCTCTACCGCGAGCTGCTCGACTACGCGCAGAAGCGGGAGTACCGGATCTGCCTCGACGGTCTCGACGAGTTCTGGCTGACCCAGTTCGACGTCGACGCGCTGGGCGCCGACTACGCCAAGATTTTCTGGTCGAACAACCTGATCACCCTGGATTCCGAGGACGAGCGCATCTTCCTCGACCGCGTCGCCCGCGCGAGGGAAGGCAATTGCAAGCTGATCATGGCGCGCTGCACCACCGTGACCGGCCTGCTGTACGCCCACAAGCACGGCATCGAGCTCGTGCAGGGCTTCGCCATCGACGCAATCCTGCGCAAGGGCATGCGCATCACCGACGCCATCAAGACTGCGGCGATGATGGATGATTAAACCCGCTACGCGGGTTTAATCAATCCGCGCCAGCGCGACCCCGCAGGGGTCGGCGCGGAAGCGCGGTCTTCTCTTACTCTCCCGAGATCCCCATGCCCCCCATCGCCGCCTTCAGCGAATTCCTGTCTTCCGCCATCGGCGAGGAGCCCAACGGCATGACGTTGAGCCTGCTCTCCGGGCTCTCGAGACTGGGCGTCGATCCCTGGGCGGAAGCCCAGCGCCTGGCGGAGATGCCGGAAGCCCTGGCCGTCGCCGCGCTCGCCGCGTTGCTCACCAAAGCCTTGAGCACGGCCGAGGCCGCGGCGCACGCGGACAGCCGCACGCTGGCGCAACGCCTGGTCAGGCTGCTGCCCAGAGGCGGAAGCCCCCGGGACGACGGCCCGCTTCGTGTCGGCCTTGCCGGTTTCCTGTCCGGCCGCGGCCTGCTGAGCGGCGACGCGCTGCGTTGGTGGGGCGTGGTGCTGGCGCTCGTGGTGATGTTGATAACCACCTTCCTCCTTTAAGTCGGCGCCCTTCCGGCCACAGGCCGGCAGTGCCAGAATAAGAAAACGTCGTCACCCCGGCGAAGGCCGGGGTCCAGTCCTCTTCGGAAGAGTCTGGATGCCGGCCGTTGCGCTGTGTTGCGGGCCTTCAAGGCCCGCGACAGGCGCGATAAGACTGGGCCGGCATGACGGAAATGATCGGGGAGGACCTTCATGCCCAACGTCACACGCCGTGCGTTACTGCTTGCCGGCGGTTCCGCTCTTTTTGCCCGTCCCGCACCAGCACAGGCGCCCGCCGCCCTGTACCCCGACCGCCCGATCCGCCTGGTCGTGCCCTTCCCGCCCGGCGGCGTGAACGACGCCGTGGCCCGCCCGTGGGCCGAGGCGATGAAGGCCAGGCTGGGTTCGATCGTGGTCGACAATATCGGCGGCGGCGGGTCGGTCATCGGCACCAACCAGGTGGCGAAGGCGAGGCCGGACGGTTACACGCTGCTGCTCGGCGGGGCGGCCGGCCTGGTGGTCAACCCGGCGTCCAACCCCAACGTCACCTACGATCCCGTCAAGGATTTCGAGCCGGTGTCCATGCTCGCCCTCGCCGGCCTGGCGATCTGCGTGCATCCCTCCATTCCCGCGAACAACCTGCAGGAGCTCATCGCCCACGTGAAGGCGAACCCCGGCAAGCTGTTCTACGCCAGTTCCGGTGTCGGCACGGCGGTGCATCTGGCGGGCGAGCTGTTCAAGCAGCTGATCGCAGCCCCCGATCTCGGGCACGTGCCCTACCGCGGCGCCGCGCAGTCGACTACCGACCTGCTGGCCGGCCAGGTGCATATGAGCTTCGTCAACATCACCGGACAGCTCATGGAATTCCACCGCACGGGCAAGCTCAGGCTGCTAGCCACCACCAACCCCAAACGCATGGACTCCGCACCGGACATCCCCACCGCCGTGGAGGCCGGCCTTCAGGGCATGGTCGCCCAGAACTTCACCGGCATCTTCGCGCCCGCCGGTACTCCCAGGGATATCGTCAACCGCATCGCCACGGCGACCGAACAGGCGCTGGCCGACCCCGAGTACCGCAGGTTGGTACTCACCGCCGGCCTCGAACCCTTCCACGACGCCAGGCCGGAAGCCGCGAAGCAGTTTCTGGCGGATGATATAGCCAAGTGGACACCCCTTATTAAGTCCATCGGCCTGCAAACCGGTTGAACCACCCCAAAAACTGTCGTCACCCCGGCGAAGGCCGGGGTCCAGTCTTCTCTGGAAGAGTCTGGATGCCGGCCTTCGCCGGCATGACGAAATGAGATGAACGAAGGACCACACATGAAACTCGTGCGCTATCACACCCCCACCGGCCCCAAACTCGGCTTCCTCGACGGCAACTCCGTCGTCTTGGCGCCCAACGACAAGGCCTTCGCTGACACCGTCAGCTTCATCCGCTCCGGCAAGAAAGGCCTCGCGCTGGCGAAGAAGGCCCTCAAAAACCCGAGAGCCAAACGCCTGCCCCTCTCGAAGACCAGGCTGCTCGCGCCCATCCTTCCCTCCACCATCCTCTGCTCGGGCAGCAATTACACCGACCACAACGCCGAGAAATCGAACACGCCCATCAGCGGGAAAGAGCCGGAGTTCTTCGTCAAGACCTCCGACTGCGTGGTCGGCCCCGGCGAGGCCATCGTGCACGACGACCGGCTGTCCAGGAAGATCGACTGCGAGACCGAGCTGGCCGTGGTCATCGGCAAGGAAGGCCGTTACATCCCCGAGGCGAAGGCGCTCGAGCACGTGTTCGGCTACACCATCGTCAACGACGTAACGGCGAGAGACAGACAGGTCCGGCAGAAGGACGGCGTGACTTGGTACGAGCTCGGTCGCGGCAAGGCTTTCGACACCTCCGCCCCGCTGGGACCGTGCATCGTCACCCAGGACGAGCTCGGCGACCCCCAGAACCTCGCCCTGAAAACCCGCATCAACGGCGAGCCCAGGCAGAGCAGCCACACCGGCCGCATGATCTGGACCTGCGCCCAGCTCATCCACTTCTTCTCCACCAATTTCACCTTGAAGCCGGGCATGGTCATTATCACCGGCACACCCTCAGGCACGGCCTGGTCTGTCGATAAGGAACTGGGCGGCAAGTATTCGCCCCAGCCTGGTTTGGTCGCGGCGACACGGTATTGCCTGCCCGGCGATGTGATTGAGAGTGAGATAGAACGCATCGGCATTTTGAAGAATCCGATCAAGGCGTACGCGGGCTGAGAGCCCCCAGCGCAACCGTCACCCCGGCGAAAGCCGGGGCCCAGACTCTCGTCCGGACAAGACTGGACCCCGGCCTTCGCCGGGGTGACGACCTCTCTTAAGGCGCCGGCCGCGCATTCAGCGCGACGCGGAGCGTCGCCGCGACGAGGCGGCAGCGCATTGCCTTGGCAATGCGCGAGAGCCGGTCTTATTCCTGAGCGCAAGCCTCGCTTGCGCTGACTGGACCCCGGCCTTCGCCGGGGTGACAACTTTTCTTAGGCGCTGGCAGTTGATCGTCTTCGATCAACGAGAAGCGCCTCCGGAAACCACGCCATCGCCTCCGGCGATGTCACTCCGTGTCTTCCTTCACCCTCAGCCTCGCCACCTCCTGCCTCAGCTGCATCACCGGCACCGGACAATCCGGCCAGTTGTCTTCCCAGCACACGATCAGGTCGCAGCCCTGGGGATCGTGGCCGTGCGTGTGGAAGTTCCGGCTCTGGTACTCGAACTCGATGCGCACCCTCTCCCACACGTCCAGCCCGACCCGGCGCTTGGCCTCGCAGTCCGGAAAGGCACCCGCCACATGCTCGATGGCGAAGCCGAGCGGCCTCGCCAACGCGCCGAACAGCAGGACGACGCCGATCTCGTTCACCGGCTGGTGCAGGAAGCCCGGATAGTTGAGCGGCGCACCGTACTTGCGCTCGGGCGGCGGCCACGAGGTCAGCGAGCGGGGCAAACGCTCGCCCTTCCGCGGCAGCAGGTGGAGGAAGGGAAACTGCGGATCCTCCTTCTCCGCCCACTCGCGAAAAGCCAGCAGGACGTTGCGCCAGCCACCCCAGCGCTGGCGGAACGGTCCCTGACCGTACCGTCCCTTGCGGTTGAAATGCGTGACCGAGACGATGCCGCCCGCGGCGACGCAGGCATCTCTCACCGCCCCCAGCAGCTGCGCGTCGTCGATGCGCTTGCGCGATTCGTTGGCCTGCAACCCGCACGCCCGGTTGAACCCGTTCCAGCTGCCGAACAGCCGCTTGGCCCGGTCGACGGACAGCCTCGCCTTGCGGAACTGACTCTGCGAGACGCTGACCAGGCCACGACGCGCGGCAAGGGCCTGGGCTTTGGCGATGAGGGTGGCGCGCTCTCCCTCGGGACCGGCGGGCGCTGCTTGTTCGGGCATCGGGGTTTCCTTTCATAGACATATCGTATCCAGACGATATGGTCCCACGCCCGGTGCTTGTCCACCGTACAGATGTCTATAGACGAATGATTGAGTTAGGGCGTTGATCCGCCACGCTGTTGAATCAAGGCGAGATTGCGGCACGCCGCTCAGCGGCTCTCGTCCTCGATACCCGCGATCTTGAGCAGATGCCGCTGCAAGCCTCGCTTCAGCGCAGCGTTGCCGTGAACCGGCACCGAAAGGCGCAACGGATTTCCAGACTTCCCGTAGATATGATGGCTTCCGGAAACGCGAAGAAGGGTCCAGCCGTGACGTTCGAGGAGCTTTCCGAACTCTTTACCGCTGAGCGGCGTCACACCGCGACTTCCACCACCCGGTCGGCGGCACCCTCTCCGAGGGTACCAGGGGTCGCCATCAGGCAGGACTCGATGGCGTCGCGGATATTGGCCAGCAACTCCGGCATGGTCTCGCCTTGGCTGACGCAGCCGGGAATAGCCGGGACTTCGGCCCAATATCCGCCTTCCTCGGCTTCGTGAACGACTATTTTCACGTTCATGGCATCACTATACGTAAAACGAATATTTCGCGCTACAGCCGGCACGGCTCAAGCGAAATCCAGCGAGTCGGCGCGACTCTACGTGTCTCTTTTTTGCAAACAAAACACTTGGTTGTAAATCGCCGTGCCGACGGTTGATCCGCGTACCAACTCCGGCGCGATCTGCCGGGCCAAGGTTTGCCTCACCGCCTGCTCGTCCAGCCCTTCGACGACAAGCATCCCGGCGAAGGAACGGTCGTCGCCGCCTCGCACCTCTTTCTCCTTTGTCTTCACGGAGGTCCGCTCGCGGTCCGTTTCGTAAAGCCGCGCGGCGGAGATGCGGTCGCCATTCACCAGATCAGCCACGAGCGTGGCTCCGTTGTCGGGCATGACATCCGGTAGCGTCAGCGCCGTGATGGTCGAGCCTTGGCCCATACCCGCCTCGTGGGCTACTCGCCCACCGGCGCGCATGAAATTGGTGAGCGTGGGAAACACGCGTTGCGTCCACTGCGAGGGCTGGTTGAGCTTGGCGACGTATGCGGGACTGCTCACGACCTCCGGGGATTCCAGATCGTAGAGGATGAGATAGCGGTGGGCTGTCGGCAGTCTGGTGGTGAACAGGCGGACGGAGAGGAAGCCGGGGGTGCTCACGCGTTCTAAAGCGTGTTCCCTGGTGAACCAGTGGAGGTAGTCGGTGTTGAGGTCGGGTCTTACGTCGGACCAAACAATAAGAAAGCCGGACATGGTGCCTGCGGCCCTTTGTTCCATAAGGTGGGGCGCTTCTCGTCCAATCGAAGACGATTGAACTGTCAGCGCCTCCAGTAGTCTATTCGGAAAGCAGCGGCTACCGGAACAGCCGCTCGGTTATCTCATCCCGGCTCAACCCCATATGCTCGGCAACGTCGCCAAGGATCTGCGCCAACGTGCCAATGCGAAGCGGGTCGTGGCGGGGCACGGTCACGTGATGCTCTCCCCCTTGCCGCGTCGTCAGCCGAAGATGGCTGCCTGTCTGCCGGGTTGCCTCGTAGCCGAGCCGTCGCAGAGCCCGGGCCAATCCCTCCCCGCTCACGTCGCGGGGCAGCTTCATGCCGGGATGACTTCGTCCCGCACGAAGTGGAGACGGATCAGCTTCGGCCGCGCGGCGGCGTCGTAATGGCAGTTGACGGCGTCCCGGACCATGGCCCGGAGTTCGTCAAGCGTATCCGCCTCGGTGAAAATCGATTCACCCAGGGCGCGCGCGGTGAACCCGCCTTCGGGCGCTTCTTCGACGAGGAAGACGATTTCGCTCATGCCGCCACTATACACCAGGAGGGCGAGCTTCGCCCCTGTTAAGCGCCGTGCGACGGCTCTCGCTCAATCGAAGCGATTACGCGACGACGCTTCGCGTCGCGCTTGGCTGCCGCCGTCGCGCGTCATTCGATGGAGGGCTTACGCCCGGGCGGCGCCGGTGCTGGCGCCCAGGGCCGAGACAGCCGTGGCCGCAATGGACTTCGCGTCCAGGCCGGCGTCTTCGTATTGCTTCGAGGGCGTGTCGTGTTCGATGAAACGGTCGGGGAGGGTCATCGGGCGGATCTTCAGGCCTGAGTCGAACACGCCTTCCCCGGCCAGCAATTGCATGACCAGGGAGGCGAATCCTCCGGTGGAACCCTCTTCCACCGTAATCAACACCTCGTGCTCCCTCGCCAGCCTCAGGATCATCTCACGGTCGAGCGGCTTGGCGAACCTCGCGTCGGCCACGGTGGTCGACAATCCCCTCGCCTCCAGAAGCTCCGCCGCCTTCAGGCATTCCCCCACCCTCGTGCCCAGGCTAAGCAACGCCACCTTCGTGCCTTCCCTCACGATGCGTCCCTTGCCCAGCGCAAGCACGGTGCCAGGCTCGGGCAACTTCACGCCCGTGCCCTCGCCTCTCGGGTATCTCACCGCCGACGGCCGATCGTCGATCGCCGCGCAGGTCGCGACCATGTGAACGAGCTCCGCCTCGTCCGCCGCCGCCATCACCACGAAGCCGGGCAGGCAGCACAGATAGGCGAGGTCGTAGGCGCCCGCGTGCGTCGGTCCGTCCGCGCCCACCAGCCCCGCCCGGTCCATGGCAAACCTCACGGACAGGCCCTGGATGGCCACGTCGTGCACCACTTGGTCGTAGGCCCGTTGCAGGAACGTCGAGTAGATGGCCACGAAAGGCTTGAGCCCCTCCGCCGCCAGGCCGGCGGCGAAGGTCACCGCGTGCTGCTCGGCGATGCCCACGTCGAAGCACCGCGTCGGGAATTTCTGCTGGAACAGGTCGAGGCCCGTGCCCGAGGGCATGGCCGCGGTGATCGCCACAATCTTCTCGTCGCGCTCCGCCTCGGCGGTCAAAGCGTCGGCGAAGACCTTGGTATAGGTGGGCGCGGCGGGCTTGCCGGATTTCACCGGCGTTCCCGTCAGCCCGTTCGTGCCCTCGATCAGGTCGAACTTGTTGACCGCGTGGTACTTGTCCGCGCTCTCGGTGGGGAACGGGTGGCCGTAGCCCTTCTGCGTCACGCAGTGGATGAGCACCGGGCCGGGCTCCTGCGAGTCCCTGACGTTGCGCAGGATCGGCAGCAGGTGGTCGAGGTTGTGACCGTCGATCGGCCCGACGTAATAGAAGCCCAGCTCCTCGAACAGGGTGCCGCCGGTGACCATGCCTCTCGCGAATTCCTCCGCGCGCTCGGCCGCGTCCTTGATGAGGCGCGGAAACTTCGCGGCGACGTCGCGGGCGATATGCCTGAGCCCGCGATAGGATTTTGAGGAAAGCAGCCTCGCCAGATAGGCGGACATCGCGCCGACCGGCGGGGCGATCGACATGTCGTTGTCGTTGAGGATGACGATCAGCCTCGTGTCCATGGACCCGGCGTTGTTCATCGCCTCGTAGGCCATGCCCGCGGACATCGCGCCGTCGCCGATCACCGCGATGACGTTGTTCTTCGTCCCCGCGAAGTCGCGGGCCACGGCCATGCCCAGCGCGGCGGAGATGGAGGTGGACGAGTGCGCGGCGCCGAACGGGTCGTAGACGGATTCAGCGCGCCTCGTGAAACCGGAGAGGCCGCCGCCCTGGCGTAGAGTGCGGATGCGCTCGCGCCGTCCGGTCAGGATCTTGTGCGGGTAGGCCTGGTGGCCGACATCCCAGATCAGCCGGTCCCTCGGCGTGTCGAACACGTGGTGGAGCGCGACGGTGAGCTCGACCACACCCAGGCCCGCACCGAGATGGCCGCCGGTACGCGACACCGCGTCGATGGTCTCCCGGCGCACCTCGCCGGCCAGCTGCTTGAGTTCCTCGAGCGAAAGCTGGCGCAGATCCTCGGGCCCGCGCACGCGGTCGAGCACGGGGGTGGACCCGGAATTATGGCCGATGCTTTCAGTCATTTTAAGGTGTCATGCTCGGGCCAATCATGCACTCAAGACTGGCCGAGCATCCATCTCCGCCCGGGAAACCCAAAAGTCCCTTTATTACAGCCGCTTGATCAATTCCGCCGGTCGACGACCCAGCCGGCCACATCCTGCAGAAGTTCGGCTTTCCCGGCGAATAAATCAAGGTGCTTGGCGGCCTGATCCGCCAGCAGACGGGCCTGCGCGCGGGCCCTGTCCACGCCGAGCAGGGAGACGAAGGTGGCCTTGCCGCGCTGGGCGTCCTTCTGCGTCTTCTTGCCGACCTCTGCTTCGCTGCCCTCGACGTCCAGCAAATCGTCGGCGATCTGGAAGGCGAGCCCGAGATCGTGCGCGTAGGCGTGGAGGGCCTGACGCGCCTGCGGCGCCGCCTTGCCGAGGATGGCCCCCGCCTCGGCGGCGAAGGCGATGATCGCCCCGGTCTTCAGCCGCTGCAGCCTCGTGATCTCCCCGAGATCGAGCGTCGTGGTCTCGGCGATGAGGTCGAGCATCTGCCCGCCGACCATGCCAGCGGCGCCGCTCGCCTCCGCCAGGGCGAGCACGAGATCCGCCCGCACCTGCGCATCGCCATGCGTCGCCGGATGCGCGAGAATCTGAAAGGCGCGCGTCAGCAGCGCATCGCCCGCCAGGATCGCCGTCGCCTCGTCGAACTTCCGGTGCACCGTCGGCTTCCCGCGGCGCACATCGTCATCGTCCATGGCGGGGAGGTCGTCGTGCACGAGACTGTAGCAGTGCACCATCTCGATGGCACAGGCGACGCGCAGGGCGGAGCTCGGCGAGACGGTGAAGAGCTGCGCCGATTGCAGCACCAGGAACGGCCGCAGGCGCTTGCCGCCGTCGAGCGTGGCGTAGCGCATGGCCTCGACCACCTTCGCCTCCGGCCCGTCAGGCAGCGCAAGGTGGGAATCGAGCGCCGCCTCGATCTCCTTCGAGGCCGAAGCCAGCGCGGCTTGCAGCCGGGGAGTCAAAGCTCGGCCGCGGCCGCTTTCACGCTGCCGTCGGCGGCGACGACGATCCTGTCGATGCGCATCTGCGCCTCGCGCAGCTTGCCCTCGCAATGCCGCTTCAAAAACGCCCCGCGCTCATACGATTTTATGGCTTCGTCGAGCTTGCCCTTCCCCGATTCCAACCCCCGGACTATTTCCTCCAATTGCTGGAGGGCGTCTTCGAAGCCGAGCTTGGCAATGTCGGCGGGTATGGCGGGGTCGGGCATGGAGAGTCTCGCGCGGGAAGGAGTGCGGGCGAGTGTAGGGAAGGGAAGGGCCGATCACAACCCCGCGACAGAACGCAGGGATTCTCCCCTGCGCGGCTGATCGTCCTGACGATCCCGGCGACACCGGCCGCGCTGCCGATAGCGGGCGAGGAGCTGCGCAAGAAGCACCGGACGCCAGCCTCGTCGCCCCATCAGCGAATCCGCGGCCGGGAGTTTCACGCGACGCTCGCGGTGCGCTAACATCCCCGCAGCCACGCTTTAGTGTCTACAGACCCACGAGGATGCATCCCATGTTGAAGTTCTATTTCAGCGGCGCGCCCAACCCGACCAAGGTCGCTCTCTTCCTCGAGGAAAGCGGCCTGCCCTACCAGGCCATCCCCGTGGACACGCGCAAGGGCGAGCAGCACAAGCCCGAGTATCTCGCGATCAACCCGAACGCCAAGGTGCCGGCCATCGTCGACGGCGACGCGACGGTGTTCGACAGCAGCGCCATCCTGCTCTATCTCGCCGAGAAGACCGGCAAGTTCCTGCCGGGCAACTCACCCAAGGCGCGCGGCGAGCTGCTCTCGTGGATGATGTTCGTCGCCTCCGGCGTCGGCCCCTATTCCGGCCAATCGGTGCATTTCCGGGTCTACGCGCCGGAGAAGCTGCCCTACGCCATCAACCGCTACGCCTTCGAGGCGCAGCGCCATTTCGGCATCCTCGACGCGCGCCTGGCCAAGGGCAAATACATGCTGGGCGACACCTACACCATCGTCGACATGAATGTCTGGGGCTGGGCGCGGCTGATGCCGAACATCCTGGGCGAAGCCGCCTGGGCCCAGTTCCCCAACCTCAAGCGCCTGGTCGACGAGATCACCGCCCGCCCGGCAGCGCAGCGTGCCATGGCGCTCAAGGACAAGCACACCTTCAAGACCGAGATGGACGACGAGGCGAAGAACGCCATGTTCCCGCACCTGAAGGTGAAGGTGGGCTGAGGCTGCTGTGGTGGCCCCTCTCCGCCGTAGGGGGAGAGGGAGGGGCCCGCGCTCTTGCGCGGGAGGGTGAGGTGTCGTGCCGTCAACGCAACGTGGTGACGAGGCCGGAGCCCACCTCACCCGGCTCGCTTTCGCGCAAACGCTTCGCGTTCGCGGAGCTCGCCACCCTCTCCCCCCGAGGACGGGCGGAGAGGGTCAGCACGTGCAAGGATAACCGCATGGGACTGCTAAAGGCGACACCATGACGGAAGCAGGCTCCGGACGGCGCGACGCGCGCGGCGACTGGCGGCCGGCGGAGACCATCGCACTGCCGCCGACCATCGCCTGGCCGCCGCGCCCCGCGGCCACGCTGAAGTGGCTGTTCGGTTTTCCCGGCTATCTCTGGCCGATGAACGCGCTGTGGCTGACCCTCAGCGTCGTCACCTGGCTCTTCCTGACGCCCGATCTCGATTCCCTGCGGCATTTCGAAGCGTGGTGGATCGCCCTGCTATTGGCGCGCAACGCGGCGCTGATCCTGATGCTGTTCGGCGGCCTCCACCTCTATCTCTACGTCCTCGAGGGCCAGGGCGACGCGACGAAGTTCTCCTCGAAGAAGCTGGCGACCGGCAGCCGCCGCTTCCTCTTCGCGGACCAGGTGCACGACAACATGCTGCGCTCACTGGCCGGCGGGGTGCCGGTGATCACGGCCTACGAGGCGATCACCTGGTGGGGCTTCGCCAACGGCCATCTCGGGCTCTCCACCCTCGACTGGAGCCCGGCCGGGTACGGAATCGCCTGCGCCGCCTTCCTGATCGCCGCCCCCGTCATCCACGCCGTGCATTTCTACTTCACGCATCGTCTGCTGCACTGGCGGCCGCTCTATCGCTCGGTCCACCACATCCATCATCTCAACGTGGAGGTCGGCCCGTGGTCCGGTCTCGCCATGCATCCGCTCGAGCAGGCGATCTATTTCTCGACCGTGCTGGTCGGCTGGCTGCTGGCGCCGCATCCCCTGCTGGCGCTGTTCCAGATCCACATCGCGGCGTTCAGCCCGGCGCTGGGGCATAGCGGCTTCGACAAGCTGCTGATCGGGCGCCGGCTCGGTGTCGACAGCGGCAACTACTTCCACTACCTCCACCACCGCTATTTCGAGTGCAACTACGGCGGCAGCGTTGCGCCGCTGGACAAGCTGTTCGGCACGTTCCACGACGGCTCGCCGGAAGCCCATGCCGCGATGCAGGCACGCATGCGCGCCCACCACGGCGCCGCAAGCTCCTAGACGACAGCCGCGTTCCCGGCAGGAGCGTTCAGCGCGACGGGCGCCTGAAGTCCCGGCGGGCGCGCTCGACCTTCGCTCGGATGATGCAGCCCTCGGCGTGGTCGTTGACCAGGCCCATGGCCTGCATGAAGGCGTACATCGTCGTCGGCCCGACGAAGCGCCAGCCCTGCTTCTTGAGCTCCTTCGACAGGGCGGTGGATTCCGGCGAGGTCGAGACGATCTGCGGCCGGGCCAGCGGTTTGGGCTCGTAGCGCCAGAGGAAGGCGGCCAGCGAACCCTCGCGCTCCACCAGCTCGCAGGCGCGTTTGGCGTTGTTGATCACCGCCTCGATCTTGCCGCGGTGGCGGATGATTCCCTCGTTCTTCAGCAGCCGCGCCACGTCCTTGGCCCCGAAGCGGGCGATGCGCTCGATGTCGAAATCGTGGAACACAGCGCGGAAATTCTCGCGCTTGGCCAGGATGGTGCGCCAGCTCAGGCCCGACTGGAAGCCTTCGAGGCTCAGCTTCTCGAACAGGCGGCGCTCGTCGCCGACCGGAAAGCCCCACTCGCTGTCGTGATAGACGAGGAAGTCGGGCGCCGAGGCGTGCCAGCGGCAGCGCGGCTTGCCGTCGGGGCCGGGGATTGTCTGGCTCATGCCGCCCCGCGCAGGAAATCCAGCCGTGCGTCGGTCTTCGAGGGTGCGAGCTCGAGGATCTCGGCGCGTACCACGTCCTCGCGCACGAAGGGGTCGTCGGTGACCCGCGCCTCGAGTTCGGCCCGCGTCACGCCATGCGCCACGATGCCGCCGCCCAGGCCGGGCAGCAGGCTGCCGGCCAGCACGAAGACGCCGTCGGCGAAGCCGCGCTGCAGCCAGTCCTTGTGGGCCTCCAGGAGCTCCCCGGCCCGCGCGCGGCCGGCTGAGAAACGCAGCAAGACGATGAACATGAGCTCTCCCTACTTCGCCGCCCTTGCGTCGGGCCGGGGGCGGCACTGGTCGTCCAGCCACGCTTCGAGCAGCCGCACCTCGCGGCGGATGAAGGCCTCGTCGTCGAAGGCGTTGGCCAGGGTGGCGATCCCCTGGGTGAGGGCAAGGAGATGCAGGGCCAGCGCGTCGGACTCCTTACCGCGGCCGAGCCGCGCGAACTCGCGGGCCAGCCAGACGCGGAACAGGGTGAACAGCGCGTTGGCTTCGTCGCGCGAATCGTGCTCGAGCTTGGCCAGCTCGCTGCTCAGCGTGCCGACCGGGCAGCCGTAGCGCGTGATGTCCAGGCGGTTGACGAAAAGCAGGTGGATGAAGCTGCGGATACGCGACGCCGGATCCTCCGTGCGCTCCCAGCCCGCCAGCATCCCCTTCGTTGCCGCGACACGCGCCTCGATCACCGCCTCGAGAATCTCGTCCTTGCTGCGGAAGTGATAGTAGAAATTGCCGCGTGAGATGCGCACCGCGTCGGCAATGTCCGAGAACGAGGTGTGCTCGTAGCCCTGCCGGTAGAACAGCCGGTCGGCCGCCGCGACGATCTGCTCGCGGGTCCCTGCTTCGCCGGTGTCGTTGACGCCCATGAGCCGATCACGATTTGGACGAGTGTCCTAGTTTTTTAGGACGACTGTCCAAATGAGTCAAGCCGGGTTTCAGCCGCAGTACACGAGCCCTACCCCCGAAGAGACGGAGCCGTGCCGTTTCATGCCCGATGGCCCTCAGCTAGGATGGGCGCATATGATGGGAGGACACGCGCATGGCTCCCGTTCACCCCGATAGTCTCGACACGCCCGGCTACACCGGTATCGCCCGCCTGCTGCACTGGCTGACCGCCGCCCTGGTGCTGGTCATGCTGCCGGTCGGCATCGTCATCGCCCGGGAATGGGGCGGCCCGCTGCAGACCGTGCTCTACAACGCACACAAATCGGTGGGCGCGCTGCTGCTGATCCTGGTCCTAATCCGCCTGGGCTACCGGCTGTCCCATCCGCCGCCGCCCCTGTCCGACGACATCCCGCCGCTGCAGCGCCTCGCCGCGCAGGCGACGCACTGGGCGCTCTACGCGCTGCTCATCCTCCAGCCGCTGCTCGGCTGGGCCGGCACCTCGGCCTATCCCGCGCCGGTGCCGTTCTTCGGGCTGTTCGAGATGCCGCCGCTGGTCGCCGCCAACCGCGCCCTGTCGGAGCGGCTGCTGGGGCTCCACGGCGTGGTGGGCCTGACGATGGCCGCGCTCGCGGCGCTGCATATCGCCGCCGCGCTCTATCACCATTTCGTGCGTCGCGACCGTGTGCTACTGCGGATGCTGACGGGGTAATGGTCGATCCGACGACCTTTCCTCTCCGTCCTAAAGCGCGCTGTCCATCCGCTTCCCCTCACCCCAACCCTCTCCCTATGGGAGAGGGAGCCGGTCACCTCTCCCATAGGGAGAGGGTGCGAGCTCCGCGAAACGCGAAGCGTTTGCGCGGGAGCGAGCGGGTGAGGTGGGCTCCCGCTGAAAGACACCTCACCCTCCCAACGCTTCGCGTTGGGCCCCTCCCTCTCCCCGCTTTCGCGCGGAGAGGGGCTGCCGGAATGAATCCCGCGCGGCGGTGTTAGAAGTTGTGTGAGCTGCGGCGGGCTTTCGCCAGCAGGTAATTGCGGTTGTGCGGGTTGGCGTCGAAGGCGAGCGGCACCCGTTCCACCACCTCGCAGCCGAGTGAGGCGATGGCGTCGATCTTCTCCGGATTGTTGGTGAGCAGCCGGATGCGGCTGATGCCGAGCTGACGCAGGATCTCGCCCGCCATGGCGTAGGTGCGCTCGTCCGGCTGGAAGCCGAGGCGCTGGTTGGCGTCGAACGTGTCGAGCCCGGAATCCTGCAGCGCGTAGGCGCGCAGCTTGTTGACCAGGCCGATGCCGCGCCCTTCCTGCGGCAGATAGACGATGACGCCGGCCCCCGCGGCGGCGATCACCTCGATGGCGCCGCGCAGCTGATCGCCGCAATCGCAGCGCAGGCTGCCGAGCAGGTCGCCGGTGAAACAGGCGGAATGGATGCGCGTCAGCACCGGCTGGGTCGCGTCGTAGTCGCCGATGACGATGGCCAGCGCCTCCGGTCCGCCATCGTAGGGACGGTAGGCAACGATGCGCGCGTTCTCGGCCGCGGCCAGCGGCATGCGTGCCTCGGCCACGCGGTCGAGCCAGCGCGCCGAGCTCTGGCTGAAGCCGGCGACGTCGGCGCTGCCCACTACCGGGATGCCGGGTGGCGGAGCGGCGATATCGCCCAGCACGGCGGCCGGCATCAGGCCGGCGAGCTTGGCCAGAGTGATGGAAGCGGCGGCGAAGGGCCGGTGAGCCTCGTCATCCTTCTGCACCGTGCCGATGGGGGCGAGCTGCCCGGCGGAGGTTGTGGGTTCGGTCACTGCTTTTATATGCGCGAGAGTCGGCCGGCGGGTGAGGCGGATGAGGGCCGGCTCGGTCAGCGGCGCGCCGAGGCCGAGGGCCGAGGCGCGATAGCCGGTCGTGGCCAGCAGCAGCTCGTGGACCAGCGCCTGGGTTTCGGCGAGCGCGGGCTCGGCGAGGGTCTCGGCTGCCAGGGCTATTACGAGACCGCCCTCGTGTTGGATCACCACGGGATCGCCGCGGCGGAAGCGGTCGACGGCGCGGCGTACCTCGCCCAGAGCGGCGGGCGGGTTGTGTGTGGCAGCGAACGAACTGTCGCGAGTCATGGGGGTGTTGTAGACCTATTCTACTGGGGGAGATATGAGCATGTCGTTCGAACGGAAGACAACCGTGTACGACACCCCGGATAGAAGAAACACCGCTCCGGCCGGTTCCATTTCGTCTGGCCTCGCGAATTCTTCGCCCGAGGAAGACGCGGCGTGGCGCGCCCTGGTTGCGCTGCGGCGCGGCAATGGCCGTGGCCCTCAAGTGGCTTCACTACCCCGGGACGTCAGCCCGGCGGTTGCCCAGCTCCACGAGCTCTACCTACCGCTGTGCGCGCCGGCCAACGGCCGCATGCCGGTCATCGGCCATCTCGGCCAGAGCCTCGACGGCAAGATCGCCACGGGGACGGGCCATTCGCGCTTCATCAACGGCCAGGCGAACATCCTGCATCTCCATCGTCTGCGCGCCCTGGTCGACGGCATCCTGGTCGGGGCCGGTACGGTGGCGGCAGACGATCCGCAGCTCACCGTGCGGCTGTGCGAGGGCCCCTGCCCGACCCGCATCGTCATCGACACCAACCGGCGTCTCCATGACGGCCACCGGATGTTCAACGACGGCGCGGCAACGACGCTGGTGGTCTGCGCCGAGGACGCGTTGAAGGGCGAGACGCGGCTCGGCCAGGCCGAGCTGCTGGGCGTGCGCCGGGCCGGCGAGTGGATCGATGTGCACGCCCTGCTCGCGACGCTGGCCGGGCGCGGCATCGGCTCGCTGCTGGTCGAGGGCGGCGGCGTCACTGTCTCGCGCTTCCTCGCCGCCGGCGCGCTCACACGGCTGCAGATCACCGTGGCGCCGGTGATCATCGGCTCGGGCCGGCCCGGCCTCACCCTGCCGGCCATCGCCCGCATGGACGAAGCGCTGCGTCCGCCCATCAGGCGCTTCGAGTTCGGCGACGACGTGCTGTTCGACTGCCGCTTCGACGGGACGTGACCGCGGCGATGGGGGGCACGGCGACAGCGTGGTGGGTGGTGGCGCGGGGCGCGGGTGAGCTGCGCGAGGAGAGCTTGCGCGAGCCCGGAGACGGCGAGGTGCGGGTGCGCATGGTGGCGAGCGCCATCAGCCGCGGCACCGAAGCCCTCGTCTTCCACGGCAAGGTGCCGGAGAGCGAACGGGCGCGCATGCGCTGCCCCTTCCAGGCCGGCGAGTTTCCCTGGCCGGTGAAATACGGCTACGCCGCGGTCGGGGTGGTCGAGCGCGGAGCGCCCGGCCTCGAAGGCCAGCGCGTCTTCTGCCTGCACCCGCACCAGGACCGCTTCGTCGTGCCGGCGGACGCGGTGGTGGCGATCCCCGACGCGGTGCCTGACCGCCGCGCCACGCTGGGCGCCAATCTCGAGACGGCGCTCAACGGGCTCTGGGATTCCGGGCTGGTCGACGATCATCTGCAGGGCGGGACGAAGGTGGCGGTGATCGGCGCGGGTGCCGTCGGCCTGATGATCGGCTTGCTGGCCCGCGAGCAAGCGGGTGCGGGGGTGGAGATCGTCGAGCCTGATACGGCGCGCGCTGTACTGGCGCAGGATCTCGGCTTGCGCGTCGTGCCATCGGCCGCTGAGGCAAGCGAGGCGGCGGTGGTCTTCGAGGCCTCCGGCCATCCGGACGGAATGGTCGCGGCGCTGGAACTCGCCGGCTTCGAGGCGGCCATCGTGGCGCTGTCGTGGTTCGGCAGCCAGCCGGTGACCCTGCCGCTGGGCGCGGCCTTCCACTCGAAGCGCCTGACGATCCGCAGCTCGCAGGTCGGCGCCGTGTCGCCCTCGCGGCGCGGCCGCGTCTCGCACCGCGAGCGCCTCGCTCAAGCGCTGTCGCTGCTCGCCGATCCGGTCTTCGACCGCCTGCTCGCCGAGCCCGTTTCCTTCGGCGATCTGCCCGCCGCGATGCCCCGTATACTCTCCCGGCCGGTGACCCCGCCGGTTGCCTCCATCACCTACCCCGGTTGAAACCCATGTTCTCTCTCGCCGTCAGCGACCACTTCATGATCGCCCACAGCTTCCGGGGCGAGATCTTCGGCCCGGCGCAGGGCCTGCACGGCGCCACCTACGCCGTCGAGATGGAGCTGCGGCGCGCCGAGCTCGACGAGCACGGGCTGGTCGCCGATATCGGCCTGCTGCGCGGCCTGCTGCGCGAGGTGCTCGAAGGCTTCGACTACCGCAACCTCGACGCCGAGCCGGCCTTCAGGGGCATCAACACGACGACCGAGTTCCTGGCGCGCGAGATCTGGCGCCGCGCGCAGACGCGCATCGCCCAGGGCGCGCTCAAGACCTCCGCCGGCCTCTCCGCCCTCAAGGTGACCTTGCGGGAATCGCCTGTCGCCTGGGCGGCGTATGAAGCGCCGCTCTGAGGCGATTCATCTTGTGGTGCCGGGCCCGCTCGATCAGGTCACCGGCGGCTATCGCTACGACGCGGCCATCGTCGCCGGGCTGAGGGCGCAGGGCCTTGAGGTGGTGGTGCACGAGCTCGCCGGAAGGTTTCCGCAAGCCGACGCGGCCGCCGTGGCGGCAGCGCGCAAGGCGCTGCAGGCCATCGGCAAGGAACGTGCGGTGATCGACGGCCTTGCCCTGCCCGCCTTCGACGGGCTGCTCGGCAAGGCCACACGTATCGCCGCCCTGGTGCATCACCCGCTCTGGCTGGAAACCGGGCTCGGGCGAGAGACGGCTAATGCGTTGCGCCGCCGCGAAGGCACGATGCTGAAGCCGCTGGGACGCATCATCGTCACCAGCGAGGCGACCCGCCGCGATGTCAGCGACCTTGGCGTCAAGGTGAGCGCCATCCGGGTGGTCGAGCCCGGCACCGCCCGCGGACCCGCGCGCACACGGCGCCCCGGCACCACACGGCTGCTCTGTGTCGGCACGCTGACCCGCCGCAAGGCGCACGACGTTCTGCTGCGCGCCCTCGCCCGGCAGCGCCGCACAGGCTGGCGGCTGCTCTGCGTCGGCAGCCTCACGCGCGACGCCGCTCACGCCCGGCGCCTGCGCTCGCTGGTTACGCTGCTGCGGCTCGGTGCCCGCGTGCGTTTCATCGGCGAAGTGCCGGACGTGACACGGTTCTATGCCGGCAGCGACCTCTTCACCCTGCCGTCGCTGCACGAGGGCTACGGTATGGCTTTCACCGAGGCGCTTTCCCGCGGCGTGCCGGTGATCGGCGCGCGCGCCGGCGCGCTGCCTCTGGTGGTGCCGAAGACCGCCGGTGTGTTGGTCCCGCCCGGGCAGAAGTTCGCCCTCGCGCGCACGCTGCGGTCGCTCCTCGCCTCCTCGCGGCGGCGCGAGCGTCTGGCCCGCGGCGCTTACATGCAGCGGCGGCGCTTTCCCGGCTGGACGACGCAGACGCTCAAATTCGCCGCGGCGCTGCCATGAGCTTCTCGTCCGAATGGCTGGCGCTGCGCGCGCCCTTCGACACCAGGGCGCGCGACGCCGGCCTCGCCCGACGCTTCGCCACCGCCCTCCCGCCCTCGCCGCTGATCGTCGATCTGGGGGCGGGTACGGGCGCCAACGCGCTCACCCTCGCTCCTCTCCTGCCGCAGGCACGCTTCCGGCTGGTCGACAACGATCCCGCCCTGCTGGCCATCGCCCGCGCGCGGCTCCCCTGCGAGACCGTGCAGGCCGACCTGACCGGCGATCTCGCGGCGCTGCTCGACGGCGCCGACGCCGTCAGCGCCTCGGCGCTGATGGACCTCGTCTCGGCGTCATGGTTCGACGCCCTCGCAGCGCAAGCCGCGAAGCGCCGCCTGCCGCTGCTGTTCACCCTGAATGTCGACGGAAGGCACGCGTTCACGCCCGCCGACAGCGGCGATGCGGCGGTCTTTGCCGCCTTCGCCCGCGATCAGGGCCGTGACAAGGGCTTCGGCCCCGCCCTCGGCGCCGACGCGCTGCGCTACATGCGCGAGCGGTTGTCGTCGCTGGGGGCCCGCGTGAGCCTCGCGCCCAGCGACTGGCACGTCTCCGACGACGGGCGCGCACTGCTCTCGGCCTTCCTCGATGGCATGGCGGAAGCGGCCACACGCGCCGCGCCCGCCGACGCCGCAGCCATAGCCGGCTGGCTCAAGCGGCGGCAGGCACAGGCGCCGTCGCTTACCGTCGGGCACCAGGATCTGCTGGCCCTGTGGTAAGGCGGCCATAGATATCGCCCTGCCGGTCACAGCCGGAGAGAAAGGCGCGCATCTCCGCCGCATCGCGCCATTCGGGAAGCGCCAAGCGCATCGTCTCGCCCGGCGACCAGTTGTAGCGGTAGCTCCCCAGCCGCTCGAGAACATCGATGCCGGCGAGCGCATCGGCCAGAGCGCCGGGCACGTATTCGAAGGACAGCGCCCGCACCGGCCGGGAGAGGCCGCGCAGCGCTGCCGTCTCCGCGCCTTCGATGTCGATCTTGATGAAGTCCGGCAGGCCGAAGCGCTCGATCAGCGTGTCGAGCGTCTCGACCCGGACCGTGACCTCGCGGTTCCAGGTGACGCCGCGGAAGCTTTCTTCCCGGCCGATGCGCTCCCGCCAGGCGGATGAGGTGGTGCTGACCGTCGGATGGCAGTCGCTGACGAAGAGCACCGTCTCACCCGTCTGCTCGCCGATCGCGGCCTCCATCACCACCACACCCTCGTCGCGGGCAAAGAGCGTGCGCAGCAGACCGGCATAGGCCGGCTGCGGCTCAACGGCAATCACCCGCGCGCCCAGGCCGCGCAGCGCTCGCACCCGGTTGCCGACATGGGCGCCGAGATCGAAGACGAGCCCGCCTTTCGGCACCAGCGGCGACAGCAGCGCACGCAAGCGCCGCTGGCGAAACGGGATCGCGTGGTAGATCAGCAGCGAGCGGAGCAGGCCCCGGAAATGCGCGAGCATGCCTAGTCGGCCGCCGGTGCCGGAGCCCGGAGCAGGTAGAGAATGTCCGTGCCGAACGACCACGCGGTTGCCAGCAGGCCGGCAGCGGCGGTCGCCGCGGTCGCTTCCGTCGGCAGGATCGGCATCAGCGCGAAGGCCATGGCCAGCCCCTGGATGACGCAGACCGCGCGGCGACGCTCGCTGTAGGGCAGAGGCGCCCGCAGCGCCGGGAGCAGCCAGCCGGCGGCGACGAACAGATAGCGGGCGAGGCCGATCAGCAGCACCCAGGCGCCGACCGTGCCGGTTGCCATCAGCAGCAGGCCGAGGACCAGCATCAGGAAGGCATCGACCTCCATGTCGAAACGGGCACCAAACGGTGAGGCCGTGGCGAAGCGCCGCGCCAGCCAGCCATCGACGCCGTCGAGGGCGATGGCAACGATCCCGACGAGAGCCGCAACCCACGACAGCACGGCGTCGATGGGGCCGGCAAGGAAGCCCGCCAGAGTGACAACCATGGCCCCGCGCGCCAGGGTCAGCGCGTTGGCGTGACCGAAGCGGCGCTGCGGCAGATGCGCCGCCAGCGCCCCGGCCGTCAGGATCGCAAGCCCGAGATAAAGGGCCAGCGCCGTCAGGCTCTGCGCGGCCGTCAGGACATCGCCTTGCGTTGCCAGTCCCAGCGACACGGCCAGCAGCGCGCCGACGACGCCGGCATACACGAGCGCGTCGATGCGCAGGCCCGTCAGCGCGTTATCGCGCACGATCATCCCTCGCGGCGGACACCGCATCCGGCCGGGATGAATAGTTTTCCAGGAACCAGCCGAGGAACGATTCCATGCCGGTGTCCGTGGCCGTCCCCGGCGGGGTCATCCCGGCGGCGTAGCCGGCGCGCCGGAACGGCTCAAGCAGCTCCGGATCGCGGCTCAACACATGGATCGGCACGGCCTTGTTGCGCACGCCGATGGCCGGGGTGAGCGGCGGCTGGTGATCGCCAAGGACGATGACGAGCGAATCATCGTCGAGGCGTTTCCTCAGATAGTTGCCGAGCGCCTCCAGGACGTAGCGGATCGTGCCGATATAGCCCTTCTGATTGTCGAAGACCTGTGCGGGCGGCACATACTCCTCGAAGCCGATCGTGTCGTAGATACGCCCGTCGCCGAGATTGCTCGCGTCCTCGATCACCGGCGGCGCGCTGTCGAACGGCAGATGCGAGCTGGCGAGCACGTACTGGATGAACAGCGGCCGCTCGGCGCGGGCGATCTCGCGGGCGTGCACCTTCTCCAGCACGAACTGGTCGGGGATGGTCTCCCACGAAAACCGCATGCCGGCGTAGCCGAAGGCCGCGTCGTTGAGCACGGTGTCGAAGGAGAAGAAGGCGCCCTCCGGCCAGGGCTGCTGGATGCGCGGCATCGCGACGACGGTGCGGTAGCCGCGCTCGCGCAGGTAACGTCCGAGGGTGGGCGCTTCGCTGGTCAGCAGGACGTCATAGAAGGGCTGCGTGTCGACCCTCACGCCGGTGGTCATGGTGGCGTGCGCCATCCACGAGCCGCCGCCGGTAATCGGCGAATTCAGCAGGCCGGAATAGACGTGATACCCGGCCCGGCCCGCGTTCTCCCCGAAGCGCGCGCGGACCGGATTGAGAGCCTCGGCCAGCGCCGGATCGGTGAGGGTGATGGAGCCGTAGGATTCGATGAAGACCAGCAGGACGTTGCGCCGCTTGAGGCCGGCCATGTCGGGATTGCGCGGCAGCGCCACCTGTGCCGCGTTGATCTGCGCCAGGTAGCGATGGGCCAGGCCCTTCGCGTCGAGGACATAAAGGGCGTTGCGCCACGCCGTGTCGGACACCGCATGGGCAAGGGGCAACGATCCCAGGTCGTAACGTGCCGGAGTGACGGCGTAGGCCAGCACGGCGGCCAGCGCGACGGCGGCCAGAGCCCGGAGCCGCTGGCCGGGATGCGCCCCCGTCACCACGCTGAGGGACCAGCGCAGCAGCGCCAGGGCCGCAAGAGCAAGAACAAGCACGCCCGCCATCAGGCCGATGAACTTCAGCGGGTCGAGAGAGCCGTAAAGCAGGCCGACGAAGAAGGGCAGGTATTTGAGATCGACCGCGGCGTTGAAGTTCCGGCCGAACGTCCAGGGCACGACGATGTCCGCCAGCCGCAGGAGAATCAGGGCGAGAAGAAGGAGAGCGAGCAGCCACAACAGGGCGCGGCCGAGGCGTCCCCGGCCCTTCGGCAGGATCAGGGCCAGCGCCAGAAGGCCGGCAAACTCGAGGGAAATCTGCGCCGGCAGCAGCGCCCAGCGCGTTTCGATGAAATCGCCGAGGACCAGCAGGGTGTTTAGGAGGAAGGCCGCGACAAGAACCGCAGTCAGGCCAGGCGCGCTGGCATCGGGGCGCGAGAACGTGCGGCTCCGGTTCTTCATGTCCCGGCATGTTATCGCGCGGCGATGCCGCTGGCCACGCTACCCCCCGGCTTGGCCCCCCGCCGGCTATTTCGCCGAATCGTGGTCTGCTCGATCGGGGAAGAGGACCGAACCCGCCGTCGCCTCCGGTGAGGATTTCACTGGCTGGAATTGGGCACCCGCCCACCCGCGCCGGCCCCATTCCGGTTGTCAGCCGGAAACCCGGCCGCTAGGCTCCTTCCCAACACAGAGACATAAAAGGGAGGAGACCATGAAGACCCCGTCCAGCGGACGTCCGGATGCGGTGCGTCGTGCGCTTCTGATCGGCGGCGCCGCCACCATCGCAGCCCCTCGCCTCGCCTTCGGCCAGGCGGCCAATACGGTGCGCATCGGCGTGCCGACCAAGACCTACTTCCCGACCATCATCGCCGAGACGGCGATCCGCCAGAAGCTCTTCGAGAAGGAAGGGCTCAAGCCGGAGCTCACCATCTATCGCAGCGGCGCCGAGGGCTTCGAGGCCATCGCCGCCGGTGCGGCCGACATCATCTTCAACTCGTCGATGAGCGTGGCCGGCGGCCTGACCAAGGGCGTCAAGGTGCGCAACGTCGCCAATGGCGGCCTCGGCTATTACGGGTGGTACCTCGTGGTGAAGCCGGACTCGCCGATCAAGGCGGTCGCCGACCTCGCCGGCAAGAAGGTGGGCATCACCGCCGCCGGCTCGGGCTCCGACATCCTCGCCCTCTGGGCGCAGCAGAATCACAAGATCCAGTTCACCCGCGTGCCGGTCGGCGGCGGCGGCCTGGTGCCCAACCTGCTCACCGGCAACATCGACGCGACGGTGATCTACTCGCCGCTCAGCTTCCAGGTGATGAAGAACAACCAGGCGCGCCCGCTGATCGATTTCGGCGAGGCGGTGACCCCGCACTCGACCGGCAGCTGGATTGCCACCGACAAGATGATCGCCGAGCGGCCGCAGGTGCTGCAGAAGGCGCTCAACGCGATCTACGGCGGTCTCGCCTTCCTCTGCGACGACAAGAACCGCGCCACGGCCGTGAAGCTGGTCGCCGAGATCGACGAGATCCCGGAGGACATTGCGGCCGAGGAGCTCGACAAGAGCCTGAAGAAACTGTCGCGCACCGGTGAGTTCCGCAAGGAATGGATGGCGACCGCCCTCGAGATGGCCAAGCTGATCGGCATGACCAATCTCGCCCCGGTCGAGGAGATCTACGTCGACAAGTTCCAGCCCAAGCCGACGGTGTAAAGTCTACCCGCGCGCGTCGCCACCCGGCGCGCGCGGGACTCCTCTGCATCGATGACCAGAACCCAGATCATCCTCACGCGTCTCGCCCTGCTCGCCCTGGTGCTCGGGCTGTGGCAGGTGCTGCCGTCGAAGAACGTCATCAACCCGCTGCTGCTGCCGCCGCTGGGCGACGTGCTGAGCATGCTCTGGACGCTGCTCGGCCAGAGCCGCGTGCACGACGCCATCGTCACCACGGCGCTCGAGGTGCTGGTGGCCTTCATCATCGCCGTGCCGGTGGGCGCGGCGCTGGGCGTGACCATCGCCGAGAGCCCGTACCTGACGGCGATCTTCAAGCCGGTGCTCTTCTATGTCTTCGCCGTGCCCAAATCGATCTTCCTGCCGCTGTTCATCCTGGTCTTCGGCATCGGTTTCCCGCAGAAGGTCGCCTACGCCGCCTTCACCACGGGCTTCGTCGTGCTGATGAGCGCCATGGCTGCCGTTGAATCGGTGAAGGGCGACCACATCCTGGTGGCGCGCAGCTACGGCGCCACGCGCGGCCAGATCCTCTGGCGCATCTACATCCCCAGCATGATGCCGATCCTGCTGGAGACGATCCGCATCGCCATGATCTTCAACTTCACCGGCGTGATGATCGCCGAGATGTACGCCTCGCGCACCGGCATCGGCCACCTGATCGCCGGCTGGGGCGAGAACTTCCAGATGAAGCAGCTCTTCGCCGGCGTTATCCTGCTGGCGACCACGGCCATCCTGTTCAACGAGATCGTGCGTTATTTCGAGGCAAGATGCAGCACGTGGCGCACGTAGCTGGGGCGAACCCAGCCGGGCACCGGCCGACGCCGGAAGAGGTCGCGATCGAAATCGCCGGCCTGAGCCACGTCTATGACGGGCCCGAGGGCGGCGTGCCGGCGCTCCAGGACATCAACATCACGGTCGGCGCCGGGCGCTTCGTGGTCATCGTCGGGCCGTCGGGCTGCGGCAAGACCTCGCTGCTGATGATGCTCGCCGGCCTGCGGGCGCAGAGCCGCGGCACCATCACCTGCTACGGAAAGCCGATCCCCGATCCCGATCCCAAGCGCGTCGGCGTGATCTTCCAGGAGGCCAGCCTCTTTCCCTGGCTCACGGCGCTGGAGAATGTCGAGTTCCCCCTGAGCCTGCGCGGCGACCCCAAGGCGGAGATGCGGCAGCGAGCCGAGGAAATGCTGACCCTGGTCGGCCTGCAGGGCTTCGGCGCCCGCTATCCGCACGAGCTCTCCGGTGGCATGAAGCAGCGCGTGTCGATTGCCCGCGGCCTGATCCAGGACCCGCCCGTGCTGCTGATGGACGAGCCCTTCGCCGCACTCGACGAGCAGACGCGCATGACCATGGGGCACGAGCTGCTGCGCATCTGGAGCGCCACGCGCAAGACGGTGGTCTTCATCACCCACAGCCTGACCGAGGCCGTCTACCTCGCCGACGAGGTGCTGGTGATGTCGGCGCGGCCGGGCCGCATCCTCGACCGCATCCCCATCAACCTGCCGCGGCCGCGCACCTACGAGATGATGGCGACCGACGTCTTCGGCAAGCTGCGCGACCGGATCTGGCAGCAGATCCGCCAGGTGCCGTAACGATGCGCCGCCCCGCTCCCTCCACCGTGCGCTGGCTGATGCTGGCGACCCTGCTCTTCCTCTGGGAGTTCGTGCCGACCACCGGCCTGCTGCCGGAGCTTTTCCTGCCGGCGCTCTCCAAGGTCCTGACCGTGCTGGTCAACGACTGGCGGACCTATTTCAGCGCACTACTGGTGACGCTCTACGAGGTCGGCTTCGCCATGCTGATCTCCTGTGGCGGCGGCATCCTGATCGGCGCCCTGATCGGCGGCGTCGCCGTGCTGCGCCAGCTCCTGCTGCCCGTCTTCTCCAGCCTCTATGCCGTGCCGATCGTCATCCTCTATCCGGTGTTCACCGCCTGGTTCGGCGTCGGCTCGGAATCGAAGATCGGCTTCGCCGGCATCTACGCCTTCTTCCCCGTCATGCTGTCGACCGCGGCGGGCATCCGCACCATCGAGCCGCACTTTATTCTGGCGGCCCGCTCCATGGGCGCTACGACGCGGCAGCTGGTGACGCGCGTGGTCATCCCGGCCTCGCTGCCCACGGTGTTCGCCGGTCTGCGGCTGGGCGGGGCGCTGACCATCATCGGCGTCGTGGTCTCGGAGATGCTGACCTCAGCCGCCGGGATCGGCTATCTCGTCACCCTCAACCGCACCATCCTCGAAAGCTCCCGGGTGTTTGCGGCGATCCTGATGATCCTCATCCTGGCGGTGGCTTATTTCATGTTCGCCCGCTCGCTCGAGCGGCGCGTCGTGGTCTGGCAGGCGGCCGGCAAGCAGCCCAAACAGGCGCGCGACGCCACGGCCAACGTTCCCGTCACCGCCACGGCCTGAGCCTTCACTTCCGACCCGAGTACACGTCCATGCCCAAGACCATTCCGCACATCCTGCCCACCACGGTGGTCGGCAGCTACCCGCAGCCCGACTGGCTGGTCGACCGCCAGAAGCTGTCGAAGGTCGTGCCGCGCACGCGCATGACCGAGATCTGGCGCATCCCCGAGGCCTATCTCGAGCAGGCGCAGGACGACGCGACGCTCCTTGCCATCCGCGACATGGAGCGACTGGGACTGGACGTCATCACCGACGGGGAGGTGCGCCGCGAGAGCTACTCCAACCGTTTCGCCACGGCGCTCGATGGGCTCGACCTCGCCAATCCCGGCCATGTGAAGGCCCGCTCCGGCGCCATGACACCGGTCCCGCGCGTGATCGGCAAGATTCGCCGCAGCCGGCCGGTCGAGCTGCGCGACATGGAGTTCCTGCGCAAGCACACCGACCGCCCGGCCAAGATCACCCTGCCCGGCCCCTTCACCATGGGCCAGCAGGCGAAGAACGATTTCTATAAGGACGCCGAGGAGATGGCGATGGACTTCGCCGTCGCCGTGAACCAGGAGGCGCTGGACCTGCAGAAGGCCGGCGCCGACGTCATCCAGCTCGACGAGCCCTGGCTGCGCAACGATCCCGAATCGGCCAAGCGCTATGCCGTCAAGGCGATCAACCGGGCGCTCCAGGGCATCACCGTGCCGACCGTGGTGCATCTCTGCTTCGGTTACGGCCTGGTCGTGCCGGGCGAGACCAAGCCCAAGGACTACGCCTTCCTCGCCGAGCTCGCCGACAGCACGGCGACGCAGGTCTCCATCGAATCGGCGCAACCGAAGCTCGATCTCGGTGTGCTGCGCGACCTCTCCAACAAGACCGTGATGCTCGGAGTCATCGACCTCGCCGACCTCAGCATCGAAAGCGCCGAGACGGTGGCCGGGCGGATCCGCGCCGGGCTCAAATTCACCCGGCCCGACCGGCTGGTGACCGCTCCCGATTGCGGCATGAAGTACCTGCCGCGCGAGGTGGCCTACGGCAAGCTCAAGGCGCTGGTCGAGGGCACGGCGATGGTGCGGCGCGAGGTTTCCTGACGGAGCAGGAGTGATTCGTTGTTAGCGTAGGCGCGACTCGGCAAGGGTCTTAATATGCCCTCGTATACCAGCCTCAACGCCGATAGATCGCATGAAGGTCACGCAGATCGAGGCCGCTCAAGCCGACCCATCTTCCATCTTATCGTTGGAAGACATTGCGCATGCGCGGACTCCAGATGAGCTCAAGGCTTGGCTCTTTCGGAAATTCCAAGACTTTGAAAGATCAGACGACGCTAAACGCTATCTAAGGCTCAGGCGTGGGTTGTCGAAAAAGCTGGTGGAAGAACTACTCCCGCTTTCACTGTTGGGGGCAGAACTTCAAAAGGGCGGCGCCATCCTCTCCATTAATCCCACCACTGGAAATGAGAGCTACGACGCGATCGTAAACGTCAAAGAAGATGAGAAGTGGAAGCCTTATTTGGTGGAGGTCACGGTTGCTATCGATGGACACGATGACTCACTTCGAATGGAGCATTTGAACCGCCACGGGCGCGTATCGTTAACTAACCCCATAATTGGGCAAGAAGGCACTCGAAAGACCGGACGCTCTCTCCGTTTTGTGAACATCGCTGCAAATGGCAATGACCTTCGAGAAAAAGTATTCAACCTCGTATACGAAGCGGCTCGATCGAAGGCAGAAAAACAGTACCCCAAGCACTCATGGCTTCTGGTCGGATTTGAAGACATTCTCGGCTTTACAGACGCAAGCCATCAGAAGGAGCTTCTCTATGTCTGGCATCGAGGATGTGATTTTCTTTTGAATTCTTTCTCTCGCGCCTTCCTTGTTGGCCTGCATAGGTCTTTCTTTGCTGAACTAAGGCGCGACTGGTATCCGAGCTGAACCCCTTTGTCATACGGCCGCGCATCAAGCGTAGCCGTAACGCTTTTGCGACGCTGAGCGGAAAGGACGGACCGCTTTGGCCGGTCCGCTCGTTCTGCCTTTGGCGGACGCGCATCCCCGCACCGCTGAAGCCCGGGAGAGTCCCATGCAGCAGCAAATGTCGGTCATCACCCTCGGCGTCGCCGATCTCACGCGCTCGCGCCGCTTCTACGCCGAAGGCTTCGGCTGGAAGCCGGTGCTCGAAACCCCGGAGATCATCTTCTATCAGCTCAACGGCTTCGTCTTCGGCACCTGGCTTCTGACCTCGCTCGAGAAGGACATGCAGCTCAACGGGCTGGCCAGCCCGGGCGCCTTCGCCCTCGCCCACAACGTCGCCTCGAAGGAGGACGTCGAGCCGGCGATCGAGCGCCTGGTGCTCTACGGCGGGAGGCTGCTGCGCAAGGCCGACGCGCCGCCGCATGGCGGTTTCCGCGGCTACCTCGCCGACCCCGACGAGCATCCCTGGGAGATCGCCTGGAACCCGGCATGGCCGATCAGCCCGGAAGGCTACGTCAGGTTCGGGCACTGAGACGACCGCGCCTTAGCTCACGGCCGCCACAGCCGCCGCTTGGCGCCCTGGATGGCGTCGCAGCGGCTGATGCCGATATCGCGCAGTATGCGGTCGTCCATAGCCAAAAGTAGGTGACGGGCGCGGACCCGCTCGCGATACGCGAGCCAGCCCCGCACCAGCGCGCCCACACCGGTGGCGATGAGGTGGCATCCCTGAGCGATGGCGTGGCCGAGAGCCTGCGCCCGCTGCTGACCGGCGAGGCGCCGGTAGTGGTCGTAGTCGAGGCCGCCATCGGGCCGGCGCCGATAAACGGTCCGCGACTCGACGATCAGCTCAGAAAGAGAATCGAACGGCATGGTGACCATCCTGTGTATTGGTGCGCATGAGGCGCGGACCCGTATCTACAGACGAGGGGACTCCCCTATTCCCCCGGATTTGCGACCCCAGCCATGTGCGAGACGCCGGAATAAACCCCCTTGTCGCGGAGTAAACCTCGCCGCTGGGCTTATTGCGCCAGCGGGACGCTGCATGGGGTCGGCTATGGGCGATGCGACGGATATCCTTCTGGCACTCTCGGTCATGACCATTGGCCTTGAGGTGCTTCTCTTTGTCTTCAAGGGGCCGCTGCTGCGCGCCGCCCAGGCGCAGGCGCTGCAGGGCCGCATCAATGCCGTGCAGGCCGACCTGTCCAAGGCCAAGGAGCAGGTCGCCGGGCGCCAGGCGGAGCTGACCACGGCCGAGGGCGACCTTGCCAAGGCGCGCGCCGCGCTGACTCTCGCCGAAGAGGAGCTCGCGGCCGGCCGCCGGCCGCGCGAACTGATGGTCCACCGGATAGGCGGGCCGAGCGCGCCGGTATTGTTCCGCGCCACCGTGTCCAAGGTGCTGCCCGCCAAGCCGGAGCCCAACCAGGCCCTGCTCTGGTCCTACAACAACGTCATCGAGCTGCAGGCCAATGACGCGGCGGCGGCGCAGAAGCTCGCCTCCCGCGCCTTCGCCGCCAAGGCCGGCTATGCACTCGGCGAGCTTCGGCGCGTCGATCTGCCCACGATCTTCGCTCCCGCCGCGGCCACGCCGCGCGCGGCGGCCTGACCGCCATGAGCGCGGCACTCTGGCTCGGACTGGCTGCTTTTGCCGCCTGGCTCACCTGGGCCCTGCGCCGGTTTCAGGTCTATTGGGAGACCGGCCAGCGCCGGGTTGCGACGCTCGGCGGAACGCTGCGCCGGACGCAGGGCGAGCTGGCCCGTGAGCAGCAGACGGCCGAGCGGCTGACCGGCGACATCAAGGCCGCCCGCCGGCAGGCCGAAACCATACGTGGCGACGAGCGAGCGGTCCGCCGCCAGCAACAGGAGATGGTGCCGCCAGCCCCGACGGAGATCCTGGTACCGACGGAGTTCTCCTCCTCGACGAACGACGAGGCCTGGCTCGCCCAGCTCACGCCGCGCTTCAACCAGCCGATCCAGCCCGAGGCGCAGCCGGTCCGGCGCGTCCTGATCTGGGCCACCGGCCACCAGGCCGCCCTCTCCCGGGCGCGCCAGATCGCCAGTGAGCGGCAGCTCGCCGTCTATTCGCTGCAGCCTTTCGCCAAGGGCGCGGCCTAGCGGAACAGCTTGTCGATCGCCTCGACGCCGAGCCCGACCTTCGCATAGTGGGCGCGGCAGAGGGCGATGTAGTCGTGCACGTCGAAATAGCCGGCGGCCTCGCCCTTGTCGTCGAGCCAGACCAGCGGCCCCTTGACGATGAAGAACACCCTCATCGGCTGCTCGTGCTCGTAGGCCACCAGCGTGTGGCCCTCGCCCGGCGACTCATAGATGAAGTCGCCGGCGGTGGCCGTCCAGTCGTGCTCGAGATAGCCCCACTTGCCGGAGATCGTGTAGGCGAAGACCTCGTGCGGGTGGTAGTGCCGGTTGACCAAGCCGGCCTTCCTGGCCAGCAGGATGTCGCACCAGCGGTTCTGCGAGGGCTCGATCCATAGCGGTCGCGATGACACCGTGTCGGTGAACGGCACGTAGTAGCGCTCGTCCTCCGTCGCGGCGTTCTTGATGTAGGCCTCGAGCTTCGCGTCGGGCTTGAAGACCTTGGCGATCGGCTTGAGGTCTTTCCAGAACTCATTCGTTGCGGTTTCGGGCATGAGGCTCCCTCCTCACGTTCGGGTTAGATGTGCATTCCCCCGTCGGCCATGAACACGCCGCCGGTCGAGAAGCTGCTCTGCGACGAGGCGAGGAACAGCACGAGGCGGCCGATCTCCTCGGCCTGACCGTGGCGGCCGAGCGGGATGATGCCGTCGAGGAACTGCTTGGCGTCCGTGCCGATGGCCTGGCTCAGACCCTTTTCGACATTGGCCTGGAAGCCGTTGTCGATCGGCCCCGGCGCCACGACGTTGACCCGGATGCGGCGCGACGCGGCCTCCTTGGCCACGGTGCGCATCAGGCCGATGACCGCATGCTTCGAGGTGGCGTAGCCGACGATGCCGGGGTCGCTGGTCGTCCCCACGACGCTCGAGGTGATGACGATGCTGCCACCGTCGCGCATCTTCGGCAGGCCGTATTTGCAGCCGAGGAACACGCCGCGCACATTGACCGCCATGACGCGGTCGAAGACATCCTCCGGGTATTCGGTCACCGGGCAGATGGCGCCGGAGATTCCAGCGTTGAGGAACAGCACGTCGATGCCACCCCATTTCGCTGCGGCATCGACATAGGCCTCGGTGCCGGCGCGCTCGGCGATATCGGCCTTGTGGAAGGCGGCTCTGTCGCCGAAGGAGGACAGTCGGCTCGCCGCCCGGTTGAGGTCATCGCCCTCGCGGTCGACGAGCAGAAGGCGCGCCCCCTCGCGCAGGAAGGCCTCGGCGCTTGCCAGGCCGATACTGCCGGCGCCGCCGGTGACGACGCAGACCTTGTTGTCGAGGAGACCCATGGCGCTCAGATCGGATAATGCCCGGGCTGGGTCTCGACCGTGATCCAGCGCGTCTCCGTGAACTCGTCGATCGCCTGCCTTCCGCCGAAGCGGCCATAGCCCGAGGCCTTGGTGCCGCCAAAGGGCATCTGCGCCTCGTCGTGCACGGTCGGGCCGTTGACGTGGCAGATGCCGCTGTCGATGCGCTTGGCGACGTCGAGTGCCCGCACGATGTCGCGGCCGAACACGGCGGCCGAAAGGCCGTACTCGGTGTCGTTGGCCGTCTTCACCGCTGCATCGACGCCGTCGACCCGCACCACGCTGACCACCGGCCCGAAGGATTCTTCGTGATAGAGCTTCATCGCCGGGGTGACGCCGTCGACCACCGTCGCCTGCATCACCGTGCCCTCGGCCTTGCCGCCGGCCACGACCTTGGCTCCCTTGCCCACCGCCTCGTCGATCAGCGAGAGCACGCGCTCCACCGCCTCGCGGCTGATCACCGAGCCCAGCGCCACCTTGCCCTTGCGCGGGTCGCCGGCCGGCATGGAAGCAGCCTTGGTGGCGAGCTTGGAGACGAACGTGTCGGCCACCTTGCTGTCGACGACGATGCGCTCGGTCGACATGCAGATCTGGCCCTGGTTCATGAAGGCGCCGAAGGCCGAGGCCTTCACCGCCTCGTCGAGATCGGCATCATCGAGCACCAGCAGCGGTGCCTTGCCGCCCAACTCCAGCAGCACCGGCTTGAGATGGCGTGCCGCCGTCTCGGCGATGATGCGACCGACCTTGGTCGAGCCGGTGAAATTGATCCGGCGCACGGCCGTGTGCGCGATCAGCGCCTCGACCACCGCGGCCGCATCGGCCGGCGCGTTTGTCACCACGTTGACCACGCCCTTGGGCAGGCCGGCGCTGGTCATCACCTCGGCGATCAGACTGTGCGTGCCCGGGCAGAGTTCCGAGGCCTTGAGCACCACCGTGTTGCCGCAGGCCAGCGGCATGGCCAGCGCCCGCACACCGAGAATGACCGGCGCGTTCCACGGGGCAATACCCAGCACCACGCCGGCCGGCTGACGCAGCGCCATCGCCATGCAGCCCGGCTTGTCGGAGGGAATGATCTCGCCGCCGACCTGGGTGGTCATGCCGGCCGCCTCGCGCAGCATGCCCGAGGCGAGATGCACGTTGAATCCGGCCCAGGCCTGTGTCGCCCCGATCTCGGCCGCCATGCGCTCGACGAATTCGGGGGCACGCGCCTGCAGTGCGTCGGCCGCCTTGAGCAGCAGCGCGCGCCTTGCGTTGGGGCCGAGCGCCGACCACCCCGGGAAGGCGGCAGCGGCCGCGTCGGCGGCCTTGATGGCGTCGGCGGGTGCGGCGGCCGCGGCCCGGGTGGCCACACCGCCGGTCAGCGGGTCGCGCCGCTCGAAGGTGCGGTTGCCGGAGGCCGGGCGGGTCTCGCCTTCAATCAACAGGCCGACATCGAACATGGGAGTCTCCGTCTACTGGGTGGTTCCGTGGGATACGCCGAGATAGGCGCGCTGCACGGCCGGGTCGTCGCGCAGGGCGGCCGCACTGCCCTCGCCGACGATGCGGCCGTTCTCGATCAGGTAGCCGCGATCGGCGATCTCCAGGCTGCGCTTGGCGTTCTGCTCGACCAGCAGGATGCCGAGCCCGTCGTCGCGGATGCGAGCGAGCGCGGCAAAGAGCTCGCCGCAGAGCAGTGGCGACAGGCCGAGCGACGGTTCGTCGAGCAGGAGGATGTCGGGCGCCGACATCAGGGCGCGACCGATGGCCACCATCTGCTGCTCGCCGCCGCTCATTGTGCGGGCCGCCTGGCCCAGACGCTCGTTGAGACGCGGGAACAGCGTCAGCACGCGCCTGAGGTTCTCCGCCTCTTTCGCGCGCGCGCGGCGGGCGAAGGCCCCGAGCACAAGGTTCTCGCGCACCGTGAGCTCGCCGAAGATGCCGCGGCCCTCAGGTACCAGAGCCAGGCCGGCCTCGACGATCTCATGGGCCGGCAGGCGGCGCAGGTCACGGCCACCGAGCGTCACGGCGGCCTCGCCGGAGGCCGGCTGGATGCCCGCGATGGCCTTGAGCAGCGACGTCTTGCCGCCGCCGTTGGCACCAAGGATGACCACGATCTCCCGCGCGGCCACGCGCAACGCCACGCTGTCGACGGCGCGATGCTTGCCGTAGGCGATCGAGAGGCTGGCGACGTCAAGCATCGTCGCCCCCGAGATAGGCGCGCACGACCTCGGGGTCGGCGAGCACCGCGTCGGGCGTGCCTTCGGCGATGCGTTTTCCTGCGTTCATCACCACGCAGCGGTCGCAGAGCGAGCGGATGGCGTCCATCACGTGCTCGACCATCAGGATGGTGATGCCCGCGCCACGCAGCGAGCGGACCAGCGCAATGCCGTCACGCAGCTCCGTCGGGTTGAGCCCGGCCAGCCATTCATCGAGCAGCAGCAGGCGCGGCTGCAGAGCGAGCGCACGGGCCAGCTCCAGCCGCTTCTGGTCGATATAGGTGAGCTCCGTGGTCAGCGTATCCGTGCGGCCGCCGAGCCCGACGCGTTCGAGGAGTGCCCCGGCGCGGCTGTCGGCGTCGCGCCCCCAGAGCGGCTGCGCGCCGAAAGCGAGCCCAGCCAGGACGTTCTCGCGGGCGGTCAGCGAGGGCAGCACGCGCACCAGCTGGAAGGTGCGGGCCACACCCCGGCGGGCGATACGGTGCGGCGCGAGGCCGCCGATGGCGTTGCCCTGCAGCCGGATGCTGCCGGCATGCAGCGACAGGGCCCCGGAGATGAGGTTGAGCACCGTTGTCTTGCCCGAGCCGTTGGGCCCGAGCAGGCCGACGATCTCGCCGGGATTGACGGCAAAGGACACGGCATCGGCCGCGACCAGGCCACCGAAGCGGCGCGTCAGGCCGTCAATCTCGAGGAGCGGCGCGGCGCTCATCGCGCCCTCCCCGTCAACCGCTCGACCACGCCCACCACGCCACGCGGAACGGCGTAGACGATCAGCATGAAGGCGATGCCGATGAGGATGCTGAAATGGTTGGGGAAGTTGGCCAGCAGGAACTCGAAGAGCAGAACCAGCGGCACCACGCCGAAGAGCGGCCCCCAGAGCCGATGCACGCCACCAAGCAGCGCCATGATCAGCACCTGGAACGAGACCACCGGATTGAAGGCGATGGCCGGGTCGATATAGGTCCAGCGCGGCGCCATCACCGCGCCGCACAGCGTCATGAAGGCGGCGCTGAGCGCAAACAGCGCCACCTTCGCCCAGGTCGTGTTGATGCCGACATGGCGGGCCACCGTCTCGTCATCGCCGATCACGCGCAGCGCCAGGCCGAGGCGCGAGCGCTGGATCAGGATGCCGACGATGAAGACCAGGACTGCGAGCGCCAGGAGCTGCCAGTAGATCTCGGCCGAATTGATGCTGAGGAAGACGTAGCGCCCGAGCGTGCGGGTGACGTTGACCTCGTACCAGGTGACGAGCTGGCGGATGAGCTCGGCGAGGCCGAAGGTGAAGATGACGAAGTAGACGCCGGAGAGCCGCAGGGTCGACAGGCCGACGATCAGCGCCACGACGACACCGACCGCGAGCGCGATCAGCAGCACCACCGGCCAGGGCGCCACCTCGCCAAAGACGGCGACGGTGTATGAGCCGATGCCGAAGAAGGCAACGGTGGCCAGCGACACGTAGCGCGTCGGCCCGGAGAACAGCGCCCAGGCCGTGGCCAGCACGGTGTAGTTCATCAGGCTGATCGCCAGCGACAACCGGTAACCGTCAGCGACGGACGGCACCGCCGCCAGCAGGGCGACGATCAGCACGCCGAACGCCGTCAGGGCCACGTCGCGGGCACTCATCGCGAGGCCGAGCCGAACAGGCCCTGCGGCCGCAGCAGCAGGATGAGCAGGAAGATGGCGTAGGTCGCGGCCAGGGTCAGGCCCGGGTCGATCCAGGTCGCCACGAAAGTCTCGGTCAGGCCGAGGATCAGCCCGGCCACCAGGCAGCCGAGCAGATTGCCCACCCCGCCCATGATCACCACGATCAGCGCCTTCATGGTGAAGACCACGCCGATATTGGCGTTGAAGGTGAGGAACATCGAAACAAGCACGCCGCCCACCGCGACCAGCGCGCCGCCCAGGGCGAAAGCGAGAGCCGCCGTCGCCCTGACGTCGATGGCGACGAGCTGAGCCGACACCGGGTCGACGGCCACGGCGCGCACTGCCGTGCCGATCCGGGTGCGGGTCAGGGCGAGATAGAGCGCGATACCGACCACCGCGGCGAAGCCCAGCGCCAGCAGGCGGTTGGCGGCGACGGTAGCACCCAGTATCTGCACCGGCACGGCGAGGAAGGCGTAGCTGTGATAGGCGCCACCGAACATCACCAGCATGACGCCCTGCACGACGAAGAGCATGCCGAAGGTGGCGAGGATCGAATCGACCTCCAGCGCGTCGCGGTTGGGTGCACGCCTGACCAGGGGCACCAGCAGCAACCGGTAGACGACCCAGGAGATGGCAAAGGACGCCGGCACGATGACCAGCAGGCCGAGGAGCGGCGAGACGCCGCCGGCGGTGAACAGGAAGAGTGCCGCAAAGGCGGCCGCCACCATCAGCTCGCCGTAGGACAGGTTCATGATCCGCGCCACGCCGTATTGCAGCGTAAGGCCCAGCGCGATCAGGGCGTACATGCCGCCAAGCGTCAGGCCGGTGATCAGCGCGGAGGTGAACATCGTGGGGCTCAGAGAAACGTGAAACCGGCCGGTGTCAATCGGACACCGGCCGGATCAGCTTGCACCGCCGCTTAGGCGGTTGCCCGGCTTACGGCTTCCAGGCCGGCTTCGGCACCGTGACCGCGGCGCCGCCCGGCGCCACGCCGGTGAAGAAGCCATCCTGCCACTGGCCGATCAGCGGGAAGGCGTTCTTCGGCTGGTTGTTCTCGAGCTTGATCTTGCCGATCACCGTATCGAAGGTGCCGGTCTGCAGCTCCTTGATGATCGCCGGCCGATCGATCGAGCCGACGCGCTCGATCGCCTGCTCGAGCATCTGCAGCGAGGCGTAGCCGACCTGGCTGCCCCAGTAGTCGGGATCGCGGTTGTGCATCGCCTTGTGCTTCTCGCGATACTCCGCCGTCATCTTGTTGTTCTTGTCCCAGCCGCCGAGCGACATGATGCCGTCGGTGTTGGCGCCGAAGCGCTGCGGGTAGAGCGGGAAGCCGACACCCACGCCGAGGAACATGACCTTGGGTGTGAAGCTGGCGATCTTCGACTGGTCGGTGAGCGCGATGGTGTCGGGCGGATAGCTGAAGGCAACGAAGGTGTCGGCGCCCGAGCGCTGCGCCTCGCCGATCAGCGGCGACAGGTCCTGCGTGCCGATCGGATAGCTCTTGTCGTAGGCGAGCCTGAAGTTCGCCTTCGCGAAGCCCTCGCGCGCCGCCTTCGACAGGTCGATGCCGAAGCCGTCGGCGATGGAGACCATGGCAATATTGCCGTTGATCTTGTTCTCGCTGCGCATCTTGGTCAGCAGCTCGACCAGCGCGTCGACATACTGCTTGCTCGTGCCGAGATACCAGAAGCTGTTGGGCCAGCGCTGGGCGAGCGCGGGCGCCTGGTCGGTCACGGCGCTGAAGGCGAGCTGCGGATAGCCGTAGCGGTTGAACACCGGACCGACGGCGAGATTGAGGCCCGTGCCCCAGGGCGGGAAGAGCAGATCGACCTTGTCCTGGGTGATCAGGCGCTCGACCGCGCGCACCGCCTCTTCCGAGTTCGAGCGGTCGTCGTACTCGACGACCTCGATCATCACCTTCTTGCCCTTGAGCTGGAGGCCGCCCTTGTCGTTCACCTCCTTGACCCAGAGCAGGTAGTTCGGGATCTGGGTGATGTTGGCGCCGCCGGCGTTGGGGCCGGTCTTCGAGATGGCCCAGCCGACCTTGATCTTGTCCTGCGCGAACGCGCCGCCGGATGTCGCCGCCAGCAGGCCGGCGCCGAGCAGGGCACCCCAAACCAGTTGTCGCCGTGTCGTCATCGATTCCTCCCGATTATCGAAGGTTTGTGTTGCCCCTTATCTAGCCCCGGCCCGGGGGCGGCGCTTGCCTCAGAGGGAACTGGTGTTAACGTTTCCGCCCCTTACCGGCGCGCCACGCCCAAGCTAGAATGACTCTAATGAAGGTCCGGCGAGCAGACGGGAGGAACCCTTGGCGGTGAGCGCGCTCGATGTCGTTTCGACGGCCGACGTGCCCGTGGCCGACCGGCTGGCGGTGTGGGGCGATTTCGTCTGCCGCCACATCGGGCCGCTCAAGGCCGACACCTACGGCGACAAGACCTTCCTCGGCCGGCTCGAGCTCGGCCGCGTCGGCACGATGCCGCTGGCGCGCATCCTCGCCAGCCGCCACCGCGTGCTGCGCACGCCGAGCCTGATCCGCCAGGACGATCGCAGCTATGTGAAGATGGTGGCGCAGATCGAAGGCGCGGCGTGTTTCGAGCAGAACGGCCGCAAGGTCGTGCTCGCTCCCGGCGAGTGGAGCCTCTACGACACGACCAAGCCCTACGCCGTCTCCAACCCGGAGCCGATCAACCAGGTGATCGTGCTGCTGCCGCGCGACCGGCTGGTGCGCCTCGGCCTCGATCTCGACGAGCTGGTGGTGCGGCGCTTCTCCGGGCGCAGCGGCGTCGGCCGGCTGACCTACGACCGCATCGTCTCCGCCTTCGACACGCTGCAGCGCGATGCCGACGCCCAGAGCGAAAGCGAGCTCGGCGAGAGCATGGCCGATTGTGTCAAGCTGGCCGTGCTCGACCGCGAGGGGATCGCGACCGACGCCTCACGCCGCGAGGTGACACGCGACCGGGTGAAGGGCTTCATCACCGCCAATCTGAACGACCCGCTGCTCTCGCTCAGCGGGATCGCCGGCGCCATCGGCTGCTCCAAGCGCTACCTGCACAAGCTGTTCGACGACGAAGCCGAGACGCTCAATACCTTCATCTGGCACAGCCGGTTGGAGCGCATCCGTCACGATCTCGCCGACCCGGCCCTGCGGCAGCATTCGATCACCGAGATCGCCTTCAATCGCGGCTTCAACTCCTCGACCCATTTCAGCCGCAGCTTCCGCGAGGTCTACGGCATCGCGCCCAGCGTCTACCGCCTGCTCATGCAGGGCAGCGGCGCCGTCTGGCAGCGCGTGGCCGAGCGGCAGCTGCGCACGCTGCCGCGCGGCCTCGACGCCGCCGAATAGCTCTCCCTAGCCGCGATAGACCGGGTCGGGCTGCGCGAACCAGTTCAGCAGCATGTGGTGGGCGATCGCGTAGTTCTTGCCCTGGAAGCTGGCGTGGGAAATACCCGGCATGACCGCGAAGGTCTTGTCCGGGTTCGGCAGTCTCTCGAAGAACTTGATCAGGTCCTCGAAGCTGGCAATGCCGTCCCACTGGCCGCGCATGATGATGGTCGGCGCGGTGATCTGCGTCGGGTCGCAGACCGGCAGGTTGGCGCACATGTCGACATAGGTGCCCGTGGGTACCGAATCGTCGAGCTTGAGGATGGCATCGGCGAAGGCGTTGATCACCTTGTCATCGGCCGAGCCGGGATGGTCGCGGTTGAAGATCGAGTGCACGAAGGCGCGGTCGATCGGCCGGCGGTTCTTGGAGCGGAACTCGTCGAGGCGCTTGGCGCGCTGCTCGAGCGTCGGGCTGCCCTCGCCCGTCCAGACCATGGCATCGAGCGCCAGGCGCGAGACGAGCTCGGGGTTGCGCTGGGCAAACAGCGCGGCGCGTAGCGCGCCCGAGGAGATGCCGTAGGTCAGCAGCTTCTTCGGGCCGCGCAGCGCCCGGATATAGGTGGCGGCGGCGAGGCAGTCATCGGCGCCCTGGCTGATCAAGGCGTTGTTGTCGCGGCTCTTCTCCGACTTGCCGTAGCCTTCCATGTCGACGCACCAGACGTCATAGCCGGCGCGGGCCAGCACATCCATGACGGAGGAGTCGTTACGGCCGGGCACCTGCAGATCGAAGGTCGGGGTCGAAGCCATCGACGAGCCGTGGACGAGCAGCACGGTGCCCCGCGCCTTCTTCGGGTCGCCCATCACCTTGTTGAACAGGTAGAGCTTCACCTTCTCGCCCTTGTCGGTCTTGTGCGTCCAGTGCTCGGTGCCCTTGATCCTGCCCGCGGCCTTTACCGGCGCGGCGATCCGGGCGGCCGGCCTGGCCTTGCGCGCGACCGGGCGGCGCGCGGGTTTCGCGGCCTTGCGGGTGGATTTCTTTGCCGTCTTCTTCTTCGACTTGGCCATCTGGCCCTCCTGGTTACGAACTGTCAGCTGCGGGCGAACACCGAGCACTGCCGCGGGTCGAGTTCCAGCGACACCGCGTCGCCGACCCCGAACAGCTCGGTGGGATGGGTCTGCACGCGCAGACGCCCGTCCTTCTCGGTCGCCACAATGTACTCGTTCATGTTGCCGAGGAACGTCAGTTCGGCGACATGGCCGGGAATGGAGCTGCCGTTGGCGCTGCCAGTGGCGAGGCGGATGTTTTCCGGCCGCACCGCGAGGTCGACAGCGGCCCCCGACACCAGCCCCGCCGGCACCGTAACGGCAATCGACCGGCCGCTCTCGACCGCGATCGATCCGCCGTCGACGACGCGGGCCGGCACGAAATTGACCTGGCCCATGAAATCGGCAACCACGCGGCTCGCCGGCCGCGCGTAGATGTCGCGCGGACTGCCGTATTGCTGCAGCACGCCGAGATGCATGACCGCGATCTCGTCGGACAGGGCGAGCGCCTCGGCCTGGTCGTGGGTGACATAGACGAAGGTGATGCCGGTGCGGCGCTGGATCTGCTTGAGTTCGCTGCGCATGCGCTCGCGCAGCTTGGCGTCGAGGTTCGACAGCGGCTCGTCGAGCAGCAGGATACCGGGCTCGACCACCAGGCTGCGGGCGAGCGCCACGCGCTGCTGCTGGCCGCCGGAGAGCTGGCTCGGCAGGCGTGCGTCGTAGCCCTGCAGGCCGACGAGGTCGAGCATCGCCATGACCTTGTCCTTGATCTGCGCCGCCGGCAGCCGGCGGATCTGCAGGCCGAAGGCCACGTTTTCGAACACGGTCTTGTGCGGCCACACCGCGTAGTTCTGGAACACCATGCCCATGCCGCGCCGGTCCGGTGGCGTGACGCCGTCGGGCGAGGAGACCAGCGTGCCGTCGACCTTGATCGTGCCGGTGTCCGGCCGGAGATAGCCGGCGATCAGACGCAGGGTCGTCGTCTTGCCGCAGCCGCTCGGGCCGAGCAGCGTGACGAAACGATTGTCGGCGATGTCGAGATTGAATGCCTGGACCGCCGCCATCTGGCCGCCGGCGTACTGCTTCGACAGGTTCTCGATCTGGATGCGGGCCATGGTCAGTCGGAGCTCCGCGGCGCGCCGGTGGGGCTGCGCCCGAGCCGGTTGGCGATGAGAATGGCCACGCCGATGATGATCATATTGATGTTGGCGAGCGCCGAGACCGGCTCGATGTAGCCCGTCTCGTAGAGATTGAAGATGGCGACCGCTACCGTGATCGAACTCGAGCTGAACAGCAGAATCGAGGCGCTGAGCTCCTGGATCGCCGGCACGAAGACCAGCAGCCAGCCGGCAAACAGGCCGGGGCGGATGAGCGGCAGGGTGATGTGACGCATGGTCTGCAGCCACGAGGCACCGAGGATATGGGCGCTCTCCTCCAGCGAGGAGTCGACCTGGCGCAGGCTGGCATTGGCGGCGCGCACCCCGAGCGGGATGTAGCGTCCGGTGTAGGCCAGCAGCAGGATCAGCACGGTGCCGTAGAGCTGGAAGGGTGTGGCCAGCCAGAACTGGATCAGCGCCACCGCCATGACGATGCCGGGCAGGCCCAGCGGGATCAGCGAGGCGTAGTCGAGCAGCCGCCGGCCGGTGAGCCGGGTGCGCAGGTCGATCCAGCCGATGATGGCGCCGATCAGCACGGCGAGCGTCGCCGCCAGCGCCGCGAGCAGAAGGGAGTTGCCGATGGCGCGCTGCGTCACGTCGTACTGGAACAGCACGAAACGGTAGTGCTGCAGCGTCAGGTTCTCCCACGACCACAGACCCACCGATTTGATGAATGAAACGCCGATCAGCGAGGCATAGGGCGCGGCGATGGCCACCAGGAACACCGCCACGGAAAAGCCGAACATCACCCAGCGCCACGGGCCGAGATCGATCAGCTGCGGCCGGCTGCCCTTGCCGCCCAGCGTGACGTAGGAGCGGCGCGCCAGATAGCCGCGCTGGAGGAAGAGGGCGATCACCGTGATGGCGACGAAGATCAATGAGAGCGCCGAGGCCAGCCCGTACTGCGGCGGATAGTCGAACAGCGCGTAGATGCGGGTGGGCAGCGTGTAGATGCGGCCCGGGATGCCGACGATCGCCTGGCTGCCAAACAGCGCGATGGCGTTGACGAAGGCGAGCAGCGTGCCGGAAAGCACCGCCGGCGCCACCAGCGGGGCCGTGATCTGCAACGCCGTGCGCCACTTGCCCGCCCCGAGGATCTGGGCGGATTCCTCGTAGCTGGCATCGACCGACTCAAGGGCACTGGCGGCCAGCAGGTAAACGAAGGGAAAGGTGTGCAGGACGGTGACCAGCACCAGCCCCGCCATCGAGAAGACATTGAAGGTCAGGAAATCGAGCCCGACGCTGCGCAGGAAGGTGTTGATCAGACCGGCGTTGGGGCCGAAGAGGTTGACGAAGGCGATGGCCGTAAGGAAGGGCGGCGTCAGGTAGGACAGGCTGGCGGTGAGCTTGATGAACCCCTTGCCGGGCGTGTTGGTCCGGCTTACGGCCCAGGCCAGCGGCAGGCCCATCAGCAGGCTGAACAGCCCCGTCCAGGCGCCCAGCACCAGCGAATTGATCAGTGCCCGGTAATAGAGCGGCCGCTCCATGGCGCGGATGAAATTACCCGCGGAGAAGCCGTCGTCCTCGCTCGAGACGCTGCCGAGGATCAGCGAGACCAGCGGCAGGACGACGAGCACGACGAGCGAGGCGATCGCCCCGCCCATCACGACATGCTCGAGCCGCAGGCCTCCCGTCTTGGGGCGGGCGAGCGGAGCCGGCGCTGAGATAGTGACCACGAGCCGGCTCCGCGGACGCGCTTACTGGAAGATCTCGTTGAAGCGGTCCTTGATCCGCTTCGACTCCTTCTCGATGTAGTCGTAGTCGACCGCGAGAAGCTTCAGCGTGCCGAGCTGCGGATTGCCCGCCGGCGGCGCGATGTCGCTGCGCGCGGCGTAGAGCCCGTCAGCGGGGAACATCTTCTGCACCTCGTCGCCGATCATGAACTCGGCGAAGGCCTTGGCGGCGTTCGGGCTCGGGCTCTTGGCGATCACCGCGGTCGGTGACGGCACGACGAAGGTCCCGTCCGTCGGGAACAGCGTGCGCATCTTGTGACCGGCCTTGCGGTCATCATAGGCATAGCTGTCCGCCGCCTCGGCCGCGATAATGCGCTCGCCGCGCTTCAGCATGTCGGAGACCTGCTGATGGCCCTGCACGATCATCGTGTCGTTCTTGCGCAGATTCTCGTAGAAGCCCCAACCGTAGGTCTTGGCCAGCGTGCCGACGACCATGAGCTGCAGCGCGGTGAAGGACGGGTCGGGCATCACCATCTTGCCCTTGTATTTGGGATTGGCGAGATCGGTCCACGCCTTGGGCATGTCCGCGTCCGTCACGCGATCCTCGCGCGCCACCATGACCATCATGTTCAGCCGCTGGGCGATGTACTGGCCCTGCGGATGCTTTGCCTCGGCCGGAATCTTGTCGAAGTTCTTCGGCCGGAAGGCCACGAACATCCCCTTCTTGGCGAAAGCTTCGGACGCCGCGGGATCGGACGTGGTCATGACGTCGACGGCGAAGCGGCCGGCATCCGTCTCCTGGGCGAAGCGACGAACCACGGCGGAACCGCCCGAGCGGAAGAGCTCGACGCGGATGCCGGTCGCCTCCTCGAACAGCTTGGCGATCTTCTGGGCCTGCTCGACCGGCGTCGAGGTGTACCAGGAGAGCTTGCCCTCGCGTTTGGCGGCGGCCATGTCGACGGGGTCCGGCGTGAACCCCTGGGCCTGGGCCAGGCTGGCGACTGATGTGACGGCGATGAATCCGGCTGCGACGCCCAGCGCAAAACGCCGCGTCACCGTGCTCACGGTTTGGGTCATGGCTCCTCCTCCCTCGTCGTTCCGCACGCCTGTTCTCGGGCTGCGCGGTGGTATCGGCTGGAGTATCGGCCGCCTTCCCTTACGTTGGCAAGGCTGGCGCAAACGCCTAGAATAGCGGCAGCATCAGCACCAACATCACGTACCCCCGATGGCTGCCGACATCCCTGCCGACGCTCCGGCCCACGGCTCCAACGCCTTCGTCCAGACCCTGATCGGCTCCGGCCACGGACTGAGCCATTTCTATCAGCTCGCCCTGCCGCCGCTGTTTCCGCTGATCCAGCAGGAGTTCGGTGTCAGCTACGCGGCTCTGGGTCTGCTTCTCACCGTGTTCGCGGCCACGACCGGCGGGTTCCAGGTCGTTGCCGGGTTCCTGGTCGACCGGATCGGCGCCCGCCCCCTGCTGGTCGCCGGTCTGGCCCTCTCGGGACTGGCCATGGGCTCGATCGGCTTCGTCGATGCCTACTGGGCGATGGCGGTGCTCGTGACCATCGCCGGCATCGGCAACGCGGTCTTCCACCCGTGCGACTACGTGATCCTCAACGCCTCGGTGCCGCGCTCCAAGCTCGGCCAGGCCTTCAGCATCCACACTTTCACGGGCAACGTGGGCTTCGTGCTGGCCCCGCCGACCATGATCCTCCTGACCTCGCTCTACGGCTGGCGCGTGGCTCTGATGGTCGTCGGCCTTCTCGCGCTGATCGTCATGATCTTCGTCCTGACCTGCGGGCACATCCTGCACGACAGGCGCCCGGCCAGGAAGGCCGAGAAGCCGGCTTCCGGCAAGACCGGCTGGCGCCTGCTGCTTTCAGGCCCCATCCTCATCATGTTCGCCTTCTACATGGTGCTGGCGATGTCGTCGTCGGGACTGCAGAGTTTCCTGGTGACGGCGCTGGTCGAGGTGCACGGCATCACGCTCAACACCGCCACCGTCATCCTGACGACCCTTCTGATCACCGGCGCCATCGGCATCCTGCTCGGCGGCTACCTCGCCGACCGCACCAGCCGTCACGCCTCTTTCGTATCGGTGGTTCTGCTGGTGTGCGGTGCGCTCTCGGTTCTGGCGGGCTACCTGCCGCTGGGCACCGTGGCGCTCATGGTGCTCTTTGGTGTCGTGGGCTTCCTGCAGGGCGCCACGCGCTCACCGCGCGACATGATGCTGCGCGAGATCACGCCCGACCAGGACGTCGGTAAGGCCTTCGCCTTCGTCACCACCGGGATCAATCTCGGCGGCGCCATCGCGCCCTTCATCTTCGGCCTGATCCTCGACCACGGCGATCCGCGCTGGATCTTCCTCGCGCTCGGCGTGTTCTTCGTCATGGGCATCGCAACGCTCGGCACCTCGCGGATGTACGCGAAACCGGCGCCCGCCGCCGCCGCGGATTAGGCCGCCATCAGCGCCCGTACATGCGCGGCTGAGGACGCCGCCAGCGCGCCGAGGTCGTAGCCGCCCTCGAGTGCCGAGACCACCCGCCCCTTGGCATGCGTCTTCGCCACCTCGGCCAAGGCCGCGGTGACCCATTCGTAGTCGTTCTCGTGCAGCATCAGGCTGGCAAGCGGATCGTCCTCGTGGGCGTCGAACCCGGCCGAGATGATGACCAGCTCCGGCGCGAATGTGTCGAGTGCTGGCAGGATCTTGCTCTCGAACGCCGCGCGGAACTCCCTGCCGCCGCTGTTGGGGCGCAGAGGTGCGTTGACGATGTTGCCGACCCCCGTCTCCTTCTCGCTGCCCGTGCCGGGATAGAGCGGCCATTGGTGGCTGGAGGCGTAGAAGAGGTGAGGATCGCGCTCGAACATGTGCTGCGTGCCGTTGCCGTGATGGACGTCGAAGTCGATCACCGCCACGCGGCTGAGCCCATGCGCCTGGCGGGCGTGCAGCGCACCGATCGCCACGTTGTTGAACAGGCAGAAACCCATCGCCTGCGCGGCCTCGGCATGGTGCCCGGGCGGTCGCACGGCGCAGAACGCATTCTTGGCCTTGCCGGTGAGCACGGCATCGACCGCGGCGACGACCGCGCCGGCGGCGCGCAGAGCCGCCTCGCCCGAGCCCGGGCTGACGGCCGTGTCGCCATCGAGATGCTCGCGGCCGTCGGACGGAATGGTGCTCATCACCGCCTCGACGTGGGAGGCGGGATGCGCCAGCAGCAGCTGCTTGTTCTCGGCGCGCGGCGCCAGCACCCGCTCAACCTTGATGTCCTGCAGGCCCGCGAGCACCGCTCTCAGGCGATCCGGCCGTTCGGGATGAAAGGCACCGGGATCGTGGTCGATGCAGGCTTCGTGGGTGACGAGCAGCGTAGACATGGAGCGCGCTCCGGCCGGATGTGTTTTCCGCCGTTATCTTGGCAGGGCCACGGCGGGCCAACAAGCGCGGCCGGATGGCCGGGAGCCAAGGCCCTTGTAATAGCCAATTCGTCCACCATATCTTCGGGTTGGCTCTTTGACATCGTAAAGTTCCGGTAGACGTCCCGGCGGTTGGCCCGCACCGCCGGGATAAAGGAGCGCATTTGAGGAATCGCAGAAAACCGCGAAAAATCGCTGCCGCGAAAACGTTAACGGCGATTTTTCAAGTGCTTGATCGGGCGGGAAGATTCGGGGCGGACCTCGCTCAAACCCCTTCAAATTGTCTATAGACGTTTGTCTAACCGGGCCCGGCTTGTCGTGGCGTGACAGGGGGTTAGGCTGTGGACGGAAATCAGTCTGCTGCCACGGCAAGTAAGCCCGGAAAACCGGGGCTTGGTGTGAAAAAAGCAGGGTTTTTGGTGATCGAGGACGTCGATTCGACCCGACGGAGCAGCCTCAGGACCTTGCGAGGCCGCTTCCTAGTCGACCTTGGCCCCGGAATCGCGGATCACCTTCGCCCACTTCGCAATCTCGCCGCGGATATGCTCGGCGAACTGCGCGGGCGTGTTGGTCGTCACCTCGAAACCCTGCGCGGCGAGAGTGCGGCGCGAATCCTCCGCCTGCACCGCCTTCACGGTGTCCTGGCCCAGACGGTTGACGATCTCGGCCGGCGTGCCGGCAGGCGCCAGCAGCCCGAACCACGCATCCGCCACGAGCCCGGCGAAGCCGGACTCAACCAGCGTGGGCACGGCCGGCTGCGAGGCCAGGCGCGCCGGCGCGGTGATGGCGAGGCCGCGCAGCTTGTTGTCCTGCACATGCGGTAGCACCGTCGGCAGGGTGGCGAACATCACCTGCACCTGGCCGGCCAGCAGATCGGTCACCGCCGGGGCGCTGCCGCGATAGGGCACGTGGACGATGTCGACGCCGGCGGTGGCCTTGAACAGCTCGCCGATGAGATGCGCGGCCGAGCCGTTGCCGGTCGAACCGTAGTTGAGCTTCCCGGGGTTGGCCTTGGCGTGGGCGACGAGCTCGGCCACGGAACGCGCCGGCACGGACGGATGCACGGTCACCATGTTCGTGACCGTGGCCACCAGCGCGATCGGCGTGAAATCGCGCAGGGTCTGATACGGCATGTTGGGGAACAGACTCTCGTTCGTCGCGTGGGTGGCGTTGTTGCCCAGGACGAGCGTGTAGCCGTCGGCCGGCGCCTTGGCGACCAGGTCGGAGCCGACGTTGCCGCTGGCCCCCGGCCGATTGTCCACGGTGACCGGCTGCCCCAGGCTCTCGGTCAGCTTCTGGGCAATCACCCGGCCCAGGATATCCGTGGGACCACCGGCGGGGTACGGGACCACCAGCCGGATCGGACGGGAGGGCCAAGCCTGAGCGTCCACCGGGGTGGGAACGGCCAGAATCAGGACGGCGGCGGCCAGAAACTGGGCTGCAAGACGGCGAAAAGTCACGGTTTCTCTCCCCTAAGCACCTAGCGTGGCTCTATAGCATCGGGCCCGTGCTTTTCGCCATGGATAACCCCCGGAATACCGCCCCCAAGCGCGTGTTATTCAATATCTTAGGGGCTTTAAGGCCTTTCCCGCGCCAATACCAAAGGCTAATATTGTAGCGCAGGAATTGGCCTGGCTCGTGCGTGTAGAACGAACGGCCTCAAGGCCGGGGGCGCGAGTACAGGGAAAACTCATGCGGACAGTCACGCAGGCGATCGTTGTCGCCGCCATGGTGGGTATCGGCGGCGCGGGGTTTTATGTCTGGAAGGATTGGCAATCCTCCTCCGCGGCCACGCCGGCGGCACGCGGCAGCGGCGCGCCCATTCCGGTTGAGACCACGGTGGTTCGTCTGGGCACGGTTGTCGAACAGACTGAATCCGTGGGTACGGCCCGGGCCAATGAGTCGGTCGTCATCACCGCCAAGCAGACCGGCAACATCGCCATCATCGGCTTCAACGAGGGTCAGCGAGTCAACGCCAATCACGTCCTGATCGAGCTCGAGAACAGGGAGCGGCGCGCCGATCTCGATCAGGCCCGCGCCGAGGTTGAGTCCGCCCGCGCGGCGCGCGACGAGGTCCGCCAGCAGCTTGAGCGCGCCCGGCAGTTGCGCACCACCGGCAACGTCACGGAGGCCCGGCTCGATCAGCTGGAGGCTCAGTCCCGCGCCCTGGACGGTCGAGTACGCAGCGCGGAAGCCCGCATCCGCTCGGTCGACGCCCGGCTCGACGACGTACGCCTGACCGCGCCCTTCGCCGGGCGCGTCGGTCTGCGCCAGGTCAGCGTCGGCGCCCTGGTTCAGCCCGGCGCCACGATCACCACGCTCGACGACATCTCGAAGATCAAGGTCGACTTCAACGTGCCCGAGCTGTTCCTCGGCCGTCTCCGGTCCGACCTCGAGGTGAGCGCCCGCAGCTCGGCCTATGCCAACAGGACGTTCACCGGCAAGGTCACGGCGATCGACACCCGCATCGATCCGGCGACGCGCTCGGTGAAGGTCAACGCGCTGTTCGACAATCCCGACGAGCTGCTCAAGCCCGGCCTCTTCCTCTCGGTCGAGATCGTCCTCGATCGTCGCGAAGCGGTAATCGTCTCCGACGAAGCCGTCGTCGCCGAAGGCGCCAAGCATTACGTCTTCGTCGTCCGCGACAACAAGGTGGAACGGCGCGACATCAAGCTCAATCAGCGCATGGCCGGCGAGGTCGAAGTCAGTGAGGGCGTGAAGCCGGGCGAGGTCATCGTCGCCCGCGGCATCCAGCGCGTCCGCCACGGCCAGACGGTCGCCCCGACGCCGTTGCGCCCCACCAGCTAAACGCCAACCCGACAGCCCATTTCCGGCGCCGCAGGAGTCCCGATGGTTCTCTCCGACGTCTCTATCAAGCGTCCCGTCTTCGCCACCGTCATCAGCCTGATGCTGGTGGTCCTGGGGCTTGCCTCCTACCTCAAGCTGCCGGTGCGCGAATACCCGCAGATCGACCGGCCGATCGTCTCGGTCGTCACGGTCTACAAGGGTGCCAGCAACGAGGTCGTCGAAAGCCGCATCACCGAAGCGGTCGAACGCGCCATCTCCGGCATCGAAGGCGTCAACCGGATCACCTCGATCAGCCGCGAGGAGCGCAGCCAGGTGGTGATCGAGTTCCGCCTGACCCGCGACATCGACGCCGCGGCCGCCGACGTGCGCGACCGCATCGGCCGTATCCTCGCGCGCCTTCCCGAAGGCGCCGACCTGCCGATCATCAACAAGGTCGATTCGGACTCCTTCCCCATTCTCTGGTTCTCGCTCAACAGCGACACCATGAGCCCGATGCAGCTCACCGACTACGCCCGCCGCAACCTCGTCGACCGCCTGGCGATCGTCCCGGGCGTCGCGGCCGTGAACGTGGCTGGCGAGCGCCGCTATTCGATGCGCATCTGGCTGGACCGCCAGGCCCTGGCCGCCCGCAACCTGACCACCGAGGACGTCGAGAGCGCCATCAAGCGCCAGAACGTCGAGCTGCCCGGCGGACGGCTGGAAAGCACGTCGCGCGAATTCACCGTCAAGACCGATTCGCGCCTGAAGACCGCCGACCAGTTCTCGGCCATCGTCGTGGCGCTGCGCTCCGGCTATCCGATCCGCCTTGGCGAGGTCGCGAAGGTCGAGGTGGCCCCCGAGGACGAGCGCAGCGAGATGCGCGCCACTGGCCGCACCTCCATCGGCCTTGGCGTGGTGCGCCAATCAACCGCCAACACCCTCGACGTCGCGGATGGCGTGAAGGCGGAACTGGTGAACCTGTCGGCCGCCTTCCCCGAGGGCCTCCGCTACACGATCATCTATGACGAGGCGGTGTTCATCCGTCAGTCGCAGTACGAGGTCTATCACGCCTTCGCCATCGGCATGAGCCTCGTCGTGGGCGTCATCTTCCTCTTCCTGCGCTCGGTGCGCGCGACGCTGATCCCCTCGATCGCCATCCCGGTATCGATCACCGCCACCTTCACCGTGATGGCGGCGTTCGGCTTCTCGATCAACGTCCTGACCCTGCTGGCCTACGTGCTGGCGATCGGCATCGTCGTCGACGATGCCATTGTCGTGCTGGAGAACATCCATCGCCGCATCGAGATCGGCGAGCCGCCGCTGCTGGCGGCCTTGATGGGGGCGCGCCAGATCGCCTTTGCCGTGCTCGCCACGACGCTGACGCTTGCCGCCGTATTCGTCCCTCTCTCCTTCATGGAAGGCAACACCGGCCGCCTGTTCACCGAATTCGGTATCGCGCTGGCCAGCGCCGTTATGTTCTCCGGCCTGGTCGCACTCACATTAACCCCGATGTTGTGCTCGAAGCTGCTGAGCGGCCATGACGGGGATGGCTGGCTGGTGCGTGTCACCGAGCCGATCTTCCAGGGGATGAACCGCGGCTATCACTTCATCCTCAGCCGCGCCCTGAACGCTCCCCTGATCGTGCTGGCCCTGGGTTTTGTGGCCCCGCTCATCGGGATGTACGCTCTCTTCCTCGCCATCCCCAAGGAGTTTGCCCCCATCGAGGATCGCGGCGCGGTCTTCGTGCAGGTCACAGCTCCCGAAGGCGCGAGCCTCGACTACACGCGCCAGCACGTCGTGAAGATCGAAGAGGTCCTGAAGCCCTATATCGACAGCGGCGAGGCGATGGCGATCATGGCCAACATCGCCCCGGGCTTCCAGCGCCCGGCGCCCGTCAACAGCGCCACCATCTCGCTCCGCCTCAAATCATGGGACCAGCGCACCAAGAAGCAGCAGCAGGTGCACCGCGAGATCTTCCCCAAGGTCCTCGCCATTCCCGGCGTGCGCGCCACGGCGACCAACCCGGCCTCTCTCGGCCTCCGCGGCATCCAGGTTCCCATCCAGTACGTCATCGGCGGTACCGACTACGAGACGCTTCGGGACTGGCGCAACCGCATGCTCGAGCGCATGCGTGTTGACGGCCGCTTCCTCAATCCGGACTCCAATCACCGCGAGAACAAGCCGGAGCTGCGGGTCGGCATCGACCGGCTGCGGGCGGCCGATCTCGGCGTCCCGGTCGAGACCATCGCTCGCACGCTGGAGACCATGTTCGGCTCGCGCGAGGTCACGCAGTACGTGGATCGCGGCGAGGAGTACAAGGTTCTGCTCCAGGCGCGTGCCGAGGACCGCTCGCGCCCGCATGACCTCACCAACATCTTCGTGCGCTCGGCGACGACCCAGCAGCTCATCCCGCTGTCGAATCTCGTGTTCTTCACCGAGTCCGCCGGCCCGCAGGACCTCACCCGCGTCGACCGGCTGCGCTCGATCACGCTGACCGCCACGCCGGCGCCGGGCTTCACGCTCGCCGAAGCGCTCGACGTGATGGATGCGTTCGCCAAGGAGCTGCTGCCGCCGGAGGTCCGCATCTCCTATGAGGGTCAAAGCCGCGAGTTCAAGGAATCGTCAAAGAGCCTCTATGTCACGTTTGCCCTCGCCCTGCTCGTGGTCTTCCTGGTGCTGGCTGCCCAGTTCGAGAGCTGGATCCATCCGCTGATCATCATGCTGGCGGTGCCACTGGCCATCACCGGCGGTCTGCTGGCGCTGTGGCTGACCGGTATCTCGCTCAACGTCTACAGCCAGATCGGCATGATCCTGCTGGTCGGCCTGATGGCGAAGAACGGCATCCTGATCGTCGAGTTCTCCAACCAGCTGCGTGATGAAGGCAAGAGCATCCACGACGCCGTGCTCGAGGCGTCGGTCACCCGTCTTCGCCCCATCCTGATGACCTCGATCGCCACGATCTGCGGCGCCGTGCCGCTGGCCATTGCAGCCGGTGCCGGCGCGGAGAGCCGCGAGGCGATCGGCTGGGTGATCATCGGCGGCGTGGCGGTGGCGACGGTCATGACCCTGGTGGTCATCCCCTGCCTCTACCTGTTGCTGGCGCACTTCACCAAGCCGATCAACACGATCGCCAAGAAGCTGTCGGAGATGCAGGACGCCCGCAACGGCACCACCTCGCCGACGGCCCATTCGGCGGCCGAGTAGGCGGACGGTTCAGGCGTCGATCGTCTCGCTGTTTCCGGGCGGCAGCGGCGCCTTCACCGGCTCGCAATAGAGCGCGTAGAGCGTCTCCATGATCGCGCCCGCCTCGCGGCCGGCCAGCGAGTAATAGATCGTCTGGGCGGCGCGCCGCGTCGTTACCAAGCCATCGCGCCGCAGCCGCGCCAAATGCTGCGACAGGGCCGACTGGCTTAGGTTCAGCAGCCCCTCGAGCTCGCCCACCGAGCGCTCGCCCTGCGAGAGGAAGCAAAGGATCAGCAGCCGCCGCTCGTTGGCCATCGCCTTGAGCAACGCACTCGCCTTGCGCGCGTTCTGTTCGATATCGGACGGCTTCATGCCGGAAAAACAGGGCTTCCGCCCAGTCCCCTCGGACGCTGCGCTACCATAGGAACCCGGTGGTGGACCGTCAACGCGGGGCGGAAGGCGGCTCTGCCTCGGGTGTCTCCGGCGAGCCTCTAAGGCGGAATCAGTATCGCCGTCCAAGCGCTGCAGTATATACTTCGCACCAACGGGGAGCGGCGTTATATGGCGTTGAAACAACTCGGTTTTTTTGCAGCGACAGCGATCCTTCTGAGCCTGTCGCCGGGCTTTGCCCAGAACCAGAACCAGAGCCAGGACGGCCCGCTGCCGGGACGCGCCCACGCCGCCGCCTACGCGCCCGTGCCGAGCGGCCTGCCGATCACCGTGCGTCCCTGGGACAACAACAGCGCGAACCAGCGTCTCAAGAGCAAGTTCACCGAGACGCTGAGCCAGCGCGGTGTCTCGCTCGCCGAGACCGGAGCGCCGCTGACGCTGAATTTCGAGACCGAGGTCGAGAGCATCGCCGTGCCCGATGGCGGCCCGAGCCTCGGGCAGCTTCAGTCGCGCAACCATGAATCGCGTATCCGCATGAACCTGTGGTCGTCCACCCAGGACAGCGTGATGACCGGCAGGCGCGGCGGTGAGACCGGCGGCGGCAGCGTGCGCTACGTGCTGCGCGCCACCCTCGACGACCAGCGCAACGGCCAGCGCCTGTGGCAGGGCCAGACCAGCTACGAGGTGACCTCGGGCGACGAGACCACGACCTTTGCCCTGATGATCCCGGTCCTGGTGGAGAGCCTCGGCCAGACCGTGCGCCCGCGCGGCTTCCGCATCGAATAGCTCCGGGATGGCGACGCCTGGCCTCAGCGCGCTCGCAACCGATATCACCCGTCTCGACGTCGACGCTATCGTCAACGCCGCCAACGAAAGCCTGCTCGGCGGCGGCGGAGTCGACGGCGCCATCCACCGCGCGGCCGGCCCCGAACTGCTCGCCGAGTGCCGCACCCTCGGCGGCTGTCCCACGGGCCAGGCGAAGATCACCAAGGGTTACCGGCTCAAGGCCCGCCACGTGATCCACACCGTGGGCCCGGTCTGGCACGGCGGCACGCGCGGCGAGGACGAGCTTCTCGCCGCCTGCTACCGGAACTCGCTGGCCCTGGCGAAACAGTACGGTTTGACATCGATCGCTTTCCCGGCGATCAGCACCGGGATCTATCGCTTCCCGCTGGATCGCGCGACGCGCATTGCGGTGACGACCGTGGCCGCCGCCCGCGCGCCGGAGACGAGCGTGATCTTCGCCTGCTTCGGCGACGAGGCCCTCGCCACCTATCGCCGCGAGCTGGCCGCCCTCGCCTGAAGGACGGCGAACAGCCGGCCGGCTGCCGTATCGGCGGCCTGCAGCGAGCGGTTGAGGAAGGCGCGCGTCGCCTTCTGCCCCGGCGAGCGGTCGGCCCCCCAGCAGGTCACCGTGGCGACGAACAGCGCGGTCAGCGCCACCTCCTCGATCTGCCGGCGCGGCGGCCCGGCGTCGAGGCCCGCCGCCTCGCGCCACCACTGCACGGTGCGCGACAGCCGAAACACCAGCGCGCCCAGATGGTGCGGATGCCCGGGATAGAGCTTGCCCAGAAGCATCTGGGCGGTCACCGCGCGATGCCCGGCCAGCGCGTCGAGCCATGCCAGCAATGTGCGCTCCAGCCGGTCGCGCGGCGGGCGGCGCGCCATCCCCGGCACAGAGGCCGCCGCCAGCATGGCCCGGTCGGCCACCGACAGCCACGCCTCGGCCATGGCATCGGCGTCCCGGTAATGCCGGTAAAGGTCGGGCAGTGCTATTCCCAGCGCGGCCGCGACCCGATGCAGGCGGAGCGCTGCCCAGCCGGTTTCCTCCGCTTCCACCAGGGCGGCCTGCAGGATCGTATCCGCGTCAGCCGGAGGACGGCGCCGGGGTGAGGTCCGTTTCGCCATGCCGACAGCCTACGCCCGACCCTCGAAACCCGCCAGCGCGCGCATGGTATAAGGCAGCATGACCGTCGCCATCGATCTCGAGGCGGTCGACGACCTGATCCGCGCCGTCGCCGCCGAGCACATCCTTCCGCGTTTCCGCCGCCTGGCCAGCCACGAGGTACAGGAGAAAAGCCCCGGTAACCTCGTGACCGTCGCCGATGTCGAGGCCGAGCGCGCCCTCACGCGCGAGCTGCCGCGGCGGATGCCGGGCTCCGCCGTGGTCGGCGAGGAGGCCGTGGCGGCGGACGCGCTGGTTCTCGATCGTCTCGCCGGCGAGGCGCCCGTGTGGATCCTCGACCCGGTCGACGGGACGATGAACTTCACAAAATCCATCCCGCGCTTCGCCGTGATGGTGGCGCTTTCCGTGCGCGGCCGGGTCGAGGCCGGCTGGATCCACGACCCGGTGACCGGCGACACGGCCATGGCGGCGCTCGGCAGGGGAACGGTCCTGCGCCGCGCCGACCGGAGCCGCGAAACGCTGCGCCGGCCTGAACCGCCGCCCCTCAGCACGATGCGGGGAGCCGCCGCCGGCCGGGTCGGTGACAGGGGACGGGCACGCGACATCCTGGAACGCAGCGGCCGCGTGGGGCCGCTGACCCGGGTCAACAGCGCCGGGCATGAATATCTCGACCTCGTGCGCGGCGGGCACGACTACGTCTCGTTCTCCCGCGCCCTGCCCTGGGACCACGCACCCGGCGTGCTGATCTATCGCGAAGCCGGCGGCGAAGTGGCGTATATCGACGGCGCCACACCCGCCGATACACCCTACTCGCCCTTGCGCCACCACGGTCCGCTTCTGGCCGCACCGACCGCCTCGACCTGGGCGGCTCTGCGTGAGATTTTGATGACCGCCTAGGCGCGGAGCCTCAACTCGCCGGGGAGCAGCCCCGGGCGTATACTTCCTCTATCCCGAGTCGACTTCGGAGTTCCCGATGCGACGGCTCTCCATCAACGTTCTCGCACTCCTCGCCTTCACAGTCTTCGCGCCGCGCGGCTTCGCGCTGCCGATGACCGTCGATCTCGAACTCGTCCTGGCGGTCGATGTCTCGCGCAGCATCGACGAGGAGGAGTACAATCTGCAGAAGCGGGGCTATGCCGACGCCTTCAACCACCCCGCCGTGCTCAGCGCCATCCAGGCCAACCCCCATCACCGGATCGCCGTGACGCTGGTCGAATGGGCCGGCGCCGATTTCCAGAAGGTCATCATCCCCTGGACGGTGATCAGCGATGCGGAAAGCGGTCATCTGATGGGCGAAGCGATCCGCCAGGCGCCGCGCAGCTTCTGGGGCTGGACCTCGATCAGCGGGGCCATCGACTTCTCGGCCAGGCTCTTCGGCCAGGACGGGATGGAGAGCACCCGCCGGGTCATCGACGTCTCCGGCGACGGCGTCAACAACAGCGGCCGGCCGGCCTCCATGGCGCGCGACGAGGCGGTGGCCGCGGGCATCACAATCAACGGTCTGGTGATCATGAACGACCGGCCCACACCGGGTTTCGGCACCCAGCGGCCGCAGCCGCCGCTCGACGAGTTCTTTCGCGAGAACGTGATCGGCGGCACCGGCGCCTTTCTCATCGCCATCGACGATTTCGAGAGTTTTGCTCACGCCATCGTCAACAAGCTGATCAAGGAAATTGCCGGCTTTCCCGTCGACAGCGGTCTGCGGGTGGCCGAACTCTCTCCCCGGTGACCGACCCGTCCTCGCCGGCCGCCACACCGTCGCCAGAGCCGACGGGCTGGACCGGATATCTCGCCGCCGATGGTTTCGTCGCCGAGCTCAAGACCGAGCTCGGCACGATAATGGCCGAGCATGGCCGCCTGCTCTTCGCCGACGGTCCGCCGCGGCCGGCCGCCTGGGCGCAGAATGTCTGGTACGACCCGGTGCGGATATCGATCCAGTCGATCGGGGAAGGGGCGCGGGCGCTGCGCGACATCCAGCGCAACTGGGCCCTGCTTGCTGTCGGTCATCACCGGCGTGCCGGCCTGATCGAGGCGAAACTGCCGCCGGTGAAGCCCAAGCCCCTCGTCTTTCCCGATCCCGTCCCCACCGCGCCTCTCGGGTCCTGGACGCTCACCGATCCCAACACGATCCTCGCTTCCGCGCGCTGCTCCAGCCCCTTCCGCCACGGCGAGGTGGTCTTTGCCGAAGACAGGGAAACCCCGCCCAACCGGGCGTATCTGAAACTCTGGGACGCGTTCACGCGTCTGGGCGTGCGCCCGCAGCCGGGCGAGCGCTGTCTTGATCTTGGCGCCAGTCCCGGCGGCTGGAGCTGGGTCCTGCACGAGACCGGCGCCCGCGTGCTGGCGGTCGACAAGGCTCCGCTCGATCCGCGCATCGCCGCCCTGCCGCGCCTGGAATACCGGCAGGACAGCGCCTTTGCCCTCGCCCCCGAGGCGATCGAGCCGGTCGACTGGCTCTGCTCCGACGTGGTCTGCTACCCGACGCGCCTGCTGGCTCTCGTGCGCCGCTGGCTGGAATCGGGGCGCGCCCGCCGCTTCGTCTGCACCCTGAAATTCCAGGGCGAGACCGACCACGCGACGACCCGCGAGTTCGCCGCCATCCCCGGCTCGCAGCTCATGCATCTGTTCCACAACAAGCATGAGTTGACCTGGGTGAGGCTGTAGGGCTTGTTAGCCGCATGACCGCCTGGCGGAACGACTACATCGCCCAGTGCCAGCGCCCCGAGGCGGGCCGGCTGGTGCTCGACCACATCGCGCATTTCGTACCGGACAGCGATGCGGCGGCGAAGGCGCTGGAGAGCTTCGGCTTCACCGTCACACCCTTCTCGGCCCAGAGCCATCGCCCGACACCAGACGCGCCCGTGACGCCGGCCGGCACGGGCAACCGCTGCGTCATGCTGCGGCGCGGTTATCTCGAATTCCTGACGCCGACCGGCGCGACACCGGTCGCCGACCAGCTCCGGCAGTCGATCAGCCGCTATCTCGGCGTCCATCTCATTGCCCTTGGCACCGCCGACCCCGAGAGCGATCGCGGCCGTCTGGACAAGGCCGGTTTTCAGCCCCTGCCGGTTCTGGCGCTCGAACGGCCGATCGGCACGCCGGAGGGCGACCAGACCGCGCGTTTCTCGGTGCTGCGCGTGCCGTCGGGCACGATGCCCGAAGGCCGCGTGCAGTTCGTGCAGCAGCACACACCCGAGCTTCTGTGGCAGCGGCGCTGGCTCGATCACCGCAACCGGGCCTTCGGGCTTGCCGCCGTGTTCCTGGCCGTCGCCGATCCCGACGAGGCTGCCGCCCGCTACGCGCGCTATACGGGCTTGCCCGTAGAGATCGACGGTGCTGCGCGCAAGCTGCGCAGCGCACGCGGTGAGCTGATCTTCATGACGCCGGACATCGTAAAGACAAAGCTGGGCGTCGAGCCACCGACGCTGCCATGGATCGCCGGTTACGCTCTGGAGACCGCTGACCAGATCTATATCCGCAGCCAGCTGGAGATGCAGGAGCTGGAGACGCGCGATCTGGGGCCCGGCCAGTTCGTCGTAACCGCGCCGCCGGCCATCGGCGGTGTCATGGCTTTCGGCCTTGTCGGCCGCGCGGTGCCGCGATTGGGCTGATCACAACGATGTTGCTTGCCGACCCTCGTCAGGGCGGTAGCGTGGTCTGGAGCCGATACCGGAGGAGTGATGCCGGACGCCACAACGACAGCCGCAGCTGCTGACGCCAGCCAGACGCCGGGCGCCTTCTTCCGGGCCGTGCGCGGGATGACGACCTCCCTCGCGGCGCCGCTCAGCCCCGAGGACCAGCAGGTCCAGTCGATGCTGCTGACCAGCCCGACCAAGTGGCATCTGGCGCACACGACCTGGTTTTTCGAGACCTTCGTGCTCGCGCGTTTCGCCGCCGGCTATCAGCCTTTCGACCCGCACTATCATTTTCTCTTCAACTCCTATTACGAGGCGCTGGGCGAGCGCTATCCGCGACCCGATCGCGGCCTGGTCACACGGCCCCCGCTCCACGACATCCAGCGCTATCGCCAGCATGTCGACACGGCGATGGAGGGGTTGATCGAGCGTGGACTCGATCCCGAGGCGGCAACCCTGATCGAGCTCGGCTGTCATCACGAGCAGCAGCATCAGGAACTGATCCTCACCGACATCAAGCACGTGCTGTCGCTCAACCCGCTCGCCCCCGTCTATGCGCCTGCCGGCGGGGCACCGTCCGCTGCCGCGCCGAAGCCGGCCGCCTGGGTCACCTTTGACGGTGGCGTGAAGGAGATCGGCCATGCCGGTGGCAGCTTCCATTTTGACAACGAAGGACCGCGTCACCGGGTGTGGCTCGACGCCTTCCATCTCGCGACGAAACCTGTCACCAACCGCGACTGGCTCGCCTTCATGGCCGATGGCGGCTATGCGACGCCCACGCTCTGGCTCTCGGATGGTTGGGCCACCGTCCAGGCCGAACGATGGTGCGCCCCGCTGTACTGGCGCGACCGGGACGGGGCCTGGGAGGAATTCACGCTGCACGGCCTCCAGCGCCTCGATCCCGAGGCTCCGGTCAGCCACGTGAGCTATTACGAGGCCGAGGCGTTTGCGCACTGGGCTGGCAAACGCCTGCCGACCGAGGCCGAGTGGGAACTCGCGGCCACCGGTATGGCCAGAGACGGCAATTTTCTGGAGACGCAGGCGCGGCATCCGCGTCCCGCACCGGCCGGCGACGGCCTGCAGCAGATGTTCGGCGATGTCTGGGAATGGACGCGAAGCCCGTATACGCCCTATCCCGGCTTCCGTGCCGCGGCCGGAGCGCTCGGCGAATACAACGGCAAGTTCATGGCCAATCAGATGGTGTTGCGGGGCGGTTCGTGCGCGACGCCGCGCTCCCATATCCGCGCGACGTATCGCAACTTCTTCCCGCCCTCGGCCCGCTGGCAGTTCTCGGGCCTGCGGCTCGCCGATTCCTGACCCTAGTTCGCGCTGATGATCTTCACGCGGTCGCCGACGCGCGGCTGCTGACCGGCCGTCAGACCGTTCATCACACGGAAGCGCTGCGCCCCCAACTCGTCGAACGGCATCCGCTGGGCGAGGCTTTCCACGGTGTCCCCCGCAGCAACCCGCACCGTGCGGATGCGCGGCGGCTGCGCTGTCTGGGCCTCGCGCTCGGACAGCTTGGCGAATGAATAGGTCGTGCGCCGGTAGGGTTCGTTGAGCGAGGCGGTCTGCGCCGGCGGGCTGAGAAAGAGGAAGCGGAACATCGTGCGCTCGTCGAAGCGGACGGTCACCAGGCGGGCGTCGAACGTGCCGCTCTTGGTCGACAGGCGGGCCGCGGCGGTCGCGGCCGGCAGGCCGTTGATGGTGATGCTCTCCGCCTGGGACAGGCTCGAGTTCCGGCCCCAGACCTGCCGCAGATAGTCCAGCGGCGACAGGTTCTCGGCGGAATTGCGGCCGTCTCGGGCGCGCGGCGCCTGATCGAAGACGATGCGCGCATTGTTGGGGCCCAGCGCCATCACGGCGCGCTCGCCGTTCATCAGGCGGAAACCCTTGGGCACCTCGAAACGGAAGCGCATCCCTGGATGGATGAACTGCCGGTTGAGCACCCAGCCGTTATCGCGGTCCCCGCCCCAGCTCATGCCATCGAGGATATTGAGGTATTCGTCGCGGCCGACACGCGCCTCGGGATTGGTGGCGCCCTGCTTGCGGGCTTCCTCGGTCGCCGCCTGCACCCGGTCGGCGGTGCGCGGATGGCTCTGCATGATGCTGAACTCATCGGCGTCGTTACGGCCGGCAAGCTGAGCCGACAGCCGGCTCTCCTCCTGCATCTTGTCCAGGAAGCTTGCCATGGCCGCGTCGTCGAAGCCGGTGCGGTCGAGATAGCGCACCCCCAGCATATCCGCCTCGAATTCCTGATCGCGCGAGTAGCCGGCGAGAGCCATTCCGGCCACGTTGCTGCCGAGATCGCCCGCAGCCTGCGCGGCCTGGCCGCTGCCGGTCAGCACGCCGAGGATCAGCGCACCGGCGGTGACCAGCCCCTGCGAGGCGACGGCGGCGCTGTAGCGCTGGGCCGTGTGCCGGGCCGTGACATGGCCGATCTCGTGGCCGATGACGCCCGCCAGCTCCGCCTCGGTCGAAGCGAGCGCCATCAGGCCCCGCGTGACGTAGACGTAGCCACCCGGAAGCGCGAAGGCGTTGACGATGTCGCTGTTGAGCACCGTGAAGGTGAATTTGAGATCCGCCATCTCCGAGTTCTTGGCCAGGCGCTCGCCGAGCTGCTGCACGTACTGGCGGACCTTCGGGTCCGGGTACTCGCCGCCGAACTCGCGAAGGATCTTGGGGTGCTCGTCGCTACCGACCTTCTTTTCCTCATCGGACGACATGAAGCCGGTGAAGCTGGAACGGCCGGTCGCCGGGTTGGTCGAGCAGCCCGCGGCAACCGACAAAAGGCTGAGCGCTAGGACCGCAACGGCGGCGCTGCGGACGGGACGGCGAGGAAATGAAAGGCGAGTCATTGCGGTAGTCTTTTACCCGAAGGCTCCCGATTTAAGCCAATTTCACCCTTTAACGAACACAATAGATGATATATTCCAACAGCTTAAAAGCTAATATCTCGCTCGATACAGGAGCTGAATTCAGTAGACCCGGCAGGTTTTGCCGGTGTAACATGAGCTTAACTGTAGAGCCAGAAAGGCTCAAAAGAGACCCGTGGACCTGCTAGCTTACAACGCGTTCGGGCGTTCCGTCGTCACGCCGTCAATCGCCAATCGCGACACGCTCGGGGTGCGCGCAATCACCGATCCTCGCGAAGCCGCGATTCCAGCCTCCCCGATGGCGGCGAAGAACTCGGCTGACCTGCGCCAGGCCAATGGCCCGCGCCAGGCCTCCAGCACGAACGACCCGCGCGAGAAGGACAGCGAAGGCTCCGGCGATGTCCGCGGCGGCACGCGCGCCCGTCAGCACGCCCAGGAAGGCGACGAGCGCGGCACCAGCATCGACGTCAGCGTCTAGGACCGAGCCCGGCCTCGTCCGCTTTGTGACCCCGCGCCTGTCGCGGGGTTTTGTTTTTGGGGCTCAGAGCCACGTCCCGGAAAGGGTGAAGACCTCGCCGCCGAGGCCGAGCTTGAAGCGCGCCACGCCCGGCGCCCGCTTCGTATCGATGCCGCCCAGATCGAGCATGGCAATGCCGTTCTCGCGCAGCGCCTCGATGCCCCGCCAGAGCAGCAGGGTCTGCGCGTCGAGGTCGCGGCCCTGCGGGCCGCTCCAGCCCACGTAGTAAGTGGCCGTCGTGCCGTGGCTGAGGAACAGCGCGCCCGCCACCAACTCGCTGCCCAGCGCCGCGCTGGCGATCGTCACGTCCGACTTGCGCGGCGTTCCTTCGATGAAGCCCCGGATCAGCGCCGGCGATGGCGCGCGGAAGCCTCGGGTACGCCGAAATGCGTCGTGCCGTTCGAGCAGCCAGTCGAGCGCCCGCCCGCCGCGATTGACCTGCACTTTCAGCTTCGATTGCTCGGCGCTGCGCAGGGTGTTGCGCCATTTCCCGTCAAGAGAGGCGCGCAGCTTCTCCACCGGCGGACGCAGACCGAGCCAGATCGACGAGTAGCCGGTGATCACCGGCCGCGTCCCGATCGCCCGCATGGCCCGGTGGCTGTCCGGCGACTCGACCAGTTCCGGCATCCACAGCAGCAGCCGGCGGTCGCGCAGGCGATAGGCCGCGCCGATCGCGGCATGACCGGCGGCGCGGTCCGCGTGGCTTGTGCCGGGCAGCCAGAGAGGGCCGCGCAGGATCTCGCAGATTCGCACGACTCCGAGGAGCGGCCGCTCGAGCACCTGGACGATGCCGAGCGCCGCCCTGTCCTCGCCCCGGATGATGGCGCGGCTCACACGATGCCCCTGTGCGGCCTCGGCGGCGGCGCCGTAGGCCCAGCTCTGCTCGAGGGTGGAGCGCGGCAGCGCGGCGAACACCCGGTCCCACTCGGCCGGTTTCGGCCCCCAGTCGAGCGTGACGCTCATCCGCCTATTCCCCCGCCCGCCGGCTTGCGGCACGATGGGCGGCATGAAGTGGCCCCCCTTCCGCCGCAGCGTGCCGATCAAGGGCGTCGTCGCCGAGGGCCCGCGCTTCACGCGCTGGGCGGCGATCTACTTCTTCGGCTATGTCGCCGCCCCCTTCCTGCTGCTCTGCTTGGCGCTGGACGTCGCGCTGTACTTCCTGTTCAAGCATGTCTTCCACAGCTGCTACGGCGTCCTCTGCTTCTTCGAATAGCCTCAGAGAATGGCGCAGGCCTCGTCGAACGGCCGGCGGGGCGAGCGCGGAAACAGGTCCTTCGGATCGCCGTAACCGAGATTGCAGAGAAAATTCGACTTCACCCGTCCGCCGGGAAAGAACTCGGCGTCGACCTTGGCGTTGTCGAACCCCGACATAGGACCGCAATCGAGGCCGCAGGCCCGCGCCGCGACGATCAGGTAGGCGCCCTGCAGCGTGCCGTTGCGGAACGCCGTCGTCTGGATCACGTCGGGCTTTCCGGCGAACCAGCTGCGCGCCGACTGGTCGTGCGGAAAGAGACGGGGCAGCGCGTCGTAGAATTCGAGGTCGTAGCCGAGGATGGCAGTGACCGGCGCCGCCATCGTCTTGTCGCGGTTGCCCGCACCGAGCGCCGGCTTGAGACGCTGCTTGGCCTCCGGCGAGCGGACGAACACGGTGCGCGCGGGCGTGCAGTTGGCGCTGGTCGGCCCCCATTTCATCAGCTCGTACACCTGGCGTAACGTGTCGTCGGAGACCGGCCGGGGCAGCCAGACATTGTGCGTGCGGGCCTCGCGGAATATGACGTCCAGGGCGCGATCGTCGAGCAGGGGCATGGATTCCGACTCAGCAGCGGCAGCGGTCAGGCAGTATAGCCACGCCCCTCCTCCGCGGGACAGGCGACGGTGATCCGCGAAGCCCTCGAATGGCTGCTGACCCCCGGCTCACGTGCCGGGCGTGATCTGGGCTATCTCGCCGAGACCATCGCCATCGGCGCGCGGCACCGGCGCTGCCGCAAGGCCTGGGCGGAGCATCTCCGCCGCAGCCGGGAGGCGATCCTCGACGCGGCGCGTACGGCACCCGGCCGCCGTACCGCCCTTGTTCTCGGTTCCGGCCCGCTGCTCGACGTGCCGCTCGCCGAACTCGCCGCCCTGTTCCGCTCGGTGATCCTGGTCGACGCCCTGCACCCGCTGGGTGCACGCTGGCAGGCGCGCCGCCACGCCAATGTCGAGCTCGTGACCGCCGATCTCAACGGGGTGTTGCCGGCGCTGCACCGCTGGCAGCCGGGTGAGCCGCTGCCGGCGCCTCAGCCGTTCCCCCTCCTGCAACGCGGCGACATCGATCTCGTGGTTTCGCTGAACCTGCTCTCGCAGCTCGGCGTGCTGCCGGTCGAATGGATCGAAAGGCGGGCCGGCCCCCCGGGGCCGGCGATGGCGGAAGCCTATGCCGCGGACCTGACCCGGGCCCATCTCGCCGACCTGGCGCGCTGCACGGCGCGGGTCTGCCTGGTCGCCGATGTCGAGTGGTGGCGGCAGGATCGCGACGGCACGGTCGTCGAGCGCGCGAGCTCGATCTACGAGGTGCCGGCGCCCGCAGCCGCGGACGAATGGGTCTGGGCGATCGCGCCGGCACCGGAAAGCGACCCGCACCTCAGCACGTATCGGCGGGTGATCGTCGCTCTCGACCCGGGGAAGACTCAGAGCGGCGGATAGAGCCCCGCCTGCCGCGCCTTGTGCAGGGTCAGCGCCTGCACCGTCTCGATGGTCGGCGTGGCCACGCCCGCGAGGCGCGCCATCTCGATGATCGCCGCCAGGAACGTATCGAGCTCCATCGGCCGGCCCTTCTCGAAATCCTGCAGCATCGAGGTCTTGAACTCGCCGAGCCGGGCGCCGAGCTCGATGCGCTCCTCGACCGTCATGCCGGGATCGAGTCCGAAATGACGGCCCACCGCGATGGCCTCGGTGATCATCTCGGCGCTGATCCTGCGGGTACCCGGATCGCGGGCCATGCCGGCCAGCGTGCCGCTGGTCAGCACGCTGAGCGGCCCCATCGACGCGTTGCCGAGCAGCTTCATCCACACCGCCTGCTGGATACGCGGGCTGATGTCGCAGCGCAGCTTGGCGCCCACGATGATCTGCTGCAGGGCCTGGCAACGCGCACTGGTCCCGCCGGCGGGTTCGCCGATGACGAACAGGTCGCCCGAGGCGTGACGCACGACGCCCGGAGCCGGGACCGAGCAGCCGGCATGCACCACGCAGCCGATGATGCGCCGCGCATCGAGCGAACGTTTCAGCAGGCCGTCGGGATCGACGCTGGTCAGCGTGCGGCTGTCATGCTCGCCGCCGAAGCCGTGGAAGAACCACCAGGGAATGCCGTTGAGCGCCGTGACCACGGCGGTCTCCGGCCCGAGCAGCGAGCCGATCGACGTCACCACCGAGGGCAGCGCCGGCCCCTTCACCGAGACGATGACGTAGTCCTGGGGACCGAGCTCCGCCGGGCTGGAAGATGCCGCCGGGCGGCTCTTCAGCGTGCGGCCGCCAATCTCCAGGGTCAGGCCGTTTTCGCGCAGGGCTTTGAGGTGCTCGCCGCGCGCCACCAGGCTGACCTCGTGCCCGGCGTCGGCAAACATCGCGCCGAGATAGCCGCCGATCGCTCCCGCCCCGTAGATACAGATGCGCATGGCCCGTCCTGCCGTTGATGGCGACAGCACATAGCATCGCCGCGGGACTGCCGTCATCCGGCACGGGCGTGCCGTCGGTTGAGCTTCGCCGGTCGCTTGGCTAGGCTGGCGCCATGGCGGCAGCAGCAGAATCGATCCGGGTTGGCGAGATCTACTGCGTGGCGGCGCATCCCTACCTGCGCTGGACCGTGGTCGGAGTCGCCGCCGAGGCGGGCGCGGTGCCCAACGTCACCCTGCGCAGCAGCGCCGACCCGACCGTGCAGCGCGTCATCGCCGCGCCGGTGCTGCAGAACCCCGCACGCTTTACACGCGTCGCCGCGGCTTAGCTTCGCAGTCTTGCACTCGCCGTCAGCGCGAGGGGAACGAAGTAAATTTTCGACAAGTTTTATCCTTTAAGCCTTTCGGCTTTGACAAAACTTGAATCGGTTAGTAAGCAGTTGAGGCGATGATTGAAATTATCTTGCTCCTGACGGCGGTGCTGACCGCCAAAGACGCGGTGCCCGAGGCACTCGAAGCCAAGCCTGAAGCCGTCATCGCCGCGCCGTTGCCGGAGAGCGAGCCGGCACCCGCACCCGCCGCGACTGAAGCCGCCGAGGACGCGGCTCCCGAGCCCGCGCCGAGCGCGCCGCGCAGCCCGCTCCACCGTGTGGCCAACGATTTCACCCCCGAGCGCGACCCCGACCTCACCGCCGCCGCGCGCCTCGCGGAGACCCCCGACGACGACACCCCGCCCCGCGCCTTCGCCCTCCAGTTCGTACGGGCGGACCAGCGGTTCGACAGCCAGGGCAACCAGGTGAAGGTGGAGATCCTGCGGCCGGACAGCGACGAGAAGCGCCCGGCCGTGCTCATCCTGCACGGCGCCTCGGGCATCGGCGACGGCACGTTCTACCGCGGCGCGGCCGAAATCTTCGCCGAGCGCGGTTACGTCACCTTCATGCCGCACTATCTCGCGGCGGTGCCGGCGGCCAAGAGCCAGCCCAAGGCCACCGCCAAGACCAAGGCCGCTGCCGGCAGCAAGAAGAGCGCGGCCAAGGATCCCACGCCCAAGGGTGACATCCGCGCCGGCTTCACGGTGCAGCAGCAGATCCTGCTCGACACGCTCGACGAAATCGCCCGCAACCCCTACGTCGACGCCTCGCGGATCGGCATCTTCGGCATGTCGCTCGGCGGCTTCCACGCCCTCAACCTCTCGTCGCGCGACTATCGCGTGGCCGCGGTGGTCAGCATGGGCGGCGCGCTGCGCGGCAACAACATGCCGGAATCGAACCGCATCGCCCCGGTGCTGGCGCTGCACGGCGCCAAGGATTCCGTGGTGCCGGTCGGCCGCGCCCGCCAGCTCGCCCGGCAGCTCAAGGAGCACGGCATCACGCACGACTTGGTCGTCTATCCCGACCAGGGTCACTTCTTCCGCGGCAAGGCCCGCCAGGACGCCTTCCTGCGCTCGACGACCTTCTTCAGCACCTGGCTCGACAAGCCGCAGGGCGGCAGCACCACCGCCCGTTCCGCCCCCACCAGCGCCAACGACTAGGGTCAGAACCCAATAAAAGTGTTGAGGCGTGAATCGGTTGATGATTCTTTGAATCCCTCTCTCGTATCGAGTCGGAGGGACGATGAGAAGCAACCTGTTCTGGCTCAGCGACCCGCAAT
>Ga0164290_1000741_pt1 | contig 85307 bp, 82 predicted proteins | sample Micstemetagenome_FD_108782 | JGI IMG/M metagenome (GOLD analysis project Ga0164290, IMG submission 108782) | Contaminated culture microbial community from soil near Moab, Utah, USA - Microcoleus steenstrupii SON62 (Illumina Assembly) | ecosystem: Environmental > Terrestrial > Soil > Soil crust... | reverse complement strand
CGCACCCCATCATGCCGCCCGGCCACGACCCTTGATGGCCGACAACGTGGCGAAGGGATGACCGAGCAGCCAGCCGGCCTGCTCCCCACGGCCAAGCACCGTCACTGATGCGAGCCACGTCCACGACTTCAAGCCCCTCCGCGAGGAGGCTCCGCCCGGTCACTCGACAACCAAACAGGATGCGCCGAACGGCGTCGTCGTCACCTACATCGACGCGCCAGCAAGGATGTCGAAGGCCACCAAGAACGGCCAGCCGTCACTCTTGACCGGCCCCGCTCCTTCAGGGATGACCTGCGGAAACGCTGAAATCAGCTGCCGTTAGTCCCCATATGGTCCCCACCAGAAAAAGTCTGGTCCCCCAGGACGCTGTGGATCGCGTCCCTCGTCCGGTCGTCCGAAAGCGCTCCCGGCCGCGGGTGGGCATCGGGCGCTGAACCCCGCTCCCACCCGGCGGATGATAAGATTACCTTATGACTCTGTTGGTCGAGTATCGCAGCGCTAGGCGCGAGGAGGATCTCGCACGGCTTCGGCGCGTCCTTGCTCTTCGCGCCATGGTGGCGACCGGAATGAGCCAGCGTCAGATTGCAGAAGCGCTCGGCGTCACGCAGCCGGCGGTCAGCCAGCAACTCAAGTTCGCCCCCGATCTCGGTGCGGCGCACCCTGAGCTCCTGCTGGAGGCCGCTGCACCGGTCCTCAAGGCGCTGGCGAAGGAACACGGCTATTCGCGTCTCGCGGTCTTCGGCTCCGTCGCACGCCATCAGGCCCATGAGGACTCCGACATCGATCTGCTCGTCGAAGCACCCACGGACACCTCCTCGTTCGGGTTCATCCGCTTCAAGCAGCTCATCGAGCAGGTCCTTGGCCGCGAGATCGACCTCATCTCCTACGGCGGCCTGAAGGCACGCATCGACGACGACATCCGCCGCGAGGCGGTACTCCTCTGATGGAACGCAAGGCAGCCAAGGAGCTACTCCACATCCAGGGCTGGCTCGCACGAGTCGAGGAGATCATCCAGCGCGGCAAGGATGCCTACCTCGCCGAAGACCTCCTCCAGGAAGCGGGCGACTCGCTGATGATGAAGCTCGGTGAGGCAGCCAACCGGCTCTCCCGACTCGGCGTCCTCGCACCCGAAGGCGTCGACTGGGCGTTGGCGGTTGCGAACCGCAATTCATCATCCACCAGTACGACCAGATCAACCGCGACCTGACCTGGCTCACCCTGTCCCGGGACCTCCCGGCATGGCGCTCGTCGCTGGAGCCGCTCTTCAAGCAGGCCGACGCGAGAATCGACGAAGCGACCAGCTGACGATTGCCGGCGAGCCGAGGGCGGTCGCCGTTCGCTACCGATTCAGGCAACTTCACTCGCCAACGATGTCCGATCTTGTCCGCGAACTGCTGCCTATCGGGACCCGCCGTCGCGCTTGTAGTCCATGAGCCACCGACAAGGAGAAGCAGATGAGCACGGCAACGCACCACGACGACAACCACCCGGACGACGAGATGCTCGGCATCGAGGAAGCCGCCGCCTTCCTCCGCGTCCCCTTCGCCACCATGCGCTACTGGCGCTACTGCGGCGACGGACCGTTCAGCTTCAAGGTCGGTCGCCACGTCCGCGGTAGCCGAGGCAGCGTGGAAGCCGCGCACCACGCAGGCTCACACGCACCAGCGGGCCGGACTCACTGCGGAGGTCGCGCGCGCCCACCAGAATCGGGGTCATGCACCCAGTGGTCGGCATCCTCGACTCCTTCGCCACCGACGGCTCCGAGCCGGGGGCGGCGGTCTGCGTCATCCGCCACGGCGAGGTCGAGGTCGAGCACCAGGTTGGCACCCGCGACGGGGCTGTGCCCTGGGATCCGACGACCCTGGTGATGACCTACTCGGTTGCCAAGCCGTTCGCGGCGCTGACACTGCTGAGCGCGGTCGCCGACGGCGCCGTCGGGCTCGACCAGCTGGTGGCCGAGGTCTGGCCCGAGTACGCCGCCGCCGGCAAGGCGGCCACCACCGTGCGCCAGGTCCTCTCCCACTCGGCTGGCCTCGCGTGCTTCCCCGAGGCCGCGGCCGACGTCCTGTACGACGACCGCGCGGCCCTGGTCGCGATGCTCGCCGCCGCCCCACCGGAGCACGAGCCCGGTGCTGCAGTCGCCGAGCATGCGCTCACCTACGGCCACCTGTGCGACGAGATCGTCCGTCGCGCCACGGGGGACGACCTGGCCGACCGGTTCGCCGCGATCGCGGCCGCGCACGGCTGGGACCTCCACCTGCGCGTCTCCCCCGCCGACCTGGGCCGGGTCGCCGACGTGGTGGCCGTCGACGCGGGCTGGCCGGCGTCGTACCTCGACGACCCCCGGTGGGGCCCGGCGCTGGGCAGGCCGCCCGGGCTCCTCGACGTCACCGTCCTGAACTCCGAGCGGTTCCGCCGGACCAGTTTCCCCGCGATCGCGCTGCACGCTTCGGCCCGAGGGTTGGCGGCCTTCTACGCCGGCCTCCTGGACCCCGACGGTGCGGTCGCGACCCTGCTCGGACCGAACCTGCACGCCGCCTACGTCGGACCCGCCGCAACCGGGCACGACCGCATCCTCGACCGGAAGGTCACCTGGACGCTCGGCTTCCAGGTCGACGCCGAGGAGATCGGAATGGGCGGCGCGGGCGGCAGCAACGCCTGGTGGTCCTTCGGCGGTTCGTACGCGGCCGCGTACGTGACCCGCGGCCTCGGCACCCACGACCGCAACGGCGCGGTGTGGGAGGCACTCGAGGGCGGCTAGGCGGACCAGGCGCCGCCGGTGAGCTTCCAGTCGGCCATCACGTGACAGTTGCCCCGCTCGTACCAGTGCAGCTCGAGCCGGTCCGCACGGCAGCGGGTGGGCAGCAGGTCCCCGAGCAGCGCGCGGGTGCTCGCGGCCGACACCGCGGCGGACCGCTGGTCGAGGGTGACGTGCGGGGCGACGTCGTACTCCCCCGCGTAGGGAGGGCACTGCGGGAAGGCCTCCCACAACGCGTGGGTCAGCGCGACGAACGGCTCCAGCGGCTCGGGCGGCGCGTGGAGGAACCCGTCCGGGAGCTCCGCAACCTCGCGGAGCACGTAGTCGAAGGGCGGCGTCGCGGCCGCGATGGCGGCGACCCGGGCGAGGTCCTCGGCCGTCGGCCTCGGGAGGTACGGCGCGAGCGCGGTGATGTGGGCGTGGGTGAACGCCGGATCGTGGGAGACCCAGCTCGGCAGGTAGTGCTCCCAGCGGTCACGCGCGAACGGCTCGACCTCGGGCACGGGGACCACCAGGACGGAGTGGCCGGAGGTCGTCACGGGGCAAGGATCGCAGGTCGAGTGCTCGACCGACCCAGATCGGAGGGGCGGTAGGTTCCCACCATGGTCGATCGCCCCTCCACGACCGGTTCCCCGGTCCCGCCGCCGGACCCGAGCATCGCCGCCGCTGCCGCCGACCGGCTGGCCGGACTCGCGACGCCGGCAGGTGCTCTCGGCCGGCTCGGCGACCTCGCCGTCTGGATCGCAGCGGCCCAGGGCCAGGTGCCCCCGGAGCCGCTCGCCAACGTGCGGCTGGTGATCTTCGCCGGTGACCACGGGGTGGCGCGGCACGGGGTGTCGGCGTACCCCTCGGAGATCACAGCTGCGATGGTGCGCACCTTCGTCGCCGGGAAGGCCGGGGTTTCGGCCCTCGCCGCCGCCCACGACGTGCACGTGCGGGTGCTCGACCTCGGCGTCGACGACGACCTCGACGGGATGCCTGCCGACGTGCAGGCGTGGAAAGTACGACGCAGCAGCGGGGCCATCCACCTCGAGGACGCCCTCACGCCGGAGGAGACCCGGCGCGCACTCGACGCAGGACGAGCGGCCGCCGACGAGGAGATCGCCGCCGGGGCGCAGCTGCTGCTGAGCGGCGACATGGGCATCGGCAACACCACCCCGGCGGCAGCGCTCGTCGCCGCCGCGCTCGGGCTGCCCGCCAGCGAGGTCACCGGCCGAGGCACCGGCGTCGACGACGCCACCTGGAGCCACAAGGTCCGGGTGGTGCAACAGGCACTCGACCGCGCCGGCGACCGCGTGCTCGACCCCGTCGACACCCTGGCCGCACTCAGCAGCGCCGACCTCGCCGCGGCCACCGGCTATCTCGCACGGGCGGCCGAGCGCGGCGTACCCGTGCTCCTCGACGGGCTGATGTCCGTCGCGTGCGCCCTGACCGCCGACCGGCTGGCGCCGGGCGCCGCGGCGTGGTTCGCGGCCGGCCACCGCTCGACCGAGCCCGCCCAGACGCTCGCCCTCGCGAAGCTCGGCCTCGAACCGGTCCTCGACCTCGGGCTGCGGCTCGGCGAGGGATCGGGCGCCGTCGCGGCGGTGCCGGTGCTGCGCTCGGCCGTCGCCGTCCTGCGCGACGTCGTGCTGCTCGCGGACCTGCTGCCGCCCCAGTGACCGGGCCCCGGTGACCAACCCAATGACCGGCCCAGCAGCCAGACCCGTGACGAGCAGCGGACCCGCGGTCGTGGGCCGCAGCCTCCGGCTTGCGCTCGGGATGCTGACCGCCCTCCCCGTGCCGCCCGTGCTGCGGGTGACGCCGGGGGTCGCCACCGGGGCGCTGTTGCTCGCACCCCTCGCGGTGCTCCCCCTCGGCGCCGTGGTCGGCGCGCTCCTGTGGGCCGGCGCGGAGACGAGACTGCCGCCCCTCGCGGTCGCCTTCGTCGCGCTCGCCGCCCTCGCGCTCGGGAGCCGCGCGCTGCACCTGGACGGGTTGTCGGACGTCGCCGACGGGCTCACGGCGTCCTACGACCGGGAGCGCTCCCTCGCCGTGATGAAGAGCGGTACGGCGGGCCCGGCCGGCGTCGTGGCCGTCGTCCTCGTGCTCGGCGCCCAGGCCGCCGCGCTCGCGACGTTCGTCGACGACGCACGGTCCGCGGTCGTGGCCGGCGCCGCCGTCTGCGCCTCGCGCGCCGCGCTGTGGATCACCTGCGCCAGCCCCGTCCCGCCAGCCCGTCGCGACGGGCTGGGCTCGACGTTCACCCGGCGGGTGCCGGGCTGGTGGACGCTGCTCGGCTGGGCCGGGCTCGCCGGCGCCGCCGCCGTCGTCGATCCGTGGCGCGGGCCGGTGGCGGTCGGCGCGGCCGCGCTCGTCGTACTGCTGCTGGTGGTGCGCGCCGTCCGCCGCTTCGGCGGGGTGACCGGCGACGTGTTCGGCGCCGCCATCGAGGCCGCGCTCGCCGCGCTGCTGGTCGGGCTCGCCGGCGCGGCTTAGACCTTGCAGAGGCAGAAGGGGTGGCCCGCCGGGTCGAGGAAGACCCGGAACGACTCCCCCGGCTGGTGCGGGTGCTTGGTCGCCCCGAGCGCCAGCGTCGCCGCCTCGGCCTCGTCGAGGTCGTCGACGTCGACGTCGAGGTGCATCTGCTGGGGGACGTCCTGACCGGGCCACTCAGGGGCGCGGAAGTCGTCGACCCGTTGGAAGAAGATCGCTCCGTTGTCGGACTTGATCCGGGCCCAGCTGCCGTCGTCGTCGACCGACGGCGTCCACCCGAGCAGCTCTCCGTAGAACCGGGCCAGCTCGCCCGGGTCGGGACAGTCCATGACGAAGTAGGGATCACGTGCGATAGCCATGCCCGGCACGCTAGGTGCGACCACCGACAACGCCCCGGGCCCGGGACTCCTCGAGCCGGAGCACGCGCCCCGCGACCACCAGGTGCACCTCGTCGCACACGCCGCCGATCCGCTGGTTGATGGTGCCGAGGAGGTCGCGGAACAGGCGACCGGAGCGGTGCTCGGGCACGACGCCGAGACCCACCTCGTTGGTGACGATCACGACCGGCTGGGTCGCGGCGCGGAGGGTGGCGACGACGCCGGTGGTGCGGGTCGTGACGTACTCCTCCACCTCGTCCACCGGCGCCTCCCACAGCCCGGCGCCGCCGATGGTCGCGTCGAGCCAGGTGCCGAGGCAGTCCACCAGCACGGGACCGGTCACCTCCGCGAGGGCGACGGCGAGGTCGCTCGTCTCGACGGTGGACCAGGTCGCCGGCCGGCGCGCCCGGTGGCGCTCGACCCGGGCCTGCCAGTCGGCGTCGTCGTAGGTCGGCCCGGGGGCGACGTAGGTGGTCGTCGGCTCGGACGCGAGCAGCGCCTCGGCGTGGGCCGACTTGCCGGAGCGGACGCCGCCGGTGACCAGGACCAGGCCCTCAGCCAAGGCGGAACGCCACCTTGCGCGTCGCCAGGTCGGCGGACTCGAGCGTGACCCGGACCTCGGTGCCGAGCGGCAGGTCGCCGGCACCGGTCACCGGCGCCTCCACGCCGATCTCGGACAGGACGACGACGCCCTTGCGCCGGTCGTCCTCGTGGACGCTGGTGATCACGCCGGCGAACTCCTCGCCCACCCGGTGCGCGAGCAGGCCTGCCTCGATCACGTCGAGCACCGCCCGCTGGTAGGAACCCGCGCGGCGCCCGGACTCCTCCAGGGTCTTCGGCAGGTCGGGCAGCGCGGTCAGGACCCAGTCGGGCACCGGCTCACCGGCACACAGGGCGACGCAGACCTCCCCCGCGTAGCGGTCGCCGAGGCGACGCAGGGGCGCGGTGACGTGGGCGTACGGCGCGGCGATCGCGGAGTGCTCGTGCGCCGCCGGCACCTCTCCGTCGAACGCCGCGTAGCCGCTGCCGCGCAGCAGCCGGGTGCAGGCGACGACCATCGCCTGGTGCGCGGGCCTGCTCGTGTCGAGGGTGCGGATGAACGCGGCGTACGACGCGTCCTCGGGCCACTCGATCCCGAGCCCCATCGCGACCCGGCGCAGCCGCTCCACGTCGCGCGGGTCAGCGGGCGGCAGGGTGCGGAGCAGGCCGACCCGGCCGTCGATCATCAGCCGCGCGGCGCACATCCCGGTGAGCAGGGAGATCTGGGCGTTCCAGAGCTCGACCGGCTGCTGGCGGCGCAGCTCCAGGCGGAACTCGTCGTCGGCGGTGACGTCGATCTCCTGCTCGGGCAGCGGGAGCGAGATGCCGCCGCGGTCCCGCTCCTGCTGCTCACGCAGCTCCCCGACCTCGCGCAACAGCTGCAGCACCTCGCCGGCGGTGCCGTCGTCGAGCTCGGCCTGCGCGACGTCGTACGACGTCCGCTCGCGCGAGCGCACCAGCGCGCGCTCGACCTTCACTTCGGTCGGAGTGCCCGCCTGGTCGAGGGTGATCGACCAGAGGAGTGCGGGGCGGGTCTGGTCCGGCAGCAGCGAGGCAGCGCCCTCGGAGAGCGCGGGCGGGTGGAGCGGGATCCGGGTGTCAGCGCCGTACAGCGTCTCGCCGCGGGCGTGGGACTCGACGTCGACCGGGTCGCCGGGACGGACGAACGCGGCGACGTCGGCGATCGCGTAGTGCACGACGAACCCCGTGCCCTCGCGAGCGATGTGCACGGCCTGGTCGAGGTCCATCGATCCCTCGGGATCGATGGTGATGAACGCGAGGTCGGTGCGGTCGAGCTCGGGAAGCCTGGGCGCGGCGGCCGCAGCCTCGGCCGCCTCCTGCACGTCCGCGGGGAACTCGTCCGGCAGGTCGAGCTCCCGCTCGACCTCCCTCAACGCGTCCCGCAACGCATCGGAGCTCTCCTTGACCCGTACGACGAGGTTGCTCGGCATGCACCGACCCTAACCGGGCTGACGGACCGCCCTGCTGGGAGGCGCTGGACGTCCCGCGCTCACGGACAGGTCGCTCGCCGGACGGCCGGCGCCGCGCACTACGCTGGGTGTCGATGTTGATCCTGCTGCCGCCGAGCGAGGGCAAGGCGGCCCCTGGGCGGGGCAGGCCCCTCGAGCTCCAGACCCTGTCGCTGCCGTCGTTGACCCCCGCCAGGGAGCGGGTCCTCGATGCCTTGGTCGCCATGTGCCGCGACCAGCCGGACCACGCGGCCACGGTGCTCGGCCTCTCGCGCACCCAGCTCGACCTGGTCACGAGGAACGCGACGCTCACCGACGCTCCGACCGCCCGCGCGGACCGGGTCTACGACGGGGTGCTCTACGAGGCACTCGGGCTCGACTCGCTCTCCACGACGGCCAAGCGACGGGCCGCGTCGCGGCTGGCGATCACCTCCAGCCTGTTCGGACTGGTCCGGGTGGGCGACCGGATCCCGGCGTACCGGCTCTCCGGCGACGCCTGCGTGCCCGGCCTCGGACCGGTCGCCGGCTGGTGGCGGGAGTCGCTCGGGCCCGCCGTGGTCGACGCCCTCGGCAAGGGCCTGCTGGTCGACCTGCGGTCGAGCGTGTACGCCGGGTTCTGGCGCCCGCCCGCGGACCTGGCACCCCGGGTCGCGACCGTGCGCGTGCTGCACGAGGTCGCCGGTCGCCGGCAGGTCGTGAGCCACTTCAACAAGGCGACCAAGGGTCGCCTCGTGCGGGCGCTGCTGGAGGACGGCGGCGACCCGCGGACGCCGGACGGCCTGGCCGACCTGTTGGCCGACCTGGGCTGGACCGTCGAGGTCGGTGAGCCCACGAAGAAGGGCACCCAGCTCGACGTGATCGTCAGCGAGGTCTGACCGCGACGCCCCGGCCGCTCACCAGCGGCCGGTCTCGAGCAGTGACCGGCCACCCGGCGGCAGCGCGTTGTAGAGCCGCAACGACCCGTGGGGGGCGGCGTCCTCGGATCCCGAGCGGGCGGGGTAGTACGAGATCACGCTGACTGATGCCGGGCTCAGCTCCATCCGGAACACGGCATCCAGCGGAGCCTTCAGGGCATGCGCGACCAAGGTCTTGATCGGCGTCACGTGGCTCACGACGACGACGGTGCGGCCCCCGTGCTGCGCCAGGATCCGCTCGAGCCCGGCGATCACCCGCGCCTCGACGGTGCGGAAGGACTCGCCGCCGGACGGCGCGGAGTCGAGGTCACCGAGCCAGGCCTCGAAGCTCTCCTTGTGCTGATCGGCGACCTCAGTGAAGGTCAGCCCGTCCCAGACCCCGAACTCCATCTCGGCGAACCCGGGCTCCTCCTCCAGCGGCAGGCCGAGCTCAGCAGCGACGATCTCCGCCGACTCGCGGGTCCGTCGTACCGGGGAGCAGACGACCGCGTCGATGCGGTCCTTCAGGTCGACCAGCCAGCCGGCCGCGGCACGGACCTGCTCGCGGCCCTCGTCACTCAGACCGGGGTTGTCCCCGCCCAGGCCGCCGGAGAACCGGCGCCCCGAGGTGTGATGGGTGACCCCGTGGCGCAGCAGGACCAGCGTGGTCGGCTCGGCGGGCGGCTGTGGTGGCGCGCCGGCCTGGTCGACCCCGGTCGCGGCACCCGGACTCTCGATCTCCTCGATCAGGGACTCGTCGTGCCCGTGGCCGCGGGACTCCACCGGAGGAGCCTGGTCGACCTCGGTGGTCACCAGGACGGTGATCCCGTCCCGCTTGCCGTCGAGGGCCTCGTTGGCGAGCCGGTCGGCGTGCTTGTTCTGCTCGCGCGGCATCCAGGTGTAGGTCGTGCCGAACGGCGCGAGGCGGTTGGCCTCCCTCGCCAGCGGCACCATGCCCGGGTGCTTGATCTTCCAGCGGCCGCTCATCTGCTCCACGACCAGCTTCGAGTCCATCCGGACCTCGATGTCGGCGCCGGGGGCGTAGAGCTCGGCGAGCTTGAGGCCGGCGATCAGTCCGGAGTACTCCGCGACGTTGTTGGTGGTGACGCCGATCGGCCGGGCGTCCTCGGCGATGACCTCACCGGTCGCGGCGTCCTTGAGCAGTGCGCCGTAGGCCGCCGGGCCGGGGTTGCCCCGCGATCCCCCGTCGGCCTCGATGATGACCGACCGGGGACCGGTCCGGTCACCGGTCACCTCAGACGCCGCTCTCGGTGGTGCGGACCAGGATCCGCTGGCACTGCTCGCACCGGATGACCTCGTCCTCGCTGCGGCGGCCGATCTCCGCGAGCTCGGCGGGATCCAGGCTCATCATGCAGCCGCCGCACTGACGCGCCCGCAGCTCGGACGCGCCGACGCCGTTCTTGTTGGCACGCAGGCGCTCGTACAGGGCCAGCAGGTCGGCCGGCAGCGCCGCGACGAGGGGCCCCCGCTCGCCCTCCAGCCGCTTCAGCTCGGCGTCGATGTCGGCGAACTTCTGGTCGCGGGTCGCCGACAGCGTCGCGATCCGCTCGTCGGTCTCCTCCAGGTCCGCGCGCATGGCGGCCAGGTCGTTCTGCGCGGCCTCGAGCTCCTCCATGACCTCGAGCTCCTCGTCCTCGAGGGTCGAGATCCGGCGCTCGAGGGACTCGAGCTCGTGCTGCATGCGCTCCAGGTCCTTGGGGTTGGTGATCAGCCCCTGGTCCATCCGGTCACGGTCCCGCTTGCGGCGCGCCTTGACCTGCTCGACGTCGGCGTCGGCCTTCTCCTGCGCGGTCGTCAGGTCGTCGACCACGATCTGCTGGTCGCGGCTGCGGCCCAGCACGTCGGCCCGGCGCCCCGTCAGCGCGGTGATCTCGGCGGCCTCGGGCACGTGGGCGCGCTGGTGCCGCAGCTGGTCGGCGGCGGCGTCGAGGCGTTGGAGCTCGAGCAGCTTCAGCTGGGCGTCCGGGTCGGCCTTCATGCAGCGGTGTCCTTCATATGCGTAGTGTCCAGGGGTCGGTGCACAAGGTGCTCACCCGGGTGTCCACGTCGTTGCCGAGCGCCTCGCCCAGGCGGGCGGCGACCACCGGCAGCCACGTCCACTCGGCCGCCCAGTGCGCGATGTCCACGAGCGCCGGACCCTTCTTCTCCATGAACTCGGCGGCCGGGTGGTGCCGCAGGTCGCTGGTGACGTAGACGTCGACGTCCGACGCGGCCACCCGGTCGAGGAGCGAGTCGCCCGCGCCGCCGCAGACCGCGACCTTCCTGACCGTGCGCCCCGGGTCACCGGCGACCCGGACGCCGTGCTGGGTGGGCGGGAGCGCGGCGGCGACGGCCTCGGCGAACTCGGCGAGGGTCACGGTCGGCAGCGTGCCGACCCGCCCGGTGCCGGTGGAGACCGTCCCGGGGTCGGCGAGCTCGACGACGTCGTACGCCGGCTCCTCGTAGGGATGCGCGGCCAGCATCGCGGCGACCACCTCCCGGCGCCGGTGCCGGGCGAGGACCACCTCGATCCGGACCTCCGCGACGGTCTCGATCTCGCCGACCGTGCCGACCATCGGCTCCGCACCGGCGAGCGGGCGGAACCGGCCCTCCCCGTGGCTGCTGAACGACGCGAAGTCGTAGTCGCCGATCTGGCCGGCGCCGGCCTCGGCGAGCGCCGCCCGGACCGGCGGCGCGGCGTCCTCCGGAACGTAGACGGTCAGCTTGTCGACCGGCTCCCCGACGCCCGGGACTAGGGGCTCGAGGTCGGTCAGGCCGAGGGCGATGGCGAGCGCCTCCGAGACCCCGCCCTGGGCCTGGTCGGCGTTGGTGTGCGCGGTCAGCAGGGCACAGCCGGCGCCGGCGAGGGTCGTCAGCGTCCGTCCCTTCGTCGTGGTTGCCGCGAACCCGTGCACCGGCTTGAGGAACAGCGGGTGGTGGACGACCAGGAGGTCGGCCTTCCAGTCCGCGGCCTCCGCCGCCACCTCCGGTGTCGGGTCGACGGCGAACATCACCTTCTTGACCGACTGCTCCGGGTCGCCGTACACGAGGCCGACGGCGTCCCAGTCCTCCGCCGTGGCCGGCGGGAACCACCCGTGGAGCAGGGACACGACCTCCTTGAGCGCTGGCATGTCGGTCAGGCTACTGGTGGCTTCGGGGCCGCCGTGCTCGCACCTCGGCCACCGACCGCGCCGCCCGGTCCGTGAGGTTGGTACGGTGGCAGCGCCAGTCGACCTCCATGCATGTGGTGGTCAGGGAACCCGGTGAGAGTCCGGGACTGACGCGCAGCGGTGTGGGTGACGGGCGGAGCACAGATGTCACTGGGTCGTCTCGACGAGACCTGGGAAGACGCTCCGTTCCGAGTGATCCCGAGTCCGAAGACCTGCTGGCCCTTGCGGTAGCCGCCGCGAGGTCATCCGCGGGCGACGCGCAGAGCCCGAGACCTTGCGAGGATCGCGATGAGCGTCACGGCTTCGGCCACGGTTTCGGGCACGGTGCCGGCGCGCGCTGGACGGACCCGTCCCGACCGCTGCCCCGGCGTCCTCCGACCGTGGCCCGCCGACGACGGCGGGCTGGTGCGGATCCGGGTCCCCGGGGGCCGGCTGCGCACCACGGCCCTCGTGCAGGTGGCCGCCGTCGCCGAGGAGTACGGCGACGCGCGCGTGCGGGTCACGGGTCGCGCCAACCTCCAGCTCCGCGGCCTCCCGCTCTCCGACGGCGCACTGCCCGAGCGGGTCGTGCGGGCGATCGAGGCGACCGGCCTGCTCCCCTCCCGCGCGCACGACCTGGCGCGCAACGTGCTCACCTCGCCCCTGACCGGGCTGGTCGGTGGGTGCGCGGACCTCCGGCCGGTGACCGCGGCGCTCGACGCGCTCCTGCTGGCCGAGCCGGCTCTCGCCGCCCTCCCCGGCCGCTTCCTCCTCACCCTCGACGACGGCCGAGGCGACCTCGCCGACCGGCACCGCGACCTCGGCCTGGTCGCGCTCGACTCCCAGACCGCTCGGCTCCGCGTCGGCCGGGAGTGGGGCCGGATCGTGCCGCTCGCCGACGCCCCCACCGCGCTCGTCGGCTACGCCCTGCTCTTCCTCGCTCGTCGCGGCACCGGGCCGACCGCCGCGTGGCACGTCGATGAGCTGGAGCGGCCGCTCGTGGGGCCGGCCGGTGGTTGCGGTTCGGTCCCAAACCACAGGGATTCGGGCTCGGAACATGTCGTTTGGGACCAAACCGCAACCACCCGGCTCCCCTACGGCCCCGTCGCCGACCTGCCCCGGCTGACCCACGTCGCCGTCGGCGAGGACGGCATCGACCCCGCCACGGCCGTCGCCTGGGCGGCCCGGACCCCCGAGGTGGTGATCACGCCATGGCACGGCGTCCTGGTCTGAGTCCGGCCCCGAGTCGGATCCTGAGTCCCCCGCCCCGTCGGTACGAGTACGTCGCCGACGGACCCGCCATCTACGTCGACTCGTTCGCGACGATCCGCAGCGAGGCGGACCTGTCCGGGATCCCGGGCGACGCCGAGAAGGTCGCCGTACGGATGATCCACGGCAGCGGGCAGACCGACCTCGCCCGCGACCTGGTGGTCCACCCGCGGCTCGGGAGCGCCGGGCGCGAGGCGCTGGCGGCGGGGGCGCCGATCCTCTGCGACGCACGGATGGTCGCGATGGGGATCACCGCTGGCCGACTGCCGGCCGACAACGACGTGCTCTGCTTCCTCACCGACCCGGCGGTGCAGGACCTCGCGCGCGCCTGGCGGACCACCCGGACCGCCGCCGCGGTCTCGCTCTGGGAGCCCCATCTGGAGGGCGCGGTCGTCGCGATCGGCAATGCCCCGACGGCGCTGTTCCACCTGCTGGAGATGCTCGTCGCCGGCGCACCGCGGCCGGCCGCGATCGTCGGCTGCCCGGTCGGCTTCATCGGGGCGCGGGAGTCGAAGGAGGCCCTGGTCGCCTTCGCCGACGAGCACGGCATCGACGTCCCGTTCGTCACCGTGCGCGGCCGTCGAGGCGGTTCGGCGATGGCGTCGTCGGCCGTCAACGCGCTGGCCCAGGAGGACGAGCAGTGAGCGGCCGCTTCTTCGCCGTGGGCGTGGGGCCCGGCGACCCCGACCTGATCACCCGCAAGGCGGCCCGACTCATCGAGAACGCCGATGTCGTGGCCTTCCACGCCGGGGTCGGCAAGCAGTCCAACGCACGCCGCATCGCCGCCGACCTGATCCCGGCGACGGCGGTCGAGGAGGAGCTGCGCTACCCGGTCACGACGGGCACGACCGACCATCCGGGTGGGTACGTCGGCGCCCTCGCCGCCTTCTACGAGGACTGCGCCGCTCGCGTCGTACGACACCTCGAGGCGGGGCGTGACGTCGTGCTGCTCGCCGAGGGCGACCCGCTCTTCTACGGGTCCTCGATGTACCTCCACGACCGCCTCAAGGAGCGGTTCGCGTCCGAGGTGGTACCCGGCGTGCCGGCCTTCGCGGCAGCGACGTCGGCCCTTGCCACCCCGCTGGTCCGGCAGCAGGACGTGCTGACCGTGCTGCCCGGCACCCTCCCCGAGGCCGAGCTCGCGCGCCGCCTCGCGGACACCGACGCCGCGATCATCATGAAGCTGGGCCGCACGTTCCCCGCCGTCCGGTCCGCGCTCGCCCAGGCCGGTCGGCTCGAGGGCGCGATGTACGTCGAGCGGGCCTCGATGCCGGCCGAGCGGTGGCTACCGGTCGCCGACGTCGACCCCACCACGGTGCCGTACTTCTCGCTGATCGTCGTCGCCGGTGACTCGGTCGCCGTCCCGACCGCAACTCGGATGCGTGCGGTTTGGTCCCAAACCGCATCCGAATCGGTCTCGGAGGTGCCGTTCGGGACCAAACCGCAGCCCTCCGAGCTCCTCGTCGTCGGGCTCGGACCGGGCCCGGCCGACTGGCTGACCCCCGAGGCGGCGGAGGCGCTGGCGGCGGTCGACCACGTGGTGGGCTACGCGCCGTACGTCAACCGGGTCCCGCAGCGCGCCGGCCTCCAGCGGCACGCGTCGGGCAACACGGTGGAGGTCGACCGGGCGCGGTTCGCGCTCGACCTGGCCCTCGCCGGGGAACGGGTCGCGGTGGTGTCCGGCGGGGACGCGGGTGTCTTCGGGATGGCGTCGGCGGTCTACGAGGCCGCAGCCGACGAGCGGTACGCCGCCGTCCCGGTCCGGGTGCTCCCCGGTGTGAGTGCGATCCAGGCGGTGGCGGCGCGGGCGGGGGCGCCGATCGGCGCGGACTTCGCCGTGCTGAGCCTGTCGGACCGGCTGAAGCCGTGGCCGGTGATCGAGCGCCGGCTGCGCGCGATCGCCGAGGCGGACCTGGTGCTCGGGATCTACAACCCCGCCTCACGATCGCGGCGCGATCAGGTCGTCGCCGCCCAGAAGCTCCTGCTCGAGCACCGCTCCCCCGACACCGTCGTGGTCGTCGGTCGCGACGTGGGCCGCGAGGAGGAGACCCTCGAGGTGACCACCCTGGCCGCGCTCGACGCCGACACCATCGACATGAAGTGCCTGCTGCTCGTCGGAGCATCGTCGACCCGGGTCACTGCCGGTGGTGCCGTCTGGACGCCGCGGTGGGTCGAGTGAGCGCCCGGCAGTCCCCCCGGATGACCGTCGTCGGCATCGGTGCCGACGGCTGGGCCGGGCTCCCCGACGTCGCCCGCGAGCGCGTGCTCGCCGCGGAGGTGCTGCTCGGCGGCGACCGCCACCTCTCCTACGTCCCGCCCGTCGCCGGCCAGGTACGCCGCCCGTGGCCACGCCCGATGTCCGGCCTGACCGCCCTCCTCGAGGAGTACGGCGAGCGCCCCCTCGTCGCGCTCGCCTCGGGCGACCCGCTCGTCAGCGGGATCGGCACCACGCTGGGCGACCTGCTGGACGAGGCCGTGGAGGTCCTGCCCGCCGTGTCGTCCGTCGCGCTCGCTCGCGCCCGGATGGGCTGGTCGGCCGAGTCGACCGAGGTCGTCACCCTCGTCGGGCGTGACCCCGCTGCGCTGCGCCGCGAGCTCGCGCCGGGCCGTCGGCTGCTGGTCCTGTCCGCCGACGAGACCACCCCCGCGACCGTGGTGCGCCTCCTGCAGGACGAAGGGTTCGGGCGCAGTCGGCTGGCGGTGCTCGGCGACCTCGGCTCACCGGACGAGAGCAGGTTCGAGGGCCGGGCCGACGAGGAGCACCGATGGTCGGAGGGCATGCCGCGCCTGCACGTGCTGGCGATCGAGGCCGACACCCACGGAGGCGGCGTCGACGGCGGCCTCGACGGCGGCGTCGACGGCGGGGGCCGCGGCTCGTGGGCAGCCGGGCTGCCCGACGACGCCTTCGTCCATGACGGCCAGCTGACCAAGCGCGACGTCCGTGCGGCCGCCCTGGCCCGGCTCCGGCCGCAGCCCGGCCAGCTGCTCTGGGACGTCGGCGCCGGCGCGGGGTCGGTCGCCATCGAGTGGCTGCGCGCGCACCGCCTGTGCCGGGCCGTCGCCATCGAGGCGCACCCCGAGCGGGCCGCGCGGATCGTGGGCAACGCGGCAGCGCTCGGCGTACCGGGTCTGGACGTCGTCGAGGGCAAGGCGCCCGACGCGCTGGCGGACCTGCCGGCGCCGGACGCGGTGTTCGTCGGTGGCGGCGCCACCGCCCCCGGACTGCTCGACCTGTGCCGCGAGCGGCTGCGCCCCGGCGGCCGGCTGGTCGTGCACGCGGTCACCCTCGAGACCGAGCAGCTGCTGCTGACGGCGCACGAACGCCTCGGTGGCGAGCTGGTGCGGATCTCGGTCGAGCACGTCGAGCCGCTGGGCGGCCGGTTCCGCGGCTGGCGACCCGCGCGTGCGGTCGTCCAGTGGACGTGGACCCAACCTGCGGGAGCCGACCGGTGACCGTCCACTTCGTCGGCGCCGGGCCGGGCGCCGCCGACCTGATCACGCTCCGCGCCGCCCGGTTGCTCGCGGAGGCGGACGTCGTCCTCTACCCGGGGACCTACATCGACACCGCCGTGCTCGGGCACTGCCGGCCGCGCACCCGGCTGGTCGACACCCAGCGGCTCGACCTCGACCAGATCACCGCGGCACTGGTGGAGGCGCACGTGGCCGGCCTCGACGTCGTCCGGATGACGTCGGGCGACCCCTCTCTCTACTCCGCCCTGCACGAGCAGGCCCGACGACTCGATGCGGCGGGGGTGCCGTGGGACGTCACCCCCGGAGTCCCGGCGTACGCCGCCGCCGCGGCCATCGTCGGCCGCGAGCTGACGGTGCCGCTGGTCGCCCAGTCGGTCGTGCTGACCCGGGCCCAGGCACGATCGACGGCGATGCCGGACCGGGAGTCGTTGGCCGCGTACGCCGCCACCGGCGCCACCCTCGTGCTCCACCTGGCCATCACCCGCACCCGCGAGCTGATGGCCGAGCTCGATCGGTTCTACGGCGCCGAGTGCCCGGTCGTCGTCGTGCACCGTGCGACCCAGCCGGGCGAGGTCGTGCTCCGCGGCACCGTCGGCGGCGCCACCGCGATCGCCGACCAGGTCGACGAGGCCGCGCTGCGGCAGGCGGCCGTCATCCTCGTCGGCCCGGCGCTCGCCGACCCGGCCGCAGGCGACTCGGCCGCAGGTGAGTCGTGGCTCTACTCGACAGGAAGGCAGCGATGACCCAGCCCCCGAGGACCACCCCCGCGACGACACGGAGGACGGCGTTCCCGTTCAGCGCCGTCGTCGGCGCCGACATGGACGCGCCCGGCGGCCTCGACCCGATGGCTCTCGCGCTGATCCTGACGTCGATCTCGCCCGAGGTGGGCGGCGTCCTGGTCCGCGGCGAGAAGGGCACCGCCAAGTCGACCATCGTCCGCGCTCTCGCCGCCGTGCTGCCGCCGGTCGACGACCACCAGGCACGGCTCGTCGAGCTGCCGATCGGCGCCACCGAGGACCGGGTGCTCGGCTCGATCGACCTGGAGAGCGCGCTCGCCGAGGGCAGGGCGGAGTACCAGCCCGGCCTCCTCGTGAAGGCCCACCGCGGCATCCTCTACGTCGACGAGGTCAACCTGCTCCACGACCACCTCGTCGACGTGCTGCTCGACGCGGCCGCGATGGGCCGGGTCACCGTCGAGCGTGACGGGGTCTCCGTCGAGCGCGACGCGCGGTTCGTGCTGGTCGGCACCATGAACCCCGAGGAAGGAGAGCTGCGGCCGCAGCTCCTCGACCGGTTCGGCCTCACGGTCGAGGTGGCCGCCCCCCGCGACCCCGCGCTCCGCGCCGAGGTCGTACGACGACGCATGGCTCATGACGCCGACCCGGAGCTGTTCGCGGCCGCCTACGCCGACTCCGAGGCCGCGCTCCAGGCGCGGATCGCGGACGCGCGCAAGCGGGTCGCCGAGGTCGACCTGTCGGACCGGGCGCTGCTGCGGATCGCCGAGGTCTGCTCGGCGTTCGAGGTCGACGGGCTGCGTGCCGACATCGTGATGGCCCGGACCGCCAGCGCCCACGCGGCCTGGAGCGGTCGGGACTCGGTCGTGCTCGAGGACGTCGAGGTCGCCGCCCGGCTCGCCCTCCCCCACCGGCGCCGGCGCAACCCCTTCGACAGCCCGGGGCTCGACGAGGACCAGCTGCAGGACGCGCTCGGCGACGACGACCTCGACCCCGACGACCCCGATCCCGATCACGAGCCGGACCCGGATCCGGAACCCGGCTCCGACGTGACGTCCTACGACCCGGGCCATCGGGAGCCCGCACCGCAGGACGTTGCGGACGAGGCACCGACCCCGGGGCCCGGCGCAGGCACGACGACGACCAGCGCCGCGGCGCCGTACCGCACCCGACTGTTCACCGTCCGCGGCACCGGAGCCGGTACGGCGGGCCGGCGCAGCCGGGCGCGCACCGAGACCGGGCGCCGGGTGGGTGCCGAGCGCCCCACCAGTGGCGGGGGGTCGCTGCACCTGGTGGAGACGATCCGGGCCGCGGTGCCCCACCAGCACGGGCGGGGCCGGGTCGACGGACGACTGCTGCTGCGGGCCGAGGACCTCCGGGTCGCCGTCCGCGAGGGCCGTGAGTCGAACCTCGTGCTCTTCTGCGTCGACGCTTCCGGCTCGATGGCGGCGCGCAAGCGGATGGAGCAGGTCAAGACCGCGGTGCTGAGCCTGTTGCTCGATGCCTACCAGCGGCGGGACAAGGTCGGCCTCGTGACGTTCCGCGGCGATCGCGCCGAGCTCGCGCTGCCGCCGACCAGCTCGGTGGACGTCGCGGCCGCGCGGCTCGAGGACCTGCCGGCCGGCGGCCGGACGCCGCTCGCCGAGGGGCTGCTCGAAGCGGCGAAGGTGATCGATCTCGAGCGGATCCGCGACCCGCGACGGCGGACGCTGCTCGTGGTGGTGACCGACGGCCGGGCGACCTCCGGTGCCGATGCGGTCGCCCGCTCGCGGACCGTGGCTGCGGCGCTCGCCTCGACCGGGGTCGCCGCCGTCGTGGTCGACTGCGAGAGCGGTCCGATGCGGATGGGGCTGGCGCGCACCCTCGCGGCTGATCTGGCCGCCGAGCACGTGCCCGTCGGAGAGGTGAGCGCCGAGGTGCTGGCCGACGTCGCTCGCGGGGGGTTGTGTGCCTGAGACAGCCGATATCGGGGTTCTGGGGCACACGACCCCGACAGCCGAGGCGCTGTACGACGTGATCGCCCGCCGGCGCGACGTCCGGGCGGAGTTCACCGGCGCGCCGGTCGCCGACGACCGGCTGCTGCGCGTCCTCGGTGCGGCGCACCGGGCGCCCAGCGTGGGCATGTCGCAGCCCTGGGACTTCGTGGTCGTGCGCGACCCGATGACCCGGCGGGCGTTCCGCGACCACGTCATCACCGAGCGCGACACGTTCGCGGCCTCGCTGCCACCCGAGCGACGCAGCACGTTCGACAAGATCAAGGTCGAGGGCATCTGCGAGTCCTCGATGGGCGTCGTCGTCACGCACGACCAGCAGCGCGGCGGCAGCCACGTCCTGGGCCGGCACGCCATCGCCGACACAGGCCTGTTCTCCACCGTCCTCGCGATCCAGAACCTGTGGCTCGCCGCCACCGCCGAGGGCCTCGGGGTCGGCTGGGTGTCGTTCTACCGGGAGCCGTTCCTGCGCGACCTGCTCGACATCCCCGAGCACGTCCGGCCGATCGCCTGGCTCTGCCTCGGCACCGTGTCCCACCTGGAGACGGTGCCCGACCTCGAGCGGCACGGCTGGCGCTCGCGCCGGCCGCTCGCCGACGCCATCCACCACGACACCTGGAGGGCCAGGCCATGACTCCCGATCCCGCGCCCGCTGCGCGACGTTTCCGACTCGATCTGGCTGCGTTGGCGTCGCTCGACGTGCGATCCAGCATGCCAGCGCTCCGCCGCCTTGCCAGATCGGCCGCAAACGCCGCTCGCGACGGCGCCGGACCGGGAGGCATGGCCTGATGCCGCAGGGACAGCCGCTCGTCGTGCCCGAGGACGGCCTCACGACCCGCCAGCGCCGCAACCGCCCGCTGCTGATGGTCCACACCGGCGACGGCAAGGGGAAGTCGACCGCCGCGTTCGGGCTCGCCCTCCGCGGCTGGAACCAGGGTTGGCGCGTGGGGGTGTTCCAGTTCGTGAAGTCCGCGAAGTGGCGGCTCGGCGAGCAGACCGCGTTCGAGCAGCTCCCCGCCGGCTTCGGCACCGTCGAGTGGCACAAGATGGGCTCGGGCTGGTCGTGGTCGCGCAAGGCGGGCAGCGAGGACGACCACGCCGTCGCCGCCGCCGAGGGCTGGGCCGAGATCAAGCGCAGGATCGCCGCCGAGGAGCACGACCTCTACCTGCTCGACGAGTTCACCTACCCGATCAACTGGGGGTGGGTGGATCTCGACGACGTCCTCGAGACGCTCGCGAACCGGCCGGGCCGCCAGCACGTCCTCATCACCGGTCGTCGCGCCGACCCCCGGCTCATCGAGGCCGCGGACCTGGTCACCGAGATGACCAAGGTCAAGCATCCGATGGACGCGGGCCAGAAGGGCCAGCGAGGGATCGAGTGGTAGCGCGCCTCGTCGTCGCCGCCCCCGCCACCGGCCAGGGCAAGACCACCGTCGCCACCGGGCTGATGGCGGCGCTGTCCCGCGCCGGCCACGAGGTGAGTGGGCACAAGGTCGGCCCGGACTACATCGACCCGGGCTACCACGCGCTGGCGTGCGGTCGGCCGGGTCGCAACCTGGATCCGCACCTGGTGGGCGAGGAGCGCGTCGTACCGCTCCTGCTGCACGGCGCCCGGTCCCCACGCCCGGCCGACGTCGCCGTCATCGAGGGCGTGATGGGCCTGTACGACGGCCGGGTCGGCGGCCGTGGCTTCTCCTCGACCGCGCACGTGGCGGCCCTGACCCGCTCACCGGTCGTGCTCGTCGTCGACATCTCCCGGTCCTCCCGCTCGATCGGTGCCGTCGTGCACGGCATGGCCACCTGGGACCCCGGGCCGCTCGGTCGGGTCGACGTCGCCGGCGTGATCCTCAACCAGGCCGGGTCGCCGCGGCACGCCGCCGAGGTCCGTGCGTCGATCGACCTGCCGGTGCTGGGCGTCGTACCGCGTGATCCCGACCTCGCCACCCCGTCCCGCCACCTCGGCCTGGTACCCGCGGCCGAGCGCGACGAGGCCGCCGGGGTGGTCGACCGCCTCGCCGATCGGATCGCCGAGACCGTCGACCTCGACGCCGTCCTCGCCCTTGCCCGCGCCGCCCCCGAGCTCGACGTCGAGGCCTGGGATCCGGGTCTCGGGACGGTCGCCAGAGCGACCTCCTCGACCAGCGGTAGCCGCCGGTCGAGGACGTCGCGCAGCGACCGCCACGAGCCCAAGGCACCCGTCGTGGCGGTGGCGGGTGGGCGCGCGTTCACCTTCCGGTACGCCGAGACCACCGAGCTGCTGGAGGCCGCAGGCTGCCGGGTCGTCACGTTCGACCCGGCGACCGACCCGGCACTCCCACCGGGCACCCGCGGCCTCTACCTCGGCGGCGGGTTCCCCGAGGTCCACGCCGCGGCGCTCAGCGACAACGGCTCGCTCCGTGCGGAGATCCGGGAGGCGGTGCGCGACGGGATGCCGACGGTGGCGGAGTGCGCGGGTCTCCTCTACCTGTGCCGCTCCCTGGACGGCGCGCCCATGGCGGGCGTCCTCGACGCCGACGCGGCGATGACCGAGCGGCTGACCCTGCGCTACCCGGAGGCGACGGCGGTCACGGACTCGCTCCTCACCCGTCCGGGCGAACGGGTCACCGGGCACGAGTTCCACCGCACCGCGGTCACCCCGAGCACCGGCACCCCCACGGGCACCCCCACCTCCGCCTCCGCCGCCTGGATGATCGATGGCGACGAGGTCGGCTTCGCGACCAGCAGCCTGCACGCGTCGTACCTCCACACCCACTGGGCCGGCCACCCGCAGCTCGCCCACCGTTTCGCCGTGGCGGTGCGCCACCGTGGCTGACCTGCCCGACCCGCTCCGCCACCACGGCGACGTCGAGGTCGACGGGCTGCTCGACCTCGCGGTCAACGTGTACGACGGACCGCGGCCGGTCTGGCTCGACGACGCCCTCCGCGCATCCCTCGACGAGGTCGGCGGCTACCCCTCCAGCGTGCGAGCGCGGGCCGCGGTCGCACGGCACCACGGGCGCCCCGAGGACGGTGTGCTGGTAACCGCGGGTGCCGCCGAGGCCTTCACCCTGCTCGCCCGCCTCGAGCCGTGGCGGCGGCCCGTCGTCGTGCACCCCCAGTTCACCGAGCCGCACGCCGCGCTGGAGCAGGCGGGGCGCCGGGTGACCGAGGTGGTCCTTCCCGCACCGTTCCGCCTCGATGCCGCGCTGGTGCCGGAGGACGCGGACCTGGTCGTCGTGGGCAACCCCACGAACCCGACCGGCGTCCTGCACCCGGCCGAGCGGATCCGCGAGCTCCTCCGCCCCGGCCGGCTCGTCGTGGTCGACGAGGCGTTCATGGACTGCGTCCCGGGAGAGCCCGCGTCCCTGGCCGGCGAGCAGCACCCGGGGCTGGTCGTGATCCGGTCGCTCACCAAGCACTGGAGCATCCCGGGCATCCGCGCGGGCTACCTGCTCGCCGCTGCCGACGTCGTCGCCGCGCTCGAGCGCGGTCAGGTGCCGTGGTCGGTCTCGACACCCGCAGCCGCGGCGGTCGTGGCGTGCACTTCTCCGGAAGCGGGCGAGGAGGGCCGCCGCCGCGCCGAGGAGATCGCCGACTGGCGCAAGGCCCTGGAGTCGGGGCTCGACGAGCTCGGCGTCCGCTACCTGCCCTCCGCGGCCTCGTTCGTGCTGGCGCAGGCCGGTGCCGGCGTGCACGGGCGGCTGCGGGAGGCCGGCATCGCCGTTCGACGTGCGGACACGTTCCCGGGCCTGGACGGGTCGTGGGTGCGGATCGCCGTACGACCGCCCGACACCACCGACCGGCTGCTCCGCGCACTGCGCGCATGCCCTAGGCTGCCCGTGCAGGCACGAGGAAGCCGGTGAGAACCCGGAACAGTCGCGCTACTGGGATGCCACCCGTACGACGGGCGGACGAGTCAGACCCGAGTGCCGTGCAACTCCATCCCAACGAACAGGGACGCTGAATCCCTGAGGAGGACACATGTCGCACCCTGCTCCCCTCTCCGGACGTGCCATCGAGGTCTCGGCCGTCGAGATCCCGGCCGTCCCGCTGCTCCAGCTCGGCACCTGGGTCGTGTTCTACGGCCTGCTCGCGATGCTCGCCCTCTTCTTCGTCAGCGCGGACCAGGGCGCGATCTCGCTGCCCGCCGGCAACGCCGTGCACGAATGGGTGCACGATGCCCGCCACCTGCTCGGCTACCCCTGCCACTGAGCGGGGCTGACGTGATCTCGCACGGTCCCGGGCAGAAGTCTGCCCTCAGCCCGGCCGCGTTCCTGATCCGCGGCCTGATCGCCGGCCTGTTCGCCGGCATCGTGGCGTTCGGCGTCGCCTTCGCCCTCGGCGAGCCGCAGATCGACGAGGCCATCGCCCTCGAGGACGCGGCGGCCGCCGACCTGAGCGCTGAAGAGGTGGCCGCCGAGGAGGCGGCCACCGCCGAGCCCGGCATGGTCGAGATCTCGCGCGCCGACCAGAAGAGCTTCGGCCTGCTGACCGGCATGGCCGTCGTCGGTACGGCGCTCGGCGGCCTCACCGCGTTGGCGGCAGCAGCCGTCATCGGCCGGCTCGGTCGGCTGTCGGCCCGCGGCGCCACCCTGCTGGTGGCGGGGATCGGGTTCGTCGCGGTGGCGCTCGTGCCGTTCCTCAAGTACCCGGCCACGCCGCCGGCCATCGGCAACCCCGACACCATCGGCAGTCGCACCACCGAGTACTTCGCCCTGCTGCTCGTCTCGGTCCTCGCCGCGATCGCTGCCGTCGTGCTGGGACGCATGCTTCTCGGCCGGTTCGACGGCGTGACCGCGAGCCTGGTCGCCGCGGGCGGATTCGTGGTGGTCGTCTCCGTCGCGGGCCTGTTGCTGCCGTCGGTCAACGAGGTGGGGGCGTTCCCCGCGGACCTGCTCTGGTACTTCCGCCGTTCCTCGATCCTGACCCTCGCCTCGCTGTGGGCGTCGATCGCGGTCGTCCTCACCGTCCTCGTCGGACGGCTGTACGACGCCGCAACCGCGGACGCCGAGCGGCGCGCGCTGGCCGCCAGTCTGTGACGGGCAGTCTGAGACGGGCAGTCTGTGACGGGTAGCCGAGCGGCCGGGCTGCTGCTCGGCTACGCCGCGGACCTGCTGCTGGCCGATCCGCGCCGCGGCCATCCGGTCGCCGGCTTCGGCCGTGCTGCGGCGGCGCTCGAGCGACGGTGGTGGCGCGACGACCGCCGGGCCGGGATGACGTACGTCGTCCTCCTTGTCGGAAGCGCCGTCGCCCTCGGCCTGGCCGCCGAGCGCACCCGCCGGCCCCTCCCCCGCACCGCGGTGACCGCCGTCGCGACGTGGGCGGTGCTCGGGGGCACGTCCCTCGACCGCGAGGGTGGGGCGATCCAGCAACTGCTCGCCGAGGGGCGCCTCGACGACGCCCGCGTCCGGCTCACGCACCTGGTCGGCCGCGACACGAGCCAGCTGTCCGAGCCGGAGGTCGTCCGTGCCGCCGTCGAGTCGCTCGCCGAGAACACCTCCGACGCGGTCGTCGCTCCGCTGGTCTGGGGCGCGGTCGTCGGCGTACCCGGTCTGCTCGGCTACCGCGCGGCCAACACCCTCGATGCGATGGTCGGGCACCGGTCGGCCCGCTACGAGCGGTTCGGCTGGGCTGCGGCGCGGCTCGACGACGTGCTGAACCTGCCGGGCTCCCGGCTCACCGCTGCCTTCTCCGTCCTGCTCGGGGAGGACCGCCGGTCGGCGTGGCGGGCGTGGCGCCGCGACGCCGCGCGCCATCCCAGCCCCAACGCCGGCCCGATCGAGGCCGCGTTCGCCGGCGCGCTCGGGATCCGCCTCGGCGGCACGAACGTGTACGGGGCCGGAACCGGTCAGTGGGTCGAGCACCGGGCGATCATGGGCGACGGACGCCCGCCGGTCCGCGACGACCTCGCGCGTGCCCGCTGCCTGGCGAGGCGGGTCGGTCTCGCAGCGTCGGCAATCGCCGCCGGCGCCGCCTACCGCGCGAGACCGACCAACTAACCGTTAAGTAAGGAGCCAGGCAGGGGGTGTACCAGCCGGATTCACCCTTCACCAACGGGTCCTTCGGCGACCTGGCACGCGAACATCCCCGCCGTCCGGCACCTGCTCGACCACGGTCTTGAGCTCCCCGCAGGGGTGACCATGCTGGTCGGCGAGAACGGCAGCGGGAAGTCGACCCTGCACGAGTGGATCACCCTGGAGCGGGCGCCGGGTGCGCCAGGCTGGGGGTTCTTCCTCCGCGCCGAGACGATGCACGGCTACTTCACTCGTCGGGAGTCCTCCAGCTCCGAGCGCGATCCACGCTTCCACGAGATGAGCCGGGCGAGTCGTTCCTCGCTGTTCTCCGCACCCGCTTCGACAGCCCGGGGCTCTCCTGTCTCGAGAGCCCGAGGCAGCCCTCTCGTTCTCGGCGCAGATCGCCCTGGTCGGCACCCTCCGCGAGCTCGCCGCGGCCGGCGCCCAGGTGCTCTGCGCCACGCACTCACTGGTGCTCGCCGCGATGCCGGGCGCCCGGATCCTCGCGGTCCCCCACGGGATTGCTAGCCTCGTGAGGGAGCCAGCTTCCCCGCTGGTCCCCGGACGAGGGAGCCGTACCCGGAACGCGACAAGACGGCCACCTTGGAGTGGTCATGTCCTGGTTCGTCCTCGTCCTGTCGGGAGTCCTCGAAGCGGTGTGGGCGGTCGCACTCGGTCGTTCCGACGGCTTCTCCCGCCCCGCGCCGAGCGCGGTCTTCGTGGTCGCGCTCACGCTCAGCATGGGCGGCCTCGCCTACGCGATGCGCGAGCTGCCGATCGGCACGGCGTACGCCGTCTGGGTCGGCATCGGCGCCGCTCTGACGGTCGGCTTCGGCTGGTTCGCCGGAGGCGACCCGGTGCGGCCGGTCGAGGTGCTGCTCGTGCTCGGCCTGGTCGGCTGCATCATCGGCCTCAAGCTGACCCACTGACAGCGGGGCACGCGCGCGCCATACTCCCCTCATGGCGATTGTCGCCGTCGTCGGCGCCACCGGTCGGCAGGGCTCGGCAACGGTTCGACACCTGCTCGCTGCCGGCTGGGACGTCCGTGCGCTCACCCGCAGGCCGAGGAGCGTCGCCGCGCGAACGTTGGTCGCGCTCGGCGCCGAAGCCGTCCAGGTCGACCTCGACGACGTCGTCTCGCTGCGGACCGCGTTCGACGGCGCCATCGGGGTCTTCAACGTGCAGAACCCGATGACGAGCAGCGTCGAGGCGGAGATCCGGCACGGACGCAACGTGGCCGCGGCCGCAGCGGACGTCGGTGTCGGCCACGTCGTGTACGGCGCCGCCGGGGTCGGTGACACCGAGACCGGCGTCCCGTCCTGGGACTCCAAGCTGGCTGTGGCCCGCGCGTTCCGCGAGCGAGGGCTGGCACTGACGGTGCTGCAGCCGATGGCCTTCATGGAGCTGATGACGGACACGGGCTTCTACCCCTCGGTGGCGGTGTGGAGCGTCATGCCCCGCCTCGCCGGGTCCTCCCGGCCGATCGGCTGGTTGTCACTCGACGACCTCGGCGCGATCGCCGCCCACGTGTTCACGGCACCGGACCATTGGGCTGACACCGAGCTGGGGCTCGTGGCCGACGTCCGGACGATCGACGAGTGCCGGTCGCTGTGGGCCGACGCGTTCGGGCGCCGGCCGCGCGGCATCCCGATGCCGACCTGGATGTTCGAGCGTTTCGTCGGTGCCGACCTGCCGACGATGTGGCGCTGGCTCCGCGACAACGAGTTCGAGATGTCGGTCGAGACGACCCGGTCGATCCTGCCGGACGCCCTGACCGTCCCGGAGTGGCTGGCCGGCGTCAGTCGCGGGGGTCCCGATCCGCTCCCTCGTTGACGAGCGACCACGACCCCGGCGCGGAACCGTTGGCGTCCCGGGACCGTCCACTCATCATGCGCCGCTCGTCCTTGCTCCTCGGCACGGCCGCGCTCGCCCTGGTGGTCGCCCCGGCCGCTCATCGTCCGGCAGTGGCGTCGTGCTCCGGGCCCTACCTCCTCGACGCCGACAGCCTCGTCCTCACGCGCGGCGCGACCGCGACGATCGAGGGCCGGGCATTCGTCGACGGCTGCCGTGACTCGATGAGCTGCGGCACGGGGCTGGGCTGCGACGACTGCGAGTACGACGCTCCTCCGGAGGAGCCCATGGAGAACGTCTCTCTGCAATTGGTCCAAAGGCGCCAGACCTGGGATCTCGGAGTCACCGATGCCGGCTCGGCGGGCGACGACCGGCTCGGGTGGGTGGAATGGACCTTCGAGGTGCCGGAGGACGTGAAGCCGGGCCGGGCGCGGCTGGTGCCCGGCGGCGCCGGCCCGACGACCATCCGGGTCCGCTGACCCACCGATCGGCTAGCGGGGCGGACCCTCCGCCATCGGGCCACCCAGCGGGTCGGCCGGCAGGTCGGCCGGGTTCACGGTCTGGGGCGCCACCCACTGGTGGGCGTTGCCCATGAACATGTGCACGAAACCGCAGCGGACGCAGATCACGCCCTCGGCCGACTTGTTCATCCAGTCGAGGTCGAAGAACGTCATGCCGGTGGTCGTCATCTTCACCTCCCGCCGGCCGAACAGCAGGCCGCCGCAGACCTGGCAGGAGAGGAACGATTGGCTGGGGATGATGTAGAGGTGCACGGGCATTTTCTATCCCGCGGGCACCGCAGCCGACCGCCGAACCGGGATACCCGTCCGGATCAGCACGCCCGGGGCGCGACAGCCAACGGTTGACGGGCGTCGAGCGCGCCCAGCACCACCAGCGTCCGCAGCGGCGCCGGACCGCCTGCCTGCCCCCACCAGTTCCGGCGCGCCGACACCCGGTAGCGCACGACATCGGCGGCCAGCAGCCCACCGCGGAGGCAGTTCTCCCCCACGCTGTCCAGGCCTCCGCCGCCGATGTCGATGATGTGCCGCGCCGTCGTGCCGACGTCCTCGGCGGCGAAGTCCGCGACGCTCGAGCCCAGGCTCCTGCTGCGCTGGAGGTCGGTGCGCTCCATCCGGAACCGCAGCGTGCCGAGCCGGGTGAAGTTGCGGATCCCCACGTTGCCGCCGCGGTTGCCGGTGATGACGGAGTCGCGGACGTCGGCGGACACCTCGGTCGTGGCGCCCGATCCGTTGACGACGTTGCTCCCGAGCGAGAGACCGTTGTTGGCGCAGTCCCGCAGCACGCTGCGCCGTACGACGAGCCGGACGACGTTGCGTGCACCCAGGCTGCCGGCGAGGACGCAGTCACCGTTGTTGAACGGCAGCAGGTAGGTGTTCCCCACGCCGGTGGAGCGCTCGGCGACGACCCGCACCAGCCGCATCGTCATCACCGCGTCCGTGCCGAGCGCGCCGTGCTCGATGAGGTCGCCGGGAGCACCGGAGAACCTGCTGTCCCTCACCACGGCGCTCATCCGTGCGCCGCTCCCCATGGACACCATCTCGAGACCGTTGGCGGAGAATCCACCGAGGCCGTCGTCGTTCGTGTAGTCGTTCTCGGACACGACGGCATCGAGCGTGGCGGGACCGACGGCGTTGAGGAAGACACCTTCGGAGTCGGCGCCCGCGGTGAGCAGGTTCGGGTCGTCGGCGTTGCCGAGGTCGGCCTGGACGTTGCCGTCGATCGTTGCGTGCACCACCGCGTTGTCCCGGGCCTGCACACCGATCGCGAGCAGGGACTGGAAGTCCGGTCCCTGCCGCAGCATCCGCACGTCGTTGTCGCGGATCACCACCGACCCACGGGCGTCGCCCGAGAGCCGTACGTCGATGCCGTCGCCGCAGTCCGCGTCGTGGATCGTGTTGCCGGCGACCAGCGCGGTCACGTCCTGCCGGTGGTCCGCGTCGAGCTGGATCCCCGCCCAGCCGTTCTGGAGGCCGTGGGAGATGGGGATCCCGACGCCGGGCACGTTCGTCGGTGCGTTGAACGGAGGGATCAGGAAACCGGGATGGCACGCGGTGTTCTGACCGGAGATGTCGTTGCCGATGACGGCCACCCTGCTCACGTCCGACCCGTAGACGGCCCCCCGGCGGGTGTCGGTGATCCGTACGCCGCGCACCTGGGCACCGTCGGCGAGCCGGACCGCATCGCCGGCGAGCCGGGTCGTCGTGTTGGTGAGCCAACCGCCGACCAGGACCTGCCGGGGCTGGAGCCGGATCCCTCCGTCGAGCGGCTCCGCCGCCGGGAGCACGACGATCCGGTCCCCCGCCGACGAACGCTGCTCGACCTCGACGAGCGATCCCAGGGGCGCGTCCTGCGACCCGTCGCCGGACCGGACGCCGGCTTCGACGTACCAGGTCGTCGGGTCGGCGGCGCCGGCTGGAGCCGCGAGGGCACCGAGCCCGGCAGCCCCCACGACCACGCCGACGACCCCGGCGATGAGGGCCCCCAGCCGGCCCCTCACCGCGGAACCGCCCCGCACCGGTCGACCGGAGCCCGGCCGCGGAACATCCGGTCGAGGAACGCCACGGCCCCGGGCGCACCGAGCACCATCTCGGTGAGGTGCTCCGCGAGCAGCGCTTCCCGGTACTCCACCGGCACCCCACCCCGGCAGTAGTTGCGGAGGACCGCGCGCGCCGGACCGATGGGGGCCATCTGGTCGAACCGCGCGTGGTACTCGTAGACCGGCGCCGTCGGCACGCCCCGGCGGTTGACCGGGCTGTTCTCGGCCAGCATCGCGGTGATCTCGGGACGGTCGAACGCACCCGGGAACGCCTCGATGTCGGCGATGTCGAGGAAGGGCCGGCGTGGGACGGCTTCGAAGATACAGAGGTCGGCGGAGGCGTCGTACTCCCGCTGGCCGAACGCATTGAGGTAGGAGCGCAGGTCCAGGTCGTAGGAGCGGTCGAGCCCGTGGATCCCCATCGGGATCGCCCCGCCGACGATGCTGCCGGAGAACGCGTCGATCGTCTTGCGCACGCTGCCGAGCAGGCCGCCGAGCGCGATCGCGCGGACGTCGAGCTCCGGCGCGTAGCGCCGTTGGAGCTGCGCGGCGTTCGCCGTCGCGAAGGCACCCCCGGAGTAGCCCCACATCCCGATCGGCGCGTCCGCGAGCCCGGCCTCACGCAGCTGGAGCGCGGCGCGCAGCCCGTCGAGCACGCCCTTCGCGGCGACGTCGCCGACGAGGAACTGCGACTCCATCCCCTCGTAGTCCGGGACGCTGACCGCCCACCCCTTCATCAGTAGCGAGACCACCAGCGACGACTCGCTGTAGGACCCGGTGAATCCGCCGGAGATCCCGGCCGAGAGGGCGTACGACGGCGCGCAGCGGGTGGAGACCCCGTCCTCCGCGGTCTGGTAGCTGACCAACGGCCGCAGCCCGGCGCCCCGCCACGGCGTCCGCGGCACGATCACCGTGGTCACCGAGACCGTCGGCTCGCCCCGTCGGTCGGACGTGCGGAACAGGACCTGCCAGGCATCGGCAGGCACCGGGATCTCGAACGACTTCACCGTGACCGGGCGGGCCCGGATGAGCTCGCCGGGCTCGTAGCCGGCGGGGCCGGCGGGCGCGTGGAAGTAGGGGTCGTCCTCGGGCAGCGGAGGCGGCTCCGCCCCGCGCGCCCTGCGGTGACCAGCGCCAGCAGCAGGGCGGCGAGGGCGACCAGGACCGGTCGGAGTCGGTGCATGGTCAGGGTTCTCAGGGCGTGGTGTTCGGGAGCACGGTGATCGTGCCCGGGCTGACGACGGCGATGTCGGTGTCGCCGTCCTGGTCGTAGTCGGCGAGGACGGGGTTCTGCGGGAACGGCGCGGTGCTGAAGGTGCCGATCTTCTGCATGCCGGGCGTCCCGTTGCCGGCGAGCACGGTCAGCGTGCCGGCAGAGGGGTCGGCCAGTGACGAGACCACGAGGTCGTCGCGCCCGTCCTGGTCGAAGTCGGCGACGGCAGCGCTGGTCGGACCGGGACCGCCGAACTGGTAGGACAGCGGGACGGTCGAGGTGAAACGGCCGGTGCCGTCGGTGATCCCGGTGGCGAGCGAGAAGCTGAACGAGCCGACGGCGGCCGCGTCGTCGTACCCGTCGTCGTTGAGGTCGATCGCGGCCACGTCCTCGGGGATGAAGGACGTCGCGTAGAGCGAGCCACGGACGGTGAAGGCCCCGTTGCCGTTGCCCGTCAGGGCGAAGGTCGTGCCGGACATCCCGTCGATCGCGAAGAGGTCGGGCGTGCTGCCCGGGTCGAGCCGGGCGACGGCGATCGCGGAGAGGGCACCGGCGCCGGGCACCTGGGTCGTCGGTCCGGTCGTGAACGCGCCGGAGCCGCTGTTGACGAGCGACTGGACGGCGGTGAACGTCGGAGCGACGACGTCCAGGTCGCCGTCGGTGTCGACGTCGACGACGAGCGGCTGGACCTGCCCGCCGAGGCTGAGCGGGTAGACCCCGATCTGGGTGAAGCCACCACTGCCGTCGCCCTCGAGGATCCGGGCCTCGGAGACCGTCATCGCGACGATGTCGACCCTGCCGTCGCCGGTCACGTCCCCGAGGTCGAGGCCCTGGGTCTGCGCAGTCCCCGGAACCTGGGTGGCCGCAGCGAAGCGTCCGGTGCCGTCGCCGAGCGACACCCGGATGTCGCCGTAGGTGAAGTCACCGACGCTGACCAGGTCCGCGCGGCCGTCGCCGTCGACGTCGGCCGTGGCGGCCGGCCGGGGCGCTGGGCCGGGTCCTGCGGAGTTGTCGATCGGGCTCTCGATGCCCACGCCGAACCAGCCGGCCGCGTGGGCAGGCACGGTCGCCGCCACACCGAGGGAAGCGGCGATGACGAGACCAAGCGAAAGGGAACTGTTTCTCATGAGCGTGACCGTAGGGCCGCGCCCGAGCATCCGACAAGTAGGCTTTTCAGATGGTGTGCGCGTGGCCGACGACGAGCTCGACTGCGAGGTCGCAGAAGTCCTTCTCCAGCGCGGCCGCACTCCTGCGGCTCCGGTGGATGCTCCAGTCGTGGACGATCACGTTGGCGGCCCCGACCATCGCGAGCGCCCGGAACCGGGTGTCGTCAGTGCGGGTGAGCTCCCCTCGCTCGGCCGCCGCCGTCGTCTCCGACTCCACCAGCGCGATGATGCCGTTGCGGAACTGGAGCCGGCGCTCCTCCACCCGGGCACTCACGCCGACGATCTCGACGAACGCGATCCGCGCCTTGCGGGGGTCCGCGAGCAGCGGCCGCAGGTAGGCGCCGACGGCCTCGCGCAGCCGGACCGAGATCACCTGCCCCTCGTTGCGCCGCAGGGACTCGACGACGTCCTCGAGCGACGCCTTGGTGAGGGACGCGTAGAGGTCGAGCAGCATGTCCTCCTTGCTGGAGTGCAGCTGGTAGAAGTGCCGCGTCGAGACCTTCGCCGCCGAGCACAGGCGGTCGATGGAGACGCTCGCGTAGCCCTGGGAGCCGAACAGCTCGAGCGCCGCCTCCCGCAGTCGCGTGCGCCGCGCCTCGTCCCGCTCGGCAGCCGACTGTCCGCCGTACCGCCGTGCTTCCGTCTCCGTCATCGCACACCCCTCCGGTCGCTGCGAAGGATACGCATCCGCCGGGCCCGTGCCTCTCGACGTGACTCGCCACGGAGTCCACACTGGGGAGGATTCCGCCGCCGGGCAGCGGAGGTCGTCCGCCCAGAGCCCGGCCGACCCGACGAGGCTGGAGCAGCAGATGGTCACCGTGGCCGCCGTACAGGCAACTCCCGTGTTCCTGGATCGGGAGGCGACCGCGGACAAGGTCTGCGCCCTCGTGAAGGAGGCCGCCGGAGCGGGGGCCGAGCTCATCGTGTTCGGGGAGTCCTTCATCCCCGCCTATCCCGACTGGGTCTGGCGGACGCCGGCATGGAGCGACGGCGCGTTCGTGCAGCGTCTCTACGCCAACGCGGTGACGGTGCCGGGCCCGACCCTCGAGCGCATCGCGGAGGCGACAGCCGAAGCCTCCGCGTACGTCGTGCTCGGCGTGACCGAGGTCGACGGCGGCACCCTGTACAACACCCTCCTCTACCTCGGCCCGGACGGAGCGCTCCTGCAGCGGCACCGCAAGCTCATGCCCACCGGCGGGGAGCGGACGGTCTGGGGCATGGGGGACGGCTCCGAGCTCGGCGTGGTGACCACGCCGTTCGGCGTGGTCGGCGGGCTGTTGTGCTGGGAGAACTACATGCCGCTCGCCCGGGCGGCGATGTATGCCCAGGGTGTCGACATCTACCTCGCGCCGACCTGGGACACCAGTGACACCTGGGTCGGCACGCTGCAGCACATCGCCAAGGAGGGCAGGCAGTTCGTGATCGGCGTTGCGCCGCTCCTGCGCGGCTCCGACGTGCCCGAGGACCTCCGCGGAACGCTCTACGGGCTGGAGGACGACTGGATGTCGCGCGGCCTCACGACGATCGTCGCACCGGGCGGCAAGGTGATCGCCGGACCGGTGCTGGAGCGCGAGGAGATCGTCTACGCCGACCTCGACGTCGCGGCCGTGCAGGAGCACCGGAGGATGTTCGACCCCGTGGGCCACTACGCGCGCCCCGACGTCTTCCGGCTGCACGTGGACACGCGTCCGAAGAGCCCCGTCGTCTTCGACGGACACGACCCGGCCTGACGGCCGAGGACCGCGATGGCCGCCTAGGTACGGCGGTGCGGCGCGTGCTCCGCGAGCCAGGTCGGTCGGCCCCACTCGTCACCCCTCAGGCCAAGTGCGACCACCTGCCGGATCGGTGCCCGCCCCACGGCATGCTGGGTACATGCGGTTCTCCGAGCACGAGCTCACTGCGGCCCTGACCGGTGCGGCCAAGACGGTCGTGGCGTCACGCAAGGACGTCCGGAAGAGCGGCGTCGGCGCCGACGAGGCGTGGGAGGCGATGGGTCGCTACGAGCGGTTCCAGGTCCTGGACGCCCTCGGCCGCCAGATCCTGCCGGTGCTGGTGGCCCTGCCGGACGTGGAGGTCGCGCCGGGGACGCGACCGTCGTACTCCGTCCGACAGGTGCAGGAGACCGTCGCGGGTCTGGTGGAGGAGGAACTCGGCCGGCTGCGGCGCGCCGTCGTGATCAAGGCGCGCACCGCCCTGGTGCAGACGGCGCTCGCGCACGTGCCGCCCCGCCGCGACCCGGACGCCCTCATCCCGTCCGACGACGCCTGACGAAGGGCTGGGTCGCCTCATCGTGGCCTATCGGCTGCGGCGGGTGTCGCGCCGCTCCGGCTGGACGAAGTCGGTGTCGGGCAGCCGACGCTGGACCGCCTTCATCGCCTCGCCCCAGATCGGCCCGGCGTGGGTGCTGCCGAACGCGGCCGGCACGTGCTCGCCGCCGATGACCTGACGGTTCAGGGTCTTCCACCGTCCGGCGTCGTCGACGCCCGCGAGCACTGCGGCCGCCACCAGGTCGGGGGTGTAGCCGATGAACCAGACCGAGCGGTTCCGCTGGCTGGTGCCGGTCTTGCCGGCCGACGGTTGCTCGAGGCTCAGGCCGGCGCCGTGGCCGAACCCGCCCGGCTCCTGCACGCCGCGGAGGACGTCGTTGACCACGTCGGCGACCGCCGGTGGCAACACCTGCCGGCACCGGGCGGGATAGCGTCGGAGCCTGTTGTCGTCGGCGTCGGTGACCCGGGTGATCGGCCGGGCGGTGCAGTGGCGTCCGCGGGCCGCGAAGGTGGCGTAGGCCTCGGCCATGGTGAGGGGGCTGACGTCCACGACCCCCAGCGTGAACGACGGCACCTGCTGCGAGGAGGGGTCGGTGAGGGGGATCCCCATCCTCCGGGCGAGCCGGTACGGCTCACACAGCCCGGTCCGCAGCTCCAGCTTCGCGTAGAACGTGTTCACGGACTCCTGGGTCCCGGTGTAGAGGTTGTACACGCCGGATCCTGTGGAGTTCTCCGGCGACCAGACCTCGTCGCTCAACGGATAGCCACCGCAGGTCCGGAACCGCCTGACGGGGATCTCGACCTGCGGGGGCGCGTGGATCCTGGTCGTCGGTGGGATGCCCTGCCGGATCGCCGCGGCGAGCACGAAGGCCTTGAACGTCGACCCGGCGTGGAAGCCGTTGGCGTCGCCGTACTTCTTGGGGACGGCGTAGTTCAAGAAGGTCTCCCCTGCCTGCGCGTCCCTGCCCATCGGCCGCGACTGCGCCACCGCCAGGACGTCGCCCGTGCCCGGCTCGAGCATGGCCAGCGCCCCGATCGCGTCGTCCGTGGGGAAGACGCGGCTCCGCGCCGCCCCGTCGGCCGCCCGCTGGAAGCGCAGGTCGAGCGTGGTGTGGATGGTCAGGCCGCCGGTGCGGAGCAGGTCCTCCCGCTCGGCCTCGGTGCGACCCAGGGACGGGTCGCGCAGCAGGGAGGCGCGCACGTACTCGCAGAAGAACGGCGCCGCCGACCGGACGCACCCGTTCGGCACGGGCATGACCTCGAGCCCGAGTCCGCGCGCCTTGATCCGCTCCGCGCGCTGCGACGTGATCAGGCCCAGCTCGGCCATCCGATCGACGACCACGTTGCGTCGGGTCCAGGCCTGGGCGGGAGTGTCGAGCGGGTCGTGGCGGGTCGGATACTTCGCGAGCCCGGCGATCAGGGCTGCCTGCCGCAGATTCAGGTCCGACGCCGACCGTGAGAAGTACCGCTCGGCCGCGGCCTCCACGCCGTACGCGCTGGCGCCGAAGTAGGCCGTGTTCAGGTAGCGCTCCAGGATCCAGTCCTTGCTGTGGGTCTGCTCGAGGTAGACCGCGAACCGCACCTCCCGGACCTTGCGTGAGTACGTCGACGCTGTCGCGTCCTCGCGTTCGGCCCGCGACGTGGCCTGTTCGACCAGCGTCATCTTCACCAGCTGCTGGGTGATCGACGAGCCACCCTGGACGACCCCGCCGCTCATGATGTTGTTCAGCAACGCACGCGCGGTCCCCCGGAAGTCGACCCCACCGTGCTCGTAGAAGCGGCTGTCCTCGATCGCCAGCACGGCCTTCACGAGGACCGGGTCGACCTCGTCCAGGCCGACCACGACCCGGTTGCGGTCGAACAACCTGGCGACGACCTGCCCGTTCCGGTCGAGCACCGTGCTGCGCTGCGCCAACGGCTCGACGTCCAGCACGACCGGCAGCCCGGCGGTCCCGTCCGCCATCTCGTCCAGCGTCACCCGTGCCAGCCACACGGCGGGCATCGCCAAGCCCGCGACGATCAGGCCGATCGTCGCGGCCACCGCCAGCATCGCGGTCAGCTGACGAGTGGCGCCACGGTCGCCGGCACGGTCGCCGCCGACGGGAGGGCTCACACCTATGTCGTACCCAGACGTCACCGGAACAACGGCTGCGCCGGCTTCGCGTGGCGTGAGAACGTGGGCCGCATGGGTTTGGGCAACTTCCAGGTCAGGGCCTCGGTCGCCGTCTCCGACATCCGGCAGGCCATCTCGTTCTACGAGGGCAAGCTCGGCTTCCAGTCGGTCGGGTCCGGTCCCAGTGCCCACATCCCCGACGCCAGCCGGGTCTACGAGTCAGGTGGCGGGCCCGCACTGAACGTGTACCAGTCGGAGACCGCCGGCATGTCGCAAGCGACGCTGGCGACCTGGTACGTCGACGACATCGACGAGGTCGTGGGCGAGCTCGCCGCGGCAGGCGTGGAGCTCGCGCGGTACGACGCGTTCGAGCACGACGCGCGCGGGATCACCGCCCGCGCCGGCGGCGGGCGCATCGCCTGGTTCCGGGACCCGGACGGCAACACCTTCGCGATCGAGGCAGACGTCTGACCCGCGAAGATTTCTGGAGCTCTTCGTCGGAGCATGTCGAATTCGGCCGCTCCTCTTCGTGGACAGGGTGAGGCACCACCCACCGCACGACGAGGAGGCAGGACCATGTGGAACACGAGCCAGACCGACGAGCAGCACCTCTCCCACGACCTGCCGTGCTCCGGGTGCGGCCACGCCGTTCACACCTATCTGCCGTGCAGCGACACCTGCGCGTGCCAAGTCACCTCGCTGCCGGGCATGGTCCCGCTCGCGGCGTGAGCGCCGGCCGCGCAGAGCGGGACTGAGGGCGGGACTGAGGGCGGGCTCAGACAGGCGCCGGCCGCGTGCCCAGGCCGCAGGCAAGTGCCCACTCGGCTGCTCGCTCGGCGAAGACGGCGTGCGCGGCGAGGAGTGCCCGCTGCGCAGAGGTCCCGACGGTGGGAACGGCCGCGATGGCGGCCGCGCGCTGCCGCAGCTCGAACAGCTGGCGCGGCGAGCCTTCGGGCAGCAGCTCGAGGGCGATCCGCATGTCGACGGCGGCGGCGAGAAGGCGCTCGGTCACGACCGGGTCGGTGGACTTCGCAGCAACCCGCTCCACGGACCGTGCATACGACCGGGTCGCGGTGGCGATGTGCATCGTGCTCATCCGGCGCTCCTCTCAGTGCCTCATGCTAAGTCTCAGCGTCCGCCGCTGTCTTCTTGTTCCTTCCGACCGACCCGGGCGCTTGTGAGGTGGACCACCGGCGAAGGCCGTCGGCCCTGTCGGCAACCAACTGCCCCGGCCGCGCGTCTTCACAGGTGTGCAGCAGCCACGCCTTCGCGCGCCCCGAGCCCGTCGTACCGTCGTCACCCTCACCGCTTGCGCCACCGCGGCGCTGACGACAGCCTCCCTGACCGGCGCGGCCGGCGCGGCCGGCGCGGCCGGCGCGGCGCCGCAGGCGGTGGCTGCGGTGGCGCCCGACGACCGCGGCTGGCGGGTCGTCGATGTCGGCAACGGCAGCTACCAGGTGTCGTGGACCGCGCCGCGGGACCTGCCGGTCGCGTCCGACCGACCCACGATCACCGGCGACGGGCTGTCCTTCGGCGCGCCGACCGTGGGGGCGGACGGCCGGACGGTCACCGCGGTCGTCACGAGTGACACCGCACCCGTCCCGAGCGACCTCGACGTGGTCCTGTCCGGCGACCGCCTGGACGAACCGGGGTTCGACCCGTCCGCGGGCCCGACCGTGGACGTCCCCCGCCGGGTCACGGCCGAGCTCGACGCGAGGGACCCCGGCGCACGCGGGCCCTACGAGACCGTCACCAGCGACTACGACTGGGAGGGGGTCAAGCTCCCCGGCATGCGCGAGCCGATCGAGATGGTCGGTCACGTCGTCGAGCCCGCGCCCGGGTCGGACACCGGCCCGCGTCCCCTGGTGCTGTTCATGCACGGCCGGCACAGCGTCTGCTACGACCCCGCCGGCTCCCCCGGCGGTGAGGACCGCTGGCCGTGCCAGGCGCCGCTGGCCGAGATCCCCAGCCACCTCGGCTACCACTACCTCCAACGACTGCTGGCCTCGCAGGGCTACACGACGGTCTCCGTCCGGGTCAACGGCATCAACGCCCAGGACTGGCGGCTTCCCGACGGCGGCGCCGACGCCCGGGCGGCCATCGTCCAGGAGCACCTCGACCGCTGGGTCGACCTCGCCGCCGACCACCAGGTCGACCTGGACCAGGTCGTGCTCGTCGGGCACAGCCGTGGCGGGGAGGGCGTCGACCGCGCGTCGATCCAGATCCGCCCGGCGGCGCCGTACCGGATCGCCGGTCAGGTGCTGCTCGCCCCCACCGACTTCGCCTGGCACACCGCGCCGTACGTCCCGACCGTGACGGTCCTCCCCTACTGCGACGGCGACGTCTACGACCTCCAGGGCCAGCGCTTCACCGACGTCGCCCGCGATCTCGCGCCCGGTGACACGTCGCTGAAGAGCTCGGTGCTCGCGATGGGCACCAACCACAACTTCTTCAACACCGAGTGGACGCCCTCCACCGCGGTCGCGCCCTCCTGGGACGACTGGGGCGGCGACCCGGACGAGGCCTGCGGCCGTCGGGATCCCGGCCGGCTCCTGCCTCGCGAGCAGCGCGACGTCGGCAAGGCGTACGTCGCCGGCGCGGTCCACCTGTTCACCGGCGAGGCGGAGTACGCGCCCCTGTACGACGGCTCGCCCGTCACGGTGCCGTCGATCGGCGACGCGGAGGTGCTGAGCCACGCGATCGGCGGCGGTCGCGCGATCCGGCGGCCCGGGACCGACGCGCGGCCCACGCTCGTCACCGGCGACGCCGACGCCCGGCTGTGCGCGGGTGTCGCGAGGTCGAGCGGGTCGTTCGCCTTCTGCGGCCGTCGCGTCGACGACCTGGTGACCCCGCACTGGGTCTCCGGCGGCGAGCAGGCACCGTCCCGGAAGTTCCTCGAGCTCTCGTGGCAGGAGGCAGGAGCCTCTGGGGGGCTCCGCTTCTCCTCGCCCCTCGACCTCACGACCGATCGGCTCGAGCTGCGCACCATCCTCGATCCGGCGTACGACGCTCCCGGCCTGCGGGTGCGGATCTCGGACTCGGCCGGCGGCTCGGCCGTGCTCGACCCGGTGCCCGGCACCGAGCCCGCCGCGCTGCCCGTCGTCCCGTGGGCGACGAAGCTGTGGGCGTCCGCGGTCGTCGTCGACGCGAGCGGCGCGACCGGTGTCGACCTCACCGACATCACGGCGGTCGAGATCGTCACCGGGACCGCAGCGGGCCGGCTCTGGCTGGCCGACGTCGCAGCGGCTCCCGCGACGCCGGCACCCCAGCAGTCCCAGCGGCTCGCGCAGGTGCGCATCGGCAAGGTGGAGGTCGACGAGGGCTCCGGCGGGCTCAGGGTGGCGCGGATCCCGTTCACCATCGTCGGCGAGGTGACCCGCCCGTCACGGTTCGCGGCTTTCACCGCAGGCCAACAGCGCGGGCAGGTCCAGCGGCTGGTGGTCGATGTCGCCCCCGGACAGACGAGGGGGTCGATCCCGGTGGAGTACGAGGCGGACGACGTCTTCGGCCACGACCAGCTGACCCAGGTCGCGCTCTGGCCGCTGCACGGTGTCGTCACCGACGACTACCTCGGTGAGCTGGTGGTGCGCGAGGACGACCCGACGCCCACCGTCGACGTCGCGGTGACGCGGACCGTGCGCGAGGGTCAGCGGATCCAGCTCCAGGTCACCGTGGACGGCGAGCGCGCGATCGAGATGTATGCCTTCGGGAGCGCCGTGCGCGGCCGCGGCGAGAACCTGCGCGGCGACGACGTGACCGCCGCGTGGCTGCAGCGCCATGCCGACTCGTCCGAGCCGCGGCGCCCGCTGTGGCGCCTCTACGCCGGGGTGTTCGACGAGATCCCGCCCCACCGGGACACGACGACGCTCTGGATCCCGGTCCGCCGCGACGGCGTACGGGAGGGCACGGAGTTCCTCTACCTGCGGTTCCAGGCCGGGGACGAGCGCGCGAGGTACCGGATCAGGGTGCTAGACGCGGCGTGACCGGCTGCCGGGTGACGGCCTGATCTCGTAGCGGATGTTGAACGGGTTCTCCACACCGGGCTGCGTCGATGGTGCCCGAACCACAGCCGACTCCGGGGCTGTCGCGAGCGGACGCCGACCAAGCGCGGTGAGCGCATCGCAGAAGATGCCGGGCAGCTTCCTGTATCAAATCGCGTGCAGCGCGATCCGAGAGACCGTCCACGACCTCTCAGAAGGAGAATCCCATGCAGGTCTCTCTGCGCACCGCCCTCCCGCGCGCAGTCCCCGTCGGACTGCTCGCGCTGGGCCTCAGCGCTGCGGCGGCTAACGTCGCGACCGGTGACCCCGGCGTGACCCCGGAGCACTACTCGGACGCGATGGCGCCCGGCCAGTCGGTGACGATCACGAAGACGGTGGAGACGCCGCCGATCCCACCGAACCCCGACATCGTGCTGCTGGCCGACACCACGACGAGCATGAGCGCGAGCATCGGCAACGTCCAGTCGAACTCCGGCGCGATCGTCAACCAGATCCTCGCCGCTCAGCCGACAGCGAGGTTCGCCGTCGCCGACTACAAGGACACCGCTGACGCCACCGGCCACTTCGTGCTGCGCCAGCAGCTCACGGACGACACGACCGCGGTCACCAACGGCATCTCCTCGTGGACCCCCCTGTCCGGCGGCGGCTCCGACGCTGCGGAGGACTGGATCGGTGCGCTCGCCGAGATCCCGTCGGCGATCGACTTCCGTGACAACGGCACGCCGGTCGTCGTGATGTTCGGCGACTCCTCGAGCCACGACCCCTCGGCCGGCCACACGCTGGTGTCGACCGCCAACGCGCTCGACGCGGCCGGCATCCGGGTCATCGCGATCTCGGTCCCGGGTGCCGACGGCTACCTGTGGGACGGCCTCGACTCGGCCGGCCAGGCGTCGTACATCACCACGGCCACCGGTGGCACCCTCACGAACGCCGACCCCGACGAGGTGTCCGACGTGATCCTCAGCCAGCTTCAGAACCTCCCTGCCGAGGTCACCCACGAGACCGAGTGCGACCCCGGCGTCACCGCGACCCTGACCCCGGCGTCGACGACCGTCACCAGCGGCGGGACCGTGACCTTCGACGAGACCATCTCCCTGGCCGCCAACGCACCCCAGGGTGAGACCGTGTCGTGCACGGTGAGCTTCAAGGTCAACGGCGAGGTTCCTGGCCCGGACTTCGTCCAGACCATCGACATCGACGTGGAGGACGTCACGCCGCCCGTCGTGACGGTGGAGAGCAAGGTCGTGGAGGCCACCGGTCCTGACGGCGCCGTCGTGGAGTACGACGCGAGCGCGGACGACAACGTCGACGGCCCGCTGACCCCGACGTGCGACCCGCCCTCGGGCTCGCAGTTCCCCCTCGGCACGACGCCCGTCGACTGCGAGGCCACCGACGCAGCCGGCAACACCGGGTACGGCTCAGGGACGATCGAGGTGGTCGACACCACGCCGCCGGCGGTCACCTGCGCCGAGTCGAGCAACCCGGGCGGCACGGTGCCTCCCGCCGGCCAGACCCGACCGAACCCGCAGGGTCAGAACCAGGACGGCTTCTACCGTCTCGAGGCCTCCGACGTCGTCGACACCGACCCTGAGGTCTTCCTGCGCGACACCGGCAGCGGCCACGTGTGGGGTCCGTTCGAGAGCGGCCAGCGGATCAAGTACACCGAGGCCAAGTCCGGCCCGAAGCAGAAGGCGCTGGGCAACAGCGACATCCTGCACCTGACCGGCACGGGAGACGCGGAGCTGTACGCCACGGACTTCTCCGGCAACGTCGCCGCCCCGGTTGCGTGCCTGGTCCCGGCACCGCCGAAGTGACCCTCTGAAGTGACCCTCACGAGGTAGACGCCTCAGCCGTGCGCGACGACCCAGCGCACGGCTGAGGCGACCTCGGTCACGGTCGGGATGCCCACTGGTCCCAGTGCCCGTCGTACGACGACGACCGGCACGCCGAGCTCGGCGGTGGCCTCCATCTTCGGCCAGGTGTGGACCCCACCCGAGTCCTTCGTGACCAGCACGTCGGTGCCGTGGTCCCGCATCAGGGCCACCTCACCGGCCAGGAGGTAGGGCCCGCGCGAGGTCACCAGCGTCCACGCGGTGGGCAGGGCGACGGCAGGAACGTCGACGACCCGCGCCAGCACCGCCCGCTCCCCCAGGGCCGGGACGAAGCGGCCCAGCTCCTGCCGGCCGACGGTCAGGAACGGGCGCGCTCCGAGGTCGCGGGCGGCGGTCGCCGCCTCCTCGTGGGTGTCGACCCAGGTCCATGACGGCCGGGACCGGTCCGCCCAGCCGGGCCGCTCGAGCCGCAGCAGGGGCACCCCCTCGGCCGGGCAGGCGGCAGCGGCGTTGGCGCTCATCCCGGCAGCGAACGGATGGGTCGCGTCCACGACGACGTCGTACTCCCGCAGCGCCGCGCGGAGCCCCTCGACGCCACCGAACCCGCCGATCCGCACCTCACCGACCGGGAGCCGCGGCTCCGCGACCCGGCCGGCGAGCGAGCTCACGACCGCGACGCCCGCATCGACCAGCAGCGCGGCGAGCTCACGCGCCTCCGACGTGCCGCCGAGGACGAGGACCCTCATCGCGCCAGGTCCAGCAGCGCGTCGACGTCGAGGTGCTCCTCGACCAGGTCGCCGAGGGCGTCGAGCCGGCGCTCCCGTGCCTTCGGGAACGACGCGGTCGCGACGATGCCCAGCGCCTCGCGGAGGTACGACGACCGGGCCGCGTCGTCCTCGAGCGACCCGTGCACCATCGTTCCCGTGACGGAGCCCGCGCGGGTCTCGCCCGTCACCCGGCCGTGGTGGATCTCGTAGCCGGCGGGTTCGTGCAGGCGCAGCACCTTGTCCGCACCGAACGTCGTGGTCAGGTCGAGCAGCCCGAGCCCCTCGGCCGAGGCGCCGGCCGGACCCTCCACGCCGTCCGGGTCGGCGATCGTGCGCCCGAGCATCTGGCACCCACCACAGATCCCGAGCACCGGCCGCCCGGACCGGGCGTGCGCGACGATCGCCCGGTCCAGCCCCCGCGACCGCAACCAGGCGAGGTCCGCCATCGTCGACCGCGTGCCCGGCACCACCACCAGGTCCGCCTCGGCCAGCCGTGCCGGGTCGGACACGAACACCACGTCCAGCCCCGGCTCCAGCCCCAGCGCGTCCACGTCGGTGAAGTTGCTGATCCGGGGCAGCCGCACGACCGCCACCTTGCGCGCACCCTCCAAGGAGCGGCGACCCTCGAGATCGAGCGCGTCCTCGGAGTCGAGCCAGAGGTCGGGGTGCCACGGGAGGACGCCGTACGTCGGCCGACCCGTCCGTTCCTCGAGGTCCGCCAGCCCCGGCCGCAGCAGGTCGACGTCACCGCGGAACTTGTTGACGACGAACCCCTTGATGAGCCTCCGGTCCGCCTCGTCGAGAAGCATCAACGTCCCGTACGCCGACGCGAACCACCCGCCGCGGTCGATGTCGCCGACGACGATCGTCGGGATGTCACCGTGCCGCGCGAGCCCCATGTTCACGTAGTCCGACGCCCTCAGGTTGATCTCCGCCGGGCTGCCGGCACCCTCGGCGACCACCAGGTCGAACCGCGACCGCAGGTCGTCGAACGCCGCGAACGCCGACGCCGTCAGCCGCTCCCGCCCGGAGGTGAAGTCGCGCGCCGAGATCTCCCCGTCCGGCTGCCCCATCCGGACGACGTGGCTGCGGCGGTCGCTGCCGGGCTTGAGCAGCACCGGGTTCATCGCCACCTCCGGGGTGACCCCCGCCGCGAGCGCCTGCACCCACTGCGCACGCCCGATCTCCCCCGCGATGCCGTCGCCGCCGACCACCATCGAGTTGTTCGACATGTTCTGCGCCTTGTACGGCGCCACCTCGATCCCCCGTCGCGCCAGCGCCCGGCACAGCCCGGTGACCACCACGCTCTTGCCGGCGTCGGAGGTCATGCCGGCGACGAGGAGCGCGCCACCGGTGGTCGAAGAGGTCGTTCTGGCGACCGTCACGAGACCCGCACCACGAAGATGTCGAGCACCCACCCCGCCGTACGACGGATCCGCTCGCGGGCCGCGCCGATCTCACCCAGCACGTCGCCGACGCGGCCGGCGACCAGCTCCTCCTCGGGCCGGCCCAGGTTGCCGCCCCACCAGATCGTCCAGTCCTCGAGCCCGTCCAGCTCGACCGAGCGGTTCAGCAGGACCGCGATGTTCGTCTGGCCACCGTCGACAGCCTCGGCGAGCAGCCGGCCGGTGGTGACGTGCAGCGGCCGGCCGATGTCGTGCAGGACGATGCGGTGGCGTGCGGCCAGCAGCTGGAGCGCGCTGATCCCGGGCACGACGTCGTACTCGACCTCCACGACGCCCCGCGCCGCGATCGCCTCCAGGATCCGGATCGTGGAGTCGTAGAAGGCGGGGTCACCCCAGACCAGGAACGCCGCCGTGCCCTGCCGCTCCGCCAGCACGGCCTCGTACGCCGCCACCCGGGCGGCGTGCCAGCCGGCGACCGCGCCGACGTACCCGTCGTCTCCCCTCGGTTCCCGCTCCCGCGCCGGATCGGGGATCACGACCACCGGCACGTCGAACGCATCAGCGATCTCGCGCCGGATCGCGAGCAACGCGTCGCCCTCGCGCTTCTCCGCGGCGATCACGTAGTCGGCGTCGCGGAGCGCGTCAGCGGCCTCGGGGGTGACCTGGTGCGGGCCCATCCCGATGCCGATGATGCGGACCCTCATCGGTCCTCCAGCTCGCCCTCGACCTCGAGGTAGACCGCCTGCAGCGCGGCCATCACCTCCGGGTCCGGCTCCTCCCACAGTCCGCGGTCCGCGGCCTCGTGCAGCCGCTCGACCATCCCGCGCAGCGCCCACGGGTTGGAGCGGCGCAGGAACTTCTGGTTGGTCTCGTCGAGGACGTACTCCTTCGCCAGCGCCTGGTACATCCAGTCGTGCACCACCCCCGCGGTCGCGTCGAACCCGAACAGGTAGTCGACGGTCGCAGCCTGCTCGAACGCGCCCTTGTAGCCGTGGCGCTGCATGGCGGCGATCCACCGCGGGTTGACCACCCGGGCACGGAAGACCCGGTTGGTCTCCTCCTGCAGGGTCCGGGTCCGGATGGCGTCCGGCGAGGTCGAGTCGCCGACGTACGCCCTCGGGTCCGCGCCCGTCAGCGCGCGCACGGTCGCGACCATGCCGCCGTGGTACTGGAAGTAGTCGTCGCTGTCGGCGATGTCGTGCTCACGGCTGTCGACGTTCTTGGCCGCCACCTTGATCCGGCGGTAGTTGGTGCGCATGTCGTCGGCAGCCGGCACCCCGTCCAGCCCGCGCCCGTAGGCGAACCCGCCCCACGCCGTGTAGACCTCGGCCAGGTCCTTGTCGTCGCGCCACGACCCCGCCTCGACGGCCTGGAGGATGCCGGCGCCGTACGCCCCCGGCTTGGAGCCGAAGATCCGGGTCGTCGCCCGTCGCTGGTCACCGTGCTGGGCGAGGTCGGCGTGCGCGTGGGCGCGGACGAAGTTCTGGTCCGCGGGCTCGTCGAGTGACGCGACCAGCTGCACCGCGTCGTCGAGGAGGGCGACCACGTGCGGGAAGGCGTCCCGGAAGAACCCGGAGATCCGGACCGTGACGTCGATCCGCGGCCGGCCGAGCTCCTCGAGAGGTACGACGGCGAGCTCCCGGACCCGGCGCGACGCCTCGTCCCACTCCGGCCGCACCCCGAGCAGGGCCAGCACCTCCGCGATGTCGTCGCCGGACGTGCGCATCGCGCTCGTGCCCCACACCGAGAGCCCGACGGACTCGGGATAGGAGCCCTCGTCGTCGAGGTAGCGCTGGAGCAGCGAGTCCGCCATCGCCTGTCCGGTCTGCCACGCCAACCGGGACGGCACCGCGCGCGGGTCGACCGTGTAGAAGTTCCGGCCGGTCGGCAGCACGTTGACCAGGCCGCGCAGGGGCGAGCCGGACGGCCCGGGATGCACGAACCCGCCGTCCAGCGCGTGCAGCACTGCGTCGAGCTCGTCGGTCGTGCGGTCGAGCCGCGGCACCACCTCGGTCGCCGCGAACGCCAGCACCCGCTGCACCTCCGGGTCGTCGTGCAGCTCGGCCGCCCGGCCCGGGTCCCACCCGGCCTTCTCCATCGACCCCACCAGCTCGCGGGCCTGCGCCTCGAACGCGTCCACCGCGCTCGTCGCCTCGCCCTCCTTCAGGCCGAGCGCCGCCCGCAGCCCCGGCACGGCCTGCGCCTGGCCGCCCCACACCTGCGCGGCCCGCAGGATCGCGAGCACCAGGTTGACCCGCGCCTCGCCGGTCGGCGCGGCGCCGAGCACGTGCAGGCCGTCGCGGATCTGCGCGTCCTTGATCTCACACAGCCAGCCGTCGACGTGCAGGATGAAGTCGTCGAACTCCTCGTCGTCCGGTCGCTCGTCGAGCCCGAGGTCGCGGTGCATCTCGGCGGTCTTCATCAGCTGCCAGATCTCACCCCTGATCGCCGGCAGCTTGGCCGGGTCCATGGTGGCGATGTTCCCGTACTCGTCGAGCAGCTGCTCGAGCCTCGCGATGTCGCCGTACGACTCCGCCCGGGCCATCGGCGGCACCAGGTGGTCGACGATCGTCGCGTGTGCGCGCCGCTTCGCCTGGGCCCCCTCCCCCGGGTCGTTGACGAGGAACGGGTATATGAGCGGCAGGTTGCCGATCGCCGCGTCCGTCGCGCAGGACGCCGACAGCGCGGCGTTCTTGCCGGGCAGCCACTCCATCGAGCCGTGCTTGCCGAGGTGGACGACGGCGTGGGCGCCGAAGCCGCCCCGCTCGACAGCGGAGCCGACCCAGCGGTACGCCGCCAGGTAGTGATGACTGGGCGGCAGCTCGGGGTCGTGGTAGATCGCGACCGGGTTCTCACCGAACCCGCGCGGCGGCTGGATCATCAGGACGACGTTGCCGGCGCGCAGCGTCGCCAGCACGATCTCCCCGCCCGCCGAGCCTGTCGAGGCGTTCACGAAGAGCTTTCCCGGCGCCTCACCCCACGCCTCGACCATGCTCGACCGCAGGTCCTCGGGCAGGTCCTCGGTCCAGGCCAGGTAGTCAGCCGCGCTGACCCGCACGTGCGCGTCGGTGAGCTGGGCGTTCGTCAGCCACTCCTCGTCCTGACCGCCCGCTGCGATCAGCGCGTGGATGAGCGCGTCACCGGCCGCAGTGTCGTCCTCCCCGTCGATGATCCGGACGATGTCGTTGCCGACCCCCAGGTCGTAGCCCGCGTCCCGAAGCCGGCGCAGCATCCGCACGGCCGACACCGGGGTGTCCAGGCCCACCGCATTGCCGATCCGGGCGTGCTTGGTCGGGTACGCCGACAGCATCAGCGCGAGCCGCCGCTCCCCGACGGGCGTCCGCCGCAGCCGGGCGTGGTTGACCGCTATGCCGGCGACCCGGGCGCAACGCTCGGGGTCGGCGACGTACCGCGGAAGCGCCTCCGGGTCCTCCGGGTCGGTCTCCTTGAACGAGAACGGGGCCGTGATGATCCGCCCGTCGAACTCCGGGATCGCGATCTGGCTGGCCGAGTCCAGCGGGCTGACACCGTCGTCCGACGCCTCCCACTCCGCCCGGCTGCTGGTGAGGCACAGCCCCTGCAGCACGGGGATGTCCAACGCAGCGATCCGCTCGACGTCCCAGGCCTCGTCGTCACCGCCGGCGCTCGCCCCGGCCGGGACGCTGCCGCCCGCCGCGAGCACGGTCACGATCAGCGCGTCGAGGGTGCCGAGCTCCTCGAACAGGTCGTCCGGCGCCGCCCGCAGCGACCCTGCGAAGATCGGTACGCCGACCGCCTGGCCGGTCGCGTCCACGGCGTCGGCGAGCGCGTGCACGAAGGCGACGTTGCCGCTCACCTGGTGCGCGCGGTAGTACAGGATGCCGACCCGCGACAGTCCCTCGGGCGCCGGCCGCTCCAGCACCCCCCACACCGGGACGACCTCGGGCGGCTCGAACCCCTCACCGGTGAGCAGGACCGTGTCGGAGAGGAAGGCGTGCAGCTGAGCCAGGTTCCCCGCGCCGCCCTCGACGAGGTAGCGGTGCGCGTCGGCCGCGACGCCCACAGGCACGGTCGAGACCGCCATCAGTGCCGCGTCGGGCGTCTGCTCACCACCGAGCACGACCACCGGGCGACCGGCGGCCTTCACAGCGGCCAGCTCCGCGTCGTACTCCTGCGGGGAGCCGAGCAGCCGGACCACCGTCAGGTCGGCCGAGCCGGCGAGCCGGGCCAGGTCGGAGACCTCGCACCGCGCCGGGTTCGCCAGGACGTAGTCGGCGCCGCTCGCGCGCGCGGACAGCAGGTCGGTGTCGGACGTGGACAGCAGCGCGATGCGCATCGGGGTCCTCCTCGGGGTTCTCGCCCCTCATCGGTCGGCGGCCCCGTGGCCAGTGTCTGGCTGCCCGTCGACGCTGGCCGAGCCTGTCGAGGCGTCGGCGCGCGTTGCCGGATCACAGTGGCGGAACCGCCCCGGACTCACACCGGGTTCCTGCTCCACGGGACCTGTGCTGCAGACCCTACGGTGAGGACCGTGTCTTCCGACCAGCAGCCCGCACCTCGACCCGTGGTGCTCGTCGACGGCCTGCCGCGAGAGCAGCTGCTCGCCATCGTCGGCGACGCCCGGGTGACGGCGCACTCGACGGGCACCGCGCTCGACCTCGAGGGGCACGGCAGCTCCGGCGTCGCCGTACTCAGCCTCGCCCTGCACCAGCGCCGCCTCGGCCTCGAGATCGCCCACGTCGCCTGCATCGACGCCCGCGGCCAGGACGACCCGGTGAGCGGGCGACCCCTCGTCGCCCCCACTCCGCCGACGACGCGCACGCAGATCACCTTCGTCGCCGGCCGGGACGAATCCTCGGCGACCTGGACCGCCGCCACCGCCGCCGCCTTCCGCGACGCAGGCTGGCCGGTGATGTGAGTCGGGTGGGTGAGAGTGGTCTGGAGGTCACTCTCACCCACCCGACTCGAGTCGTCAGTTCACCTGGCGGTCGCGGCCTTCCCAGTACGCCGCCCGCAGCTTGAACTTCTGCAGCTTGCCCGTCGCGGTGCGGGCGAGCTCGGAGCGGAACTCCACCGATGTCGGAGCCTTGTAGCCCGCCAACCGCTCCTTGCACCACGCGATCAGCTCGGCCTCCATCTCGGGGCCGCCCTCCGTGCCCGGGGCCAGCACGACGAGCGCCTTGATCGTCTCGCCCCACTTCTCGCTCGGGACGCCGATGACCGCGACCTCGGCGACTGCGGGGTGGGAGAAGAGCGTGTCCTCGACCTCGATCGAGGAGACGTTCTCACCGCCGGTGATGATCACGTCCTTCTTGCGGTCGGCGATCGTGAGGTAGCCGTCGTCGCCGAGGACCCCACCGTCACCGGTGTGGAACCAGCCGTCCCTCAGGGCAGCCTCGGTCTCCTCCGGCTTCTCCCAGTAGCCCTCGAGCACCACGTTCGACCGGGCGAGCACCTCGCCCGCCCCCTCGTCGGACTCGTCGATCTTGAGCGTCACGCCGATCGCCGGTGCGCCGGCGCGGGTGAGCTTCTGCGCCCGCTCCTCCGGTTCGAGGTCGTCCCACTCCGCGCGACGGCGGTTGACCGTGAGCACCGGGCTGGTCTCGGTGAGCCCGTAGATCTGGATGAACTCCCAACCCAGCTCCTGCTCGACCCGGGCGACGGTCTTCGTCGGGGGCGGCGCGCCGGCCATGACGATCCGCACGCGGTCGCGGCCGGGGACCTCGCCGTCCCAGTCCGGCAGCGCGTCCAGCACCGCCGCAGCGACGGCCGGCGCGGCACACATGACGGTGACGCCGTGGTCGCGCACGCGGCGCAGGATCTCGGCGCCGTCGACCTTGCGCAGGACGATGTGCTGCGCTCCGACGCCGGACATCGCGAACGGCATGCCCCAGCCGTTGGCGTGGAACATCGGCAGCGTGTGCAGGTAGACGTCACGGTCGCTGATCGTCGTGTGCAGGCCGAACGTGATCGCGTTGGTCCAGATGTTGCGGTGCGTGATCTGCACGCCCTTGGGCCACGCGGTCGTGCCCGACGTGTAGTTGATGGTCGCCGTCGCGTTCTCGTCGTGCTCCCACGGCTCGGGCTCGGCGCCCGGCTCGGCGTAGAGATCGGAGTCGGTGCCGAGCACGAACCTGTGCTCGCAGTCGACGCCCTTCAGCGACTCCTCGAGCTCCGGGTCGACGTAGAGCACGCGGGAGCCGGACTGCTCGACGATGTACTGAACCTCGTCGGGACGTAGCCGGAAGTTCACGGGCACCAGGACCCGGCCCCAGCCCGACACACCGAAGAACGACGTCAGCAGCCTGCTGCTGTTGTGGCTGACGATCGCGACCCGCTCGCCGGGGGCGATGCCGAGCTGGTCGAGACGTGCCGCCTGCCGGCGCGCGAGGTCGCCGACCTGCGCATAGGTCAGCTCGCCCTGGCTGGGCGCGGGCTGCATCGGCTCGTCGACGACGCCGACCCGGTCGCCGTACACGGTGACGGCACGGTCGAGGAAGTCGCGGACGCTGAACGGTACGAACATCGGTCCCTCCGGCTGCGGTGAGGTGGTGACGAGCGCCACTCTAGGGGGGTCGGGGGTTGCGATGCCGTTGCGCGACCAGGTCGTACGACGAACGGGCGGCGCTCTGCGACGAGCGGATGACCAGCAGCTGACCCAGCGGACGACCAGCGAATGATGAGAGTCCTCTCACCCGGCCCCCACGTTCCGGCCACCATCGGTCAGGATCGTAGATGTCATGAGTCCGTTGCTGAAGTTCCTGCTCCCCCTGCTCGTCGTGCTGCCGCTCGGCGCGTTCGTCGCGGGGTCGCTGGTGAGCGCGGCCGACGACGAGCCGCCGGCCCGGACGCCGATCGTGCTGCGCGAGGATGCGACGTCCCCGCCGGCTGAGCCGACCAGGTCGCCCACCCGGTCGCCCAGCGAACGCCCCACCGACCAAAGCGGAGCCGACGACGATGACGACGGCAGGGACGACGATGATGACGACGACACCTCCGTCCCCGTCGTCACGCCCAGCCCCTACGTCGGAGCCGGCGACGGAGCCGACGACCGAGCCGACGACGATGACGACGGACCCGGCGACGGCGATGACGAAGGGGATGACGACGGCGGCGAGGACGACGACGATGGGGGCGATGAAGGCGACGACTGACGGGGGCCTCTCGGTCCGGGTGCGGATCACCGCCACCGTGGCCGCCCTCGTGACCGCCGCCCTCGGCGGGTCCGGGCTGATCGTCTACCTGGTCGAGGTCCAGCGCGTCGAGACGTCCGTCGAACGGGAGGTCGAGCAGGAGCTCGACGAGTTCGACCGTCTTGAGCGAGAAGGAATCGATCCACGGACCGGCGAGGAGTTCCACAGCGTCAAGTCGCTGCTCCACACCTTCCTGATCCGCAACGTTCCCGATGACGACGAGCTTCTCGTCGCCTGGGTGGACGGCGAGCCGTGGGAGCAGTACCCGGAAGACAGCCTCACCGGGGACCCGGCCTTCCGCGCGGCAGTCGAGCCGCTGACGACGCAAGGCGGAACCACCAGGATCGACACGGACCGAGGGGAGCTCCGGATCACGAGCCAGCCCGTCCGCCAAGGCGAGCAGACGGGGGCGCTGCTCGTGGTCGCGTTCCTCGACGAGGACCGCAACGAGCTGGTGGCGACGATGCGCACCTACACGATCGTCGCTCTGCTCTCCCTCTTCATCATCACCTGGGTGGCCTGGTGGCAGGCGGGTCGGTTGCTCGCGCCGCTCCGCGCGCTGCGCCATACCGCCGACGAGATCACCGGCACCGACTTCTTCCGCCGGGTCCCGGAGTCCGGCAACGACGACATCACCGCCCTCACCAAGACCGTCAACGGGATGCTCGACCGCTTGGAGTCCGCCTTCGTCGGCCAGCGCCAGTTCCTCGACGACGCCGGCCACGAGCTGAAGACGCCGCTCACCGTGCTGCGCGGACACCTGGAGCTCCTCGACACGGCGAGCGCGGAGGAGATCGCCGGGGCCCGCGAGCTGCTGCTCGACGAGGTGGACCGGATGTCCCGGTTGGTCGGCGACCTGATCCTGCTGGCGAAGAGCAACCGGCCGGACTTCCTGACCCCGGTCGAGGTCGACCTCGGTGACTTCGCCGCCACCGTGATCGCCAAGGCGCGAGCCCTCGGGGACCGACGCTGGCTTCTCGAGACGACGTACGACGGCCCCAGCGACCTCGTCGTGCTCGACGAGCAACGGCTCACCCAGGCGCTGCTCCAGCTCGCCGACAACGCGGTCAAGCACACCGACGTCGGCCAGGAGATCGGGATCGGCACCGAGGTCGTGGACGGGGTCGTCCGCTGCTGGGTACGCGACAGCGGGCAGGGCGTCGCGCCCGCTGACCGGGAGCGGATCTTCGCGCGGTTCGGCCGCAGTGCCGTCCGGGTCGGGGACGAGGGCTCCGGGCTCGGCCTCTCCATCGTCACCGCCATCGCGGCCGCCCATGGCGGCCGCGCCTACGTCACCGACCCACCCGAGGACCGCCCGAGCGGCGCGCTGTTCGTCATCGAGCTGCCGGCTGTCCGCCCGATCGGAAAGGACGCAACCGCATGGCTCGGATCCTGATCGTCGAGGACGAGCACCGCATCGCCTCCTTCATCGGCAAGGGCCTGCGTGCCGAGGGCCACACCGCCGTGGCGGTCGCGGAAGGTCCGACCGGCCTCGACCATGCGCTCAGCGGCGACTTCGACCTGGTCGTGCTCGACATCGGCCTGCCTGGGATGGACGGGTTCGAGCTGCTCGACCAGCTGCGCTCCCAGGGGTCGCGGATCCCCGTGATCGTGCTGACGGCGCGCGACTCCGTCGGCGACACCGTGTCCGCGCTCGAGGGCGGCGCCGACGACTACATGCCGAAGCCGTTCCGGTTCGCCGAGCTCAACGCACGGATCAAGCTCCGGCTGCGGCAGGTCGCCGGCAGCGGCGACGCGCGGCCGGAGGCGCTGGCGGCCGGTGAGGTGCGGCTCGACCTCCGCACCCGCCGCGCGACGGTTGCCGGCAGGCAGATCGACCTGTCGGCGCGGGAGTTCGCACTCGCCGAGATGTTCTTGACCAATGCCGGCCAGGTGCTCTCCCGAGAGCAGCTGCTCGACCACGTCTGGGGGCTGGACTTCGACCCCGGGTCGAACGTCGTCGACGTCTACGTCGGCTACCTCCGCAAGAAGTTCGGCTCCAACACGATCGCGACCGTGCGCGGCATGGGCTACCGCTTCAACGGCTGATGCTCCGGACCGGGGCACCAGTCGTTGGTCGCAGATACGCCGCTCCGTCGCGAGCTCGGGCGTATCTGCGCCCAACCGGCCGCCCTCACACCGCCCGGGCGTTGACCTTGAACGTCAGTCGCGCCTTCGGCTGCCGGGCCAGGACCGGCTCGAGCGCCTCGGCGATCTCGTGGGGGAGCGGACGGTCCGCGGGCCGGGGCTCCAGCGCCGCGTGGACGACACCGACCACCTCGGCCGGCACCCCGGACGGGAGCCGGCCGGGAGGCTCGACGACCTGCGGGTGACGCTCGGCCGGCGTACTGCCGTCGAGGTCGCCGCTCCGGAACGGCCGTTCCCCCGCGATCGCGTGGAAGAGCGTCGCACCGAGCCCCCAGACGTCGCTGGCGAAGCCCGGTACGTCGCCGCCGGCTCCCGGCGCCGCCTGCTCGGGAGCCAGGTAGGCGTCGGTGCCGATCACGCCGCGGATCGCCGCCGCGGCGGCCGACGAGCGGGCGACCGAGAGGTCGATCAGCCGGGCCGGCGAGCCCATGATCAGGTTGCTGGGCTTGATGTCGAGGTGGCAGACATCGACGTGCCGGAAGTAGTGGAGCGCGGAGGCGACGTCGATCGCGAGCGGCACGTACTGCTGCTCCGACAGCCGTCCGTGCCGGCGGATCAGGGTCGACAGCCGGGGACCCTCGATGTGCTCGAGGACCAGGTGCGGCCGAGGCCCGTCGACGTCGTGCCGCAGCCCGCGCACCACCCCCGGGTGGTTGGCGATGTCCAGCGCCGTCGCCTCGCGCTCGAGGCCGTGCAGGGTCTCCGGGTCGCCGACCTCGGTCGGTCGGACGACCTTGACCACGACCGGGCCGTAGGTGATCTCGTCGAAGGCGAGGAAGGCCTCGTACGCCGAGCCACCCCCGAGCAGCCGCAGGGCGGTCAGGTCGGGGGTGATGGCGTCCCCTTCGCGCAGCCGCCAGCTCTCGTCGACGGGGGTGGCGAGGGTCGGGGGCATCACGTCACCGGGTGTTGTGACGCGAGCGGTCGTTGGTCTTGTTCTGCGACCAGTCCCGTGTCCGGGTCCCAGGACCATCCTTCGTCCAGTCCTTCACCTTCCGGCCGCTGCGGCTGTCGTCGCGACCGCTGCGGTCCCCGGTGCGGGAGTTGTCGCTACCGGTGTTGCGGGACCGGCTGTTGGTGTTGGTGTTCGTGTCGCGGGCCAACCGGTTGGTGTCGTCATCGTCGTCGTCGTCGGCCAGTACGACGTCGGCGGTGTCCTCGTCGCGCTTGAGCATCGTCTGGTCCGAGCTTGCCGTGGCGCTCTGCTGGAACGCCATCAGCCCGGTGGCCACCAGGCCGGCCAGTCCCAGCGTCATGATCCGGAGCGGATTGATCTTCATCGTGTTCGCCCTTCCTTGTCGTTGTCACTCGTTGTCGTACGTTGTCGTCGTCGGTGATGGGGAAGAGCCAACCGGACGCCGGTGAGCCCGGCATGAGTCGGCGATGAGAGGGCTCTTACGCAAGGAGGAGCCACTAGGGTGCCGCGCATGTACCTGGAGATCGTCACCGACAAGCAGGACCGCGCGCGCCAGGCCCTGATCGCGTGGGCGGCGACGTTCGCGACCTGCGGCTACCTGTTGCCGTGGGCGATCGCGACCACCCGTGGCAAGGCCAACGCGCAGGCGATCGGGGCGATCAACTTCTTCACCGGCTGGACCGTGATCGGCTGGTTCGTCGCGCTGGGCATGGCCGTCGGCCGGCATCGGGTGGCCGGCCTGCGGGTCTGGACGCAGGCCGGCTGACGCTATCGGCCCGGGACCACCGCAGCCTCGTCGGACGCGGCGCCGGTCTGGACCCGCCAGAGCGCGGCGTACGCGCCGTTGAGCGTGATCAGCTCCTCGTGGGCGCCTGCCTCGATCACGCGGCCGGCGTCGAGGACCCAGATCCGATCCGCATGGCGCACGGTCGACAGCCGGTGCGCCACCACCAGCGCGGTACGCCGCGCAGCGGCATGGCGCAGCGACTCCTGGATCGCGGCCTCGGTCTCGTTGTCGACGGCGCTGGTCGCCTCGTCGAGCACGAGGACCGCCGGGTCGCGCAGGAGCGCACGCGCCAGCGCGAGTCGCTGACGTTGTCCGCCGGACAGGGTCACGCCCCGCTCGCCGACCCAGGTGTCGAACCCGTCGGGCAGGGCGTCGATGAAGTCCAGTGCGGCAGCCGCTCGGGCTGCCTCCCGGACCTCCTCCCGAGTGGCGTCAGGGCGGCCGTACGCGATGTTGTCGGCGATGCTGCCGGCGAAGACGAAGACGTCCTGCGCGACGTATCCGATCGATCCCCGGAGCGAGTCCCAGTCGAGGTCGCGGACGTCCTGACCGTCCAGCAGGACCTGTCCGGCTCGCGGGTCGTCGAACCGCAGCACGAGCCGCAGCACCGACGACTTCCCGGCCCCGGTGGCGCCGACGATCGCGTGGGTCTCCCCCGCGGGGATCACCATGGTCAGGCCGTGCAGGACCTCCGGCCCGTCGGCGTATCCCGCACGGACGTCGCGCAGCTCGATACGCCCCGGCACCGGACGGGCCAGCGACAGCGTGCCGGCCGGCACCGTGATCGGCTCGGCCAGCAGCCGGAGGATCCGGGTCGCCGACGCCCGCCCGCGCTGGTAGAGGTCGAGGACCTCGGCGACCGCGGTCAGCGGCCACAGCAGCCGCTGCGTCATGAAGACCAGCACGGAGTAGAGCCCGACCTCGAGGTCACCGCGGAGCGTGGCCCAGCCGCCGAGCAGCAGGGTGCACGTGAACCCGGACAGGATCGCCATCCGCACGAGCGGCACGAACGCCGCCGAAGACCGGATCGCCTGGACGTTCGCCTCGCGGTACGCCGTGGACGCGGCAGCGATGCGCTCGCGCTCGCGGTCCTCGGCCGTGAACGCCTTGATCGTGGCGATCCCGGAGAGGTTGGCCGACAACGCCTCGGAGAGGTCGGCGACCGTGTCCCGCATCCGCGCGTACAACGGCTCGAGCCGGCGCTGGAAGAGCAGCGACCCGACGACGATCACAGGGATCGGCAGGAAGGCGAAGAGCAGCAGCTGCCAGGAGGCAACCGCGAAGACCGCTCCGACCAGCACCACGTTGAGCGCGGTCTGCAGGATGTTCGGGGCCCCCACGTCGAGGAACCGCTCGAGCTGGTTGACGTCGTCGTTGAGCGTCGCCAGCGTCGAACCGGCACCCCGGGACTCGTGCCACGACATGTCGAGGTGCTGGGCGTGGTCGTAGGCCTCGACCCGGAGCTCGTGCTCGACCCCCTGGGCCAGCCCCCGCCACAGGACGTCGGCGACGTACTCCGACGCCGACTCGATGATCCACACGACGACGTTGAACACCGCCAGCCAGGCGAGCTGGGCGTAGCGGGACTCGACGTCGAGGAGCGAACCGACGAAGGACGCGTCGCCGCGCACGACCACGTCGACCGCCGCGCCGATGAGGAGCTCGGGCACCACGTCGGCGACCTTGTTGATCGTCGAGGCCGTCACCGCGGCCACGAACCGGCCCCGGTAGCGCCGGTGGCGCTGCCAGAGTGCGCTCAGGGGACGTTCTGGCGAATCAGGCACGGCACTTCCTTTCGCGGGTCTGCGCGAGCGTCAAGGTAGGTCAGTCGGCAGCGGGCACCACCATGGGGGTGCCCGACACCGGGTCCGGTACGACGACGCAGGGCAACCCGAAGGCCTTCTCCACGAGCTCCGCGGTGACGACGTCGGCGGGTGGCCCTTCGGCGAGGATGCAACCCTCGCTCATGGCGATCAGGTGGTCGCTGTAGCGACAGGCGAGGTTGAGGTCGTGGAGCACGGTCACGATGGTCCGGCCCGTGTCCCGGTTGAGGTCGCGGAGCAGTCGCAGGAGGTCGACCTGGTGGCTGATGTCGAGGAAGGTCGTCGGCTCGTCGAGGAGCAGCAGGTCGGTCTGCTGGGCCAGGGCCATGGCGACCCACACCCGCTGCCGCTGCCCGCCGGAAAGCTCTCGGAGGGGGCGGCGGACGAGATCCTCGGTGTCGGTGGCCGCGAGGGCTGCGGCGACTGCCCCGTCGTCCTCGGCGCTCCACTGGCGGAACCAGCCCTGGTGGGGGTGCCGGCCACGGGAGACGAGGTCCCCCACCGTGATCCCGTCGGGCGCGACCGGTGTCTGCGGGAGCAGCCCGAGCACCCGTGCGACCTCGCGTGACGCCTGGTCGAGGATCGGGGTGCCGTCGAGCAGGACCTCCCCGGCGCTGGGACGCAGCAGCCGCGCCAGACCGCGCAGCAGGGTGGACTTCCCGCAGGCGTTGGCGCCGACGATGGCCGTCACCTTGCCGTCGAGGATGTCGACGTCGAGCCGATCGACGACGGTGCGGTCGTCGTAGCCGAGGGACAGGTCTCGCGCGCTCAGCCGGGAGCCGGTCGCCGTTGCGGGCTTCGTCATCCGCCCAGTCCTCTCTTGTTGGTGCTGGCCAGGAGCCAGATCAGGTACGGCGCGCCGACCGCGCCGGTCACCACGCCTGTCGGCAGCTCGAACGGCAGCACCTCGACGGCGATGAAGTCGGAGGCGAGCACCAGGCAGGCGCCGACCAGCGCGGCCGCGATGATGCTGCCGGCGGCGGTGTCGAGGAGCCGGTCTGCAACCGGGCCCGCGACCAGCGCGACGAAGGCGATCGGCCCGGCGGCCGCCGTGGCGAGGGCAGTCAGGACGACACCGACCAGGATCAGCACGAACCGGACCAGCTCGGCCCGGGTGCCGAGGGCACGAGCGGTGTCGTCGCCGAGCTCGAGGCTGCGCAGCATCCGCTGAAGCACGACGGTGGCCGGGAGCAGGATGGCCACCGCGACGAGGAGCACGTCGACCTCACGCTGTCCGGACTGGCCGATCGAGCCGACCAGCCAGTGCATGGCCGCGCGGGCCTCCGTGAGGTCGGTGCGGGTCAACGCATAGGCGGTGAGTCCGGTCGCGAACGCGGCGACGCCGATGCCGATCAGGATGAAGCGGTAGCCCGAGACTCCGTCCTTCCACGCGAGGACGTACATGGCTGCCGACGACGCGAGCGCGCCGATCAACGCAAGAGCCGGGATCCCGACCCCGCTCACGCCTGGCAGGGCGATGCCGATCACCGCGGCCAGACTCGCGCCTGAGGAGACCCCGACGAAGTCCGGAGAAGCGAGCGGGTTGCGCAGCAGGTGCTGGAAGATCGTGCCGGCCGCACCGAGCGCCAGCCCGACGCCGAGGCCGGCCTGGATCTGCGGCAGCCGCAGGTCGAGCACGATGAAGTCGACCGCCGAGCTGTCCCGGAGTCCCAGCAACGACACGATGACCTGGTCGAGGCTCAGCCGGACACTGCCGAAGCAGAAGGTGCCGACCACGAGGGCGAGGCACAGGGCCGTCAGCAGGACGTTGACCACGGAGGTCCGGCGCCAGCGCGCCCGCCGGTCGGACCTGAGGTCGGTCTGCACCCGGGTGAGCGCCTCGGCGCTCACCGGGGTCCCCGCGAAGTTGTTCTGCGGAGCGAAGCGGGGGAGAAGAACTTGGGGTGGTTCACAGCTCGGCCAGCCTTCCGTAGCGCACCAGCGCGATGAAGAACGGAGCACCGAGGACGCCCAGCACCACACCCACCTGGAGCTCCCCCGGTGAGCCGACGAGCCGGCCGACGATGTCGGCGCCCAGGAGCAGCACCGGGCTGAGCAGCATCGAGTACGGGAGGATCCAGCGGTAGTCCGCCCCGCAGATGAAGCGAGCGACGTGGGGCACGATCAGCCCGACGAACACGATCGGACCGCAGGCCGCCGTACCGGCTCCGCACAGCAGGGCGACCACGGCCAGCAGCAGGACGCGGGTCCGGCCGACCGCCAGGCCGAGCGAGCGCGCCGTGTCGTCGCCGAGGGCCAAGCCGTTCAGCGCACGTCCGCACAGGAGCGCGCCGAGGATGCCGACGGCGAGGAACGGGGCGACGCTGGTGACGATCGGGGCGTACCGGCCGGCGAGGGAGCCGACCTGCCAGAAGCGCAGGGCGTCGAGCGCCTCGATGTCCGACATGACGATCCCCGTGGTGACCGAGGTCAGGCCCGCGGTGACGGCCGCTCCGGCGAGCGCCATCTTGACCGGCGTTGCGCCGTCTCGCCCGAGCGACCCGATCGTGTAGACGAGCGCGGTCGCGAAGACCGCTCCGGCGAACGCGAACCACACGTAGCCGCCGATGCTGCCGACGCCGAGAACGGTGATCGCGAACACCACCGCGGCCGCGGCGCCGGCGTTGATGCCCATGATCCCGGGGTCGGCCAGGGGATTCCGGGTCAGTCCCTGCAGGATCGCGCCGGACAGCCCGAGCGCGGCACCGACGATGATCCCCAGCACCGTTCGCGGCACCCGGAGCCGGAGAGCGATCCGGTCCTCGATCGCGCCGTCGTCGAAGTGACGGAACGCGTCCAGCACGTCGACGAACGGGATCGACCGGGATCCCTGGGTCACGCTGAAGAACGCCGTTGCGGCCAGGACCGCCGTCAGGACGACGATCCCGGCCGCGAGGTACGGCGACCGCCGGGTTCTAGTCACCGACCGTGTCGTCGACGCCGGACAGATCACCGGTCAGCTTCTCGAGAGCCGTGGCGTAGTGCCCGTAGGTGTGGAGCCAGAACGCGGGCCACGAGATGACCTGGGCCTCCTCGGCCGCGCGGATGCTGGTCCAGGTCGGCTGCTCCCCAGCCGTCTCCAGCGCATCGTCGAACGACCGGCTGTCGATGAGGAGTACGTCGGGCTGGTACTTGTCAGCGTTCTCCCAGCTGAGGTTCTCCCAGTACGGGAAGCCCGGATCGGGCGCGTCCGGGTTGATGACGCCCAGCCCCCATTCCTGGAAGTCCAGCAGCTCGGGCGCGAACTCGGGGTTGGCGACGTAGAGCAGGTCCGCAGTGGGGGAAACGGCGAGCGCGCTGATCTCCTTCTCCTCCATCAGCGCGACGAACTCGTCGCGGGCCGCCTCGAAAGCAGCCTTGTCGTCGGCGCCCTCCGAGTTCTCGATGTCGGCCCCCAGGCTGGCCGCCAGCCGTTCGTAGCCCTCGGTGAGGTCGAGGATCGACTCCCCCTGGGACGCGCCCACGACCGGGGCGAGCTCGGCCAGCTCCTTGCTCTTCGCCTTCACACCTTCCTCGAGCCCGGAGTGTGCCTCCTCGGCAGGCCACCAGTCCGCCACGATCAGGTCGGGGTCGAGCGTCGCGGCCTTCGCGACGTCGATCGAGCCCCACTCCTCCCCGAGGATCTCGATGCCCTCCAGGTCCAGGCCCTGGAGGTTCGGGTCCGTCTTCGTCGCCTCGTCGGCGTAGATGCCGACCGGCCGGATCCCGTAGGACATGAGGGCGGCCGCCTCCCCCGAGTGGGCGATGATCCGGGTGGGCACCTCGTCCAGCCGGACCGTCTCGCCGTCAGCGTCCTCCCACTCCCACGGACCCTCGGGCCGCTCCACGCTCGGATTGGGATCGGCAGCGTCGCCGTCGACGTCAGAAGCGCAGGCGGCGACACCGAGGGCGAGGACGGTCATCAGACCGACGGCAGTGGAGCGTTGCATGGTTCGTCCGTTCATCGAGGGAGGGTGGGGGAAGGAAGCCAGGTCGGGGTGCGGGTCGCGGTGGCGGACATTCGCGCTTCTCTCACTCGGTCTCCGCCGGAGCGATGAAGAACTTCTCGATGTCGTCGAGGAGCAGCTCGAAGCCCTCGATGTCGATGCTGTTCCAGATGCCTGAGCTCACGTAGTGGACCCGCCCGGCCTTCACCGCCGGCAGCGTCTTCCAGAGCGGCGACGACTCGACCTTCTCCTGCTCGCCCTCGGCGGTGTCGTCGACGTACACGAAGAGCGTGTGCGCGGCGTCGAGCAGGTCGAGGTTCTCCTCGCTGATGTCGATGCTGAAGTCCTCGGGGTCGGTCTGCCCCTCGGGCTGGGCGATGCCGAGCGCCCGGAAGGCGATGCTCTCCGAGGTGCCGATCCGGATCGACCGCCACCCCTCCTCCCCCACCCGCAACACCGAGACGGGCTCGTCGGTGAGCCCGGCAGCCTCCACCCGGGCCTTGAGCTCGGCGATCCGCGCGTCCAGCTCCGCGAGCCGCTCGGTCGCCACGTCCTCCTTGTTCACCGCTCGGGCGATCTCGGTGAAGTTCTGCTTGAGCCCCTCGAGGTAGACGTAGTCGTAGACGTAGCCGAACGTCGGGATGGCCTCGCTGGCCCTGTCGTAGAGCTCTTTGTTCCAGGGGTCGTCCTCGAACCCCGCGAACGTGATGAACAGGTCCGGATCCTGGGCCAGCACCTTCTCCCAGTTGATGTCCTCGCCCTCGCGGACATCGACGACGCCCTCCATCCGGTCGGCCAGGTGGTGCGGCAGCGAGTTCACGTTGGCGGCCACCCCGACCGGGGTCACGCCCAGCGCGAAGAGGTTGCCCAACGTCCCGCCGTCGCCAGCGATCACCCGCTCGGGCTGCGCGGGGATCTCCACGGTGCCGAAGTAGTCCTCGATCGCGCGAGTCGTGGGCGCGTCGCCACCTCCAGAACGGTCGTCCTCCTTGCCGCAACCGGCGAGCGCGAGGCTCGCCGTCAGGACGAGTGCCGCGACCGCGGGCCAGCGACGGGACTTGCTGTGCTTCATGATGATGTTCCTTCGTTCGTCAGGGAGAGGGTCGGCCCGACCGGTTCGGCGGCCACCTCGCGGGTCCACGCGGCCTTGACGGTCCGCCAGGCCTCGTCGTCGTAGCCGCGGCGCCAGTACGGCGAGCACGAGAGCTGGTCCTCGTCGACCACGCGGTCGCCGAGCAGGACCCGCCGGACCGCGCGGGTGGCCTCGGCCTCGCCGTGGACGAACGCGCTCACGACGCCGTCCGGCCGTGGCAGCGACGCCACTGCGGCGGCCAGCAACCCGTCGAGATCGCCGGCACGTCCGGCGCGGTGCACCCAGTGGACCTCGAGGGCACCCGGCGAGGAGAGCGGGATCTCGCCGGCGCCGTCCTCCACCTCGGCGACCACGACGACCGGACGGCCGGGCGGGACCGCTTCGGCGCAGGCCGCGATGGCAGGAAGCGCGCTCTCGTCACCGACGAACAGGTAGCTGTCGGCGTCCGCGGGTGGTCGGTAGCCGCCCGCCGGGCCGCGGAGCTGGAGGCGGTCGCCCGGCCGGGCGCGGGCAGCCCATCGCCCGGCGTACCCGACGTCGCCGTGACTGGCGATGTCGAGCGTGAGCTCGCGGCGGTCACCGTCCCAGGCGCGGACCGTGATGCGCCGCGGGAACGGACGCTGGTCCCGCGACAGGTCACGGACCTCGTCGTCGTCGAACGGCACGGCGTACGGCGCCCCTTCCGGCAGGAAGAAGCAGTTGACGTACTGGTCGGTGTCGGTGGACGGCTCGAACTCGTCGAGCCCCGCACCGCCGAGCACCACCCGCACCAGGTGCGAGCTCAGTCGCCGGGTCGAGATCACCTCTGCGTACACGGCTACGCCACCGACTCCGGTGCGGCGGGGACCTCGGTCGCCGGGTCCCCGTCGAGCGCAGCGTCGATGTCTTCGATGACCACGCGGGCTCCCACGGCGCCACCGAACTCCCAGTGGTTGCCGACCACGACGACTCCGTCGTTCCTCACGACGTCGAGCGTCGACCAGAGCGGCGACTTCTCGTGTTCGGTGGACCCTTCGCGCACCTCGAGGAACAGCAGGTCCCCGTCGAGGAGGGAGGTGTTCTCCTCGGAGATCTCGATGCTGCCCCACTCGTCCGGCTCGACGGCGTCCAGCTGGTCGGGCTGCTGGAAGCCCAGCTCGTTGAGCAGGATGCTGCCGAGGGCTCCCTGGTCGGTCGTCAGCGGCGTGATCGCGACGTAGTCGGGCGTGCTCTTCGCCTGGACGACCGCGGTCGTCTCGATGAGGTCGGCGTGCTCGGTGCGCAGCTCCTCGAGCATCTCCTCCGACTCGGCGATGTACGCCTCGGCCTCGTCCTCGCGGCCGAGCACCGCGCCGTACGCCCGGAGCGTCCCGCGCCAGTCCTGGAACGACGCCGTGCCGGCGTACCGCTCGTCGCTCTTGGTCGACTCACTGGTCGGTACGGCGAGCAGCGGGGCGATGTCCGCCAGCTGGTCCTTGGTCTCCACACCGTCGATCTGGTCGAACGGCACCAGGATCAGATCGGGATCGGCCGCCGCGACCTCCTCGAGATCGGCTTCGTAGGCGAAGCCCGGGTCGACGAGCCTCTCGCGGGAGACCTCCTCATGGAGGTAGTGGCTGTCCTCCTCGGCATACCAGTCGCCGCCGAAGACGCCCACGATCGCGGACGTGTCGTACCCGAGTGCGATGAGGTAGTCGACCGTCATCAGGTCGGCGAGGATCCGCTGGGGCTCAGCCGGGATCTCCACCTCGCCGTACGCTCCCCCGACCACGCGGGTCGAAGCGGCAGCGGACGCTTCCGGGCCATCGTGGCCGCACGCAGCGAGCCCACAGGCCACGGCCACGAGGGCGGCAGCAGACATCAGCGGTCGTCGAGACATGGCTCTCCTTCGATCTGACCGGCTCGCGCCGGCGGCAATACCCCGAGTACGTGCTTAGGTTAGCCTCACCTAAATACCACTTCGACAGCGGCCCGGATCCTGGACCGACTCGGCCGCAGGGTTCAGTGCTGCTCGGCCGGGGCGCCGCGTCGCACCCCGACCGGGATGATGAGGGGCCGCAGCGACACGGGGTCGGCCATCACGTGGCTCTCGAGGCCGAAGACCTCGCGGAGGAGCTCGGCGTCGACGACCTCCTCCGGCGGCCCGCTCGTCACGACCGCGCCGTCGCACATCACGATCAGGTGGTCGCTGTAGCGGATAGCCAGGTTGAGGTCGTGGAGCACCATCACGACGGTCCGGCCGAGATCGGCGTGCAGCTTGTCGACGAGGTCGAGGACCTCCACCTGGTGGGCGAGGTCGAGGTACGTCGTCGGCTCGTCCAGCAACAAGATGTCGGTCTCCTGCGCCAGCGCCATCGAGATCCACGCCCGTTGCCGCTGCCCGCCCGACAGCTCATCGACCGGACGGCCGGCCAGGGCGTGCATGCCCGTGAGTCGCAAGGCGGCGTCCACCTCCGTCTCGTCGTCCCGGGACCACTGGCGAAGCCACGACTGGTGCGGATGACGTCCCTTCGCCACGAGGTCAGCCACGGTGAGTCCCTCCGGGGCGGTCGGCGACTGCGGCAGCATGCCCAGCACCTTGGCGACGTCGCGGGTCCGCATCGACGTGATCGCCTTGCCGTCGAGGAGCACCCGACCGGTCTTCGGCTTGAGCAGGCGCGCAACGGCCCGGAGCAGGGTCGACTTGCCGCAGCCGTTGGGGCCGATGATCGTCGTCACCTTGCCCGAGGGGATCGCAGTCGTGAGACCGTCGACGACGATCCGGTCACCGTAGGCAAGCACCAACCCTTCGGCGGTGATCTGGTGGGCACTCATCGGGCCAGCTTTCGGTTCGTGCGGATGATCAGGTGCATGAGGAACGGGCCGCCGATCGCGGTCGTCACGATCCCGACCGGCAGCTCGACCGGCAGGATCACCCGGGCGACGTAGTCGCTACCGACGACCAACGCGGCGCCCATCAGCCCCGACGCGAGCAACGGCGGGCCGGCGGTGCCGACGATCCGGACGGCGAGCTGAGGAGCGACGAAGGCGATAAAGCCGATCGGACCCGCAGCGGTCACGCACATCGCCGCGAGCAGCACCGAGGCGATCAGCAGCACCGCCTGGCTGAGCTGAACGCGGACGCCGAGGGACCGGGCCGTCTCGTCGCCCAGCTTCAGCGCCGACAGCTCGAACGTCGAGGCGAGGGCCAGTGCGCCGACCACGCCGACGGCGATCGCGACCGGCCACACGTGGCGCCACTCGCGGCCGCTGAGTGACCCGTTGAGCCACACGGTCGCGCGCTGGACGTCCCAGATGTCGCCCAGCACGAGCATCCACGTAGTCAGCGCGGCAAGCATCGCGTTGACGGCGATGCCGACCAGGATCAGCCGGAAGCCTTCGATCCCGCGACGCCAGGCGAGCACGTAGATGAGAGCCGCTGTGAGCAGACCGCCGACCATCGCGGCCGTCGGCACCCCGACGGTCGCCCCGACGAGCGTCGAGCTGCCGAAGATGATGACCGCCACCGCACCTGCGCTTGCGCCGGCGGTGATGCCGAGGATGTCGGGACTGGCCAGCGGGTTGCGGGTGATCGACTGGGTGATGGCGCCGGAGACACCCAGCCCGAGCCCGACGAGGACGCCCACCAGCGAGCGCGGCATCCTCAGCTCCCAGACGATGAAGTACTCGATGTCGGTCCCGCCGCCCAGCAGCACGTTCGTAACCCCGCCGATGCTGATCGGGTAGTCGCCCCGACCGACATTGAGGCAGAAGAGCACGAACACGACGGCACCGAGGACCACGTTGGCGAGGACGAGCCGGGGTCGCCACACGAGCGTGATCGGCCCCCAGCCGAAGCGGGGCCGCCCCGTCACCAGTGTGGTCACAACGTCACCAGCTTCCGGCGCCGTACCAGGGCGATGAAGAACGGTGCGCCGACCAGCGCCAGCACGATCCCGGCCTGCAGCTCGCCCGGTCGGGCGACCACCCGGCCGATCACGTCGCAGATGGTCAGCATGATGGCGCCGACGACGGCGGAGTACAGCAGGAGCCAGCGGTAGTCGGGTCCCGTGAACGCGCGCGCGACGTGGGGCACCACCAGTCCGACGAACCCGATCGGGCCGCAGGCCGCCGTCGCGGCGCCGGCGAGGAGAGCGATCGCCACCACGCCGGCGACCCTGTTGAGGGCGACGCTCGTGCCCAGGGACCGCGCGACGTCCTCCCCCATGCTCAGCAGGTTGAGCCCGGGCGCGCTGCCGAGCGCGAGCACGAAGCCGATGGCGAAGAACGGAAGCAACGGCACCAGGATCTCCAGGCCGCGACCGGCCACCGAACCGACCACCCAGAACCGGAAGGAGTCCAGCGTCCTCTGGTCGAGCAGCACCACGGCAGACGTGATCGACGACAGGAACGCCGCGACAGCGGAGCCACCCAGCACCAGCGAGACGGGCGACAGCGTCCGGCTGCCCATCGACGACAGACCGAACACCAGCACGCTGGTGACGAGCGCGCCACCGAGCGCGAACCAGACGTAGTCGTCCACGGACGTGACGTCCAGGACGGCGATCGCGAGCACGACCGCACAGGACGCACCCGCGCTCACCCCGAGGATCCCGGGATCCGCCAGCGGGTTGCGGGTGTGGCCCTGGATCATCGCGCCGGCCAGGCCGAGGGCCATCCCCGTGACGAGCGCCAGCAACGTCCGGGGCAGGCGAAGGTCGCGGACGATGAGGTCGGCATCGGTCGGACTCACGTCGTACGGCGGGGTCAGCGCGTGCGCGATCTCCAGGAAGGTGAGGGGTCTCGCGCCGACGGCGACGCTCGCGAGCAGGACCACCGCCAGCAGCAGCGTCAGGCAGACCAGCCCGACCACCCGTCGCGTGCGGAGCGTCCTCGGCGTGACGACCACGCGAAGCCCGACGAAGCCCTCGTCGAGAGCGGTCGCCCTGCGGACGACCTCGCGCCGCGTGAGCAGAGCGAGGCTGGTCCTGACTCCCAGGGGCCGACCGTCGACGCCACGGGCGACCAGGCCGACCCAGGACTTCCCGACCGACTCGCCGCTGCGCCCCTGGGCGTAGCCGAAGCTCCACACGTAGACCGCGATCGCAACAGCGACGGCGAAGGCGCCGAACACCACACGATCCGCCTGCCCGCCACCGTTGACGTCGCTCAGGGACCGCACGACCAGCCCTCCGACGACGAGGGGCAACGCCGTGATGGCGACATCGACGACAGCGGCCGCCACGCGGAGCGGCACGGGAGCGGGGCCGCGCGGGACCTCCATTCGGGTGTGATCTCCCCGGGCCCGGACGGCGCCGTCCGAGGTGAGATCACTCAGGTGGGCGGCCATTAGGTAAGGCTAGCCTTCATCAACAGCGAGGTACGCCGCGCCCCAGGAGCCGAGATCGACTGAGCTAGATGGTCGCTCGCTGGGGAACGTCAGCGCTCAGCCCAGGGGTCGACCCACCGGACCCCGAGGGGCTCGAAGTGTCGGGCGTTCCGACTCGCGATCGTCATGTCCGCCGCCTGTGCGACCGCGGCGATGAGGGCGTCGTCGAGCGGTGCATGCTCGGGGACGCGGTAGGTCGCGAGAACGCGTGCCGCCGGCAGATCGAACGGCAGCACGCGGCCGGAGAAGGCTGGCAGGACGCGCTCGGCGAACCACCGTCGCAGCACCTCGCCCTGCGCCGGGTCGGATCGCTCCTTGGCGACCACGCCGCGCTCGATCTCGGCGATCGTCATCGCGGTGACGAACTGGTCGCCCACCGGTACGGCAGCCGCCCACGTCTCGACGATCGGGTTGCGCCCGCGCACGCGCAATGCGGACACGACGTTGGTGTCAAGCACGTACTTCACAGCTCGGGAGTGCGCGCCGTCGTGCCCAGGCGATCCGGCTCGAAGTCGATGTCGGCGCCCTCGTCCATGCTCAGCAGATCGACGATCGTGACCGGATCGCGCTCAAGAGCCTCTGCGAGGATCTCACGTGCCTCGGCCTCCAGGGAGCGGTGATGCTGCTCAGCACGAGCGCGCAGCGCCGCCTTGGTCCCAGCGGGGAGATTGCGGATCAGCATCTGCTCCACGACGAACACCTCCGATATCATCTGTACGATATCACTGGGCGACCAGCGCTCAAGGCTCTCGGCGAAGTCCCGCTTTCGTTCGGGTGGGCGCAACAGGGATCGAACCTGTGACCGCCTGCTTGTAAGGCAGGAGCTCTACCGCTGAGCTATGCGCCCGCACGCGCCGCGGTCGTCCGCGGCAGCGGCGTCAGGTTACTGGAGCAGCGCGCCGGAGACCGAACCACGACCGCCAGATGGCGCGCGGGAAAAATAAGTCGAACCGCTGGCGTCTCGGGTCACCAGCGGTTCGACACTTGAACTGTAGCGAGCCGGAAACATTCGTCCAAGAGCAAACCGGCAAATGGCCCCAAAATCATCCGAAAGAACTAGTCGCCTGGTCCGATCGGGCCATTCAGTCGACGGCGGCCCTGAGCTGCTTGAGGTGCTCGTCGAGGTCGCGACCGTCGGCATAGGCGTGGTGCACTGCCCAGGCGACATTGCCGTCGCGGTCCACGACGTACGACGACCGCATCGGCGCTCCCCGGACCTCGTCGAAGACGCCGAAGGCCCGAGTCACCTCCCCGTGCGGCCAGAAGTCGCTGAGGAGCGGGAAGTTCAGGCCGTCGGCGTCGGCCCAGGCCCGCAGCGAGAACATCGGGTCGCAGGAGATCGCGACCACCTCGGTGTCGAAGGTGAGGAACTCCTCGAGCCGGGTGCGCACCGCGTTCATCTCGCCGGTGCAGACACCGCTGAACGCGAAGGGGTAGAAGAGGATGAGCACCGCCTTCGTCCCCCGGTACGACGACAGGCTGATGTCCTGGCCGAACTGGTCCCGCAGCGTGAAGTCGGGAGCGGGACCGCCGAGCGCGAGACCGGCGTCGGTCACGAGTCCCCCGTCTCGAGCTCGACGAGCTCGCGCTTGAGGACCTTGCCGGTCGCGTTGCGGGGCAGCTCGTCGAGGAAGACGACGTCGCGCGGCACCTTGTAGCGGGCCAGGTTCTTCTTGACCCAGCCCTTCACGTCGTCCTCCGAGAGGCTCGCGCCGTTCGCGCTGACCACAAACGCACGCAGCCGCTTGCCGTAGTTGTCGTCGTCGACGCCGATGGCGGCCACCTCGGCGACGCCATCGAGCGTGGCGATGCAGTCCTCGACCTCTTTCGGGAAGACGTTCTCGCCGCCGGAGACGATCATCTCGTCGTCGCGACCCTCGACGTAGAGGCGGCCGTCCTCGCCGAACCGGCCGACGTCGCCGGTCGACATCAGTCCGTCGACCATCTCCTTGTGACCGCCTCCGGTGTAGCCCTCGAACTGGAGGTCGTTCGCCACGAAGATCCGACCGGACTCGCCGACGGTCAGCTCCTTGCCGTCCGGATCGAGGATCTTGACGATCGTGGCGTGCGGGATGCCGCCGGCCGAGGCCGGGGCTGCCCGAAGGTCCTGCGGCGTTGCGATGCTCGCCCACGCGACCTCGGTCGAGCCGTAGATCGAGTAGAGGTTGTCGCCGTAGCGGTCCATCCACTGGATCGGCAGGTCACCGGGCAGCGCCGATCCGGAGGACGCCACGGCCTTGAGCCGCGGCAGCGGGTACTTGTCGAGCGTCTCCTCGGGCAGCGCGAGGATCCGCTGGAGCATCACCGGGATGACCACCACGGAGTCGCACTCGTGGTCGGCCATCAGCTTCAGCGCCGCCTCGGGGTCGAACTTGCGCGTCAGCACCATCGTGGTGCCGAGCAGCATCGCGAGCTGGTAGTGGGCAAAGCCCCAGGTGTGGAACAGCGGCGCCGCGATGTGGCAGGTCCAGCCGGACTTCAGCGGCATCCGGGACAGCAAGGAGACGGCGGCGGGGATGCCGCCCTGCGGGCGAGGCGCTCCCTTGGGCGTGCCGGTGGTCCCCGAGGTCAGGATGATCGTGCGCGAGGTGTGCTGCGCCGGTGTCAGGTCGGCGTCCGAGGTCGCGGACCGGATCATCCCCTCGATGGTGTCGGGGCCAGCCTCGCCGTCGGTCCACCCGATGACCCGCTCGGCGATGTCGATGCCGTCGAGGAGGTCGGTGAACTCCTCGTCGTAGACGACGACGCGGGGCTCCTCCCTCGCGACGACCTCGGCGAGCTGGGGACCCGCGAACGCCGTGTTGAGGTAGAGCACGTCGGCGCCGAGCTTGTTGATCGCGATCGAGACCTCGATGAAGCCCCGGTGGTTGCGGCACATGACCGCGACGCCGTCGCCCTCGCCGACGCCGCGTTCCTTGAGCGAGCGCGCCAGGGCGTTGGTACGCCGGTGCAGGTCGCCGAAGGTGACCTGGCCACGCTCGTCGATGATCGCGACCCCGTGGGGGTCGCGCACGGCCAGCGCCCTGAAGCCGCCTGCCGGAGTGGTGCCCCACTTGCGGAGCGACGTGACGATGCCCACCAGCTTGCGCGGCCCGTACGGCCGCACGATCCCGGACGCGGACAGGGTCCTCAGGCTGAAGGCGGCGTCACGGACTCGCGAGGTCTTCTCTCCCATGGAGCGGACGTTACCCGTTGGTACGCCGGATCATCCGACCGTCTTGGGAGCGATGAGCTTCGTCGCGACCCAGTCGCTGCTGACCGTCGCCGTGGTGGTGAGGGCGAGCCCGGCGATCGGTGCCGCCTCGGCGATGTCGGACGGGTCGACCGCGTTGGGGCGCCCGACCTTCGGTGTCAGCAGCCAGATCATCCCGCCACCGACCAGGTCGGTGATGGAGTCGAAGAGCCCGTCGACGAGGTCTCCGTCGTCGTTGCGCCACCAGAGGACGACGGCCTCGACGACGTTGCCGTACTCGCCGTCCACCATGTCGCCGTCGATCACGTCCTCGATGGCGACCCGCAACTGGTCGTCGGTGTCCTGGTCCCACCCGAGCTCTTGGACGACCATGCCGGCCTTGAATCCGAGCCGGCTAGCGGGTCCGGTCGAATCGGTCCCGCCTTCCGCGGTCGCGCTCACGGGTTCCTCCAGTCCATTGCAGTATTTCGGTCTCCACCCGCAACGACCCGGGGGTCTGGGGGCGGAGCCCCCGGTCGGGGGTCCACGGGGCCCAAGGTCACCGTCGGCCCGTTCGGCCGGCGGCAGGTAGCCCCGCGTGTGGGAGTAGTCCAGCGGAGTTGGGGCGACGGCGCAAGCGGGGTCCAGAACGGTCCGCCGCTCGGCGGGGTCGGTGCCCGCTCGCGCGCGGCTACCGCTGGGTAGATTTTGTGCGGGCCTGATCGGTGCCACGATGGCCGCGTGACCGGAGACGCCGACCCCACTCCCAGCCCCCGCACCGCGCCCGCACCGGCGGTGATCCACGAGGGATTGCCGACCCAGCTGCCGGACATCGACCCGGACGAGACCCAGGACTGGATCGACTCCTTCGACGCGCTCCTCGACGAGCGCGGCAGGGAGCGCGCCCGCTACGTGATGCTGCGCCTGCTGGAGCGAGCCCGCCAGAAGCAGGTGGGCGTTCCTGCCCTGCGCAGCACCGACTACATCAACACGATCCCGCCGGAGCGGGAACCGTGGTTCCCCGGCGACGAGGACATCGAGCGGCGGATCCGCGCCTTCATCCGCTGGAACGCCGCGGTGATGGTGTCGAGCGCCAACCGCAAGGGTCTCGAGGTCGGCGGGCACATCGCGACGTACCAGTCGTCGGCCAGCCTCTACGAGGTCGGCTTCAACCACTTCTTCCGCGGCAAGGACACGCCCTCGAAGGGAGGGGGCGTCGGCGGCGACCAGATCTTCATCCAGGGCCACGCCTCCCCCGGCATCTACGCCCGTGCCTACCTCGAGGGACGGCTCACCGAGCAGCAGCTCTCCCGGTTCCGGCAGGAGGTCCAGCACGGCGTGGGCCAGGGGCTGCCGTCGTACCCCCACCCCCGGCTGATGCCGGACTTCTGGGAGTTCCCGACGGTCTCGATGGGCCTGACCGCGATCAACTCGATCTACCAGGCGCGGTTCAACCGCTACCTGCACAACCGCGGCATCAAGGACACCAGCGAGCAGAACGTGTGGGCGTTCCTCGGCGACGGCGAGATGGGTGAGCCGGAGTCGCTCGGCGCGATCCGGATCGCCGCCCGCGAGGAGCTCGACAACCTGGTCTGGGTCATCAACTGCAACCTGCAGCAGCTCGACGGACCGGTCACCGGCAACGGCAAGATCATCCAGGAGCTCGAGGCCAACTTCCGCGGCGCAGGCTGGAACGTGATCAAGGTGATCTGGGGTCGCGAGTGGGACGAGCTGCTCGCCCGCGACGTCGACGGGGTGCTCGTCAACCAGATGAACACCACGCCCGACGGTCAGTTCCAGACGTTCTCCGTCGAGGACGGCGCCTACAACCGCGAGCACTTCTTCGGACCGGACCCGCGGCTGCGCAAGATGGTCGAGCACATGTCCGACCGTCAGATCGAGAAGCTGCCGCGCGGCGGCCACGACTACCGCAAGGTCTACGCCGCGTTCGATGCCGCGACCAAGACCACCGGTCAGCCGACGGTGATCCTGGCCCACACCATCAAGGGCTGGACCATCGACTCGCTGGAGGGCAAGAACGCCACCCACCAGATGAAGAAGCTGACGATGGCGGACCTCAAGAAGTTCCGTGACCGGCTCTACCTGCCCATCTCCGACCGCGAGCTCGAGACGACGTACGCCGACACCGGCACGGCGCCGTTCTTCCACCCCGGCGCGAAGTCCCCGGAGATCGAGTACATGATGGAGCGGCGCCGAGCGCTGGGTGGCTCGCTCCCCCAACGGGTCGTGCGCGCGACCCCGCTCCAGCTGCCCGGCGACAAGATGTACGCCGACCTCAAGCAGGGATCGGGCAAGAACAAGATCGCCACCACGATGGCGGTCGTCCGGATGCTCAAGGACTGGATGAAGGACCCGGAGATCGGCAAGCGGTTCGTGCCGATCGCGCCCGACGAGTACCGCACGTTCGGCATGGACGCGATGTTCCCGTCGGCCAAGGTCTACGACCCGGCCGGACAGACCTACGAGTCCGTCGACCGCAACATGCTGCTGCAGTACAAGATGTCGCCGCAGGGACAGATGCTGCACGAGGGCATCTCCGAGGCCGGCGCCGTGGCGTCCGCGACCGCGGCGGGGTCGACGTACTCGACGCACGGCGAGCACATGATCCCGTTCTACATCTTCTACTCGATGTTCGGGTTCCAGCGGACCGGCGACTCGATCTGGGCCATGGCCGACCAGCTCGCCCGCGGCTTCCTGATCGGGGCCACGGCCGGCCGCACCACCCTCACCGGCGAGGGTCTTCAGCACGCCGACGGGCACTCCCCCCTCATCGCCGCCACCAACCCGGCGGTCGTGCACTACGACCCGGCCTTCGCCTACGAGATCTCCCACATCATGCGCAGCGGTCTCGAGCGGATGTACGGCACCGGTGGGCCCGAGGGCAACGGCGAGAACGTCATCTTCTACCTGACCGTCTACAACGAGCCGGTCAGCCAGCCTGCCGAGCCGGAGGACGTCGACGTCGACGGGATCCTGCGCGGCATCCACAAGATCGGCACCGCCGAGGGCGATGGGCCGCGGGTCCAGCTGCTCGCCTCCGGCGTCGCCGTGCCGTGGATCGACGACGCCGCCCAGATCCTGCGCGAGGAATGGGGCGTCGCCGCCGACACCTGGTCGGTCACGTCGTGGAACGAGCTGGCTCGCGACGCGGTGGCTGCCGAGGACTGGGGCTTGCTCCACCCGGGTGAGGCGCCCCGGACGCCGTACGTCACGGAGCGGCTCACCGGCGCGGACGGCCCCGTCATCGCGGTGTCCGACTACATGCGGGCGGTTCCGCTGCAGATCGCGCGCTGGGTGCCGGAGGACTACCGGGTGCTCGGCGCCGACGGGTTCGGGTTCGCCGACACCCGTCCTGCCGCCCGGCGGTTCTTCCGCATCGACGCCCAGTCGGTCGTCGTCCAGGCCCTGCAGGCACTGGCCGACGCCGGCGAGATCGACCCGTCGCTGGCCGAGAAGGCGTTCACGCAGTACCGGATCGACGACCCGACGGCTGTCGCCGGTGTCCTCCAGGAAGGCGGCGACGCCTGACGACCGCGGGTCAGGCGGTGTCGACGCTCGCCAAGGGCGTCGGCGCCGCGGCCGATCCCTGCCGCAGCAGGCGTCGGAACCGGGCGCGGTTGTAGACCGACGGCTTGGTGCTGCTCACGAAGTCGTCGAGCAGGCGCGCGAACTCCTCGGGGTGGTCGCGGTGCGGAAAGTGACCGCTGTCCGGCAGCACCGTCACCATCGCCTCCGGGGCGAGCGCGGCCGCGTTGCTGGAGTGCCGGACGGGGATGACCTGGTCGTCGCGTCCCCACACGATGGCCATCGGCATGGTCTCGGTGAGGTAGGCCCGGTCGGAGCAGGTGATGATCTGGCCCTCCCAGTCGATGACCGCCCGCACGAGGTGGCGGATCGCGAACCGGGTACGACGATCGCGCCACGACTCCACGATCGCTGCGGCCTCGTCCAGGTCCCGCGTGTACTTGCGGAGCGGGCCGCCGCCGTACGACGCGAGAGCGCGGAGCGCTGAGGTCTCCAGGTGCCGGATGCCGGGCAGGGTCAGCACCCGCATGGCCCCCTCCCAGCCGGGCGCCTGGATCAGCTTGATCAGCGGCGTCACCTCCGGGCCGAGGCCGCCGCTCGCGACCAGCATCACTCGCTGGGTCCGCTCGGGGAACTGGTAGGCGAACTGCATCGCCACCCCGCCGCCGAAGCTGTGGCCGACCACCGTCGCCTTGTCGATCCCGAGGACGGTGAGCAGGTCCCGCATGCCGTTGGCGTAGCCGCCCAGCGTGTAGTCGGCGCGCGGCTTGTCCGAGAGCCCGTGGCCGAGCAGGTCGGGAGCGATCACGGTGTACTTCTTGGCCAGGACCGGGACCACCTCGTCCCACGTGGTCCGGTCGCACGCGAGCCCGTGCAGGAGCAGGAGCGCCGGTCCGGAGCCGGCCCGCACGAAGGCGCGGCGCTTGCCGTGGATCGTGACGTACTCGACGCCGTCGGGAGAGCTCCCGTCCTTCTTCGGCACAGCTTCCTCCCCCGCTCGCCAACCCCTGGTGCCGGATTCAACCACGGCGGACGAACGTCGAAACAGGCACCTTCTGTAAATCCCCGGTCACGGACCGCCCCCTGGTGCTGCCAGGTCCGTAGGCTGCAGGCGTGTCCCGACCCCCTAACCCGCGGGCGCGCGCGGTCAAGGCTCTGCGCGGCGCCTCCGGCCGCCTGAGCACCGCGGCGTCGGCCCAGATGGAGTCCGACCTCCCGTGGTTCGCCGAGCTCAGCGCGGAGGAGCGCTCGTGGATCGGCCTGATCGTCCAGGCCGGTATCCAGGACTTCATCGACTGGTACAAGCAGGACAGCCTGGCGCTCTCGTTCGGTCAGGCCCGTGAGGCGAGTTTCTTCGGTGTCGCCCCCCGGACCCTCGCGGGCACGATCACCCTGCACCAGACGGTGGACCTCCTCCGGTTGAGCTTCGACGTGGTCGAGCAGAACCTCGACGCCATCATCGATCCCGAGGACCTCAAGGAGGTCCACGACGCCGTCCTCCGCTACGGCAGGGAGGCCGCGTTCGCGACGGCGGAGGTCTACGCACGCGCAGCCGAGGTCCGCGGGGCCTGGGACGCCCGGTTGGAGGCTCTCGTCGTGGACGCCGTGCTGCGCGACGAGACGGACGACGCCGTCCTGTCCCGGGCCAGCGCCGTCGGCTGGGGGGCGCGCGGGGACGTGGCCGTCGTCCTCGGCGCCGTGCCGGCGGAGCACACCGAAGCAGGCGTCGTCGACGCCGTACGACGCGCTGCAAGCGCCGCGGGGATGGATGCGCTCGGCGCTGTGCAGGGGCACCGGCTCGTGGTGATCCTCGGTGGCGTGACCGACCCGGAGAAGGCGGCCCGCGCGGTCGTCGACCTGTACGGCGACGGCCCGGTGGTCGTGGGTCCGGTCGCGGGAGATCTCGGCCACGCCTACCTGTCGGCGCAGTCCGCTGCCGCGGGCCTCCGGGCTGCCGTCGGCTGGCCGGATGCGCCAAGACCCGTGCTGAGCGAGGACCTGCTTCCGGAGCGGATCCTTGCCGGCGACGAGTGGGCGCGGATCGAGGCGATCGAGCACATCTACGAGCCGCTGGCCCAGGCGCGCGGCACCCTGGTCGAGACGCTCTCGGCGTACTTCGCCCACGGGGCGTCGATCGAGCCCACCGCCCGGGCCCTCTTCGTGCACCCCAACACCGTGCGCTACCGGCTCGGTCAGATCGCCGACCTGACGGGGCTGACGCCTTCGCGTCCCCGCGACGCGCTCACCCTGCAGCTGGCGCTCGCCCTCGGCCGTTTGTAGGTTCCCCACAAAGCGCCGACGGCGAGTTCGTGAGCGCCGGAGGCGCGATCCGGCCGCTCGGCGAGGCACGCTTGTTCCGTGCTCGTCATCGTGGCCCCCGGGCAGGGGGCGCAGACCCCCGGCTTCCTCCGTCCCTGGTTGGAGGATCCGACCTTCGCCGCGCGTTTCGACTGGCTGTCGACCGTGGCCGGCCTCGACCTCGCGCACTTCGGGACCGAGGCCGACGAGGACGAGATCCGGGACACCCGGATCGCCCAGCCGCTGCTGGTGGGCACGACGCTCGTCGCGGCCCTCGAGCTCTTCCCCCACCCCGCCGACGCCTACACCAAGCTCGGCGCCGTCACCGGCCACAGCGTGGGCGAGATCGCCGCGGCGGCCGGTGCCCGGGTGATCAGCGCGGAGCAGGCGATGGTCCTGGTCCGCGAGCGTGGCCGGGCCATGGCCGACGCGTCCGCGGTCACCCCGACCGGCATGACGGCTGTTCTCGGCGGCGACCGCGCGGAGGTGCTCGACACGCTCGAGCGCCACGGGCTGGTCGCGGCCAACGACAACGGACCCGGCCAGGTGGTCGCCGCGGGCACGCTGGAGCAGCTCGCGGCGCTTGCCGCCGACCCTCCCGCCAAGGCGAAGCTGCGCCCGCTCTCGGTCGCCGGCGCGTTCCACTCCTCCCACATGGCGCCGGCCGTGGACCACGTGGCCGGGCTGGCCCGCTCCGTGTCGGTGCACGACCCGCGCACCCGGTTCATCTCCAACCGCGACGGCAGCGTCGTCCACGACGGCGCGGAGGTGCTGAGCCGGATCGTCGGACAGATCGCCCGCCCGGTGCGCTGGGACCTCTGCCTGGAGACGATGGCCGACCTCGGTGTGACCGGCATCCTCGAGATGCCGCCGGCCGGGACCCTGACCGGCATCGCCAAGCGCTACTTCAAGGGTCGCGGGATGGCGGTCGAGACCTTCGCGCTCGACGGCCCGGGCCAGCTCGACGATGCCCGCGCCTTCGTCGACCGCCACGGCGAGGCCTCGCCCATCGAGACCAGCCCCACCTGGCGGATGGTCGTCTCGCCCGTCAAGGGCGTCTTCCACCGCGACGAGCAAGCGGCCGACGCCGACCTGCTGGCGCCCGGCGTCACCATCGGCGACGTCGCCAGCCTGCGGGACCGGATCGTCGTCACCTCCGCCCACGGCGGCCAGGTCGTCGAGTGGCTCGTCGAGGACGGCGACCCGGTCGCACCCGGCCAGCCGCTGCTGCGGCTCCACCCCGCAGGCGGCGCGGCATGAGCGCCGGCAGCACCGGCCGTACGCTGCAGACCGACCAGGGCGCGTCGTACGCCGGCATCCTGGGGATCGGCGCCTACCGGCCCGCGCGCGTCGTCCCCAACTCCGAGATCGTCGACGCGATCGACTCCAGCGACGAGTGGATCCAGCAGCGCTCGGGCATCAAGACGCGCCGGTTCGCTGACGACTCCGAGACCATCGTCGCGATGTCCGTGGCGGCGTCGCGCGACGCGCTCGCCGCGGCCGGGGTGGACCCGCGCCAGGTCGAGTGCGTGATCGTCGCAACCGTCAGCCACCTGATGCAGACGCCCTCGGCGGCGACTGCCGTCGCCCACGAGCTGGGCACCGACGGCGCCGCTGCGTTCGACGTCTCCGCCGCGTGCGCCGGCTTCTGTCACGGCATCGGGCTCGCGTCCGACCTGGTGCGTGGCGGCAGCGCCCGCTACGTGCTCGTGATCGGCGTCGAGCGCCTCTCCGACATCACCAGCCGCACCGACCGCGGCACGGCGTTCATCTTCGCCGACGGCGCAGGCGCGGCTCTGATCGGTCCCTCCGACACCCCGGCGATCGGACCGGTCGTCTGGGGCTCCGACGGCGAGCAGAAGCAGTACGACCTGATCCGGTCGCGCCAGGACTGGCGCGACGTGCTCGTCGCCGACGAGCCCGTCATGCCGCACCTGACCATGCAGGGCAACGAGGTCTTCCGCTGGGCGTCGTTCGCGATGGCCAAGGTCGCTCTCCAGACGCTCGACCGGAGCGGCATCACCGTCGACGAGCTCGACTGCTTCGTGCCGCACCAGGCGAACAACCGGATCACCGACGCCATGGCGCGGTCGATGAAGCTCCCTGCGCACGTCAAGATCGCCCGGGACATCGTCGACTCCGGCAACACCTCCGCAGCCTCCGTGCCGCTCGCTCTCGAGCGGATGATGCGCGACGGCGACGCGAAGTCGGGCGACGTCGCCCTGCTGATCGCGTTCGGTGCCGGCCTGTCCTATGCAGCCCAGGTCGTCACCATCCCCTGATTCCCGCACCACCCGATACCCCCCGTAGATGAAGCAGGAGAACAGATGAGCACCGAAGAGATCCGCGCCGCCCTCGCCGACATCGTCAACGAGGTCGCCGGCGTCGACGTCGACGACGTCCAGCTCGACAAGTCCTTCGTGGACGACCTCGACGTGGACTCGCTGTCGATGGTCGAGGTCGTCGTCGAGGCCGAGGAGAAGTTCGGCGTCACCATCCCCGACGACCAGGTCAAGAACCTGAAGACCGTCGGCGACGCCGTCGCCTACATCGAGCGCGCCCGCGCGGCTGCCTGATCGTGACCGCCCGCACCCGCGTCGTCGTCACCGGCCTCGGCACCACCAACCCGCTGGCCGGTGACACCGCTACCACCTGGGACCGGATGCTCGCCGGCGAGTCCGGCGTGCGTCCGATCGAGGACCCGGCGTTCGCGGACCTCCCGGTCCGCATCGCCGGTACGGCGGCGGTCGAGCCCACCGACGTCCTGGACCGGGTCCGGGCGCGACGACTCGACCGGTCGTCGCAGTTCGCCCTGATCGCGGCGATCGAGGCCTGGAAGGACTCGGGCCTCGACGTCGCGCAACAGTCGGGCGAGCTCGACGGCGACCGGGTCGGCGTCGCGATGGCCTCCGGCATCGGCGGGGTGCAGACCCTGCTCAGCAACTACGACGCGATGCTGGCGAAGGGTCCGCGGCGGGTGTCCCCGCTCGCCGTGCCGATGCTGATGGCCAACGCCCCCGCGGCGACCATCAGCCTCGAGATCGGCGCTCGTGCGGCCGTCAACACCCCGGTGTCGGCGTGCGCCTCCGGCAACGAGGCGATCGCCCTCGCGGCCGACCAGATCCGGCTCGGCCGCGCCGACGTCGTGCTGGCCGGCGGCACCGAGGCCGCGATCCACCCGCTGCCCGTCGCGGCATTCGCGAACATGATGGCCCTGTCGAAGAACCCGGGCGACCCGACCACGGTGTCCCGTCCGTGGGACACGGGGCGTGACGGGTTCGTCCTCGGTGAGGGGTCCGGCGCCCTCGTGCTCGAGTCCTTGGAGCACGCGGAGGCGCGCGGCGCGCGGATCTACGCCGAGGTGCTCGGCACCGGCATCACGGCCGACTCCCACGACATCGCCCAGCCCGACCCCGCCGGCAAGGGTGGCGCCCGCGCCATCCTGCGGGCGCTCGCGGACGGCGACATCGACCCCGCCGACGTGGCCCACGTCAACGCGCACGCGACCTCCACGCCCCAGGGCGACGTCGCCGAGGCGCTCATGCTGCACGCGACGCTCGGTGGTCACGCGACCGACGTGGTCGTCACCAGCACCAAGTCGATGACCGGCCACCTGCTCGGCGGCGCCGGAGCCCTCGAGGCGGTCGCCACCGTCCTGGCCCTGCACCACCGGGTGGCCCCGCCCACCATCAACCTCGACGACCTGGACCCGGCGGTCGAGCTCGACATCGCCACGAAGGCGCGGGACCTCCCGCTCGGCGACATCGTCGGCCTCAACAACTCCTTCGGGTTCGGCGGCGCCAACGTCGCCGTAGCGTTCGGATCGATCGCATAGCGGGCTGATGACCGCCCTGGAGAGCCGTCCCGAAGCCCCCGCGAAGCCGGTCAAGCTGCCGCGCTCCGCGGACCCCCGCAACCCTCTCCACCGGCTGACCGCCCTGCTCGACGACGGCACCCTCGAGCTGATCAGCCCCGACGACGACTGCGGGATGCTTGCGGCCGTCGGCACCGTCGACGGCACGCCGGTCGTCGCGTTCTGCTCCGACGCCACGGTGATGGGCGGCGCGATGGGCGACGACGGCTGCCGGGTCGTCGTCGACGCCTACCACCGGGCCCTGACCGACCGGGTCCCGATCATCGGCCTGTGGCACTCCGGCGGCGCGCGTCTCGCCGAGGGCGTGCTCTCGCTGCATGCCGTCGGTCGCATCTTCCAGGTGATGACCCAGGCCTCGGGCGTCATCCCGCAGATCTCCGTCGTGCTGGGCCCTGCCGCCGGCGGTGCCGCCTACGGTCCCGCCCTCACCGACGTCGTGATCCTCGGCCCCGACGGCCGGATCTTCGTGACGGGCCCTGAGGTCGTCCGGTCGGTGACCGGCGAGGACGTCGACATGCTGCGGCTCGGCGGTCCCGAGCCGCACGGCCGCCGTTCGGGCGTCGTCCACATCGTCACCGAGACCGAGGAGGACGCGCTGCAGCGCGGTCGCACCCTCGCGAGCCTCCTCGGTTCCCAGGGCAGCCTGGTCCTCGACCAGGTCGAGGACCGCGACCTCGCCGCGTTCCTCCCCGAGTCGACGAAGCGTGCCTACGACGTCCACCCCCTGCTCGAAGGTGTCCTCGACGACGGCACCATGCTCGAGCTGCACGGACGCTGGGCGCCGAACATCGTGACTGCCTTCGGCCGGCTCGGTGGCCGGACGGTCGGCGTCGTCGCCAACAACCCACTGCGCCTCGGCGGCTGCCTCGACTCGCTGTCGGCGGAGAAGGCCTCGCGCTTCGTCCGCATGTGCGACGCCTTCGGCGTACCGCTGGTCGTCATCGTCGACGTGCCGGGCTACCTCCCCGGCGTGGGGCAGGAGTGGGACGGCGTCGTACGACGTGGCGCCAAGCTGCTGCACGCCTTCGGCGAGTGCGTGGTCCCCCGCGTCACGCTGGTCACCCGCAAGACCTACGGCGGTGCCTACATCGCGATGAACTCGCGTTCCATCGGCGCCACCAAGGTGTTCGCCTGGCCGGGCGCGGAGGTGGCCGTCATGGGCGCCGTGGCGGCGGTCCGGATCCTGCACCGCCGCAAGCTGGCCGAGGTCTCCGCCGACCTGCGGCCGCGCGTCGAGGCCGAGCTCGCCGCCGAGCACGAGCGGATCGCCGGCGGCGTCGACAAGGCCGTCGAGATCGGGGTCGTCGACGAGGTCGTCGAGCCCAACATCACGCGCTCGGCGATCGCCCGCGCCATCGTGGAAGCCGTGCAGACCGAGGGCGTCCGCCGCGGCCGCCACGGCAACATCCCGCTGTAGGGCCTAAACGACCTGGTGGAGCCAGCGGACCGGCGCGCCCTCGCCGGCGTACCGGAAGGTCTCGAGCTCGTCGTCCCACGGCTTGCCGAGGAGCTTGTCGATCTCGTTCTCCAGCGTCGTCTCCCCCAGGGCGGCCCGGACGACCGCGGCCTTGAGCCGGTCCTCCGGGATCATGATGTCGCCGTGGATGCCGGTCACCGCGTGGAAGACGCCGAGGTCGGGGGTGGAGGAGAAGCGGGCTCCCTCGGTCGACGGGGTCGGCTCCTCGGTCACCTCGAAGCGCAGGTGGAGCCATCCGCGGAGCGCGGAGGCGATCGCCGCTGCAGACCCGGCCTTGCCCGACCAGGAGAACTCGCAGCGGTAGGTGCCAGCCTGCGCAGGCTGGGGCGTCCAGCTCGGGTTGACGGGGACGCCAAGGACGCCGCCCACCGCCCACTCGATGTGAGGGCACAATGCGGACGGCGCAGAGTGGACGTAGAAAACGCCCCTGGTTGCACTGTTGCTCGTGGTCACAACGACTCTCCTCGATCTGCCTTCCTCCGGCGCGAGCTGCGCCTTCCCCAGCGGGCTCTCCTCGGAGTCAGGTCGATCGCCCCGAGGGGCGCATCATCGAAGTGACACTTGTGTAGTTGTGACACCCATTGTGACCCATGGGACGCGCTGACACCACCTTTTCGCGCGAGTTGTGGCTACGCCGTCAGGCCGCGCCGAGGGACATCAGCTCGCTGAGGACAGATGCGGCGATCCCGAGCCCACCGAGGTGGCTCTCCCCGTCGATCACGGACATGGTCGCGTCGGGCAACCGATCCACGACGTGCTGGCCGTGCCGGAACGGCACGATGTGGTCGGCGTCGCCGTGCCACCACCGCACGGGCACGGCCACGTCCGCCAGGTCGAAGCCCCAGTCGCGGGTGAAGAGCACCAGGTCCGCCAGCGGCGCCGAGGTCTGGAACCGGCTGCCGTTGAGGAGGTCGTCGAGGAACATCGCCTTGAACTCGGGGCGCGACAGCAGGGTCCGGTCACCGACCGGCTGCACCGCGGCGTAGAGGTCGAGTCCGGCGCCGGCGAGCGGCTTCACCGTTCGGATCGCGGTCGTCAGCGCGATCCCGAGCGGCACCCGCCCGGCCGAGAGCAGCGGCGCCAGCCGCACCGCCAGCTGCATCGGGCCGCCGCCGATGGCATCGATCCCACGGGTCGGGGCCACCCCGCCGAGGACGCCGACCCCCGGGACCCGCTCGGGCAGGCCGGCACCGGCAGCGAGCGCATAGGGGCCCCCACCGGAGAGGCCGATCACCCGGGCCTCCTCGATCCCGAGTGCGTCCAGCAAGAGGGCCAGGTCCTCGGTCCAGTCCAGGAGGCTCGGATAGAGGTACGGCGTCGAGGACCCGATGCCGGGGCGGTCGATGCCGATGATCCGCAGGCCCTGCTCCTCGGCATACGCCCGGGCGTCGAGCGGGATCTGACGACGCGCCCCCGGCGTCCCGTGCATCCACACGATCGCGGGCCCGCGGTGGGAGCCGTACTCGGCGAAGCTCAGCCGCCGCCCGTCCCGGACGGCGACATTGCCCTCGAGGGTCGGCCGGCGGACCTGATCACGACGCAACATGTCGCCGAGTTTGACACGGAGCCCTGCCCGGCCGGTCGTGTGTCCTATGGTTCGACCATGTCGTCAAGCTCGCTCGAGGTGCCTCGGCGCCAGCGGCCCGCGAAGCGCTCCAAGATCTGGCGGATCCTCGCCGTCCTCGGTGCCCTGGTCCTGGTCGCCGGGTGGGTCGCCTGGTTCGTCCTGACCCCCGACGACCTCCCCGTCACCTCCGACACCGTCACCGAGCGGGGCGTCGTCGACAAGACGCTCTACGTCGGGATGTTCGCGGTCGGTGACGGCTTCGACCGGTCCATCACGATCTCCGAGGTCGCGGTCGACGTCGAGTCCGAGGGCGAAGTCGAGGTGACCCCCCAGATCTGTCGCGAGGGAACGATCAGCGTCACCACGGACCCGTCCGGGTCCTGCGCGGAGCTGGTCGACACCGACGACGCCGAGTTCCGGCCCGGCGACTCGATCATCGTGGCCGTCACTGCCGCGGAACCGACGACGGTCACGGTCGGTCGGCTCGACGTCTCCTTCCGCGAGGGCCTCCACTGGGGCACCAAGGAAGCGGGCCTGGAGAGCGCGACCCTGACCTTTGCCGACCAGACGCCGCCGCCCGTGGGTGACGAGGCCGGCACCGAGACCGAGGCTCCGACCGAGCGTCCCGGCGAGGATGATGACGCCAGGAAGGACGACGGCAAAGGCAAGACGGACAAGAAGGACGACAAGGACAAGAAGAAGAGCAAGGGCAAGAAGGACGACAGGGGCGCCAACACCTGATCCCGCCAGGCCCTCCCTAGTCGGCGAGCCGCTTCTCCAGCGCAGCAGCGCGGTCGGCAGCGTCCGTGAGCTCCTCGGCGTCGATCGCGTTCGTCCGGTGGAACCAGGCGAGAGCATCACTCTCCCGGCCGGCCTGCTCGAGGGTGTCGGCGTAGGCGTAGCGGAGCCGCACCACCCAGGACTCGCGGCTCTTGTTGTTCAGCGGAGACAGCTCCAGGGTCCGCAAGGCCGCGTCGAACTGACCGAGGTCTCGTCGGGCGCCCGCTTCGACGATCGTCATCTCCGCCTTCGCGGCCGTCGGGAACTTGGCCACCGAGGGGCTCTTCGCGAGCTCGAGGGCGCGCTTGGCGTTGCCGAGCGCACGATGGCAGTCCGCCATGATCGGCAGATAGGCAGTGGCGCCGTTCATCCGCTTGGCTGCTCTCAGCTCTGCCAGCGCCTCGGCGTAGTGACCCGCCGCGTACGCCGCCTCGCCGACCGCCTCGCGGACCACGGCCAGCCGGGGCGCGCGGCTCCGGGCCGCCAGCGCGTGCTGGTACGCCGTCTCCGGCTCGTCGTCGATGAGCGCACCGGCTGCCGCCAGGTGTCGTGCGACCCGCTGGGCCAGCTTCTCGGGCAGGCTCTTCAGCTGCGCGCGGACGTCGGCGGCCAGCTCCTGGCCGGTGATCTCGACCGGGAGGTCGGGACCGTCATAGATCTGCTGAGCCGCGGTCCGCTCGGCCTCGGTGGCCTTGGGACCGGTGCTGCGCGGGCGATCGCCGCTCTTGGCACGGTCAGGTCTGCCCTGACCGCCGGAGCGACCGTCGCGCCGCTGGCTGTCACCGCCGCTGCGGGCCGGTCGGTCCGCGCCGCGCCCGGTCCCGCCCGGTGTACGGCGCTGTCCGCCGGCACGTCCGGAACCGGACGCGCCTGGCTTGCTCCGTCGCTGCTCTGCCACGACGACTCACTCTCTTCAGATGGGAAACACGTGTAAATACAGTAGAGGCCACCCGGAGGTGGCCTCTACTTAATATATGTCCGGCGGCGTCCTACTCTCCCACAGCCTCTCGGTTGCAGTACCATCGGCGCTGGCAGGCTTAACTTCCGGGTTCGGGATGGGTCCGGGTGTTTCCCTGTCGCTATGGCCGCCGT
>Ga0164290_1000740_pt1 | contig 85711 bp, 94 predicted proteins | sample Micstemetagenome_FD_108782 | JGI IMG/M metagenome (GOLD analysis project Ga0164290, IMG submission 108782) | Contaminated culture microbial community from soil near Moab, Utah, USA - Microcoleus steenstrupii SON62 (Illumina Assembly) | ecosystem: Environmental > Terrestrial > Soil > Soil crust... | reverse complement strand
TGTCGCCTCAAGGACTTCCGACGCATCTTCACTCGATACGACAGGTTAGCCCGAAACTTCCTCGCCTCGGTCTGCCTCGCTGCCGCTATCGTATGGTGGATTTAATGAGTCTCGACCCTAGTCTATTGCACAACCAATGAATAGCGGCGCAGCGTGCGCCTGACGTTATGTTGATGCTTTGGCGATCAATGCACCACCGGCGGCCGCACCTCCGCCAGCCCATCGGCATCGGTCGCCGAGATGGTGGTGCGGATCATCGACCGCTCTTTGGTGTAATCCCACGGCCGGCCGCGATGGAGCATGGCGCGGTTGTCCCACATCACGGCGTCGCCCTGCCGCCACTTGTGCGTGTAGACGAACTCGCGCCGGGTCGCTTCGTCGAGCAGCTCGGCCAGCAGTTGGCGGGCGTCGCGGTCATCCATGCCGTCGATGGCATAGGCGTGGCTCGCGACGTAGAGCGCGCGTCGGTCGTTGCTGGGATTGCGCCAGTTCAGCCGCCAGCGCACCGGCGGCAGCGCCTGGCGCTCCTCGGCGTTGGCGAGGTCGGGATGGATCTGGTCGCGGCTGTTGGCGTAGGAGTGCGTCGCCACCGCGTCCCGCAACTTTGACTGCAGGTCGGCCGGCAGGCGATCCCAGGCAAGCCGCGTCGAGGTGAACTCGGTGTCGCCGTCCTCGCCCGGCAGCACACGCGCCGTCAGCACCGACGCCAGCGCCGGCGTCTTCTTGAACGAGGAATCGGTGTGCCAGAGCGCATTGGCCTTGGCGACCAGCACCTGGCGATGGTCGGGCGGCACGATCTCGCCCTTCTCTCCGATGTTGGTGAGCTTGGAGTAGAAGCCGCCGGCGCCCAGCGAGGCCACCTTGGTGAGCTCGAGCGGCCCGAAGGCGCGGCTGAAGGCGACCTGGATGTCGTCGGCAATGGCCTGATTGCGGAATACCAGCAGCGAATGCTCCTCGAACGCTGCGCGCACGGCCTTGTAGGCGTCGGCGTCGCTCGCGACGTCGAGCAGGCTCACACCCCTGACCTCGACGCCAAATCCCGGTCCCAGCGGAACCAGCTCCATCGCGTTCCTCCTCGCATTCCCTATGTTGGGGGCGATTTTATCGCAGGGGCCTCACGGCCGGCTATAGTACGAAACTTGCATTAGTGGCATTGCTGACATCCCGATGGCTTCACCCTCCAATTCCGCTCCCCGCCTGGCCTTCGCGTCGGCGCCCACTGCCGCCGCCCGCGCTGCCCGCCACAAGCTGGAGAAGCTCTACGGGTCGGTGCCGCCGGCCCAGGCCGACATCGTCGTGGCGCTGGGTGGCGACGGGCTGATGCTGCAGACGCTGCATCGCCAGATCCATCGCGGCGTGCCGATCTACGGCATGAATCTCGGCACCATCGGCTTCCTCATGAACACCTATCGCGAGGCGGGCCTGCTGCAGCGCCTGCGCAAGGCGCGCAAGGTGAGCCTCAATCCGCTGCGCATGGTCGCCGTCAACACGCGCGGCCGCGCTTTCGAGGTGATCGCCATCAACGAGGTATCGCTGCTGCGCTCGAGCCGCCAGACCGCGCGCATCGCCGTTTCGGTCGATGGCCGCAAGCGCCTGCCCGACCTCTATTGCGACGGCGTCCTGGTGGCGACGCCGGCCGGCTCGACCGCCTACAACCTCTCGGCCCATGGCCCGATCCTGCCGCTGGGCGCGGAGCTGCTGGCGCTGACGCCGATCAACGCCTTCCGCCCGCGGCGCTGGCGCGGCGCGCTGCTGCCCCGCCATTCCAAGGTCGAGCTCATGGTGCTCGATCCGCGCAAACGGCCCGTCGCCGCCGCAGCCGATTCGGTGGAGATCGCCAATGTCGTCAAGGTTACGGTGACCGAGGCCTCCGACATCGGCCTTACCCTGTTGTTCGATCCCGAGCACGACCTGGAGGAGCGCATCCTCAAGGAGCAGTTCGACCCTTGAGCAAGGCGCTGCCCGCAAAGCCCGAGAAGAAGCACATCATCGGCCACGAGGGCCTGCGGCCGCTGTTCCTGGCGATCGCCATTGGCACGGTGGGCGGCTTCGTCTTCAACTGGCTCAAGATGCCGCTGGCCTGGATGCTGGGCGCCTGTGTCTTCTCGACCGTCGCCGCCTTCGCAGGCCTGCGCATCGGCATGAACGTTCGGCTGCGCCAGGGCATGGTGATCATCATGGGCGTGCTGCTGGGGTCGGGCTTCTCGCCCGACCTTATCCAGCAGCTCGCCAAGTGGGCGGTGAGCCTCGGCGTGCTGACCGGCATGACCATGACCGGCGCCGCGCTCTCCTATCTCTGGTTCCGCACCTTCACCATGTGGGACAAGGTCACCTGCTACTTCGCCGCCATGCCGGGCGGACTGAACGACATGACCATCATGGGCGGCGCCATGGGCGGCCAGGAGCGCGCCATCGCGCTCGCCCATGCCCTCAGGATCCTCACCGTCGTGCTCACCATACCGGTCTGGTACCGGCTGGTGCAGGGCACCACGACCAGCGTGCTCGCCATGCCGCATCCAGCCAACAACGACTGGCGCGACTGGGCGGTGCTGATCGCCTGCGGCCTGATCGGCGCCGCTGTCGGCCGCCTGCTGCGCCTGCCCGCCGCCTTCATGATGGGGCCGATGCTGATGAGCGCCATCGCCCACCTCGCGGGCTTCACCAGTTCCAAGCCGCCCGGCGAGCTTGTAGCGGCCGCGCAGGTCGTGGTCGGCTGCGGCATCGGCTGCCGCTTCGTCGGCACCGCGCTCGACCAGCTGCACAAGGAGATCGGCGCCTCGATCGGGGCGGCCGTGCTGCTGATCGGCTGCGCCGTGGCCTTTGCCGAGGTCACCCACGCCATGACCGGCCTCAACCTCGACGCCACGGTGCTGTCCTACGCTCCCGGCGGCTTCGCCGAGATGAGCCTGATCGGCCTTGCGCTCGGTGTCGAAGTCGCCATGGTGGCGACCCATCATCTCTTTCGCCTGTTCCTGATCATCCTGACCAGCCCCTTCGTCTCGCGTTTCGTGCTGACGCGCGGGCGATGATGCAGGGACCGAAGAAAACCTGGACGTGAAGTCCAACGCGCCTCAAGGCTTACGCCGCGGGCCGGCCGCAATGTCCTGTTAAGTCCCTCCCAAGAAGGGTCTGTTTTTCCGGGCCGGGCGTGGGGAAAGTCACATCGACCCCGCTCGTAAGCGGCCTAAACCGGTCAGGCTGTTGCGGAGGTTGCGATGAACCTGCTGCGGACCGTTGGGTTTGGCGCGCTCATGCTCTGTCTCGGGCACGGTGCAGCCCAGGCCGGCGACATAACAGGCGCAGGCTCGACCTTTGTCTCTCCCCTTCTCTCCAGGTGGTCCACCGACTACGCCGCCAAGGGCGGAGAGGGCCTCAGCTATCAGCGCATTGGATCCGGGGCAGGCATTTCAAGCCTGAAGTCGGGAATTGTCGACTTCGCCGCGACGGATGCGCCGTTGAAGCCCGCCGAATTGCAGCGGCTTGGGTTTGTCCAGTTTCCGCTGGTCGCGGGCGGCGTCGTGCCGATCGTCAGCCTGGACGGAGTCAAACCCGGCGAGCTTCGGCTGACCGGCGCCGTGCTTGCCGACATCTATCTCGGCAAGCTGGCGAAGTGGAACGACCCGAAGATCGCCGAACTGAATCCCGGCATCACGCTGCCTGCCGCACCGATCATCGTCGCTCATCGCGTCGATGCCTCCGGGACCACCTTCAACCTCACCAACTACCTTTCGCAAGTGAGCGCTGAATGGCGCGCCAAAGTTGGCGTGGGCCTCTCGGTGCCCTGGCCCGTGGGCGTCGGCGGCAGGGGAAATGACGGCGTCGCGGCCTTCGTGAAGCAAACCCGGAACTCGATCGGCTATGTCGACTTTGCATACGCTCGACGCAGCCAAATGGCGTATGCACTCGTCCAGAACAAGACCGGCAGGTATGCGGCTCCGGGTACAAAGGCGTTCGAGGCCGCCCTGGCCGCCGCGGACTGGAGCAGCACAAAGGACTTCTACGTGGTCGTCACGGACCCCGACGGCGAAGAGGCGTATCCCATAGCAGCAACGTCATTTGCGTTGATGTACGCAACGCCGAGAGTGCCTTCTCGCACCAGCGCAGCCCTGGACTTCTTTCGTTGGGGACTCCAACGCGGCCAAGTCCAGGCGACGGAACTGGGCTACGTCTCGATTCACGCGGATGTCGTGTCCAGGGTCGACGACTACTGGCGATCGCGTTTTGGCGAAACGATTGTCGTCAGCAAGCAGCCCTGAGAAGACGATGGTGGATCTCAGCATCACGCCCTATTGGACGACGAACGATCACAAGAAGTCGGTGCAGGTCTGGCGGATCCGCCATCAGCCGTCCGGCTTTGACGCGCTTGCCTACCGCTGCAGCCTCGAGGAGGATTTTGACGGCGCGCCGCGCTGCTACGGCGAGCCCAACCCCGGCCGCTTCGGCGCGATCGTAAATGCGGCAAGCAATCCCGACACCGCCCTGCAGGCCGACATCGTTGCCCGCGCAGCGCATCAACCGCCTGACCGCACCAACGCACGCGCGGCCCTGGATTTTCTCGGCAATGCGACCAGTCCCCATCAGAATTTCGGGGTCAACAACGAGTTTGCCTGGGTCGGGCTGACGTCGCGGGCGCCGAGCGAAGTGCGCAAGGTCCCCAATGCGGACCCGAAGAAGCCGCCCATCAATGTTCCCAGCCTCGACATGCGGCGCGGTATGGGCGCGAAGTTTCGCAAGAACGCAGCAGGCGACCTTGTGACGGGCCCGAACGGAGAGCACTTCTTCCCGGTCATTCAAGGGCCGGACTCGCTGGCGCCCGGGTTCTTCGTCTCGACCACCGCTGTGCCGCGCGATCCGAGCCTTCCGGAGACCGATCAGGCCCGCTATTTCGACGCCAGCGCGATTCCTTATCAGGCTTTCAACAGCTGGATGCTGACGGCCGGCGCGGTGCACGTGAACAAAGGCGACTTTGGCCTGGTGATCGATCCGCTCACCTCGGTGAGCTCCGGCTTCGTGCTGGCGGATGCCGGCGCCGGCAACAAGGCCGGCGAGGTCTCGACCTTCCTGCTCAGTTTCCTTGGCGGCAACAACGAGCGCGATTTCATCTTCCTGCTGTTTCCGAATTCCGGCGGCGGCAGCATATTGCCGACGGCGAATGCCCCGACGGCCGCCGCCGCCGGCGCCCTGATCAATCTCCCGAAGTTGAACAATGACACCGACGCCGCCAACCAGCTTGTCATGTTCCTGGCGCTTGACGCCAATTTGACCAAGTACAAACAGGTCATGTCCGGCAGCCTGTCTCGCGAGGCGATGATCGACGCGGAATTGGCCTACATAGACATGCGGCAGCTCCTGAAGCCCTACAAGCTGGAAACCGACGCGACCATGTTGGGAGTCGAGTAGCCGCTCGGCGTGTTGTCACGCGCGGACCGTGATGCCGCCGTCGACCACCAGCAGGTGGCCGTTCACATAAGCCGCCTCGTCCGACGCGAGGAACAGCGCGGCGTTGGCGGTGTCCCAGCCGGTGCCCATCTTGCCGGTCGGCGAGGCGCGATTGCGGATGGCGATCATCTTGTCGTAGGCCTGATTGTGGTCCTTCTCGTTCCTGGCGTACTGCTCGGCCAGGAAGTCGATCATCGGCGTGTGCATCAGGCCGGGCAGGATGGCGTTGCAGCGGATGCCCTTGTCGGCATATTGCGAGGCGATGGCGAGGGTCAGCGAATTCACCGCGCCCTTGCTGGCATTGTAGGCGATGTAGCTCACGCCCTTCGGTGAGCGGATCGACGCGATCGAGCTCACGTTCACGATCGCGCCCTTGCCCTGCTTCTCCATCACCGGGATGACGTGCTTGGCGGTCAGGAAGAAACTCTTCACGTTGACGTCGAACACCTGGTCCCATTCATCCTCGGCGAGCTCGACCGGACCGCCGGTGGAGCCGATGCCGACATTGTTGTCCAGGATGTCGATGCGGCCCCACTTCGCCAGACAGGCGTCGACCATCGCCTTGACGTCGGCATTCTTCGCCGCATTGCCTTCGACGGCGAAGGCCTCGCCGTCTTCCTGGGCGATGAGACCGACCGTCTCCTCGGCCGCGGCGCGCTTCAGGTCGACGCACATCACCCGGGCGCCCTCGCGCGCGAAGGTGACGGCGGTGCACTTGCCGTTGCCCCAGCCCGGGCCGCTCGAGCCCGCGCCCACCACGATCGCCACCTTGTCCTTCAGCCGGCCCGCCATCTCATCCTCCACGCTTGGCCTTCTTTCGTAGATGATGGGTCAAGGCGAGCGCAATGCAGTGCTTCAGCGCCCGCACCGGCAGGCGATCCGTCGCCCCGAACCGGATGGCGCGCTCGCCCTCGTACTCGAAGGTATCCGGATAGAGCTCGCGAAACTGGCCCACAAGGCCGCTCTGGCAATGGAAGTAGACAGCATAGCCGTCGCCCGACTTCAGCCGGTCGATGCGCACCGTCGTGCCGCTGGCGCTCTCCTCGGTAAGGTAGCTCGGCTGGCCCCATTTCAGGGTCTCGGTGAGCCGGCCGACACCCGCGGTCCCAGCGGCGGTGTCGAACACCAGTTCGCGCAACGCCAGCAGCTGCCGCCGCAGGCCGGGCGGATAGCCCTTGAACAAGGACGCAACCCGAGTATCACCGAACCGTCGCACGCTCAATTCCTTGAATTCGGATAATTACGCAAATTTCGCAACCGGTTTTGCCATTAGTCCTGGTCCTGTCTTGCGGTCTCAGCCGGTCCGAAGCCCCTAGCTATTGAGTCGTCGAGATCGACCACAGTCATACTTCATATATAACCAACGTCATTTCCGCAAGCAAGCGAAATCTCTTGTGGCGCACTGGTCGTCCGGCATGGCCCATGGAATGCTCGGCGCAACGGATGGGAGGAGAATTGATGCGTCGCCGTGCTTTCACTGCTGGCGCTTTTGCGACCGCCGCCGCGCCGGCAGCGCCCGCCATCGCCCAGGAATGGCCGAGCAAGCCCTTGCGCATGGTGATCCCCTACCCGCCGGGCGGGCCCTCCGACGTCTCGACCCGCATCGTCATGGATCGCGCCGCGCAGAGCCTGGGCCAGCCCATCGTGTTCGACAACAAGGCCGGCGCCTCGGGCATGATCGGCGGCGAATTCGTCAAGAACCAGCCGGCCGACAACCACACCTTCCTGACCACGACCACGGCGATGGTCTGCATCACGCGGCACCTGCAGCCGATCCCGTTCGATCCCGACAAGGATTTCGTCACGGTGTCGCGCATGGTGACGTCGTGGGGCATCTTCGCCATCCATCCCTCGGTGCCGGCCCGCACCGTCGCGGAGTTCGTGGCCTACGCCAAGGCCAATCCGGGCAAGATCAACTTCGGCTCGTCGGGGCTTGCCACTATCACCCACCTGTTCGGCGAGATGCTGCAGCTCGAGGCCGGCATCAAGATGACCCACGTGCCCTATCGCGGCAGCGCGCCCGCCACCAACGCCCTGGTCGCGGGCGAGGTGCAGGCGCAGTTCGACCAGACCTGCCTGCCGCACGTGAAGGCGGGCAAGCTGATCGGCCTCGCCATGCTGTCGAACATCCGCCATCCCGACTTCCCTGACATCCCGACCCTGCGCGAAGCGGGCTATCGCAAGGAGGAGGGCGATTCCTGGTTCGGCATCCTCGCCCCCACCGGCACCTCGCCCGAGGTCATCGCCAGGCTCGACAAGGCGATCGCCGAGGCCGTTCGCTCGCCCGACATCGTCGACAAGCTGCACAAGGGCGGCTGCTACGTGACCTATCTCAACCCGCCGGACTTCCGCAATCGCATCACGGCCGAGACGGAGCTGTTCGGCAAGATCATCAAGGCGGGCGACATCAAGCTCAGCAACTAGCCTAGTCGAGCTCTCCGTCCTTCAGGCTCACGAAGATGCCGACCGCCAGCAGCGTCAGGTAGAAGCGGAATGCCGCCTGCTGGCCGTTCCAGGTCCGCGACTGCCACATCTGGAACCACTCGCCGCCGATCACCATGAAACCGGTGAACCACAGCAGGAAGCCCAGCCCGACGCCGATCACGACATACTGCTTGGCCGCGTTGAAAGCCACCGCGGGGGAGCGCCAGGCGCCGATCAGCCGGACCGTCGCGAAGGCGAGCACCAGTCCGGTCACGGCCTCGGTGAGGATGATTGCCCAGTAGGCAAGGGCCCACAGGGTCGGCGAGGTGATGGCGCGGCCGCGCAGCGCATTGTCGGGGAAGACCGTGTCCATGCTGAGCGTATGGCGCACGAACTGGTAGTTGGTGTTGTAGTCCGCGACATTATTGTAGGCGACCAGCAGCGCGAACAGGGCGGTCGAGGCCACCATGGCGGTCTTTACGAGGCGGATCGCGAGCATGCCGCCAGCTTAGCGGCGCGACCACGCCCGCGGAACCGCCAGCGATCCGACGAGGACCAGCAGCAGGCCGCCGCCGGATACGAGGAAAGCGTGGCGATAGCCCGCGAGAAAGCCCTCCACGCCGGTGAGCCCGGCCGCGCCGCTCGCCTGCAGGGTGGTGAGCACCGAGGCGCCGCTCACGACACCGAGCATGCGCGTCAGTTGAGAGAGGCTGCCGGCCACGCCGCGGTCGCGCACTGGCAATGTGGAGGTGACGATGTCGATGTACGACACGGTGAGGAGGCCCTGCCCGATACCCTCGACGACCAGCAACACGGCGACGACCGCCACGGGCGTGGCGGCGCCGGTGAAGGCGAGCGGCAGCAGGCCGAGCCCGACCAGCGCGACGCCGCCAAAGGCTGTCGGCCGCTGCCCGATACGGGCGACCAGCCAGGCCGACAGGGGCGCGCCGGTCAGGCTGCCCGCGAAGGCCAGCGCCAGCACCAGGCCGGTCGAGAGCGCCGAAAGCTTCAGCACGTTGACCAGGTAATAGGGCGTGAGCAGCAGGATGGAGAAGCCCGCGAGGTTGGCCAGCGCATTCATGATGTTGGGAACGGCGAAGGCGGGATCGGCGAACAGGCCCGGCCGGATGATGGGCTCCGGCACGCGGCTGGCGCGTTGCACATAGGAGAAGAGCAGCATCAGCGCGGCCACGAACAGGGCCACCACCCAGACGCCGGCCGCCTCGCGACGCTGCGACAGCACGAGCGACAGGAGCAGCGTGCTCATGCTGGCGGCCACCAGTACGGCGCCCACGGCGTCGAACGGCCGGGCGTCGGGCCCTGTATTCAGCTTAGGGGGCGCCGGCAGCAGCCCCGACAGCGCCAGGGTCACGAGCGCGATCGGCACGCGCACCCAGTAGACGGCGGGCCAACCCCACAGCTCGACCAGGATGCCGCCCAGGAACGGGCCGACCGCGGCGGCGAGCGACATCGCCATGCCGAAGCCTGCCAGCGCTCGCGTGCGCGCGCTCTCGGGAAACAGCGATGTCGCGAGCGCGGGCGTGCAGGCGAGCGCCAGCGCCGTGCCGACGCCCTGGCCGGCCCGTGCCCACAGAAACAGCGGCCAGGTCGGCGCCAAGGCGCAGGCGGCGCAACCGATGGCGAAAATCACCAGGCCGACGCGGAAGATCAGGCGATGACCGAACAGGTCGCCCAGCTTGCCGCATACCAACATCAGCGAGCCGTAGACCAGCACGTAGCAGATCACGACCCACTGCACGTCGGCGAGCGGCAGCTGGAAGTGCGCCGTGATGGCGGGCAGCGCCACGTTGACCGCGATATCGAGCGGCGCCAGCGACGCACCCAGCCCGACGATGACGAGGCCGAGGTAGGGATGTTTCATGAAGGGAGCGCGGGCCTCCGGCCCGCTTCAAGTGTCATGAAGCGGGCCGGAGGCCCGCGCTCCCATCAGAGATGCTTGCCCAAGAACGCCATCGTGCGGTCCCACGCGGCCTTGGCCGCGGCGGCGTCGTAGGCCGGGCTCTTCTCGTTGGCGAAGGCGTGCTGGGCGTCGTAGCGGAAGATCTCGGGCTTGTTGCCGCCCGAGGCCATCTTCTTCTCGAAGTCGTTCACCACCTCGGGCGTGCACCAGTCGTCCTTGTTGGCGAAGTGGCCCTGCACCGGGATCTTGATCTTGGCGGGATCGGCCAGCTCGCCCGGCGGCACTCCGTAGAACGGCACGCCGCAGGCCACGCCGCCAACGCGCGCCGCTGCAGCGATGGTAAGTGCGCCGCCCATGCAGAACCCCATGACGCCGACCTTGCGGCTCAGCGCCGCGAGATGCTTGACTGCACCGGCGATGTCCTGGTCCGACGCGCCGACGAAGTCGAGGCCGCTCATCATGTGGTTGGCCTCATCCGGCTTCTGCGTCACGCGCCCCTTGTAGAGGTCGGGTGCCAGCGCATTGTAGCCCGCGGCGGCGAAGCGGTCGGCCACGCCCTTGATCTGGTCGTTCAGCCCCCACCATTCCTGGAGGACCACGATGCCGGGCTTCCCCTGCCCTGCCTCGGCCAGGTAGCCCTTGCAGGCCGATCCGTCGGGACGCTTGAAGTCGATCATGCTGCCCATGTCATCTCCTCCTCATGATGGGAGCGCGGGCCTCTGGCCCGCATTCATGAGCGGGCCAGAGGCCCGCGCTCCCTTGAAGACTAGAGCAGCTTCCTGAGCTCCGTCTTGAGAATCTTGCCATAGTTGTTCTTGGGCAGCGCCTCGACGAACTTGTAGTCCTTGGGCCGCTTGAAGCGGGCGATGTTGTCGAGGCAGAGCTGGTCGAGCTCGGCGGGCTTCAGCGGCTTGCCATCGCGCGCCACGACGAAGGCGACGACCTCCTCGCCCCATTCGGGATGCGGACGGCCGACCACCGAGCATTCGGCGACGGCGGGATGCAGGTTCAGCACATCCTCGATCTCGCGTGGATAGATGTTGGAGCCGCCCGAAATGATCATGTCCTTGGAGCGGTCCTTCAAGGTCAGCAGGCCCTCCTCGTCGAAGGCGCCGACGTCGCCGGTCCACAGCCAGCCGTCGCGCAGCGAGCGCGCCGTGGCCTCGGGATTGTTCCAGTAGCCCGACATCACCGTGTCGCCCTTGACGATGATCTCGCCCACCTCCCCGACCGGTAGCTGCCGGCCCTCCTCGTCGACCACCTTCACCGCGACGCAGGAATCGGGGCGGCCGGCCGAGGCCAGCCGCTGCTCCCAGCGCGGATGGTTGCGATCGGCATGCATCGCTTGCGAAAGGTGGGTGATGGTCATCGGGCTCTCGCCCTGCCCGTAGAGCTGGCTGAGCTTGTTGTCGCCCAGCAGGTCGAGCGCGCGCTTGAGGTCCGAGACGTACATCGGCGCGCCGCCATAGGTGATCAGCCGCAGGGCCTCGGGTCTGAGGTCGGACACGCTGGCGTGCTCGATCAGGCGCTTCACCATGGTCGGCGCCAGGAAGATGCTGCATTGCGGCCAGCGGTTCATCAGCTCGACCGTCTCGGGCACCTCGTACTTGCCGCTCTCGGGAAAGACCTGCACCGAGCCGCGCGTCAGCATGGCGAAGTTCCACAAGCCCGAGCCGTGGCTGATCGGGGCCGCATGCACGATCGATCCGCCGGGCGGCGGGCGGTCGACATCGGCAAAGTAGTTGAGCGTCATCGCCAAAAGATTGCGATGGGTGAGCGTGGCGCCCTTGGGCCGCCCCGTCGTGCCCGAGGTGTAGAACAGCCAGGCCGGATCGGTGGCCTCGGCCTCGGCCATGGCCACGGGATCGCCCACCTCCATGAAGCTGTAGGAGCGCGTCGTGATGTCGACGATCTCCCTGAGCTCGGGCGCTTCCTTGGCAGCCTCGGCAATGGTTTCGGCGAGATCGGGCGTGACGAAGCAGAGCTTCGCCCCGGAGTTTTCGAGAATGAAGGCGAACTCCTTGGCATGCAGCTTGGCGTTCATCGGCACGGCGCAGAGGCCGGCGTGCCAGATGGCGTACATGACCTCGATCGCCTCGACGCAGTTGGTCATGGCGAAGGCGACGCGATCGCCGCGCCCGAGCTTGAAGCGCGTGGTGAGATGCATGCTCATCACCGAGACCTTGCGCCACAGGTCGCGGTAGCTCACGTGCGTGGCGCCGCCGTGCGCCAGCGCGGGAAAATCGCGGAATTCGCGGGACGATCCCAGCAGGAGATGAGCAATATTCATGGTGGTCCGGCCGGCCGACTATTGCAGGCCGGATGACGGGCTTGCAATGTGCCCGTCATGCAGGATTTCGATTTCGCCGTCATCGGCGCCGGCATCGCCGGCGTGTCGGTCGCCTATCAGCTCGCCCGCCACGCCGGCGTAGTCATCCTCGAAGGCGAGCACGTGCCGGCCTATCACACGACCGGCCGTTCGGCGGCGCTGCATTCGGAGACCTACGGCAGTGCCGAGATCCGCGCCATCACCGTGGTGTCGGGCCGCTTCTACCGCAAGCCGCCCGAGGGCTTCACCGATCATCCGCTGCTGACGCCGCGCGGCGCCCTGATCGCAGGGCGTGCCGAGCAGCAGGCCGACCTGCAGAAGGCGGCGGCGACCTACGCCCAGCTGGTGCCGAGCGTGCGCTGGCTCGACCCGGCCGAGACCTTGCGTCGACAGCCGCTGCTGCGGCCCGAGGCGGCCGCCGGCGGCGCGATCTTCGAGGAAGCCGAGGACATGGACGTGGCGGCGATCCATGCCGGCTTCCTGAAGGGCGCACGTGCGTCGGGCGCGGAACTGCGCCTCAACGCCGAGGTCGTCGACCTCGAGCGCGTTGACGGGATGTGGCGCATCGGCCTGCGCGGCGGCGAGAAGGTCGCGGCGGACATCATCATCAATGCCGCGGGCGCCTGGGCCGATGTCGTGGGCGGCCTCGCCGGCGCACAACCGGTCGGGCTGGTGCCGAAGCGACGCACGGCCTTTACCTTCGATGCACCGCCGGGACTCGATCTCGTGAACATGCCGATGGTGATCGACTTCGACGAGAGCTGGTACGTGAAGCCCGAGGTCGGCCAGTTCCTGGGATCGCTCGCCGACGAGACGCCCTCGCCGCCCTGCGATGCGCAGCCCGAGGAGATCGATGTCGCCACCGCCGTCGAACGCATCGAGACGGCGACAACGCTTTCGATCAAGCGCATCAAGAACAAGTGGGCGGGGCTGCGCAGCTTTGTCGCCGACAAGAACCTGGTCGTGGGCTACGACCCGGATGTCGAAGGCTTGTTCTGGCTGGCAGGCCAGGGCGGCTATGGCATCCAGACCGGCGAAGCCGCAGGGCGGCTGGCGGCCAGCCTGGCGCTGGGCAAGGGCATGCCCGATGACGTGGCGAGCCTCGGCGTCAAAGAGTCTGCATTGTCGCCCGCGCGTTTTGGGGCACGCTTCACGCGACGGTGATCGACAAATCACGAACCGACGCCAACGCCTGACTTCCGGTTTGTCGCTGTCGGAGTCATGCTGCCCTCTGTTCTCAGTTGGGAGAGAAACATGACCAGGAAGACCCTTGTCGCGACGGCAACCGCCATCTTCGCCGCCGGAGTCGTCACGGCCGCCCACGGGCAGGCCGGCGGTGGCGTGAAGTGCAGCGGCATCAACTCGTGCAAGGGCACTAGCGCCTGCAAGACCGCCAACTCGTCGTGCAAGGGCCAGAATTCCTGCAAGGGCCAGGGCTGGACGCAGACGACGGATGTCGTCAGCTGCACCACCCGCGGCGGCAAGGTCGTGGAATAAGGATCTCCGGAGCGCGGACCTCCAAGGTCCGCGCTCCAATGAGGGCGCCGATGATCCGGCGCCTTTTTCATTTTCACCAAAGCGAGTGACAGCGGGCGTGATCGGCCCCTCCCGGCAGCCCGTAGAGTCGGATCATGACCAAACGTACTTTCGTGGCGACCGCCGCGGCCCTGTTCGCCGCCGGCACGCTCGCCACCGCGGGCCACGCCCAGACCGCCAAGTGCATCGGCCTCAATGCCTGCAAGGGCCAGGGCTGGACCGAGACGTCCAACGCCGCCGACTGCACCGCCAAGGGCGGCAAGGTGATGTAACGATTCGTCGTCGCGACCCGAACGGCAGGAAGAAGACCTGCCTTTCGGGTCTTTCGATTCACGGCAGTGTCATTCCGGGAGTAGAGTCCCAGCCATGAGCGGCGGCGTCGATTTCGGCCTGGGGCTGCGGCCCGAACACTACGAGGAGATCGCGGACAGCCCCGGCAAGGTGAGCTGGTTCGAAGCGCTGTCGGAGAACTACATGGTGCCGGGCGGCAGCCCGTTGCGCTGGCTCGACCGCATCCGGCGCGATTATCCGATGGCGCTGCATGGCGTATCGCTGTCGATCGGCTCCATCGACCCGCTCGACCGCCGATACCTCGACGATCTCAAGGCGCTGGTCGACCGGGTCGAGCCGATGTGGGTCTCCGACCATCTCTGCTTCACCGGCCTGCGCGGGCAGAACATGCACGACCTGCTGCCGCTGCCCTACACGGAGGAAGCGTTGCGCCACGTCGCCGAGCGGGTCCGCCGCGTGCAGGATCATCTCGGCCGCCGCCTGGTACTGGAGAACGTGTCGAGTTACGTGACCTACGCCGCCTCCGAACTGAGCGAATGGGAGTTCATCGCCGAACTTGCGCGCCGCGCCGACTGCGAGGTCCTGCTCGACGTCAACAACGTCTATGTCAGCGCCTTCAATCACGAGTTCGACGCCAGGACTTTCCTGCGCGCCATGCCGCGCGAGCGCGTGCGCCAGTTCCATCTTGCCGGCCACACCCACAAGGGCAGCCACATCATCGACACCCACGACGAGCCTATCGTGCCCGACGTGTGGGCGCTCTATGCCGAGGCGGTGAGGCTGTTCCCCGGCGTGCCGACCATGATCGAGCGCGACGCCAACATCCCGCCTTACGCCGAGTTGCTGGCCGAACTCGACGAGGCCCGGCGCATCGCGGGCACCGTCACGCGGCAGGCGGCATGAACAGCAACGCAGGCTCGCTTGGCGACCTTCAGCGCGCGTTCCAGGATTACGTGCTCGCGAGCAGCGATGCATTCCACGCTGCCGTGCGCGACACCAGCAAGGCCGATCGCGCGACGCTGCTCGACGTCTACCGCGATGGCTATGCGCTCCGCCTGATCGAGGCGCTGACGACGGACTATCCCGGCGTGATGGCGATGGCGGGACCGGCCGACTTCGACCACATGGCGCGCGCCTACATCGCCGCGCACCCGTCGCGCAATCCGTCGATCCGTTGGTATGGAAGCGGGCTGGCCGACTTCCTCGAGGCGACCGAACCCTACAGCAACACGCCGGCGGCGGCCGAAATGGCACGCTTCGAATGGGCGCTGGGCGAGGCGTTCGATTCGCCCGACGCGACGCCGATCAGCGCCGACCAGCTGATGGCCCTGCCGCAGGAGGCGTGGGAAACGCTCGCCTTCACCACCCTGCCCTCGCTGCGCCGCGTCACGCTGGCCTTCGAAGCCCCGCAAGCCTGGCAGCGCCGTGAGGAGGTCGAGCCTGGTAATCTCGAGGTGGCGCAGGCCGAACCGCTGGTCTGGGCGATCTGGCGGCCCGACCTCATCTCAAACTTCCGCTCATTGGACCACGACGAAGCCGCGATGCTCGATGCCCTGGTCGAGGGCAAGGCCTTCCCCGACCTGTGCGAGGTCCTGGTACCGTTCGTCGGCGAAGACCAGGCCCCGGCCCGCGCCGCCGGATTCTTACGGGCCATGGTCGAAGGCGGCATGATCGCGGGCTTCACCTACTGATGTCTTTCTGAAGCGTGGGCCTCCAGGCCCGCTCATTGCCGGGAGCGCGGCACTCAGCGCGGCACTCCAGTGCCGCTCATGCGGTGTTGAACCAGGAACATGACGCGCCACTGGAGTGGCGCGCTCCCGGCAAAGACAAGGGCGGACCTGGAGGTCCGCGGTCCGGCAAGACACCCACTGGAGCCTCGCGCCCTCAGCCCCTATAGAAACATCCGCCGCCCGCTTGATGGAATGGTAGACATACGAGACTTAAAATCTCGAGGCCCGAAAGGGCCGTGCTGGTTCGAGTCCAGCAGCGGGCACCACCGTCATCACTCTCGCGGGTCGAACTCCTGCCACCGACCGTCACGATGGTCGGCGCAGAAATCCCCCGACACGTGCTCCTCGACGCAGCAGAAAAAGCGCTCGCCATGGCGGACCGTCGATAGCAAGTAGTACCGCGTTCGGGTCTCCCACTCTGGGGAGTCGCGGAGATCGAACGCCTTCGACATCTAAGCACTCAACGCGGGCACCAATTCAGTATGTCCGCCTTCGACGAGCGCGGGAAAGCGGCGACCCCTGCAAAATCGTCGTTCCCGAAATGCTGCGGTCAACCACTTGAACCGGAGCGCTTCCAACCTACCGCTGCCGCGCCACAACACAGACGACACAATCGTTGCCAAACGCAACACCGCAGCGATACGCGCGACCGCTAGAATTCGTCCTGGAAGCCATGAAGCCGAAGTCGATCCTGCGCAAGCCTACCGCCGTCTTCCGCCAGACCGGCCCCCTCGAGGTCGGCCAGGGCAAGATCACAGGCGTCATTGCCTTGGCCCTGGGCGGCATGGCCGTGCTGTCGGTACTTGCCTTCCACTTCCCAGAATACCTCACGACGCCCGATCTGCGGCGCAAGTACGACGTCAACATCCTTCGCGAGATCCTGCTGATCGGCATGGTGATCGGCGGCGGCATGGCGCTGGCCAACCTGATCCGGCTGCGCAATCGCTGGCTGAACGGCACGGCGCTGGTCCTGATCGGCATCGCCGTCGCCGCCGGCGGGCACCGCGTGCCCGTCAGCGACTTCCCCGACAACACGCCCTATATCGGGCTCGATTGGTTCCTGCTCGACCTGCTGGGCTCGAGCATGATCTTCATCCTGATCGAGAAGCTGTTTCCCCTGCACCGCGGGCAGCCGGTCTTCCGGCCGGACTGGCAGGTCGACTTCACGCATTTCGTGGTGAACCACCTGCTGGTCGGGCTGGCGCTGGTGATCGTCAATTTCGCGATCCATCGGCTATTCGGCTGGCTGGTCTGGCCGCCGCTGCAGAAGTGGATCGGCGGCCTGCCCTTCTTCGCCGAACTGTTCCTGGTCCTGCTGGTCGCCGACCTGGTGCAGTACTGGACGCACCGGGCGTACCACGAGATCCCGTTCCTGTGGCGCTTCCATGCCGTGCATCACAGCACCGAATACATGGATTGGATGGCGGGCTCGCGGCTGCACCTGTTCGAGCTCCTGACCACGCGCGTCTCGATCCTGGGCGTGCTCTACGTGCTGGGCTTCACCGAAGCGTCGATGAACGTCTACATCGTCGTCGTGGGCTTCCAGGCCGTGTTCAACCACGCCAACGTTGCCTTGCCCGGCGCCTTCGCCCGCGCGCCTCTGAAATGGCTGGTCGTCACGCCGGACTTCCACCACTGGCACCACAGCTCGGAGCGCGAGGCGATCGACCGCAACTACGCGGCACACTTCGCCTTCCTCGACTATCTGTTCGGCACGGCGGTGAAATCCGACCGGCGCTTCCCCGGCAAGTACGGCGTGCTGGGCGACTACATGCCGAAGAGCTGGGTCCGCCAGCAGGTCTTCCCCTTCACCTGGAAGCACTGATGTCCCGCGGGCCGACCGGCGGCCCCCGCTCCAGAACGCGCTGATTGGGAGCGCGCCATCGGCATCGCATTGTCGCTGACGGTTGCGACCGCTATTGAGCCGAGCGAACCACCGATGGGCGATCCGTAGTCGCGCTACCACTTGAGCAGAAAGTGCGCCTTTTATACTGAATTGCCGAGAGCATGGGACTACAACAGCTAAAGTACCGTTTGGACTGGGTTCAAATTCGCATGAAGTGGTACTTCGCCTATGGCTCCAACATGAATTGCGCGCGGCTCCGCGATGTTCGTCTTGAGCCTGCTGGCGTGGCGATGGCGGAGCGCATTGGAGGCCGACTCGAAGGCTGGAGGCTCGTCTTCAACAAAGTGAAGCGGGAGCCCGCCGGGTCCGGGTCAGCCAATATCGTCCCGGTGGAGGGCGCAGTCGTGCATGGAACGCTGAACAGGATGCCTGAGGCGGGCCTCGAGGTGCTCGACCGTTGGGAACACGTCAAAGATGGCGACTTTGAGCGCCGCATGGTCAGAATCGTGCGCGCCGATACGGGCGAAAACGTTGATGCAACAGCCTATGTCGCCTTGAAAGTGCGTGACGGTCTTCGGCCCACGCGCGACTATCTTGGCCATTTGCTTGCTGGCCGTGACCTGTTGCCAAAGGCCTACTGGGAGTGGCTCGCGACTACGCCGACCTTAGACTAGCAGTCCTCTCTACATCTTCTTCAAACTGCCAGCAGTCGAGGCTCCCCATGAAGACGTCGCTCCGCTCACTCACATCCACGTGCGGCCTTCTGCTCATTGGTTTTGTGGCCGGCATCACTGTCGGCGGCGCTCGAAGCGAGCATCGGCCAGGCTCCGAGCAACCCGGCAGTGACTCGACCATGCTGGCTCAGGCGGCCCCTTCGTCACCGGGCGCCTTGCCCGAAAGGCGCGGCGCCGTGCCCGGCCTCGACATGAATGCCGTCGAGAAGGCGATTGGTCAGGCCGCCAAGGTCGCGCTCGACAAGGCCGCGGCGGAGGCCGTGGACCGAATCCAGAAGGCGGCGCTCCCGGCGGAGTTGACGACGCTGCAGCAACGAATTGGCGAGCTCGGCAGGATGAGGGACGAGATCAGGACCCAAATTTCAGACGTACGCGCGAAAGCGCTGCAATACGCTCTTTGGGGTGCCGTGGCATTGTTCGGCGTGATGGTCCTTGCCTCCGTGCTGGGCGGGGCGATTGTGGCTGTGCTGTTCCGTCCCCGCCATTGAACCTGAAGCCCGGTTCGCGCAACGAACCTGAACGCAGGGCCGGTGTTTGCATCCGTCGCATTTGCGCGCATGCTCGGCGGCAGGTTAGCGAGGGAAACGCATGAAGTTCGGCATCTTCTACGAGTTGCAGCTGCCGCGGCCCTGGAAGGAGGGCGACGAGCACCGGCTCTACCAGAATGCGCTCTCCCAGCTCGAGCTCGCCGACAGGCTGGGCTACGACTATGCCTGGGAGGTCGAGCACCACTTCCTCGAGGAATATTCCCACTCGCCCTCGCCCGCCTCGTTCCTGGCAGCGGCCAGCCAGCGCACCAAGCAGATCCGGCTCGGCCACGGCATCCTGCAGCTCACCACCAACCATCCCGCCCACATCGCCGAGCGCGTCGCCTGCCTCGACCTGCTGTCGAGCGGCCGCGCCGAGTTCGGCATGGGCGAAAGCGCCTCGATCACCGAGCTGGAGCCGTTCGACATCACCATGGAGACCAAGCGAGAGGTCTTCGAGGAGGCCGTCCGCGCCATCATCCCGATGTTCAAGGACGGGCCCTCCGAGCACAAGGGCAAGCACTTCAACTTCCCCCTGCGCATGGTGGTGCCGAAGCCGATGCAGAAGCCGCATCCGCCGCTCTGGGTGGCCTGCTCGCAGCTTGAGACGCTGGCCAAGTGCGGCGAATGGGGCATGGGCGCGCTCGGTTTCCAGTTCGTCTCGGCCGACGCCGCACACGCCTGGGTGCACGCCTACTACAACGCCTTCGTGAAGCGCCGGAACCTGCTCACGGACTACAAGACCAATCCCAACATCGCGCTGGTCTCGTTCTTCATGTGCGCCAAGACCGACGAGGAGGCGCGGGCGCGCGCCGACGGCGATACCTTCTTCCAGTTCTCCTTGCGCTTCTATGGCGCGTCGAGCGACCGCCGCCGGCCGCCCGCCGGCACGGTCAACATGTGGGAAGAGTACCAGAAGTGGAAGGCGGCCAATCCCGAGGCCCATGCCGCGGCGCTGCGCGGCGGCCTGATCGGCTCGCCCGACACCATCCGCCGCAAGCTGCGCAAGTTCCAGGAATCGAACATCGACCAGGTCGTGCTGCTGAACCAGGCCGGCAAGAACACGCACGAGCATATCTGCGAGTCGCTGGAGCTGTTCGCCAAGGAGGTGATGCCCGAGTTCCAGGAGGCGCACCCCAAGCTGCTCCAATGGAAGGAGAAGGTGCTGAACCGCGAGATCCAGCTCGACGAGATCGACACGTCGGCCTTCACCGACCGCTACGGCGGCACCATGAAGGCGATCGCTCCCAAGGCGCAAGCAGCGGAGTAGGGCGGCAAGCGATTTCCTGTCATCCCGAGCGTAGCGAGGGACCTTTAGCGCCACAGGAAAGGTCCCTCGCTACGCTCGGGATGACAGTGGTAGCGTAATCGCATGAGTACCCCCGCCCTCACCGTCGTCGAGTCGCTCAGCGTCGACGTCATCACCGACAATGTCAGCGACACCTACGTCAGCAAGACGTCGTTCTCGGTGTCGGAGTTCGCCAACGTGGTGAAGGCGGGCGCCGGTGAGATTTCGGGCGAAACGCTGCTGGTCGCCAATCTCGGCTACGGCCTGCGCTTGCGCTCGAAGCTCGATGCCGCCCAGCACACGATGCTGTTCGACACCGGCACCGAGGGTGCCGCCTTCATCCGCAACTGCCGCAACATGGGGCTCGATCTCGGCAGCGTCGAGGAGATCGCCATCACCCACGGCCACTGGGACCATATGGGCGCTCTGCCGGCGGCGATCGACGCCATCGTCGGCCGGCGCGGCCGCGGCGCGGTGACGGTCCACGTCAATCCCGGCATGTTCAACGAGCGCGGCGTGCTGTTGAAGAGCGGCACCATCTTCCCGGCCGCGCGCGTGCCGACGCCGGCCCAGATGGAGGAGCGCGGCGCCAGGGTGGTGAACGACGGCCGGGCCCGGCTGCTGCTCGACGGCCATTTCTACTACAGTGGCGAGATCCCGCGCGTCAGCTCCTTCGAGACAGGTCGCGAGGACCATCTCTGTCGCAAGGACAATTCCGAGGACTGGCGGCCCGATCCCTACCTGATGGACGAGCGCATGCTGGTCGCCCATGTGCGCGACCTCGGCCTCTGCGTGTTCAGCGCCTGCAGCCATGCCGGCATCGTCAATGTCTGCACCGAGGTGCGTCGGCTGTTCCCGGGCACGCCGATCCACGCCGTCATGGGCGGCCTGCATCTCGGCGGCGTCATGGAACGGATCATTCCGCAGACGGTGGAAGGCCTGAAGCCTTTCGACATCCGCTACGTCATCGCCGGCCACTGCACCGGCTGGCGTGCCTTGCATGCCCTGGCCGACGCCTACGGCGAGCGTGTCAGCCAATCCGCCGTCGGCACGAGCTACCTGTTCGACGCGCACGCACCCGCCGCGGACGCATGATCGGCACCTTCACGGCGCCACGCCGCGCCGAGCGGCTACCGGTGACCCTGATCACCGGCTTCCTGGGCAGCGGCAAGACCACGCTGGTGAACCACATCCTGTCGAACCGGCAAGGCGTCAGGGCCGCAGTGCTGGTGAACGAGCTGGGCGCCATCGGCATCGACAACGACCTGATCGTCGGCGCCGAGGGCGGCATGATCGAGCTCAGCAACGGCTGCATCTGCTGCTCGACCAACAACGACCTTTTGGACGGCATCGTGCGTGTGCTGGGAAGGCCTGAGCCCGTCGACCATATGCTGGTCGAGACCAGCGGCGTCGCCGATCCCCTGCCGATCGCCCAGACCTTCCTGCGGCCGGAGCTCCGCGATGCCTTGCGACTGGACGCCATCGTCGCGGTGGCAGATGCCGGCGAGCTCAGCCTCGACCTGTTCGACGGCACGGCGGCGCGCAGCCAGCTGCGCCATGCCGACGCCATCCTGGTCAACAAGTGCGACACGGTCGACGAGACGCGGCTCGGCACCGTCGAGCAGAGAATCCGGTCGGTGAACGCCGAGGCGCGCCTGGTCCGCACGACGCAGAGCGCCGTGCCGCTGCCGCTGATCCTTGATGTCGACCTGTTCCGACCGGCTCCGGCCGAGCATGGCCATCATCATGCGCATCTCGAGGACGACGGTTTCGTATCGCTCTCCTTCGAAAGCGATCGGCCTTTCTCCGCACAACGGTTCCAGGACTTCCTGGAGGCCCGCCCGCCGGGATTGTTCCGCGGCAAGGGCTTCCTGTGGCTGGCCGAGACCGGCAAGCGCCACATCTTCCACCTGGTCGGCGGCCGCTTCACTCTCGCGGAAGACCGCCGCCCAGCCGGCGCCAACCGCCTGGTCCTGATCGGACGGGACCTCGATGTCGACGACCTGAGGGTGCGCCTGACGCGATGCCTCGCGGGCTAGGTTCCAGCGATGGCCCGGCGCGCGCGTTGTTGGCTTTCGCCCTGGATGTCTCTGGCGAGCGCCGCCAGGCGCTCCCTGTCGGCGGCATTGTTCACCGGGATGGAGAACTCGCAGAGCGTGACGACACCGGCATAGCGATCGGTGAGCTTGCGGGCGATCTGGTCGTAGGTGCCGATGGTCACGAAGGTATGGAGGATGTCGTCGGTGATGAACCGCGGCATCTCCTCCCAGCGTTGCGCGCGCGACAGAAGTTTCAGCTCGTCGGCCAGGGCGCCCAGCCCATGATGGGCGAAGGCGGCACGGTACTGCGGCGTCGAGGCATAGAAGGAGATGCGGGCGCGCACGTCACGCACCTTGGGCACGAGCTCGGCCTCGGTGGCGGCGGTGGCGACCAGCGGCTTCATGCAGACCTCGAAGTCGGCGAGCGACCGGCCGGCCTTGGCGGCACCGGCGCGCACGGCGGGCAGCATCACCTGCTCGATGTAGGACGGCGTGCAGACGGGATGGGCGCGCAGTCCGTCGGCGACTTCGCCCACGATCTGGCTCATCACCGGATTGACGGCGGCGAGCTGTATCGGGATGCGCGGATGCTCGATCGGCCCCGGATTGAACAGCGGTACCATGAGGTTGATGTTGTAGTGCGGGCCTTTGACATCGAGCTTGGCGCCGTTCTGCCAACAATCCCACACGGCACGCACGGCCTGCACGTACTCGCGGATCCACGGCCCGGCCGGCGACGCCGGCATGCCGAAGCGGCGCTCGATATGCGCCTTGACCTGCGTGCCCAGCCCCAGGGTGAAGCGGCCGCCGGAGAGCTTCTGCAGCGTCCAGGCACTCATCGCCGTCACCGTCGGGCTGCGCGGAAAGGCGATGGCGACGGAGGTGGCCAGTTTCAGCTTCTGCGTCGCCTCGGCGGCCAGCGCCATGATGACAAAGGGATCGTCCTTGGTCTCCTCGACGACCATGCCGTGATAGCCGATCTCGTCGAGCAGACGGGCGTTCTTGCCGACTGTGGCGAGATCGAGCGGCACTTCGGGCGCGCGCAGACCGGGATCGACCTTGCCCAACGGCAGGAGAGTTTCCAACAGCATTGTGTTAGGGAAGATAGAAGCAGCGCAGGCGGGAGGACAAGGACATGAAAGATCTCGCAGGACGGATCGCCGTCATCACTGGCGGTGGCACCGGCATGGGGCGCGAGCTCGCGCGCCAGCTGGTGGCCGAAGGCTGCAGCATCGCCATGTGCGACGTGTCGGCGGAGGCAATGGCCGAGACCAAACGGCTGTGCGAGGTCGACCGGCTGCCGCAGGGCCTGCGCATCACCACCCACCTCGCCGACGTTTCCAACGAGGACGACGTCAAGCGCTTCGCCGCCGAGGTGGCGAGGCAGCACGACACCGACAGGATTCACCTGCTGTTCAACAACGCCGGCATCGGCGGCGGCGGCAGCATGATCGTGCACGACCGCGCGGAATGGGAGCGCACCTTCAACATCTGCTGGTTTGGCGTCTATTACTGCACGCGGGCCTTCCTGCCGATGATGCTGAAGGCCGACCGCGGCCATATCGTCAACACGTCCAGCGTCAACGGCTTCTGGGCATCGATAGGACCGATGGTGCCGCACACCGCCTACAGCGCCGCCAAGTTCGCGGTGAAGGGCTTCAGCGAGGCGCTGCAAACCGACCTGCGCATGAACGCACCGCACATCAAGTGCTCGGTGGTGATGCCGGGCCATATCGGCACCTCGATCGTGACCAATTCGCGCAAGATCCAGGCCGGTCACCAGGCCGAGACCTTCACGCCCAAGGAGCTGGCCCAGATGCGGGCGCGGGTCGCCTCGATGGGCGTCGACGTCTCCAAGATGACCGACGAGGACATCGGCAAGCTGGCGCATGAGCGGGCACGGCGGTTCATGGAGGACGCGCCGACGACGGCGGCCGAGGCCGCCAAGACCATCCTCGATGGAGTGAAGGCCGACCGTTGGCGCATCCTGGTCGGCGAGGATGCCCACAAGATCGACCGGCTGGTGCGCGAGGCGCCGGAACGCGCCTACGACATCGACTTCTTCCAGTCGCTGGCCAAGGAAGTGGGCTGGAAGCTCGGCGCCAACTGACGGGAACCCGTCCGCGCCGCCGCTCGTTTCCTGTCATCGGGAAAGGAGCGGCGCATGGTCAAGGTTTCCGGCACTTCCGGCCGACGCGGCCTGCTGGGTTTCGGCATGGCGGGCGGACTTGTTTTCGCCACATCCGCAATCGCACGCGACACGAAGAAAACCAGCGCGGAGGAAGCCGTCTCTCCGCCCGAGGACCTGATGCGCGAGCACGCCATCCTCGACCGCATCATGCTGATCTATGACAACGCGCTGCGCCGCCTCGGCCAGGGCGAGGACATCGATCCGGCTGTCCTGGTGCAGGCCGCCGCCCTGGTGCGCGATTTCGTCCACGATTATCACGAGAAGTCCGAAGAGGAGCTGATCTTCCCCCGCTTCAAGAACGGCGGGCGGATGGTCGAGCTCGTGAGTGTCCTGGCGACGCAACACGGCGCGGGCCGCAAGCTCACCGAGCGCATCCTCAGCGCCGCACCGCAGGCGCGCTCGCGCGATGCCCGCGAGGCGATGGGCAAGGACGTGCAGGCCTTCATCACCATGTACCGGCCGCATACGGCGCGCGAAGACACCGACCTGTTCCCGACGCTGCGTCACCTCGTGACGGACGAAGAGTACAAGGAGGTCGCCGACGAGATGGAGAAACGCGAACGGCAGGCATTCGGCGCGGACGGCTTCGAGAAGATCGCCAAGAAGGTCGCCGAGGTCGAGAAGGTGATCGGGATCTACGACCTCGAGGTCTTCACGCCGAAGTCATGAATCGTCCAAAAATTGAAAGCGCGAGAGCGGTCGCCCTCGCGCTTTCACCGGTTCAAGAAGCTCGACTATTTGTGGGCGCAGGGCACGCCGACATACTTCTGTTCGGCGGCCGAATACGCCACCGGGCCGCACGGCGCGGCTTGGCCGGCCTGGGCTTGAGGCGTCGGCGCCGTGCAGGGCACGCCGACGTACTTCTGCTCAGCCGCCGAGTACGCGACCGGTCCGCAAGGTGCTGCCTGTCCAGCCTGAGCCTGCGGCGCCGCCGGCGCGCAGGGAACGCCGACATACTTCTGCTCAGCCGCCGAATAGGCGACCGGCCCACAGGGCTGCCCTGACGAAGCTGTCTGCGCAGGGGCAGACGTCGCCATGAAGGCCGCGGCAGACAACGCAACGCAGGCGGACAGAGCTGTCAAAGTGAGAATACGCGTCATGGGTTTCTCCCGGTTGTGGTGAAGCACTCACTCATGGACCGAGCTGGGCAGACGCAACGCTAACCGACCCTAGCGCCGAATCGCTAGCCGCGATAGTGGCACGACACCCAATGGCCGGGCTTGCTCTCGCGCAGCTCCGGGACGCGGCTAGCGCAGTCGGGCTTGGCGATCGGGCAGCGGGTGTGGAAATGGCAGCCCGAGGGCGGCCGGATGGGGTTGGGCACGTCGCCCTGGAGCATGATGCGCTTGCGCTTGACCGTGGGATCGGGGATCGGCACGGCCGACAGCAGCGCCTCGGTATAGGGATGCAGCGGGTTGTCGTAGAGGTCGCGCGAGGGCGCGATCTCGACGACGCGGCCGAGATACATCACCGCCACGCGCGTCGAGATATGCTCGACCACGCTGAGATCGTGGGCGATGAAGAGATAGGTGAGGCCGAACTGCTCCTGCAGGTCCTCCAGGAGGTTGATCACCTGCGCCTGGATCGAGACGTCGAGCGCCGAGACCGGCTCGTCGCAGACGATCAGCTTGGGCTCGACCGCAAGCGCGCGGGCGATGCCGATGCGCTGGCGCTGGCCACCCGAGAACTCGTGCGGGAAGCGGCGCATGTGGTCGGACTGCAAGCCCACCGTCTCGAGCAGCTGGACCACGCGATCCTCGAGCGCGCGCCGCGATTCGGCGAGCTTATGGATGGTCAGCGCCTCACCGATGATGGCGCCCACGGTGAGCCGCGGATTGAGCGAGGCGTAGGGGTCCTGGAAGATGATCTGCATGTCTCGCCTGAGCGCGCGCAGCGTCTCGCCGTTCATCTGGCCCACGTCGGCGCCCTTGAAGGTGACCTGGCCCGAGCTGGGCTCGATCAGCCGCAGGATGCAGCGCCCGGTCGTCGACTTGCCGCAGCCCGATTCGCCCACCAGGCCCAGCGTCTCGCCGGCGCCGATGTCGAAGCTGACGCCGTCGACGGCGTGCACGCGATCGACCTCGCGCGAGAGGAGACCGCCCTTGATGGCGAAGTGCTTGCGCAGGTCGTGGACCGACAGCAGCGGCTCTTTTTCGTTCACCGTGCCGCTCACAGCACGCACCGCACGAAGTGGCCGGGTGACACTTCCTTGAGCGGAGGCATCTCCCGAGTGCAGACCTCGGTGGCGTACTTGCAGCGCTGGGCGAAACGGCAGCCGGGAGCCGGATTGAGCAGGCTGGGCACCGTGCCGGCGATCGCCTCGAGCCGCTTCCTCTCGGCGGCGCGGTCGATGCGCGGGATCGAGCGAATGAGCCCCTGGGTGTAGGGATGGCGCGGATTGCCGAACAGCTCCCCGACCGGCGCCTCCTCGACCACCTTGCCGGCATACATCACGGTCACGCGCTGGCAGGTCTCGGCGACCACGCCCATGGCATGGGTGATCAGCATGATCGCCATGCCGAGCTTCTCTTTCATCTCCTGCATCAGCTCCAGGATCTGCGCCTGGATGGTGACGTCGAGCGCGGTGGTCGGCTCGTCGGCGATCAGCAGCTTGGGCTGGCAGCTGAGCGCCATGGCGATCATGACGCGCTGGCGCATGCCGCCGGAGAACTGGTGAGGATAGTCGTGCACACGCCGCTGCGGGTTGGGGATGTTGACCAGGCGCAGCATCTCCGCCGCGCCCGCCATCGCCTGCCGGGCGCCGAGCTTCTGGTGCAGTCCGATGACCTCGGCGATCTGCTCCCCCACCGTGTAGACCGGGTTGAGCGAGGTCATCGGCTCCTGGAACACGATGGCGATCTCGCGGGCCCGCACCTTGTTCATCTCGTCCTGGTCGAGCGGGATCAGGTCCCTGCCCTGCCACAGGATCTGGCCGGCCTCGAAGCGACCCGGCGGCATGTCGATCAGCTTCAGCACCGAGCGCGCCGTCACCGTCTTGCCGCAGCCCGATTCGCCCACCACGCCCACGGTCTCGCCGCGCTCAATGCGCAGGTCGACGCCATCGACGGCTTGGACCATGCCGTCGTCGGTCTTGAACCAGGTTTTCAGTCCGCGGATATCGAGAAGCGTTTCGGCCACAGCTGCCTCAGAGAACGCGGCGCGGATCGAGCGCGTCGCGCAAGCCATCGCCAATGAAATTGATGGAAAGCACGGTGAGGAAGATCGCCGCCCCCGAGGCCAGCGCCCAATGCGGCGCGATGTCGAGGTAGTCCTTGGCATCGGCCAGCAGGCGGCCCCAGGTCGGGATGTCGGGCGGGAAGCCCAGCCCGAGGAACGACAGGGTCGACTCGGCGATGATGGCGGCGGCAACGTCGATGGTGGCGGCCACGATCACCGGCCCGAGCGCATTGGGCAGGATGTGCTGGATGACCAGGCGGGCCTTGGAGGCGCCGAGCGCACGGGCGGCCTCGACGAACTCCTTCTCGCGCAGCGACAGGAACTGGGCGCGCACCAGGCGGGCCGCAGGCATCCAGCGCAGACCGCCGATCACCGCCACGATCATGACGAAGATGCCGCCCTCGGGGCCGAACACCATCTTAAGCGAATCGCGGAACAGGTAGATGATCATCAGCAGCAGCGGCAATCCCGGCAGCGACAGGAAGAGGTCGGCGAGCCACATCAGGAACGCGTCGACCCTGCCGGAGGACATGCCGGAAATGGCGCCTATCACCACGCCGACAAAGATCGCCACGAACATGGCGGCCAGTCCCACCGCCAACGAGATACGGCCGCCGTAGATCACACGGGCCAGGACGTCCTGGCCGAGGTCGTCGGTGCCCAGCGGATGGGCCCATGACGGGCCGTCGAGCTTGGAGGCGAAATCGATCTCGTTGATCGGCAGGCGCCAGACGAACGGTCCCACCACGATGACGGCGACGATCAGGCCGAGCACGATGGCGCTGGCCACCGCCAGCCGATGCCGGCGGAAGCGGCGCCACGCTTCCTGCCATGGCGAGAAGCGCTGGGCCTTGCGCGGCGCAGCCGGGGCGGCGCCAGGAGCCGCCGCAGCGGGCGTCTCAGCGGAAAGAGATACGGGGGTCGAGCCAGCCATAAAGCACGTCGGCTATGAGGTTGCAGAGGACGACAAGGCAGGAGAACACGAAGGTGACGGCCATCACCACCGGTGTGTCGTTGGCGAGCATGGCCGAGATCAAGAGCGAGCCGATGCCGGGAACGCGGAAGATCTGCTCGGTGACGATGGCGCCGCCGAACACGACCGGCATCTGCAGCATCACCAGCGTCACCACCGGGATCAGCGCATTGCGCACGACATGCTTGGTGATCACCTTTCGCTCGCCAATGCCCTTGGAGCGCGCCGTGGTGACGTAGTCGAGCCGGATGACGTCGAGCACCGAGGAGCGCACGTACCGCACCAGCGAGGCACCCTGGAACAGGCCGAGCACCATGACCGGCATGATCGACTGGCGGATGTGCTCCCAGTAGAAGCGCCAGCCGGTGGCGTTGATGTCGGCGCGATAGACGAAGGGCAGCCAGTCGAGCTGGATCGAGAACACCAGGATCAACAGCAGGCCGGTGAAGAAGGTGGGCAGCGAGAAGCCGACGAAGGCCAGGATGTTGGCGACCTGAGCGAACACCGAATAGGGCCGCACGCCGGCCAGCACGCCGACCGGCAGGGCGACCACGATGGCGATGAGCTGCGCCGCGCCGATCACCACCAGGGTCGTTGGCAGGCGCTGCAGGATCAGCTGGTCGACGTTCATGCGGCTGACGAACGAAAAGCCCCAGTCGCCTTGCAGCATGGCCATGAACCAGCGCCAGTAGCGCAGGTAGATCGGATCATCGAGGCCGAACTTGGCGCGCAGTGCCGCCGCCACTTCCGGCGGGACCGAGGGATTGGTCGTGAGCTCGCCGAACGGGTCGCCGGGCGCCAACGCCAGCACCGTGTAGAGGACCACGCTGATACCCAGCATGGCCGGAATGACCAGCAGCAGGCGGCGGATCAGGTAGTCGCGGCTCACGCCGGACCCCACACTGTCATCCCGAGGACCCTTCGGCGAAGCTCAGGGTAAACTCTGCCCGAGGGACCTTTGCGGCCAGGTGAAAGGTCCCTCGCTCCGCTCGGGATGACAACCGCCACGCCGATCACCCTTCCTTGAACCAGTTCTGGATGTCCCAGGTATTGTTGTCCCAGCCGCTCATGTCGGCGACCAGCTTGCTGTTCATCGCCTGCACGGCGTGGCGGGCGATGACGGGGATGACGACCTGGTCGTTCACCACCATGTCGTTCAGCTTGATGAACATGGCGGCGCGCTTCAGCGGGTCGAGCTCGACCTGGGCGGCCTGGAAGATCGTGTCGTAGTCCTTGTTGCGCCAGCGCGTGATGTTGCGGCCCTGCCACTTGTTCTCGCGGGTCGCCGCCTCGTCGGTCAGGAACTGCTTCATGAACAGCTCGGGATCGGGCTGCGTCATGGTCGTCGTGTACATCTGCAGGTCGCAGTAGAACTTGGTGTAGGTATCGGGGTTGGCGACATCCGACGAGAAGAACACCGACGCCGTCACCGCCTTGACCTCGATGTCGATGCCGGCCTTCTGGCAGGCCTGCTTGACGATCGCCTGGGTCTTCTGGCGCGGCTGGTTGATCGAGGTCTGGTAGACGAACTTCAGCTTCTTGCCGTCCTTGGCGCGGATGCCGTCGGGACCCTTCGCCCAGCCGGCCTTGTCGAGGATGGCGTTGGCCTTGTCGACATTGAACTCGAACTTGGTGTCCTTGGACCGGAACTTCTCCGGGTTGTTGACGAAGTTGGCCGTGGCGCTGCCGGTGCGGCCATAGATGAACTTCTCGACCGAAGCCTTGTCGACCAGCAGGCTGAGCGCCTGGCGCACCGCCGGATCCGACAGCGTTGGATGCTTGGTCTTGAGGCTGGAGCGCTCGCCGTCGACCTCGGTCCACGGATCGGTGGTGTTGAGCTGGATGTGCTCGATATTGCCGCCCGGCGAGATCGAGACCGTGCCCTTGCCGCCCTTCTCGAGGCGCTGGAGGATCTCGTCTTCGACCTGCATGTTCCAGGCGAAGTCGAACTCGCCGGTCTGCAGCACCGCGCGTGCGGCCGAGACCGCATCGCCGCCGCCCTTCATCTCGAAGGCATCGAAATAGGGCCGGTTCTCCATGTGGTAGTTGGGGTTCAGGTCGCCCGACACCATGTCGCCCGGCTTGAAATCCTTGAACTTGTAGGGACCGGTGCCGATCGGCTTGAGGTTGGTCGGCGCATCACGCGACTTGTCGCCGACAAAGTCGGCGAACAGGTGCTTGGGAATGATCATGCCCTGCGCGCCGACGAAAGCCAGCGCCCAGAACGGCGTCGGCTTGTCGAACAGGACCTTGACGGTGTGGCTGTCGATCTTCTCGACCTTGACGTCCTTGTAGACGGCGCTGGTCGTGGCGGCAGTCGCCGGGTTGGCGGCGTACTCCCAATTGAAGACGACGTCGTCGGCGGTGAACGGCTTGCCGTCGTGCCAAGTGACGCCCTGCTTCAGCTTCCAGGTCACCGATTTGCCATCGGCAGCCAGCGTTCCGTCCTCGCGGCCGGGGATCGAGGCGGCGAGAACCGGCTGCAGGTTGCCATCGGAGTCCCAGCCGGCCAGCGGCTCATAGAAGAAGCGCGAGCCGTCCTGGTCCTTGGTGCCGACGGCGAAATGCGGATTGAGCAGGGTGGCGCCTTGCCACCACAGGACCTTCAAGAGACCACCGCCGCCGCGTTTGGTCGGCTTGTATACCGGCGCCTTCGGCTGGGCCATGGCCACGCCGGAGAAGGCCAGAAGCTGTGTCGCCATCGGCGCCGTCAGACCGACGGCCGCCATCCGTTGCACGAAGCCGCGTCGCGACAGCTTGCCGTGTTTCACTGCGCCGATCAGGCGGCGCAATTCGCGCTCATTCATGACTGCCTCCCAACACCCCTCAAGCCATTTTTTTCGACGCTCTCGCTATCCTGCAAGATGCGTGCAAGTCTCGATCAGAACAGGCCGCAAAGGCTCCGTCAACGACGGGCGTCCGGGCCGCGACGAAGGAAACTTGGCTTGGCTGTGCCCTGTATTGGCAGGAATTTGCGGGATCGACTGGCGGCGCGCTGCTTTTGTGGGCACAGCGGTTCGTCTGACAGGCACGGCGTAAGACCATCGCCGACTGAAGCTTGCAGGAGGAAGGAGCATAGACCATGCGGATGAAGGACAAGGTGGCGCTGGTGAGCGGTGCGGCAGGCGGCATGGGCGCCGCGACCGCCCGGCTGTTCGCGCGCGAAGGCGCCAAGGCCGTGGTCGTGGCCGACCTTCTGGACAAGGAAGGCGAAGCAGTCGTCGCAGACATCAAGAAGGCGGGCGGTACCGCGACCTACATGCACCTCGACGTCACCGACGAGGCACAATGGAAGGCGGTGGTAGACAAGACGGTGTCGGCCCATGGCGGGCTGAATGTGCTGGTGAACAATGCCGGCATCTCGGGCTCGGCCGAGCAGGACCTCTATGACACGGCGGCCTGGAACCGGCTGATGGGCATCAACGCCACCGGCGTGTTCCTCGGCATGAAGTACGGCATCGCCGCCATGAAGAAGGCGGGCAACGGCGGATCGGTGATCAACCTGTCGTCGATCTCGGGCATCGTCGGCCAGGGCTATATTCATGTCGGCTACAACGCGTCGAAGGGTGCCGTGCGGCTGATCACCAAGGCGGCGGCCGCGCAGCACGGCCGCGACCGCATCCGGGTGAACTCGGTCCATCCCGGCCTGATGCCGCCCATGCGCACCTCGGGCCGCACCGCCGATCCCGAGACGCGGGCCAAGACGCTGAAGGGCGTGCCGATGGGCCGCGCCGGCGAGGTCGACGAGGTGGCCTACGCCATCCTGTTCCTGGCGTCAGACGAATCCTCCTACGTCACGGGCGCCGAGATCGTGGTCGACGGCGGCTGGACCGCCGTCTGATGTCGGGAGGTCCCAGGAAGCCGCCGGCGGCCGTCGCGCCGTGGCAGGTGCTCGAGTCGAAATACTCCTATCGCGACCGCTGGCTGGCCGTGCGCAGCGACACGGTGCGCGTGCCCAACGGCACCATCCTGTCCCCATACCACACGATCGAGTTCCCCGAATGGGTGTGCGTCATCGCGCTCACGCCGGAACGCGAGGTGGTGCTGATCGAGGAGTATCGCCACGGCATCGAGCGCAACTCCTTCGAGTTGCCGTGCGGCACGCCCGACCATGAAGGCGAGAGCGTGCTCGACGCGACCAAGCGCGAGCTGCGCGAGGAGACCGGCTATGCCGCCGAGGAGTGGCATGCGCTCGGCTCGTCGACCGCCAACACCGCCCGCCAGAACAACCGCGTGCACGCCTTTCTGGCGCTCGATGCCCGTAAGGTCGGCGAGCCCGAGCTGGATGCCGGTGAGGTGATCAGCACCCATCTCATGCCCTGGGACAAATTCCTGGCCGACCTCGCCCGCGGCACCTTGGAGATCCCCGGCCTGCACCTCGCCGCGCTGTGGCAGCTCAGGGTCTTCGCCAGGCAGACGCGCGATCCGCGGCTGCTTGTGCTGGGTCTTTAAGTTCTCTTGCCGGACCGCGGGCCTCCAACGTCGCGGTAAACCGCGACGCACCCGCTCATGGTCTTCCGGACCGCGAGCCTCCGGCTCGCTCGTGAATCTGAGCGGGCCTGGAGGCCCGCGGTCCGGCAAGACTACGCGCGATAGCGAGCCGCCGCGTGGGATTGGCGGAAGTTCGGCAGCATCGCGAGGCGCGCGCCCGAGAAAGCCTCCCACTGCGCCGCGTCGGGCAGCGGCGGGATGGTGATGGGCTCGCGACGGTCGAAGCCCACCAGAGCGGCGTCGACCAGCTCGCCCACCTCCATCAGGCCGGGGATGGTGTTCACGTCGCGGCCGGCATGCGTCCAGATCTCGGTGCGCGTGGCGCCGGGCAGCACGGCCTGGACATAGACGCCGCGCGGCCCGAGCTCGCCCTGCAAGGACTGCGAGAGCGTCAGCACGTAGGACTTGGTCGCGGGATAGATGCCGGGAAAGATCTCCGGCGCCAGCGCCAGCACCGACGCCACGTTGACGATGGCGCCCGCCCCCTCTGCCGCGAAGCGCGGCGCCACGGCGGCGGCGAGCCGCGTCACCGCGGTGACGTTGAGATTGATCAGCTTCTCCCAGGCCTCGAGGTCGGCATCGCCGAAGCCGCCCGGCACGGTCGTGCCGGCATTGTTGATGAGCACGCCGATGCGGCTGTCTTCCTTGAGCCGCGCCTCGACCTTGCCGCGGTCGGCCGCGTTGGTGAGATCGGCCGGCAGCACTTCAGCCGCAATGCCGTGCTCGCTCTCCACGCGCGCGGCCAACGCCTCGAGCTTGGCCTTGTCGCGCGCCACCAGCACGAGGTCGTGGCCGCGGCGGGCCAGCCGGTCGGCATAGACGGCGCCGATGCCGGAAGAGGCGCCGGTCACCAGGGCGGTACGGTCTTTCATGACGATCTCCGTTGAATAAATGACGAGCATCATTTAATTTGTTTGATGACGATCGTCATATATAAATTTCTCGGGGTGTCCCAGGAGGTTTTCATGCGGGTGAGCCGGCAAGAGGCGGCCGAGAACCGCGAGCGCATCGTCGAGGCGGCATCGCGCCTGTTCCGCGACAAGGGCCTCGACGGCGTCGGCGTCGACGCCATCATGAAGGAGGCGGGGCTGACGCATGGCGGCTTCTACGGTCACTTCGCCTCGAAGGATGCGCTGGCGGCCGAGGCGACGCAGCTCGCCATCGAGCGCAGCCGCGCCGTGCAGAACCGCCTGACGAGTCTCGGCGAGCTCGCCGAAAGTTACCTCTCGCCGCGCCATCGGGCCGACCGCGCCAATGGCTGTCCGGTCGCGGCCCTGGGCAGCGATTTCGCCCGCCGCAGCGGTTCGGAGCGCAAGGTGTTGACCGCCGGCATCGCGCGGCAGATCGACCGCATCGCCGAGCTGCTGAAGCGTGGCACGGCGGCCGGCCGGCGGCGGCGGGCCATCGTGGCCTATGCCGGCATGGTCGGCGCGCTGACGCTCTCCCGCGCCGTCGGCGATCCGGCGCTGGCGCGGGAAATCCTTGCTGCCGCCAAGGAGACGTTTGGCAAAGAGACGGCCTAGGACAACACGCCGCTTCCATCCGAGCGATCTTCGTGCCTTACTTCCACCATGAATCGCAGACGCTCCGACCCGGGCTGGCGTGCGGCGGCATGGGCTGCGGCGCTGTTTGCGATCACGCTCAATTTCCTGCAGCCGCTGGCCCACGCCGCCCTGATGCGCGACGGGTCACCGTCCACGCTGTGGACGGCGATGTGCCTACCGAGCCTTCCGAAGGGCGACGGCCAGCAGCAGGACGACCACCGTCCGGCGTCGACCGCCGCGCCACACGAATGCTGCCTGGGTCTTGCCCACGCGCCGACGCTTGCCGAACCATCTGCCGCTTTCGTCGCAATCGACCGTCCGGCCGTCACGGTTCGGCCGCTCGAGACAGCGCAGGCGCTCACGCCTGTCAGCATTCGCGACGGACCGAGCCAACCCCGCGCCCCACCCTTCCTCGCCTGACACCTGAAGCCGCGACGCGTCTCCACGCGTCGCGTTCGTTTGTCACTGTGGGGAGTTGTTCATGTTTTCCGTTCGCGCGGCGACGTTCGCCGCATTCGCCGGCTTGGCGCTGATTCCGGCGCTGGCCAAGGCACAAGACACGCCGCCGCCTGCCCAGCCCGGGCAGACGGCGCAACCAGCGCCATCGCCGGCGCCCGCCAATCTGCCGCCGATCACGGTCACGGCGGGCCGCGGCTCGGCGCTCGACAAGCTCGACGTCAGCACCACGCTGATGACACGCGAGCAGATCCAGGCGGCGCCGGAGACCGGCGTCGACCAGATCGTCAACCGCATCCCGGGCGTCTGGCTGCCCAACATCCCGACCGGCCAGCTCCATCCGACGGCGCAGCCGGTCAACATCCGCGGCTTCGGGACCAGCACCACCATCAACACGCTGGTGATGGTCGACGGCGTGCCGATCAACGATCCCTACTTCCGCACCATCAACTGGAGCACCATCCCCAAGAACTCGGTCGATCGCATCGAGGTCATTCGCGGCGGCGGCGCCACCAGCCTGTGGGGCAACATGGCGATGGGCGGCGTGATCAACATCGTCACGCGCGAGCCGACCAAGACCGGAGTCTCGGCCGATGCCAGCTACGGCAGCTACAATACCTCCACCGCCGAGGCGGCGGGCAGTTACGTCATCAACGACAAGGTCAGGATGGGGGCGAGCTACAACCACGCCCAGAGCTCGGGCTACAACCTCACGCCCGCGCAGTACCAGAACGCCAACCTGGTGCCGACCGCCTCGAAGGCCGACAACGTCGCCGCCAGCGTCTACGCGACGCCAAGCGACAAGCTGAAGCTGTTCGCCAAGGCCTACTGGAACCAGACCTACGAGGACGGCCTGGTGTGGGCCTTCGCGCACAACAGCTGGTCGACCTACCGCCTGCTGGCCGGCGGCAGCTACCAGATCGACGATCAGTCCTCGATCAACGCCAGCGGCTGGATCGCCAGCGGCTCGTTCGGCACGATCAACGTGGGCAGCGGCAGCTACACGCTGAACAGCACGGGCTTCCTCAATCAGTTCGTCAGCCAGATCGAAGCGTCACCAAGTGCCGACCAGGGCGGATCGATCTTCTATGAGGCGAACTACGGCCCCTTGCGCGACATCAAGGTCGGTGTCGATGGGCGACGCACGCTCATCACCGATTACAACAGCCTCTATGCCAGCGCGACGGCAAACCCGACGACCTTCGTCACCAACGGCGAGCACCGCTTCCAGGGCGTGTTCGGCCAGGGCACGTACCGCCTTGGCATCGTGCCGGTCGACATCACCGTGGGCGTGCGCGGCGACTTCTGGCAGGCCCTGAACGCCAGCGTGCTGACCCAGAACTCCAGCACTCTCAACGTCGTGCCCAACACCAGCGCCTCGAGCTTCGACCCGCGCGTCGGCCTGAAGTTCTACGCCAGCGACGAGGTGACGGTACGCGGCGCGATCTACCGCAACTTCTCGGCGCCGGGCATGAACCAGATGTACCGCAGCTTCGCCAGCGGCACGTCGTTCACGGCGACCAATCCCAACCTGCAGCCGATGACCAATTTCGGCCAGGAGGTCGGCATCGACTTCGAGTGGAAGGGAGTCACCCTGTCGGGCACGTATTTCAACAACAACCTCAACAACTTCATCGACTTCGTGACGGTCTGCAACACCAGCCCGGCCTGCGCCGCGCCCTTCATCACGGCGGCGGGGCTGAGCCCCGCCTTCACCACGATCCGCCAGTACCAGAACGTCGGCAACGCCGCCTTCCAGGGCTTCGAGCTGATCGGCACCTGGCAACCGATCGAGAAGGTCAAGCTCATGGCGAGCTACACCAACACCGTCGCCTATCTCACCAGCTCGACCAACCCGACGCTGGAGCGCACGGGCGTCCAGCTGGGCCAGGTGCCGAATTACATGATCACGGCCGGCGTCGAGTTCCGGCCGATCGAGACCCTGGTGCTGACGGCCACGATGAAGTCGTTCCCGCAGTACTGGAACGACACCGGTCACACGCAATTGAACGACGGCGCCACCCTGATCGACCTCGGCGTCAGGTGGTCGCCTGCCAAGGACGTCGACGTTTATGGCAGTATCCAGAACCTGACCAACGTCCAGTTCCTGGCGTCAGGCTACAGCCTGACGTCGTTCGAAGGATCGACCGTCAGCACGACGTCCATCCCGCAGCTCGGCATGCCGCTGACTGCCATCGCCGGCCTGAGAGTGAGGTTCTGATGCGCATCCTTGTTCCGTTTGCTGCGCTCGTCGTGCTGGCGTCCACGGCAAGCGCCCAGCATCAGCACGCCAAGCCAGGCGCCGCGCCCGAGGCCTTCACCGCCGCGCCGGCTTTTGCCGCGGACGGCACGCTGTGGCTGGTGCGACCGATGGTCGACCGCGTCGCCGTCCTGCGCTCGAGCGACCTCGGCAAGACCTTCTCGAGTCCGGTCATGGTCACGCCCGAGCCCATGAACCTCGACTGGGGCCCCGATGCGCGGGCGCGTATCGCGGTCGATCCCAAGGGCGGCCTGGTCGTCACCTTCGGCATCTTCCAGGACAAGAACTTCAACGGGCGGGCGTTCTACGCCCGCTCGACCGACGGCGGCGTTACGTTCACGCGGCCAAGGCCGATCACCGCCGATGGGACCAGCCAGCGTTTCGAGACTGCAGCCGTCGATCCGTCGGGCCGCGTCTTCGCCACATGGCTCGACAAGCGCAACGTCGCGAAGGCACGCGCGGCTGGCAAGACCTACGCGGGCGCTGCATTGGCCTATGCCTGGGAGGATGGCGAGGCGGACTTTGGTCCCACCTCGATCGCCCTCGACAACACCTGCGAATGCTGCCGGCTGGGCGTCGCCTTCGCAGGTGCCGCGCGGCCGGCCGTGGTGTTCCGCAACATCTTCCCAGGCTCGGTGCGCGACCACGGCGTGATCACCTTCCGCGATCCTGCGACGCCGGGGCCAGTGCAGCGCGTGAGCGTCGACGACTGGAAGATCGAAGCTTGCCCGCACCACGGCCCCAGCCTCGCCATCGCGCCCGACGGCTCCTATCACGTCGCCTGGTTCACCGATGGCGCGGCACGCAAGGGCCTGTTCTATGCGCGTGCCGATTCCGCCGACGCCGCCTATTCGGCGCCGCGGCCACTGTCCAAGCCGGATCGCCAGCCGTCCCGCCCCTATCTGCTGGCCAACGGTCCGGCCCTGCATCTCGTGTGGAAGGAATTCGACGGCAACAAGGTCGTCGTGCGCTGGCAGGTGAGCCACGACAGCGGCCGGAACTGGAGCGACGCGCGTACGGTCGCCGAGACCGAGGACGCGTCGGATCATCCGCTGCTGGTCGCCGACAGGCTGCATACCTATCTCTCGTGGCTCACGAAGAACGAGGGCTACCGCTTGATCCCGTTGGGAGACCAGCCATGAGACTGTCGATCCTTATCGCCCTGCTGGTGGCGCTCGCCTCGCTCGGCACCGCCCAGGCGGGCGAGCCCCAGCCCTTCGAGCGCGGCAGCTGGGCCAAGCTGCGCGCGGGCCATGCCGGCCAGCCGACGGTCATCCATCTCTGGGGCCTGACCTGCGGCCCCTGCCTCGTCGAGCTGCCGCATTGGGGCGAGCTCTCGGCCAGGCGGCCTGATCTCAAGCTGGTGCTGGTCGCGGCCGACCCCCTGCCGCAGGACCCCGAACGCGTCGCCGCGACGCTCGCCAAGGCGGGCCTCGGCAGCAGCGAGAGCTGGAGCTTCACCGACCGCTTTTACGAACGCCTGCGCTACGAGATCGATCCGGCCTGGGCCGGCGAGCTGCCGCGCACCGTGATGATCGATCGCGACGGCAAGGCCACGGTCCTGGCAGGTGTCGCCGATCTCTCCCAAGTCCAAGCCTGGCTCGATGCCCAGGCCAAGCCCAGCCATTGAGGAGTCTCATGATGCTCATTCGTCGCGCCGTTCTTGCCGCCGCCCTTGCGGTCCTCGCTACGAGTGCCCAAGCACAGGACTACAAGCTCGGCAGTCTCGAGATCAGCCAGCCGTGGTCGCGGGCCACGCCACCCTCCGCGCAATCGGCCGGCGGCTTTCTCGTCATCACCAACAAGGGCACGACGGCCGACCGGCTGATCGCGGTCAAGAGCGCCGCCTCCGACAAAGCCGAGGTCCACGAGATGAAGATGGACGGCAACGTCATGCGCATGCGGGAGGTCGAGAAGGGCCTCGAGATTGCGCCAGGCGCCACCGTCGAGCTGAAGCCCGGCGGCTATCACATCATGTTCATGGGACTGAAGGCGCCCTTCGCCAAGGACGCCAAGGTGCCGGCCACGCTGGTGTTTGAGAAGGCCGGCAGCATCGACATCGACTTGCTCGTCCAGGCGATGGGCGCGCAGCCTGGCCAAGCCAAGCACTGAGGCTCCGATGTCGTCAGCTGGTCCATTGGAGCGGACTTTGATCATGGCCTCGATCGTCAATGGCGGCCTTGGCTTGGCCATCGGCTCGCTGGCGGCAGGCGTATCGGGCGCGAAGATCGGACTCGTGGCGGGACTTGCCCTTGCGGCCCTTCCAATTGCGGTGCGAGCGGTTTCGGCGTGGTTGATCCGGCCGGATGGGCTGCCCCGCTTTGTGCTCGCCCAAGTCGGAGCGGCAGCGGTCACAACCGCGCAGGCGATCGTCGATGGCGTCGCCTCGCTCGTCCGACCGGTCGTCGCCCAAATGCAAGCTGCGACGTTCCTGGCACGCTTCGCCGCCGATGTTTTCGCGAATGCGTTGGCCGGCATGCTTGGTGGCCTCTGGTGCATCGTCGCAACGCCGCTAGGGGTTGCCAATGTCGCTGCGTTGGCAGTGATCTTCGCCATTCTCTCCGGCCTCGACTTCGCGACGCCCGTCGCGTTTCTCGCGCTTGGAATGCTCATGCTGGTCCTGCTCGTCACTGAGAGCGAGGCCCGGGACGAGGCCGATCATGGGTGACGCATCGTCCCTGGGTTTCGGTCATTTCATCGCGCAGTCCGACATCGTCGCCAAGGTGCTGCTGGCGGTGCTGGCGATCATGTCGACGATCTCCTGGTACCTGATCGTCTACAAGGGCATCAGCCAGGTCGTGCGCCAGAAGCGCAGCGCCAGGTTCCTCACCTTCTTCTGGAGCGCCACCTCGCTCGAGCAGGTGCAGAACGAACTCAGCCGCCACGGCGTGCATGAGCCGTTCGGCCATTTGACGGCGCATTCGCTGGCCGCCCAGGCGCATCATGCCAAGTTCGGCGCGGCCAAGCTCGAGGAGACGGGCGGCGAGCAGGAGTTCCTGACGCGCACCATCAAGAAGGTGCTCGACGAGGAGACGACGTCGCTGGAGAACGGCCTCACCATGCTGGCCACCATCGGCGCCACGGCGCCTTTCGTCGGCCTGTTCGGCACGGTGTGGGGCGTCTATCACGCGCTGGTGGCGATCGGCATGTCAGGCTCGGGCATGCTCGACAAGGTCGCGGGCCCGGTCGGCGAAGCGCTCATCATGACCGGCATCGGGCTTGCCGTCGCCCTGCCGGCGGTCATGGGCTACAATTGGCTGACCCGCTCCAACCGCGTGCTGACCGCCAAGCTTGATGCCTTCGCCTTCGAGCTGCTGAACTTCCTGCTGATCGGCCGCACGCTGCAGACCGCTCGTCGCGACCACAGGCCGGGCACCGTCCCGCTGGCCGCGGTCAACTAATGACCGGGAACAGCCATGTCGGGTTCGCCCACGGCGATGGGGGCAGATGGTCAATCGCGAAATTGCTCGTGGCAAGCCGTGCAGGCCTTGCGCGTATTGGCAACCTGTTGAGCGATCGCTTCCCGATTGCCGTCTTTGGTTGCCGCCAGAAGCTTGGCGGTCTCGACGACGAGATGCTTCTGTGCGTCAAGAAAGCGATCGACGTCGTCCCAAGTGGTGGGCGCTGCGCCGCTTTTGCTTGGCAGCTCCGTCAACTCACTTCCCGGTGGGAAGAGCGTGGGAATCGACTTGGCAAACATCACGACCTTCGTTGCCGCGTCGATCGCGGCCGGCTGTTCGCCATTCCCCTTGGTGAACTCCCCGACCTGAGCCAGCGAAGCGCTCATTGTCCGCATTGTCGCGTGCAGAGCCGGCACGATGCCCTCTGCTCGGGCGACCCCGTAGCTGACGGTGCCGGCGGCGAGAATCAGAACGAGGGTCGGCCGGGTTGCGCAGCCGATAAGCTTGGCTTTCTGAGACATGATGTTGGCTCGCTGGACGTTTTCGCTGAAGGTGACTACCGCAGTGTGCCGGGCGCTATTCCGGGAATCCGGGTTCGGAATAAGATCGCTGATCGACCAGTATGGCGATGCTGGTCCCTGACAACACCCCTCGCGCCACAGACCGCTGGCCGCAAGCCGCGCAGCGTGTCGCTCGCTGCCGTGAACTACTAGGGCAGGAGAAGACCAATAGCATTCGGCATCCGTCGATGGGTCCGCGCGACAAGCGCCTTCGATGTCCCCGTCGCGGAGACGTCCGCTTCCGGCAAGCGCGCCTACGCTTCGGTGTGGAGGCTGCACTTCTATGCCGGGCTGTTTTGCATCCCTTTTGTCTTATGGCTGGCGATCACCGGGTCCCTGTACCTCTTCCAGCCGCAACTCGATGCTTGGATCGATCGTCGCTATGATGCGCTCGAGATGCGCGGGCCCGTGGCGGCACCATCCGCGCAGGTCGAAGCGGCGCTTGCGGCGGTCGACGGCGCCGTGCTCAACGCCTACGAGCTGCCGGCTGGCCCTCAGTCCGCGAGCCGCGTACTGGTTGGTCGCGGCAAGGAATTGTACCGCGTCTATGTCCACCCCCAGACGCTCGAAGTCCTGAAGGTCGTGCCGGAGAACGAACGGCTGACGCGGCTGCTGTTCTACCTGCATGGCGAACTCCTCCTGGGACGTCCCGGATCGGTGCTGGTGGAGCTTGCCGCTTCGTGGACCATCGTGATGATCCTGACGGGCCTGTATCTCTGGTGGCCGAGGGACGGTCGGCGGGCCGCCGGCGCGCTGTATCCTCGCCTCTCCGGCGGGGGCCGACAGATGTGGCGCGACCTGCATGCCGTGGCGGGCTTCTGGGTGTCGCTTTTTACGCTGTTCCTGCTCGTGTCGGGCCTTCCGTGGGCGAGTTCTTGGGGCAGCCTGTTGAAGACGGTTCGCCAAATCGGCGCCGAGACGCCGGTGCAACAGGCATGGACGACAGGCAGCGAGTCCGAGGCCTCGGAGCGCCTTCAGGCACATGATCAGCATCGGTCGGCGCACTCCGGCGGCGGAACGGGAGCAAGAATGTCCGGCTTCCTGTATGGCGAGCTTGACCGGCTCGCGCCCGTCGTTGCGCCGCTTGGCTTCGCCCCGCCGGTCCTGATCTCGCCACCCTCCGAATTGTCCGCCTCCTGGACGGCCCGCTCGGACGCGAGAAACCGTCCCCTGCGCGAGAGCGTGACCCTCGACGGCGCGACGGGAGCCGTGACAAGCCACAAAAAATTCGCCCAATGGCCGCTGATCGACCGCCTCGTCGGCTACGGCGTGTCCATACACGAGGGGCATCTGTTCGGGTGGCTGAACCAGGCGTTGGGCCTATTCACCGCCAGCGGCCTCGTCACATTGATCGTCAGCGGCTTCGTGATGTGGTGGAAGCGTCGCCCAGCGGGAAGACTGGGAGCCCCGTTGACTGCGCGCAGACTCGTCACCTTCCCGCTGCTATGCGCAGGCCTGGTCCTCCTCGGGATCGCGCTCCCCCCGCTCGGCGGTTCTCTGGCGATCGTTCTGGCTTTCGACCGATGGCTGCTTCCGCGTTTTCCCGGTCTCGCCCACTATCTGGGGATGACGCCTCCCATGCGCTGATCCGCCCGCGCGGCGGCGGGGTCGCGGGCAACCATCATCGCAGGTCAATCCGGCGCCGGCCGAATCAGGAAAACGGCTTCTAGGAATTGCGCAAGCCCCGGGAAGACGGCTCCGGGGGGTCTCCGGGACACCGTTTACATCGCCTGCAGCAGCACCCAGGCGATCATGGCCATCCCGATCACCGACACGAACCAGGCGAGCGTACGCAACCAGGGAATGCCGATCAGGTAGATCACGGCATGGGCAAGCCGCGCCCAGAAGAAGATCGCGGCGCCCATCGCAGTGGTGGCGTTGGCCTTGCCCGAGGCGGCCGCGATCAGCACCAGCACGGCAAACAGCACCATGTTCTCGATCATGTTGAGGTGGGCGCGCCTGGCCCGGCCGGCCCAGCCCTTGTACTCGGGCAGGCCCTCACGGTTGCCGGCCAGGGTCGGCAGGCCGACCTGCTGGTTGGCGCCGGCGGCCGCGATCAGCACCTCCACAAAGCAGAGGATGGCCGACAGCAGAAGATACTTGAGATCGGGTGACATGCGTTTCTCCCCATTATTTGGTCCCGAACAGGCGGTCGCCCGCATCGCCCAGGCCGGGGACAATATACCCGTGATCGTTGAGCTTGGCATCGATCGCTGCCGCGAACACCGGCACGTCGGGATGGACCTCGGCGAAGGCGCGCGCACCTTGCTCGGAGCCCAGGATGCAGATGAACTTTATGCGCTTGGCGCCCGACTCCTTCAGGCGATCGACGGCGGCGATCGCCGAGTGCGCCGTTGCCAGCATCGGATCGCAGACGATGACGTCGCGATCGGAGATGTCCTGCGGGATCTTGAAGTAGTACTCGACGGCCTGCAGCGTCTTGGGATCGCGATAGAGCCCGACATGGCCCATGCGGGCGAGCGGCACGAGATCGATGATGCCCTCGGCGAGCCCCAAGCCGGCGCGCAGGATCGGCACCACCACCAGCTTCTTGCCTTCGAGCAGCGGCGCCTTCATCGCCTCGATCGGCGTGGTGATGTTGCGTTCGACCAGCGGCAGGTCTTTGGTGGCGTCGTAGCCCAGCAGCAGCCCCATCTCGCGCAGCAGGCGGCGGAAGTTGGTGCTCGAGGTCTCCCGGTCGCGCATCTTGCTGAGCTTGTGCTGCACCAGCGGATGGCTGACGACGTGGATGGAATGCGGCAACGACATATCAATATCTCCCCAAAATCCTGTCATCCCGAGCGAAGCGAGGGACCTTTAAAGCCATGAGCAAAGGTCCCTCGCTTCGCTCGGGATGACAATGGACGCTTAAAACACGGTGCCGTCGCTCGCGACGGCGATCGGCGGGCCGCCCCCCGGACGGCGTTCGGCGGCGAGCACGCGGCCGGCGAACCAGGTGCCGGCCTCCAGCACTTTCACCAGCGGCAGGCGCTCGGCGTCGAGGCCGAGGTGACCCCGAACATGCTGGGCGATGCGATCGAGCAGGGCCACGGTCAATGCGCGCCATTCGACGATCGGCTCGTCGCCGGCAGCAAAGGTCTTTTCCAGCAGCGTCCGCTGCTTGGGCCGGAGCGCGCCGGCGTCGACGAGAAGGCCGCCATTGCGATACTCGGGCAGGCCGGTGAGCTCATCCAGTGCGACCACCTTCAAGCCGGCGCCTTCCAGCGGCTCGACCAGGGAATAGGAGAGCCACTGCGACAGCTTGTGGAACGGCACCATGCCGATCGCGGGATGGGGCCATACGTCGCCCATGGGCAACGGCCAGATCGGCGAGAGCTTGTCGAGCACGGCCGCCAGGATCGAGGCCGCCTTGACGTCGTTTGCCGTGGCGATGAGGTCGAACAGCGCGCCCGGCCGTGGCAGCCCGACGCCGCCCAGCTTGCGCAGCAGTTCGGCGCGGCCTTCGAGCCCGGTCAACGGATTGTGCGCCTTCACCTGGAAGCCCATGGCGATATCCATCGGCGTCAGCGCCGCCAGGCGCCCGGCATCGACGCGCAGCGGATCGCCCTTAGCATCGCGGCTGAAGGCGCCGTTGGCGAACATGTGGAAGCTCGCGACGCCCAGCCCCTCGGAGCGCGCGTAGGTCTCGCCCGTGCCGGGCTCGCGGTACGACCAGGCAGGACCGGCCCCGGCATCGAGCAGCACCGAGACCACGGCGAGGTCCATGCGCCGCCGCGCGATCTCCTCCTTCGGGAACCCGGCCAAACGCCCGGCCAATGCGCTCCAGCGATCGTGACCGCCGGCTTCGAAGTGCCGCCAGCGCGAGTGGAAAGGAATCGCCGCGGGATCGGCAAAGCGCTGGCGTGTCACCGCAAGCGTCGCCTGCACGGCGGCCTCGAGCCCGTTCGGATCGACCGAGAACCAGACCGACCGTCCGTCCTCGACATATTTCAGCATCTTCTCCGCCCGCTCGCGGATTGCCGCGGGCGTGCGCAGATACGCAAGCTCGGCAGGATTCACTCGTTGAGGCCCCGCCCCTTGGGCTTGGCGAGCTCAGCCGTCGCGGGCTTCGTCGGCGTGAAGTAGCCCGCGGCCTTCTTGGCATCCATCTCGACCTGGGCGTCGGCGGGAATCAGCTCATCGGGGATCGGCACCTGCTCGACCACTTCGATGCCCTGCTCGCGCAGCGCGTCGGACTTCATGTTGCTCATCGAGGCGAAGCGGTCGATGCGGGCGATGCCCAGCCAGTGGAACAGGTCGGGCATCAGCTCCTGGAAGCGCATATCCTGCACGCCCGCCACGCATTCGGTTCGGTTGAAGTACTGCGCCGCCGAATCGCCACCGGGCTGGCGCTTGCGTGCATTGTAGACCAGGAACTTGGTGACCTCGCCCAGCGCTCGGCCTTCCTTGCGATTGTAGATGACGACGCCCACGCCGCCCCTCTGCGCCATCTCGATGCAGATCTCGATGCCGTGCGCCAGATACGGCCGGCAGGTGCAGATGTCGGAGCCGAACACGTCCGAGCCGTTGCATTCATCGTGGAGACGGCAGGCGATCTTGGTCTCCGGCCTGCCGAGCTGCTTCACGTCGCCGAAGAAGTAGATGGTGGCGCCGCCGATCGGCGGCAGGAACAGCTCGAGGTCGGGCCGCGTCACCAGCTCGGTGTACATGCCGCCGGTGTGCTCGAACAGGGTGCGGCGCAGCTCCGGCTCCTTGACGCCGAAGCGCTCGGCGATACCGGGCAGCCACCACACCGGCTCGACCGCCGCCTTGGTCACACGCACGTCGCCGCTCGGCATCAGGATGTCGTTGTCGGGCCGGAGCCGTCCCGCCGCGATGGCGTCGCGAATCTCCGGCATTTGTACATGCGCCTTGGTGACGGCGATGGTCGGGCGGATGTCCCAGCCCGCCGCCAGCTTGTCGGCAAACACCTCGGCCACCATGTGGCCCCACGGATCGAGCGACACGATCTTCTTGGGGTCGAACCAGCTCTCGAACGGGCCGATCGGCTCGGCCGGCGAGGTGTTGGTGAAGTCAGGGCGATGGCCGGGCTTCAGCTCCTGGGCCGCGATCGCGAGCGCACGGTAGATGCCGTAGGACCCGGAATGCACACCGATGGCATTACGCTTGGCGGGATCTCCCACCGTGCCCACGACGGGCCCCCTGAGCTTGGGATCGCGCGCGCCCCAGATCACCGGGGGAGCCGCCTGGCCGCCCTGGGAGGGGTGGGTGTTCAGTCTGATGTGACGCATGTGCTTTCCAAAATGCCCCAAAAGGCGGGAAAGCGAGGCATCTTAGGCCCTGTGGATGACAAAGGGAAGATGACGTAAGTGCCTGATTATCGGGCAAAAACAGGCGCCCGGCGGCCCTCCGGACGGTGTGCCGAATGGCTCGATGGACTATCATCACCACGTTTCGCGCGTTCGCCGGCCGGGCAAGTCACGGCCGATGTCGGCTCACGCCAGCCGGCCCTCGATGCCATAATGATGAGTCGGCGTCAGCGATTGCGGTTCAACGAGCGTCCCTGCCGCCAGGGCGACGTCGTCGCGCGAGTCGTATTTGAGAAAAAGCGGCGTGCCGCACTGGCCGCAGTGGGCACGCACCGCGATGGGCGAGGAGCGAAAACGCGCCGGCTCACCGTGCCATCAGAGTGCCCTCTCGGCAAACCAGACGAGGGTGGCAAAACCACCGCCTGTCCAACGTCGGCACATGCTGCAATGACAGTGATGGACGTCCCTAGGCTCGGTGCTGCTCGACCACCTGATCGCGCCGCACAGGCATCCGCCGGTCATCATCACGCGTGCCGCGTGACGATGCGCGCCAGCAGCTCCGCCTGGGTCGCGGGCGACTTCGCCTTCTTGATCCGCGGTCGCTTCAGCGCTCCGGCCTCGAAGGCCGCGACGACCGCGTCGTGAACGTAGGATGTGCGGCAAACGGTCGGCGTGTTGGCCAGCTCCTCGGCGATCTCGACGACCGCGCTCCGCACCTGTCGGCGCCGCTGGCGCTCGCTCTTGGCAGGCTCCGTCGAGGCGAGAGCCTTGAGCGCAGCGGCCGACGCCACGAGCGTGCGGAAATCCTTCAACGAGATGCGCCGCCCCGCGACTTCCTGCAGGAAGGCATTGACCTCGGCGGCACGTACCGGACGGACCGCGTCGGCCTCGCGGCACTGGAACAGCCGCCGTCCCGGCAGATCGAGCAAGCGCGCGACGGCGGCGCGAAAGCGCGGGCTCCTGACGTCCTTGGTGACAAGCTTGCCGCCCTTGGCCTTGAAGCTCAGCGCGACGATCTTGTCACCGGCCAGCCTGACGTTGGACTTCAACAGGGTCGTGGCGCCGCGGGTGCCGTGCTCGCGGGCATATTCCTCACTGCCAGCACGGATCGCCGTAAGAGACACCAGCTCGATCACGCAGGCCGCGACGAAACGCCGATCGATCACATCGGCGGCCAGGCTACGGGCGATCGCCCGACGAATAGAGGGCAGAGCCTTGGCGAGTTCCGCAAGCCGTCGCGCCTTCAGGGCCTCGCGCACCTCGGCCCATCGCGGGTGGTAGCGGTACTGCAGGCGGCCGGCGGCATCCTCCCCTATGGCCTGGAGGTGCGCGGCCTTGTCCGGCGCGAAGCGAACGTTGATGTAGGCAGGCGGCACCGCGAGCGCCTTCAAGCGCCTGATTTCTTCCGGATCGCGCACAAACGCGCCGGATGGCATCACGAAGGCGAACCCCCTGCCGCAGCGTTGCCGGCGTATCGTCAAGGCCTGCGGTGTCACGATCACCAGGCCTTGTTCCTCGGCCAGCCTGGCAACCAGGGAACGCTGCGACATGGGCGAAGGAACGCCGCTGCAGCCCTGGCGTTGCGCGAGCCGCCATGGGTTCCTTCCCCAGGCAACCGGACGCCCCGAACGGCGTTAAGGTTTCCCGGGGGAGCTTGGCATCATGGCGCAAAAGGCGGTCGGAGCGGGAATGCCCAGAAACGCACAGGCACGTCGTCCAGACATCGAGGATGCTGAACGATTCCGCCTGCTGGTCGAGGCCGTCACCGACTACGCCATCTATATGCTCGATCCCTCCGGGATCGTGACGCTCTGGAATACGGGGGCGGAGCGGATCAAGGGCTACCGCGCCTCGGAGATCGTCGGCCGCAGCTTCGAGAACTTCTACGAGGAAGCCGACCGCAAGGCCGGCATCCCCCAACGCGCGCTGCAGACGGCGGCACGCGAAGGCAAGTTCGAGGCCGAAGGCTGGCGCGTGCGCAAGGATGGCACGCGCTTCTGGGCGTTCGTCATCATCGACGCCATCTACGACGACGATGGCGATCTGATCGGCTTTGCCAAGATCACCCGCGACCTCACCGAGCGCCGCGAGGCGCAGATCGCTCTCGAGCGCACGCGCGAGGCCTTGCTGCACTCGCAGAAGGTGGAAGCGATCGGCAAGCTGACCGGCGGCGTGGCGCACGACTTTAACAATCTGCTGACCGTCGTGCTGGGCAGCCTCGATCTGCTGCGCCGCTATCTGCCGAAGGACGATCCGCGCATCGCGCGCCTGCTCGACAACGCCATGCAGGGCGCGCAGCGCGGCGCCACACTGACTCAGCGCATGCTGGCCTTTGCGCGCCGCCAGGAGCTCGACGTGCAACCAGTCGACCTCGTCGAGCTCGCTCGCGGCATGCGCGACCTGCTGCAGCGATCGCTCGGGCCGCAGGTCGCCATCGAGACGCGCTTCCCGCTTGCCATGGACCGCGTGCAGGCCGATCCCCACCAGCTCGAGACGGCGCTGCTCAACCTTGCGATCAATGCGCGCGATGCCATGCCGACCGGCGGCACCATGACGATCGCCGCCCGCAGCATGACAGCGACCGCGGCCAGTGACCCCGATCTTCGGCCGGGACACTATGTTTGCCTTTCATTGACCGACACTGGCGAAGGCATGGACGGCGACACTTTGAGCCGAGCGACCGAGCCGTTTTTCACCACCAAGGGGCCGGGCAAAGGGACAGGCCTCGGACTGCCCATGGTGCTCGGCATGGTCGAGCAGCTGGGCGGCAAGTTCGTGCTGCGCAGCAAGGTCGGCGAAGGCACGACAGCCGAGCTCTACTTGCCTGCGACCGCCCCCTCCACGGAGGTTGTGCAGACGGCGCCCCCTGCGCCGCGGCCAACGCAGCCCCGCCCGCTCACGATACTGGCGGTCGACGACGATGCACTGGTGCTGGCCAATGCCTGCGCCATGCTCGAGGATCTGGGTCACACGGTCATCGCCGCGCATACCGGCGAACAGGGCCTCGAGGCTCTTCAGGACAATGCGTCCATCGATCTCGTGATCACCGACCACGCCATGCCGCGCATGACCGGCGTCGAGCTTGCCGCCGCCATCGCCGCGCAACGGCCCGGCATGCCCGTCATCCTGGCCACCGGCTACGCCGAGTTGCCGGCAGGCGCGGAGGCGAACCTCCCGCGCCTCTCCAAACCCTATCGCCAGGAAGCCCTGGCGACTGCCATCGCCTCGATCATGGCGCCGGATCACCGGTCAGCCTGACCCGATCGGTGCGTTGATGAAGGAGCGTCGGGGTGCGATTGTCGCGGCATGAAACGCCGTGACCTCCTCCTCGCTCTTCCCTTGATGGCAATTTCCGTCGCACCTCTTCAGGCGCAGTCGGTCAATACGTTGCCCGCCGTGACGACCGTGACCTTCGCCGCCGGATCCAACAGCTCCACGGTCCCCGGACAGCTGGCGACCGGCGGACGTGCGGTGTACTACGTGCTGGCGAAGGCGGGGCAGACCATGAACGTGTCGATTGCGCCCGCCGCAAGTAGCGCCACGTTCCAGGTCTTCCATCCGGACGCGACGCTGGAGAAGGCGGCCGACGGCATGGCCATCGTCAACGGACGTACGCTGCCGGATGCCGGCCCCACCGACAATGCCAAGGCCTGGATCGGCGCGATCCCGCGCGACGGCAACTACCTCATCCTGGTGACGGCGGGCCCGGGCACACCGGGATCCGCAGCGGCGCCCAACCCTTACAGCCTCACAGTATCCTTGCAGTAGCAGCAACTAATTGCTTATTTGATGCAATTAGGATAGTCTCCGCTCCTGAGGAGCCTGCCATGAAAGCGCCAGTCGCCATTGCCCTTGCGTTCTTGTTGGTGGGAACGGCCCACGCCCAGCAACAGCCGGCTGCACAGCAGCAACAACAACCGGCCCCCGGACAGCAAGCGCCGAGCGTCAGTTGCATGTCCCAGCATGTCGAAGCACCGGGCGTATCGGCGGCCGCTCTGATCGGCCGCGGCTACGACATCAAGGCAGCGATACCTGGCGGGCTGTGGGTCCAGAAGGACCGAGAGGTGTACTTCTGCAATTCCGGCCGCGCGCTCGACAATGAGGTCCTGTGCTGGCGGCTTCGCGAGCCGGTGAAGGGCCAACCCTGCCAATAATATTGGCTGCGCGGTCATTGCGCCACAGATGCAATTAGTTCATAAACGCTCCGTCGCCTGATCGCGACGGGCCGGACGTGCTTGGGGAGTCCGATTTGTCCGATCATCGACAAGGTGAGTGGATGCCGGCGCGTCTTGGGGTGGACCGCGCCGGCATCTCCTACATTCCTATGACTTTGCGGCACAGGTGAAGGTGATCGGCCACGGTTTGTAGGCCGGTGCCGGCCTGTCCGATGCCTCCACCTTGCGCGGCCAGGCGCCACTTTCGAGATGGCGATCGATGATCGGTACAAGTCCCTGGAAGAACACCCAGGCGCGCAGCCTTTCGCCGGCATAGGTGTTGTGGATGGCGTCGAGGTAAAGGTCGGGATCGAATGGCATCCGGCGCGCCACGTCGATGAAGTCGAGCTTGTTCACGCGGGCATACTTGGCGAACGCACGATTCTCGAACGCCGCCATTCGCTCCAGGTCCCGATAGCGGAAAGGCGCGTAGCCCTGGTTCAGGTAATCCAGGATCGCGCGGTGTCGGATGGGATCGAGCACCATGCCGTCCTTCACCAGCCAGATGAACGAGGCCAGCGCCAGCTCGGCACCGACCGACGCGCTCGCGGTCCGGATGCTGTCGAGGTCATGCAGGATCGTCGACAGATTCACCGGCAGATCGGTCCGGGCGATGTCGGGATCCTTCTCGTCGAGGCCCTGCGGCCACGCCAGCTTGTAGTCCGGCTTCGCAGGCTCGCCCTCCCCCTTGGTGAGACTGGGGGCGGCGAACAGTGCCTCCACACGCCGAACGAGGGCCGAGTTGCGGCTCAGGCCCGACAGCCAGTCGCCGAAATTGCAGCCGCGTCCCGCTTGGCCGCCGTCCGTTTGGCCGCCCTCCGCTTGGCCCTTGGCCTGCCGCGCTGGACAGACCTCGCTGGAGGACGGCCGCGTAGCCGGCAGCCCCGTCGCCATCGTGCGCAAGTCGAACTGGTTGGCGCCTTCGTAATAGACGAGCAGGTCGGGCCGCAGCGGCAGCACCTCATCGCGCGCGATCGCCACATTGTCGCGCGAGGAGATGCTCTCGCGGCCGGCGTTCAGTACTTCGAAGGTGACGTCGCGCTTGGTCGCGGCGGCCCACATGTTCAGCCAATGGCCGACGAATTCTGGATACGAATAGGGGTGAAAGTGGCTGCCGACCGTTGTCGAGGCGCCGATGAAGGCGATACGCACGGTCCGCGGCTGACGTTCGTACGGCACAGGCGGGCCGCGAAAACCGTACTGATTGGTGACCAGCCTGATCGGCGTCGTGGCATTGGGCAGGAAACGGTAAGGCGGCCGCGCTTCGCCGTTGCCCGGATCGTAGACGAAGAGGTGGCCGGGCGCGCCGCAGAGATAGGGATGACGGCACGGATCGCCGCCGACAAAATTGACGTTCCACGCCTTGAACATGTCGGCACGGCGCGTGCCCTCGGTGATTCCGCTCTCATCGACCTTTTGGACGAGCTCGACCCACTCCTTCGGCACATCCTTGCGATTGGGAAGCGGCGGCGGATCGACCGCGAACCAAGCGCGATCGACGCCGGCCGCCACCGGGATTTCATTCAGATGGCGCGATGCTCCGCCATCGCCCTCGGCAGCGTCCAGCTGACGGACGAGGAACTCGGCAGCGACGGTGCACAGGGCCACCGAGCCTGCGATCAGCAGGACATTCACCCAGGATCTTGCCACGAAGACGGTCCTACACGATTCGGCGCGTCTCGCAAGGCAAACAGCGACCTTGCCTCCGCCCGCCAAAGCAGGTGAATTGGTGGCATGCAGTTCGGCTGGCTTACCCTCCAAATGTCGCCCTCGCCTGACGAGGACGCCAAACGCATCGACAACCTGATCGAGCAGGCCTGCGGCGCCGAGCGCCTGGGCTTCTCCGATGTCTGGCTCACCGAGCACTATTTCACCGGTGAGAGCGTCTACTCCGATTCGCTGATGTTCGCCGCGGCGCTCGCCGTGAAGACCGAGCGCGTCCGCATCGGCTTCGCCGTGGTGCAGATGCCGTTCCATCATCCGGTGCGGCTCGCCGTGCAGCTGGCGCTGCTCGACAATCTCAGCAAGGGCCGCATCGACGTCGGCATCGGCAAGGGCACGGTCTACAACGAGTACGAATTCGTCGGCCACGGCCTGCGCAGCACCGACAGCCGCGAGCGCATGGAGGAGGCTGTCGACATCATCGAACGCGCCTGGCGCGAGGCGCCCCTTACCTATGACGGCAGGTTCCACAAGGTCCACATCCCGGCGATCCGGCCCAAGCCGGTACAGCAGCCGGGGCCACCGCTGTGGCGATCGGTGATCTCGCCGGGCTCCTTCAAGGATTGCGGCCGGCTCGGCGTGCCCATCCTGACGGCACGCCTGCCGGTGGAACGCATCAAGGAGCGCTGGGCGACCTATGAGGCGGGCATCGCCGAAGGCGGCCACGACGAGCGCACGAGGACTCGCCTGCTGACGCAGAGCGCGCTGTGGCGCAATGTCTACGTCGCCGAATCGGACGCCCAGGCCGAAGACGAGCTCGCCGAGCTGCTGGCCGAGACGCGCGCCCACATGATGCATGTGCGCGAAGCCTACAATCCCGCCGACTTCGAGCCCGAGCCCGCCACGCTGAATGCCTGGACGGATCCCAAGGTCCCCGATTCGGAGGCCATTCCCTTCGCCTTGAAGACCGGCTCGCTGTACGGCTCGGCGGCGCGGGTGCGCGAGCAGGTGGCCGAGCTGCGCGATGTCGGCGTCAGGCACCTGCTCTGCCAAACCGGCTTCGGCGCCATGAGCCACGAGCAGAACATGGCCTCGATGCGCCGCTTCGGCGAGCAGGTGATGCCCAAGTTTCGCGACTAGCGAGCGCTGACGCGACCGTTCTCGAGCCCCGGTCCGATGCACCAGTTCAGCCGCTCGAGCGGCAGCCGCTGTGCCTGGGCGACCATGGCAACGGCGCCGCGATCGATGCAGTGGGCGTTGTTGCGGTCATAGACCGGCGCCATCAGATGACCGTAGGGGTCGTGGCCTGCGCCCAGCACGTGGCCGATCTCGTGCAGGACGACGGCGGTGAGATCGCGGGCGGGAAAGCGGTCGGCAATCACGTAGACGAAGCCGCCGCCGCGATTGCCGACGGTCACCGCCATGGCCGAACGATCGCGCGCCAGGGGATGGCGGCTGTCGACCTTTGCCACGATCCACCCTGGTCGCCGAAGCCGCCCCAAGTCGCGATCGGCACTGTCGAGCAGGACAGGATGCAGCCGCACGAAGCCGTTCAGGACGTGGTTCCATTGCTGCAGGGCAAAGCCGATGCGCTCGCGTTCAGCCGGGCCGAAGTCGGTGTCGACATAGACCGCAACGACGCGGCTGGTGGCGGCCGCGGCGGACGGCCTCTCGGTATAGTGGTAGGCGGAAGTATCGTAGGTTGGCCCGCCGGGTGCGGCGGCGGCGGCATTCATCAGGGATAGCGCGATCGCGGCGACCAGTAGCAACAGGCCGGAAGCCACCAACGTTGTGACAAATCGCGTGGTGCGCACGGGACCCCGCCTCCTACGCCAGCTATACGATGGCGAAGGGTCGGCTATCCCTGATGAATTGGGGCAACTTGGGGGCGCGGTCGCCCTGCTCTAGGTGGCCTGCTCTAACAATCGCCGACGCGCTTGCCGGACATGACGCTGCTGCCCTTCACCTCGGTGCCCGACTTGTCCTTGAGCAGCAGCTGGCCGAGGCCCTGGTAGCTGTCGGGCTTGTAGTTGATCTCGGCATCGGCGGTGACGCCGGGAAGCTGGTCGTTGGGCGGGCAGACCGTGCGCGCCTTGAAGATGCCGGGCTGCTTGGGACCGGGCGCGAAGCTGCAGCCGTGCTTGGCGAAGTCCTCCGGCGCGGGATAGAGCAGCCGCTCGAGCGTCGCTTCGGCGCCCTTGATGCAGACCTTCTTCGACGTGGGCGGCGTCGGCTGCACGCCTTCAAGGGTCGTCTTGTCGGTGATCTCCCACAGTCCAGGCTGGAGGGCGGTCTGGCTGTGGGCCGAACCCGCAACCAGCATGGCAGCGGCGGCTGCGGCAATGACGAGACGCTTCATCGGACTGGATCGCTCCCGTTGTCTGGCGATCGCGCAGCATAGCGCGTCGGGCCTCCCCCAGGCCAATGCGTTGGGTCCGCGGATTTGCGCCTAGCGCTGCGGCGCGGGTTTCGCTGGCGCGCCCGGCTGCTCGACCGTAACCGTGAGGTCACGATCCGGCGCATGGGCGATGTCGGTGTGCAGGCCGGGTGCACCGAAAAGGAAGTAGGCACCGACCAGCGCGGAGACGACCAGTGCACCGACCAGCAGGTAGAGGCCACCCTCACCCGAAGGCGCGGTGGTCACATCGAAAATGGTGGTTCGCGGATCGTCAGGCATCGTCGCCTCCTTCTGCAGAGCGACTATTCAGAACAGCGAATAGGTCTTGGACGTGGTGGTGCCGGCGGGTGCGGTCGTGGCCGGCGCCGAAGCCGTGGGTACCGGCTGCACGGTCTTCTCCTCCTTGACGCTGCAGGCGCCCAGGAGAACAAGGAGGGTGCCGGCAAGAACGAAGGCGAAGGCTCTCATGCAGTGCTCCTCGTGTCCGATCGTCGCTGCCAACGATTCGCTTGCACGGAGGGTTCCCCGACGGAGGATGGGAACCGAAAGCCGGGCCCGAACGTTAGAGTTCTAATGCCTGATCCACCGCCACACTCGGAAAGCGCACTGCTCGAGGGCCGCAAGATCCTGATTGTCGAGGATGAGGCGCCGATTGCACTCAATCTTGCCAGCGCCGTCCAGCAAGCCGGGGGCATCGTGATCGGGCCGGTAGCGACCGTGGCGGCGGCTCATGCGGCGATGGCCGACAATCGACTGGATGGTGCGCTGCTCGACATCCGACTGCGCAACGAGACATCGTTCCCGCTGGCCGATGTCCTGGCCGTGCTGGGCATTCCTTTCGTCTTCGTGAGCGGACTGTCGAGCGCGCTGATGCCCTACACCCATCGCGAGCGGCCGCTGTTCGACAAACCCTACGAGTCGGCCGAGGTGATCGCCACCCTGGCGCGCCTGATCACTGACCTCGCGGCGCCTGCGCGTCCCGCCAGCGACGCGCCTGCCTGACGTCGTCGAACACCTTGATCGGCCGGTCGGCGACCGCGGCCGCACCCAGCACCCGCGCCAGGCGATGCGACTGCTCGCGCGTGATCACGATGGCCAACGCTCCCATGACATCCAGCGAATGCAGGTTGCGCACGCGGGCGGCGACCGCCATCAGCTCCTCGTCGGTCATCGCCGCATGGCCACGCACGCCATCCAGCAGCTTGTTGTAAGGCAGCGCCTTCGCCCGCTCCATGGCGTCGAAGAACGCGATGGCATCGGCCAGCGTCACCTCGCCCTCGACAACGACGTCGACGGTGCGGCGGGTATCGTCGATGGTCCAGCGCAGCGGCATGCTATTTCTGCGCCTCGAGCCAGCGACGCGCAGCGCGGCCGTCGCGGAAGATCTTGATCGGCCGATCGGCCGCTGCCAGGGCTCCGAACAGGCGGGCAAGACCGTGCGTATGCTCGGTCGTGACAACGATGGCCAGTGCACCCATCGGACCGTCGCCGTGATAAGCGCGGATGCGCGCGCCCAGCAACATCATCTCCTCGTCGGTTATCGCCGAATTGCCGCGGGAACCGTCGAACAACTTCCGATAGGGCATGCTGCCGGCCACCACCACCGCGTCGAGGTATCCCTCGAGGTCGGGCAGGGTGACGTTGCCCTCGCAGACCGCCGTCAGCAGCCGCTGGTCGTGATCGATCGTCCACGTGATGGGCACGCGAGCTGGGCACCCCCGGTCGCCTCACCCTAGAGCGGAATCCAATCAGATGGAACCGCTCGCGGTTCCATCTGATTGGATTCTCGCGCAACGGTCGTAGTTGTTGCGGGAGGCACAATCGGCCCAGCTCACTGGGCCGATTGTGCTTCAGGGAGCGCGGCCACCGCCCGCAACCTCCGATCCCAGGTCACGTTGACAGCCAAGTCTATCATGAGCAGCAAATCCATTCCCCTCGGCGCCCAGGAACGCGAGATCCTGCAGGCCATCGCCCGAACCACGGCACGCTCGGGCGCGGCGGTGCCGCTGTCGTCGACCCAGCGCCTGCGCTTCGAGATGCTCGGCCTGATCGAGGATCGCGCGGACGGCGTGCGGCTCACCGAGCGCGGCCGCGCGGTGGCGGCGGCGCCGGCCGAAGCGCCCCCGGTCACCCGCGAATTGCAGCCCGCGACGCCGCGCGACCGGCGCGGTCGTCGTCTCGGCCTGCGCCGGCGCTCGCCGTTCTAGTTTCTCGCTTGTCGAGTCCGAGCTCCTGACAAATCCGGCCACCGGTCGATGATCATCGACACCATGTCGTCGACGCGCGCACCGAGGATGCGCTCGCCCTTGAAAGCGGTGGCGCGCGAGGCATCGCCGGTGGCGGCGGTCGCCTCGAACGGCCCTTCGGGCGCCAGCCGATCCATACGCACGCTGCGCGGCTCGAGCGCCAGCATCACCGATGTTTCGCGCTCGTCGGCATGACCGCCGGCGGCGACCTCGAGCAGGGGCTCGGCGGACGCGCCAATGGTACGCATGTGAACGATCAGCAGGTCGGGTGCGGCAAGCTCGTCGAGCGGCTTCTCGGTGGATACACCAGTATTGAGCAGGACCAGGCGGCGCGCGCCCTGGGCACGCAGGCCAGCCAGCAGCTCGCCGATCACCGCCTTGAAGGTCGCGGCCGAGAGATGCTGGCTGCCCGCGAAGGCCGTGAAGGCCGGGTAATAGCCGACGCCCACGACAGGGGCCGCGATCACCGGCAGGCGCTCGATCAGGCGCTGGGCGAGAGCGCGGGCGGTCAAGGCGTCGGTCTTGAGCGGCAGGTGCGGCCCGTGGGCCTTGGCCGCGGCGCCGATGGGAATCACGACCAGGTCGCCCGCCGCGAAGCGGTCCCGGGCCTCGGGCCAGGTGAGATCCTCCAGCCAGACGCCGGTGTTCGCGCTCATGGCCACACGTTACCATGGCCGGTGGCACACAAGGAGAAGGTCATGCGGAGACTGCTGCTGGTTATAATGTTCCTGGCGCTGCCGGCAGGGTCAGCCCTCGCGGCCGACCCCGAGGCCAACAAGAAAGTCGTGCTCGAGTTCTACGACAAGGCCCTGAACCAGAAGGACTTCGATGCGGCGGCCAAGTATTTCGGACCGCGCTACATCCAGCACAACCCCGGCGCACCGGACGGCATCGAGGGTTTCAAGGCCTTCATCGCCATGCGCAAGGAGAAGTTCCCCAACGCCAAGAGCGACATCAAGCGCGCCTTCGCCGAGGGCGATTTCGTGATCCTGCATGTCCACAGCGTGCGCGAGCCCGGCGAGCGGGGCGTCGCCATCGTCGACATCTTCCGGCTCGAGAACGGCAAGGTCGTCGAGCATTGGGACGTCGTGCAGCCGATCCCGGAGAAGCCGGCGAACACCAACGGGATGTTCTAGCTCTCCCACGGCAGCTTGACCCGCCTGGGCGGATGGCTGCCGGGCACGATCAGCCTGCGCCATTGCGCGGACGGCGCCGCATCGTCGAGGACGATGCGGCCGCCGACGACGGAGATGCCGAGCTCGCGCCACAGTGCCGCCAGGTCTACTGGCTCGGCTTTGTTGAAATGGCGGTCGACCAGACCGCTCATCACGGTGGTGCCGGTGCCGTGGTCGCAGGCCGCGGCGTAGTCGGCAAGCGTCGCGCGCCGCGAGCCGTCGAGGCCGCTCCACAGCACGCCGCCCAGACAATCCTCCAGCCCGAGGACGCCGTTGGTGGCGCGACGAAAGCCGAGGTCGGCCAGCAGCATGAAGGTGGCGCCGCCCCAGTAGTTCTGCTGGCCGCTGGCATTGGCCATGCCGATCGAAAAGGCCTGTACGCCCTTGGGCATGTTGTCGACCCACTCGCGCCAGACCTCCTCCTCGGTCTTCCATCCGGCGCGGGCGCGGATGATCGGCTCGACGTAGGTCGCCGCGCCCTCCATGAACCAGGTGCCGCCGCCCCTGATGAAGGGCATGCCGGTATGGATCAGCTCATGCGTCAGCACCCAGTCATTGAACAGCCGCCGGCGATCGACGTCGGTGCCGACCTCGACCATCACCGTCACCCCTCCGCCCGGCACCGTGCGGCCATAGCCCACGCCGCGGCGATGGCTGACGGGGACCAGCCCGACCAGCGCCTGCTTGGCGGTGAAGCCCTGCCAGTAGTTCGACTGCGCCTCGGCCGTGCGCTCGACCCAGTCGAAGAGATCGGTGCGGCCGCTTTCATCGACGCCGTCCAGGATCGCGACCCGCAGCACGGCGTTCGCCTTGGCCTCGCCGGGCCGCAAGGTGCCCGGCGCCGGCATGGCAAGCTCGCGATAGGCGAAGCGGCCGAGCGCCGTGTAGCCCGCGAAGCGTACGGACGTAGCAACGAGCCGCCAGGCATCCCCTGCCTTGGGCAGGCCCGACGTGAAGGCGAGGCCGGGTGCGACGGCGACACGGATGTCGATGGTTGGCGCGCGGTCATAGCCGCGCGGCTCCAACAGCCAGCTGCCCAAGATCGCCAGGACACCGCTGCCGCGCTGCACGGCCAGCGACGTGGAATCGGCATCGCGGGCAAAAGCCGACAGGTCGAAGCGATACTGCGCCTCGGCGAGGCCGTCGCGTTGCTCGACCTTGAGGCCTTGTACATAGGGTGCAGCCCGATCCTCGGTAGGCTGGAACGACAGCGACTGGCTGGCGCGGCAGCGATAGGTGATGTCGAGCTTCAGCCCGTCATTGTCGGCCAGCCGGCCATCGACGGTGCAGTCGGGCGCCGCGACGGATTGGGCCAATGCGGGAGTCGCCGCCATCAGCGCAACAACGAGAGCTCGCCGGACCATGGCGCAAGCTATCACGCACCACTGTGGCCTCAATGAGCCGCGGCCTTCACGTTGCCGAGACCGGCATAAAAATCCGTCAGAAGGTCGAGCACATCGAGCACCGGCAGGCCGACGGCCTGCTGCACCGCCTGCTTGTAGGGCGGCAGGTTGGTGCATTCGAACACAATCGTATCGATGCCGGGATGGCGTGCCACCAGGTCGCGGGCGGCGACCACCACCTCGCGCTCGACCTGGTCGCGGTCGAGGGTCGTGGCGTTGCCGATGAAGGTCCGCGCGAACGAGCTGTCTTCAGGCAGGCCGGCGCAGGGCGTGTCGGCCGGCGCGCCGACGGCAGCGAAGTGCGCGGGCGTCAGGTTGCGGGCCGACGCGGTGAGCACGCCCACGCGCCTGCCGGCCAGCCGCTTGATGTGCAGCAGCGCCGACGTCGCGACCGGCACGGGCGAACGCGCCGCCAGGTCGTCCTGGTAGAGGGCGAGGAAGCCGCAGCTGGTCGAAAGGCCGATCGCTCCCTCCGCGGCGAGCGCGCGGGCATTGGCCTCGAGTGCCGCCAGCACGCGCGGCCGGTCGGGCTGGGCCGTCACGGCGTCGGCCGAGCCGATGCCCTCCATGCGCCGGAAGATCACCGGGAAGTCGAAGGACCGGGCATTGCCGATATCGCCCACGATGCGCGGGAAGCGCGTGTCGAGCATCAGGATACCGAGCGGCCCCTTCATTGCGGTCGCGGCCAGGGCTTCTGCGGTCCGCGCGCCTGTTCATACCAGCGCGACAGCCGCATCACGCCGAGATCGTCGAACCGGCGCCCGGCGATCTGCAGGCCGATCGGCTTGCCCTCCGTCGTGTAGCCGCAGTTGATCGAGGCGGCCGGCTGTTCGCTCATGTTGTAGGGCATGGTGAAGGAGATGTGCTCCAGCGGCCGGTTGACGTCGTTGGTCGGCGTCTCCCATTCGGCGCGATAGGTCGGCACCGGCGAGACCGGCGACAGGACGTAATCGAACGCCTGGGTGGCGCGCGTCGTGGCGGCGCGGATGGTCATGTAGTTGGCCACTGCCTTGATCACCGTCGCGCCCGAGACATCGGCGCCGCCGCGGCACCAGTCGGCGATGAAGGGCAAGACGCTCGCCTGTTTGGCGTGGCTCAGCGCCGAGAAGTCGACCCAGCTGCGCACGCGCCAGAACAGGTCCTGCAGATGCAGCATGTCGGGCGACAGGAACGGCTGCACCGGCTCGATCGCCGCACCGGCGTCGGCGAACAGCTTGGCCGCGGCTTCGACGGCGGCCTTCACCTCCGGGTCGACCGGCAGGCCGGAGCCGGCGTCGAGATGCAGGCCGATCCTGAGGCCCTTGGGCTCGAGCGCGCCCGCGTTCCAATCGATGATGACCGGCGGCAGACTCATATGGTCGCGCGCGTCGGGCTTGGAGAGCTCGGCCATCAGCAGTGCCGAATCGCCGACCGTGCGCGTCATCGGTCCGATGACCCGGCCGAAGTAAGGCGGGTCGACCGGCACGCGGCCGAGACTTGGCTTCAGGGTGAAGATGCCGTTCCAGCAGGCCGGCAGGCGCACCGATCCGCCGATGTCCGTGCCGAGATGCAATGGGCCGTAGCCTGCGGCCGCGGCCGCCCCTGCCCCCGCGCTCGAGCCGCCCGGGTTCCAGGCAAGGTTCCACGGATTGCGCGTCAGCGGATGGAACGAGCTTCTGCCCGACGACAGCATGCCGTAGTCGGGCATGGTGGTCTTGGCCAGGATCACCGCCCCCGCCTCGCGCACGCGCGCGGCCGCCGGGGCATCGGCCGCCGCCGGCACCAGCTCGGTCGCCGCCGTGCCCAGCGGCACCGGCACGCCCTGGGTGGCGATGTTCTCCTTGATGGTGATCGGCACGCCGTCCAGCGCGCCCTGCGGTGAGCCCGACTGCCAGCGCTTCTCGGACGCCTTGGCCGCCTTAGCGGCCCCGGCGAAGTCGGGTGCGTACAGCGCCTTCAGCTTCGGTTCCCAGGTCTCGATATGCTTGAGGACGGCGTCGACGGCCTCCACGGGCGAGAGTTTCTTGCTCTTGTAGGCAGCCAGCAGCTCGGCTGCGGTCATGTCATGGAGGGCGGTCATGGGCACAACTTACACAAAGGGTGTGGTCCATCCAATGCGACTCGTCTGCCGCCGCCGGACGCTTCCTACATGACTAGAAAAAACTACGTTGTAGTTATACTGTATGGATACTCGGCTAGGAAGACGACGATGCGCAAACAGTACGATTTCTCCTCCGGTCGCAAAAACCCCTACGCGGCGCGCCTGAAGAAGCAGGTCACCATCCGTCTCGATCAAGAGGCGATTGCCTATTTCAAGGCAGTGTCGTCCGAAGTCGGCATCCCGTATCAGAGCCTGATCAACCTCTATCTACGGGATTGCGTGGCGGCTCGCCGGCGGCCTCGCCTCGACTGGCGCCCATCAAATGCCGGCCATTGACGACTTCACTGACGACGCACCGTGCGTAGACGTTCGGCGATGAATTTGGTCAAGACGGGAGCGAGGAACAACACCGCGATCATGCGCACGGTTTGCATGGCCATGACGAACGACACGTCGACGTTGGTCGAGGCGGCGATGATGGCGATGGAATCCGATCCGCCCGGACTGGTCGCGAGATAGGCGGTCAGCGGATCGACGCCCGCGCCCCACACCATGAAGACGGCGACGGCGCCGCAGAGCGCGATCAGCACGAAGGTGGCGCCGAAGATCACCGGCAGGGCCTTCAGCGCATGGACCAGCAGCGGGCGCGTGAAGCGCAGGCCGACATTCCAGCCGACGAAGGCGTAGCTGGCGGCCAAGAGCCAGGTCGGCAGCTCGATGCGCAGCAGGCCGAAATGCGTCAGCAGGATGCCGAGCACCAGCGGCACCAGAAAGGCGCCGGCGGGAATGCGCAGCCGGCGGGCGATGATCGGCCCGGCGATCGCCAGCGCCAGCGTCTCGGCCAACGGCAGCCACGCGACCTGGGGGAACCAGACGATGGTATGCGCCGCCTGCGTGGGGGCGACGCCGAACAGGCGGGCGACCAGGGCTGCGATCGCCGCCACCATCACCACACGCAGGTACTGCATGAAGGCGACCAGCCGCGGATCGGCGCCATAGTGCTCGGCCATGATGGTCATCACCGAGGCGGCGCCGGCGCTGGTGCCCCACAGCGCCGTCGTCCCCGGCATCAGCTGAAGCCGCGTCATCATCCAGCCGAGCAGGCTCGAGACGGCGACGACCAGCAAGACGCCCGCCCCGAACAGCACCCAGTGGCGCAGCACGTCGTCGACGATCGACAGCGGCACCATGCTGGCGATCAGGCAGCCGACGATGCCCTGGGCCAGCACGAAGGGCGGCAGTGGAAACTTCACCTTGCCGCCCGATGAGGCCACGACGATCCCGGCGATCAGCGGGCCCAGCATGAGGGCGGCCGGCGCATGGATCCACAGCAGGAAGGCGGCGATTGCGCCTGAGAGGGCGATCAGCACCGCCCACTGCAATGCCGATGCCAGCCTGCTTGAAAGACTACTGGGCAAACTCCTCCGCCTCGCCGTTCATGCCGCGGATGGTCTGCATCAGCTCGCCGGCGGCGGCCAGCAGCCGTGCATCATCCGTGCCGCGCAGCACCAGCGACACGCTGGGCTTGCCGTTGCGGAAGGCGGGATAGCTGCCGATGTCGAGATCGGCGTAGCGCTGCTGCAGGGCGCCCAGCGGCTCGGCGATGATGCCCTCGGGCAGGTTGGTGCGCACGGTGCGCGAGAGAACCGGGGTGCCGCCGACCAGGCGGTGCTTCATCGACTGGAACATCGCCTCGGCGACCTTGGGGATGCCGGCGAAGGTGAACACGTTCTCCATCTGGAAGCCCGGCGCCACCGAGATCGGATTGTCGACCAGGGTGCCGCCGTGCGGCACGCGCGCCATCCGCCGCCGGGCCGGCGTGAACAGCGCGGGATCGCCGTAGTGCCGCGTCATGCGCGCCACCGCCTCGGGATGCTCGGAGATGCCGACGCCGAAGGCCTTGGCGATCGAATCGGCGGTGATGTCGTCGTGGGTCGGGCCGATGCCGCCGGTGGTGAAGACATAGTCGAAGTTCTTACGCACCTCGTTGATGGTGGCGACGATGGTGGCCTCGATGTCGGGAATGACGCGACATTCGCGGACCTGCACGCCGAGCTGGCCGAGTTCCGTGGCAAGATACTGGATGTTGGAATCGCGCGTGCGGCCGCTCAGGATCTCGTTGCCGATGACGACGATGCAGGCGGTCACGGTTTTTGCCGGCTCGGACATGCCACGCTCTTTTCCCTTGTCTTTCAGGACATTAATGGAGGGCTGCCGGTGGGCCAAGCGCGCTGCGGCCTTGTTACCGCCCGTATCGCATGCCAAATAGGGCGCATGAGCAGTCCCCGCGATATCATCGACGACAGCGACGACTATTGGCGTCGCGACGAGCGGACGATCAAGGTCCACGGGCCCGAGGGCTTCGAAGGCATGCGCCTGGCCGGCCGCCTGGCGGCCGAGACGCTCGACTTCATCACGCCCCACGTCCAGCCCGGCGTCAGCACCGGCGAGCTCGACAAGCTCTGTCACGACTACATTCTCGACCACAAGGCGATCCCCGCGCCACTGGGCTACCGCGGCTATCCGAAGTCGATCTGCACCTCGATCAACCACGTGGTCTGCCACGGCATCCCGTCGGATAAGCGCCTGCAGTCGGGCGACATCGTCAATATCGACGTCACCGTGATCCTCGACGGCTGGTACGGCGACACCAGCCGCATGTTCTTCGCCGGCGACGTCGGCGTGAAGGCGCGGCGGCTCTGCGACGTCACCTATGAGGCGATGATGCGCGGCATCGCCGCCGCCAAGCCGGGCGGCCGCGTCGGCGACATCGGCCACGCCATCCAGACCTACGTCGAGGCCCAGCGCTTCTCCGTGGTGCGCGACTTCTCGGGCCACGGGCTTGGCCGCATCTTCCACGATGCGCCCAACATCCTGCACTACGGCAAGCCCGGCACCGGCCCGGTGCTGAAGCCCGGCATGTTCTTCACTGTCGAGCCGATGGTGAATGCCGGCACCTGGCAGGTGAAGATCCTGAGCGATGGCTGGACCGCCGTGACGCGCGACAAGCAGCTGTCGGCCCAGTTCGAGCATTCGGTCGGCATCACCGAGACCGGCGTGGAGTTCTTCACCCTATCGCCCAAGGGCCTGGCCAAGCCGCCCTACGATCTCACGGCCGTGGCCGAGGAGCCGCGCAAGGCCGTGTCGGCCTAGTGCCGATGGCCAGCCCCGTTGCTGGCGCACCCCGGGCCCTCGCAGGGCCAATGAAGCGCCAGTATGATCATGGCGTTTGGGCGCAGGACCGATTGTTGGGCGACACCCGCTGACGTGCCGAGATCAAGACAGATGTTGACGATCAGGTAGGTCATCAACGGCTTGTCGCGCATCGGTTGGCCGTTGCCGTCGAGCTGATATCGACCAAGAGCGTATGTCGGGGCCGGCCAGATGCCGACGGTGTCGTTGGCGGCCAGGACGAGCCTGTTCACGCACGGGTGGCTCGTGGGCATCGCGTAGACGAGTCCCCGATAGGTCGGGTTGCCCCGCTCGAGTGCATACATCGTTCCCTGGGATAGCGGCACTGGAGCAAGCCCGGTCAGAAACGACTGACCGCGGTAGAGGCCAAATTTTCCTCCTGGCTCGGGAGAGCCGAGATTTGTTCCGTCCGTCTGCAGGCCGACTTCGCTGGTCAGCCAGTTGCTCCCGAACATCAACGGCCGAGAGGGAAGGCTTCCGACCTCCGACGGATTTTGGCTTATGCTTTCTCGAGCCAGGATCATCTCGATGGCATTCGACAAACCTTGCTGCACCGACAGGAATCTCGGCAAGTCGGCATTGGGATCGGGAATCGTGAACTGCCCGTTCACCTTGAACTGAGGGATCAGGCGCATCAGGCCTTCCGGGCTGCACAGCAATTCCGACTGCTCGGACAAGGTGGCGGCACTGCAGACGGAAGAAGCCGACAGTGCGAAGGTGAGGACGACGGTTCTGAGCAAGAAAGTGGACATGGCCGAGCTCCCCCCAATGAACTCCCTGAGCCGCCCGTTTTAACCTGTAACGCCTGGCCCCGTCGCATCGTCCTTCGGGGTGTGGACCGACGCTCCCCAACCAGGAACCGGCGCACGGCCGACGCCGTCGCCCCCGCCCCTGCTCCTGCTGCCAGCGACGATGCGCTCTGCACGCTGCTGGCGGCGGGGTTGCGCGTCCAGGCTACGGAGGATCGCTGGCGTGTGCTCGGCAATACCCTCGCCTACCGCTTGCTGCTGCGCGAGGCCGGCGGCACCTGGAACAGGCTCGACCAATGCTGGGAATTCGGCGGCGGCGATCCGACAGCGCGGCTTGCGTCGGCGCTCGAGGCGCGGCCGGCCGGCGTCGGCCATAACAACGCCGCCGCTCCGCCGCAGGCCCACTATCACGGCCACCGCCGCCGCGTGCGGGAGCGCGTGATGCGGGCCGGTGCCGAGATCCTGGAGGATTACGAGCTGCTCGAGCTCCTGCTTTTCTATTCGGTCGAGCGCATCGACACCAAGCCGCTGGCCAAGCGGCTGCTCGATCGCTTCGGCACCCTGGGCGACGTCTTCGCCGCCGAGCCCGTGCAGCTGCGCGAGTTCGACATCGACCAGCGCACGCTGGTGCTGTTCAAGGCCTCGCGCGAGGCGGGCCGTCGGCTGGCCGAGCGCAAGGTCAAGGACATGCCGGTGCTGACCAACTGGCAGCAGCTGATCGACTATTGCCACGCCGCGCTGGCGCATGAGAAGACCGAGCAGTTCCGCATCCTCTTCCTCGACCGCAAGAACGTGCTGATCGCCGACGAGGTGCAGCAGCGCGGCACCATCGACCACACGCCGGTCTATCCCCGCGAAGTGGTGAAGCGCGCCCTCACCCTCAACGCCGCCGCCCTGATCCTTGTGCACAACCATCCCAGTGGCGATCCCAAGCCATCACGCGACGACATCGAGATGACGCGCGAGGTCAAGGCCGCTGCCGAAGCGCTGGGCATCGCCATCCACGACCACCTGGTGATCGGCCGCAAGGGCCATGCGAGCTTCAGGAGTCTGGGGCTGCTGTCGTAGTGTCGCCTTGTAGGCTGCCACCCGTTGCGTGAAGATGCCGTGGTGATCACCGAGCACTACCTGAAGCGGTGGCGGAGCGCCGGCTTGATCGACGACGGCACGGTGCAGCGTATCAGCGCCTGGGAGGCCACGCACCGCCGGCCGGTCTGGCTATGGGCCCTGTCGGCGATGGGGGCGCTGGCCATCGGGCTCGGCGTCGTGGCGGTGATCGCTGCCAACTGGTCGGGTATTCCGGCCGCGGCGAAGCTCGCGGCCGATCTGCTGGTGACCGGCCTGTGCGCGGTCTTCGTGTTCATGGCCTGGCGGTCCGACCGACGATGGCCGTGCGAGATCGGCGCGCTGCTTCTGTTCGGCCTGGTGATCGGCGGACTTGCCCTGATCGGGCAGGTGTACCAGCTGCAGAGCGAGCCGTGGCAGGCGCTGGTGACCTGGCTGGCGATCGGTACGCCGTTCCTCGCGCTGGTTACCCGCACGCGCCTGCTCGGGGCCCTGTGGTTCGCGGCCGCCCTGCTGACCTGGTTCTCGGCGTATGAGCCGCTCGAACAGCTGCTCGGAATGCTGGTCCCCGTTTCCACCGGCAGCGATCACTTCTTCCATCTGCTGCTCTACCTGCCGGCCTGCCTGCTGATCGTCGTGGCCGTCGTGCGCCGCCGCTGGCCGCCCGCCGAAGGCCAGGGCGAGCTGATCCTGACCCTGGCGCTGGCCGGACTGGTCGGCGCCGTCAGCACGACGATGGTCGCCATCAACTCGCACCTCGTCGGCTTGGTCGTCGCGCCGGTCGAGATCTGGCTGGGCGCGAGCGCCACGCTGCTGGCGGCGGCCGCCCTGTGGCTGGGCCGTGGCGCGGCTGAGCGGCGCCCCCCGATCACGCTGCTGGGCGTGAGCTTCGCCGTCTGGGCCGCCGCGCTGCTGCTCGCGCGCGCCTGGCGTGGCGAGACGGACGCCGTGGGAAACTCCGGGAGCGGGACCATGTTCGAGGTCGCTTTTGGCCTGCTCTTCATCGTCTACTGGGCGGCAATCGGCTGGCTGGCAGCGCGGCTTGGCCGTCGGGTCCTGTTCGGTCTGGCCTTTGCCGTCATCGGCCTGCGGCTGCTGATCCTTTATTTCGAGGCGATCGGCGGTCTGACCGCGACCGGCCTCGGCCTGATCGGCGGTGGCGTCCTGTGCCTCGCGCTGGCCTGGCTTGGCTGGCGATTGACGCAACGCCTGACGCGCGGGGTGCTTCCGTGACGCGCAAGGTCATGACACTGCTCGTGATCGTGGCGCTCGCGTTGCCCGTGGCGACGCTGGCGGCGATGATCGGCCAGCAGGAATGGTTGCGCAGCCGTGGCACGATCCTGAACGTGCCGGTGCGCGGCGTCGATCCCCGCGACCTGTTGCGTGGCCACTACCTGACGGCACGCTTCGAGTGGGACTGGGAGCGCCCGCCGCGGCCCGGAGCCGATGGCCGCATGCCGGCGGGCGCGCTGTGCGTGATCTGGATCGATGCCGAGCGACGAGCCCGTGTGCGCTTCCTTCCCGACTCGTCAGGAGACGACGCGACGGCGACAGGGTGCCTGCTGGTCATCCCCGGCGCATTGTGGGGAAGCGACCTCTTCGTGCCGGAATCAATCGAAACCGCCGGCGGCAGCATCAAGTTGTTCGTGCCGGAATCGCGCGCCCACGAACTCGAACAGCTCATACGCGAACGACCCGGCGCGCTTACTGTCGACCTGGCGGTCCGCGCTAATGGCTACACCAGCATCAAGGCGCTGCGCGTCGATGGCCAGGTCCTGGGACACTGATCGGCCGCCAGATCTCCACGGGTGCCGAATGTTGCCAATGCGGCCATGCATGGTCACATTCTGCTCCAGGTAGGCTCAACCGCTCCCATATCGTCGCGCACCCATGCCAAAGTTCCTTCGCATCGGAGTCCATCAGTCGAACGTTTCCGGATACACGTCGAAAGCATGGTGGATTCGCCGCGCCGGCTCGTCGGTTTTCCTGAAGTGGGGCGCCGTCGAGGTCCAGGGTGTGGGAGACGGACGAAAGATCTACTGGACCGTTCCACCGCGCGAGAAGGTCATTCGTTACCGCACGGTGCAACCTGCCCAAGACTATGTAAGAAGCGCAATCGCGCGGCGACGCAACCATCGCTACGAGCCGCTGCCCGGGAACGTCGCGATCCGGCGCCGACCGGCCAACCGTGGCGGCGAGCCCGAACAGGCGCTCGCCACGATCCTGTTTGTCGATATCGTCCGATCCACCGAAAAAGCCGCGCGGCTGGGCGATGCGCGCTGGACACAGGTGATGAACCATTACTACGCCGCCGTCCGCCGGGAGCTGAAGACCCTGCGCGGAAAGGAGGTCGTGACGACGGGAGACGGGTTGCTCGCGACATTCGACGCGCCGGCGGCGGGCATTCGTTGCGCGACTGCCATGCGCGAGGCCGTGCGCACATTGGGGCTGGAGATCAGGGTCGGGCTGCACGCCGGTGAATACAAGGTGAGCGGGGCCGACGTGTTCGGTCTCGCCTTTCACATCGGCGCGCGCGTCGCCGCGAAGGCGCGCGCGGGCGAAGTGCTGGTCTCGAGCGCGGTCAAGGATCTGATGGCGCAGTCAGAGATCCGCTTCAAGGACCATGGCGTTCACCAGCTCAAAGGCGTCCCCAAGCGGTGGCGCCTCTACCGCGTCGATCATTGAGCCGGGCGCTGGCGATCGAGGTCGTTGAGTTATAGTGGGCCTTTCCTCCTCACTCGCTGAAGACCTTGTCCGCCCACTCCACCAATGCCACCAGATCGGGGGGCGTTACGAACCGCGCATTCTTGCCGGCGAGGTCGGCGTCGAGGACCGCACGGGCCCGCGAACACGCCGTTCAAACGCTTATCGGGATTTCATGCTCGATTGTCTTTTGCATTATCTCGGAGAGCGGTGGCCATCCGACCGGAGTCACCGCCTTGATCAGCGTGTCCTTCATCAGGTTTACGGCCTCGCCCAGAAGAAAAATGCGAACCTGATGCCCTGCCTCCGCGAAAGCGTTGGCATGAAGAAAGGCAAAACACGCTTTGGTGGATTCGTCCGATCCCCAGGCCGTCTTGATCAAAACGTTCACGTGTGGATTCCCTTCGGAAAGCTTGAGCCGGCTAACGCAGCCGGGGGCCGGGATCGAGCCCGAGGAAGGCGCGGCCGCCGATCGGATACCACTCGGGAGCCAGCGTCGCCGCCTGGCCGACCACCTGCAGGTCGCGCCACACTTCGGCCAGGCGACTCTCGGTCTTGAACGAGGTGCTGCCGCCGTGCCGGAACATCAGGTCCATCGCCTGGCGGGCGCAGTCGCCGGCATGCACCGCGGCGAGCCGGCAGCGGGCGCGCTGCTCCAGCGTCGTCTCGCCGCCGTCGGCGAGCGTGTTCCACAGCTCGGCGATCATCGTGTTGCGATAGATGCGCCCGGCATTGAGGATGGCATCGGCGCGCCCGACCGCGTCCTGCACCTGCGGATTGTCGCACAGCCTGCCCGTGCGGCCGCGCGGCGTCTTGTCGGCGGCAAGCTCGACCAGCGCATTGATGCCGGCGCGCGCCAGCCCGGTGATCACCGCGCATTGATGCGGCCCGACCCAGGCCTGTGCCGGCAGCGCGTAGGTCACGCCCGGCCAATGGCCCCACTGGTTGTCGAGCGGCACGCCGGCATGGATCATGGTGCGCCGCTCCGGCAGGAAGAAATCCGACACCGTCCAATCGAAGCTGCCGGTGCCGCGCAGCCCGCTCACCTCCCAGGTGCCGGGAAGGACCTCGACCTCGGCGCGCGGGAAGAGTCCGCGCCAGAACATGCCGCCGTCGTCGCGGCGGCGCGGCTCGTTGCCGTCGAGAATCTGGAAGCTGCCGAGCATCCAGGCGGCTTCATGGCAGCCGCTGCCGAAGGTCCAGCGCCCGCTGACGCGATAGCCGCCCTCGACCGCTACCGCCTGGCCGCCGCCCTGCACCGCGGTGCCGGCAATCACGGTACGATGGCCCTTGGGATAGATCTCCTGCACGCCGTCCTCCGGAAGGCCGAGCGTGACCAGCGAGCCGACGCCGTTGTTGGCGACGTTCCAGCCGACCGAGCCCGCACCTTCGGCCAGAAGCTCGATGACCCGGATGTAGGTCAGCGGATCGGCCTGCAGGCCGCCGAGCGACCGCGGCAGCAGCAGGCGGTAGAAGCCCGCCGCGTGCATCTGCTCGACCAGCGCTGGCGTGAGCCGCTGCTCGCGCTCGATCTCCTCGTGGTAGCGCCGCAAGGTCGGCTTGAGCGCGGCGGCCGCCTGAACCACCGGCTGGGCATCGATGTCAGCCGGCAAGCGGCGATCTTCGACGATTGTCTGCATCGACACCCCCTGTTGGCCACCGGCCACTCGGATTCACTGTCGAACGGTAGTGACCTTGGCTGCGCCCCGGATAGTCAGCCCGATATCTCTTTCGCGCAACCGAGTAGCGATCCGCTACGGCTCCGCCATCGCCAGGATCGGCATCGGCGTCTCCAGCCCGCGCAGGACGTGCTCGCCAGCCGGTCGCCAGGGCCCCGGCACGGCGGCAGCGAACGGAGCGGTGGCGAGCACCGGCGCGTTGAGCTGCTTGGTCAGGTCCTGCACGCGAACGACTTCGTTCACCGCCGAGCCGACCACGGTGAACTGCAGGCGGTCGGGCACACCGACATTGCCGTGGATCACCTGCCCCAAGTGGAGCGCGATGCCGAAGTCAAGCGGGAGATTGCTGGGCGGGGCCATCGTCCCAAGCCGGCGGCGCGCTTCCCGTGCCGCATCGAGGGCGCGGCGGCAGGCCTCCTGCGGCGAGCCGTCGACACGGAACAGGCCCAGCACGGCGTCGCCGATCAGCGAGACGACCTCGCCGCCATGGTCGAGCACCGCCGCCGCGGTCATCTCGAAATAGCGGCCGAGCAGCTTCAGGAAATCCTCGGCCGACAGCCTGTCGGCCAGGGTCGTCGACTGGCGCAGGTCGCTGTACCACAGCGCCGCCGTGACCTTCTCGCCGTCGCCCCGCCGAATCAGGCCGCTCAGCACGGCCTCGCCCGCGCGCTTGCCGAGATAGGCATGGGCGACATTGTGCGCGACGCTGCGCTCGATCCGCGACTTCATCGCGATGCTGAGGTCGCGGGTGATGCGGCGGAGCTGCACGATCTCGCCGTCGGTGAAGCCGGAGGCGCGATCGGCAAGCCACGAGCAGATGATGCCGGTCTTCGCCTCGCGGTCGAAAGCCACCAGGAACACGACATAGTCGGTGCCGCCCAGCGCGCGGAACTCCTCGAGGTCGGGGAAATCCAGCAGCGCCGTCTCGCCGACGAGCCGGCGTCGCAGGACCGGCAGGCGATGGGCAAGCGCAAAGCCGAAGGGGCTGCGCCGGAATCGCTCCTGGCCGCCGTCGTCGGGACGGAACAGGCTCACCACGGCGCCCTTGTCGGCCGTCCACAGGATGGAGGTCGCGTCGTAGAGCGGATGGAGGATGCGGAACGCGACCTGCCCGCGCAGGATCGGCAGGCCGACGCCCCGCAAGCGCTCGCACAGCTCGCCATAAAGCGCGGCCGGCTGGGAATCGTGCAGCGCCTCCTCTGCGAGCCATTCGCTGATGGTGTCGCCCAGAATCGTGGAATCCGTCTCGCCGATGTCCATCGCGGTGACCATAATGCGCTCTTCGCTCGACGGCCACCGCCCACTCGGAGGATCGGATGCACCTGTTGACCCGCCTGTTCCTTGGCGTGGCTGCGGCGGCCACGATGGTCACCAATGCCATCGCCGCCGACCTCAATCCCGCGGCCGTCGCCTTCACGCTGCCGGACAAGATCGACTGGAAGCAGGGTTCGGGCCGCAATCAGCAGGCCGTCCTGGCCGGCGATCCGTCGAAGCCCGGCCTCTACGTCGTGATGGTCAAATGGCTGCCCGGCGGCATGAGCCGTCCGCATTTCCATCCCAACGACCGCTTCATCATGGTGCTGAAAGGGACCTGGTGGATGGGCACCGGCACCAGGTTCGATCCCGCCAGCACGGTCCCGATGCCGGCCGGCACCTTCGTCACGCATTTCGGCAAGCAGGTGCATTACGACGGCGCCAAGGATGAAGAGGCCGTGCTGCTGATCACCGGCGAAGGCCCCGCCACCTCTACGGCGGCGGAAGAGAAATAGCCGGGAGCGAGTACTCGCTTTCATTGGATAGTGATCCACCGGTAACCTCATCCTGAGGAGCCGCGCGCAGCGCGGCGTCTCGAAGGATGGCAACAGGGGCGGTGTAGCCACCCTTCGAGACGGCCCTGCGGGCCTCCTCAGGGTGAGGTCGGGCTGCGCTAGCCGCCGGCCGTCCAGTCGTGCTCGGGAACGAACTTGAAGGGGTGATCCGACTCCTTGTAGTCCCCTCGCGGCTGCCGCCTGGGCAGGCTTACCTTCTCCGCCGGCTTCGTCTTGTAGGGAATGTGGTCCAGCAAGTGCCGGATGACGTTCAGCCTTGCTCGCCTCTTGTCGTCTGACCGCACCACGAACCACGGCGCCCATGTCGTGTCGCTCGCCTTGAACATCTCGTCGCGGGCGCGCGAGTAGTCATGCCAGCGCCGGTAGGATTCGAGATCCATCGGCGAGAGCTTCCACGTCTTGCGCCCATCGTTGATGCGGTCGTTGAGCCTTCGGCTTTGCTCCTCGGGGCTGACCTCGAGCCAGTACTTGAGAAGAATGGTGTCCGATTCGACGACGAGGTGCTCGAGCTCGGGGACGATCTGCAGGAAGCGCTTGGCCTGCTCTTCCGTGCAGAAGCCCATGACGCGCTCGACGCCGGCACGGTTGTACCAGCTGCGATCGAAGATCGTGATCTCTCCCGCCGCGGGAAAGTGCGGCACATAACGCTGGAAGTACATCTGCGACTTCTCGCGCTCGGTCGGCGCCGGCAGGGCGACGAGGTGGAACACCCGCGGGCTGACGCGCTGGGTGAGCGCCTTGATCGTGCCGCCCTTGCCGGCACCGTCGCGGCCTTCGAACACCACGCAGACTTTCTGTCCCGTCTCGACGATCCACTTCTGCAGCAGCACCAGCTCGACATGCAGCTTGGCGAGCTCGCGCTCGTAGATCTTGCGCGGCAACTTCTCGACCGGCTCCGATGACCCGGCATCCCTCAGCTCTTTCATGCGCCGCCCTCCGTCCTGGTAACGGCCCGTCGCAAAGGTGCCGCCGAACGGATGACGAGCTTCTCCGCTTCCACGACGAGGAAGAACACCAGCCCGCCGGCGAGCAGCCCGGGCCAGACCCGGAGCGGGATGGCCTCGTTGCCGAACATCGCCTGGAGCGGCGGCGCGTAGGTAAAGAGCAATTGCAGGACCACGACCGCCCCGATGCCCAGCGGCAGGTACCTGTTTCCGGCATGCGCCGTCAGGGAGAGCGAGCTGTCCAGCAGGAAGCGGCTGTTCAGCAGGTAGAACACCTGGCCGATGGTGATCATGTTGACCGCCGCCGTGCGGGCGAGTTCGTCCGATGCCCCTTGCCCCTTCATCCAGAAGAACGCACATAGCGTGACGGCCAGCAGCGCCAGCCCGACGAAGACGACGCGCCACACGCCGAAGCCGGTCAAGATCGATCGATCGACCGCCCGCGGCGGGCGGTTCATCACGTCGAGCTCGTGCGGCTCGAAGGAGATCACCAGCCCCAGGGCGACCGACGTGACCATGTTGACCCACAGCACCTGCGGCGCCGTGATCGGCATGGTGAAGCCCAGCAGGATCGCCACCATGATGACCAGCGCCTGGGCGACATTGGTCGGCAGCATGAACAGGATGGCCTTCTCGATGTTGTTGTAGACGGTGCGCCCCTCCTTCACCGCGGCGGTGATCGAGGCGAAGTTGTCGTCGGCAAGGATCATCTCGGCCGCTTCCTTGGTGACCTCGGTGCCCTTGATCCCCATGGCGACGCCGATATCGGCCTTCTTCAGCGCCGGGGCGTCGTTCACGCCATCGCCCGTCATCGCCACGATTTGCTGGTTGGCCTGGATGGCCTTGACCAGGCGCAGCTTGTGTTCGGGGCTCGCGCGGGCGAACACGTCGACGTCGCGTACCTTCTGCCGCAGGTCCGCCTCGTTCATTTCCTCGATCTCGGTGCCGGTGACAGCCGTCTTGCCGTCACCGATGCCGAGCATCTTGGCGATCGCCGCCGCCGTGACCCTGTGATCGCCGGTGATCATGGTGACGCGAATGCCGCCGCCATGGCATTCGTTCACGGCCTCGATGGCCTCCTTGCGCGGTGGGTCGAGCAGGCCGATCAGGCCGAGCAAAACGAGATTCTTCGGCAGGTCGGCCGCGGACAAGCCGCCCGCCTTGCCGACGGTCCCCTCGTACCAGGCGAGCGCCAGCACCCGCTCGCCGCGACCCGCAAGTTGATCGGAGGCCTGCATGAAGTGCGGGCGATCGAGCGATGCGGACTGACCCGACTGCGTCTGCTGGCGATCGCAGTGCTCGAGGATGACCTCGGGCGCGCCCTTGACGAGAAGGAACTCCTTGCCCTCCGGCGACTTGTGGAGCGTCGCCATGAACTTGTGCTCCGATTCGAACGGGATGGCGTCAATCCGCGGCGACGCGGCGAGCTCGGCCTGTCGGTCCAGGCCAAGCTTGGTCGCGAAAGGATAGAGCGCGCCCTCGGTCGGATCGCCCTCGACCTTCCAGGTACCCTGCTCCTGGAACAGTTCGGCGTCGTTGCACAGCAGGGAGACGCGCCCCATCAGCGCCAGCACCGGCTGCTCGCCGGCGGGTTTTCCCTCCCTGGTGACCTCGCCTTCCGGCGCATAGCCATTACCGGTCACCTGAAAGGCCGCGTCGGCCGTGACGGCGGATACCACCATCATTTCCATCAGCGTCAAGGTGCCTGTCTTGTCGGAGCAGATGCGCGAGACAGAGCCCAGCGTCTCGACCGCCGGCAGCTGCCGGATGATGGCGTTGCGCTGGGCCATGCGTTGCACGCCGATCGCCAGCGTGATGGTGATGATGGCCGGCAGGCCCTCCGGGATCACCGAGACCGCGATGCCGACCACAGCCTGGAACAGCTCGACGAAGTCCATGCCCTTCACCCACTTGCCGTAGGCGAAGACCAGCACGCCGACGATGCCGACGACGGCCGTGATGACGTAGCCGAACTGCTTGATCTGGCGCAGCAGCGGCGTCTCGAGCGCGCTGACCCCGGCGAGCAGGGCGTTGATGCGGCCGAGTTCCGTGGCGCTGCCGGTGGCGACGACCACGCCCGTCGCCCGACCGGACACGACCAGGGTGCCCGAGAACGCCATGCATTCCCTATCGCCGACCGTCGAATTGGCCGGCGCCGCGTTGGTGTTCTTGTCAGCCGGAACCGATTCGCCGGTCAGCGCCGCCTCCTCGGTGCGCAGGTTCTTTACATCGGCGAGGCGCAGGTCGGCGGGGATCTTGTCGCCGGATTCCAGCAGCACGACATCGCCGGGCACCAGCTGCTCCGCAGGCATCAGGCGCGTCTCGCCACCCCGCACGGTCCGTGCATCGGCGGACAGCATGTTGCGGATCGAGTCCAGCGCCTTCTCGGCCCGGCCTTCCTGGATGAACCCCAGCACGGCATTGAGGACCACCACGCCGAAGATGATCGACGCATCGACCCACAGGCCCAGCATCAGCTTGATGAAGCCCGCCCCCAGCAGGACATAGACGAGGACATTGTTGAACTGGGCCAGGAACCGCTTGAGAGGCCCTCGCCTCTTGCCTTCTGGTAGCCGGTTCGGTCCGTACTTTTGGAGCCGGTCCGAGGCCTCGGACGGGTCCAGCCCCCTGACGTCGTCAGTGGCGAGCCGCTTGACGACCTCCTCAGCCGAAAGGGCATGCCAAGTGTTCGCGTTCGCCGTTGGGTCCATGTCTTGTTCCCCGATCGGGTTGGATGCTGGAGACCTCTGAGCTGCGAAGCATCAGCAGGGTATCCCGCGACTGGACCGGGCGTCCCAAGCAAAGCCCTGTCGCGGACATGCCACGTAGACGTTGCACCGGTCCCCGAAAACGAAGATCACCGCCATTAATCCGTGGCCTTATAGTGGGCTGGCGTGGATCGGCGACGACGCAACTCGTGGGGGGCGCCATGGCGACCATCATCGATGTCACCGCGGGGGCCGCGAAGCTCACGATGTTCCGCGGGTTGACGCCGCAAACCAAGCGCGCGGAGCGCACGGGCAGCACCGCACAGTTGCCTCCCTACCGTGACGGCCTGCTGCTTCTCAGCAAGTCTGCCGGCACGAGCCACTGGGAGACCCATCCCGAGGACGAGCTGGTCTACGTTCTCGACGGCACGGCGACGCTCGACGTCGTCACGGAGGACGGGCTGCGATCCTTTGCGCTCGGCGCCGGGATGATCGCCATCGTTCCGCCGACCATGTGGCACCGCTTTCGCTCGCCGGAGGGCAAGACCTCCTTCAGCGCGGTGCTTCCGGGCGACCATATCGAGCTCGATGTCGACGATCCCCGGGCGAGCATGCCGGGCCTCGACCTCGGCAACACTACGCGAGCGCCCAGCATCATCGACGTCAATGCCGAGCTCGCGAAGCTCACGATGTTCCGCGGGCGGACGCCGCAATCGACCATGGCGGATCGCAAGGGCAGCGCGGCGCGTCTGGCGGCCTACCGCGACGGGTTGCTGAGCGTCACGAAGTTTGCCGGCAAGGGGCACTGGGAATCCCATCCCGTCGGCGATGAGCTGATCTACATCGTCGACGGCACCGCGACCTTGGAGACGGCCGGCGAGGACGGGCGCCAATCCTGCGCGCTTAGCGCCGGGATGATCGCCATCAATCGGCAGGGCGCGTGGCATCGCTTTTCGTCGACGGACGGCGTGACGCTCCTGGCTGTGACGCCTGCGCCGAGCGAGGTTGTCGATCTCGACGTCGACGATCCCCGGCAGGTCGAGGCCAGGCGATGAGCGCGCAGGGCATCGTCGTACCACCGGGACAGCGTGCGGCGGCGACCTACGGACCGGGGTGGTCGAACGTGGTCAAGCTGCAGTGCGACGAGACCCACGGCAGCACCATGGTGTTCGAGGCGAATGTCCCGGTCGGCACCAAGAGCACGTTGCACCTCCATCACGACAGTGACGAGGTGGCCTACGTCCTGAGCGGCGAGGTCACTTTCCTGATCGGCGATGACATCACGGTCGGCGGTCCTGGCACTTGCGCGTTCATGCCGCGCGGCGTCCGGCATGCCTGGAAGAGCACCGGCGCCGAGGCCGGGCGCGTCCTGTTCTTCTACACCCCGGCCAGCGCAGGCGGGCTGATCGAAGAGCAGCAACGGACCGGCAGCGGCTTCTCCTCCATGACCGACGATGAACGCTCCGAGATGCTGCGGCGTTACGGTTGGGAGCTCCTGGGACCCTCGCCTCTTTGAGGAGCCTCGCCCTCTTGTCGAGGCCGGCGCTTCGACGTACTGCGCTCCCATGGCAAGCGACGACGCAGTCTATCAGTCGATCTCCCAGGATGAGCTTGTGGCACGAGCCGCAAAGGACCGATCGTTCGTCGGCCTGACGTTTGCCGCAGACATCACCCTGGACGACGTCGACCTCACGGAGAGCCGGTTCGAGCGTTGTCTTTTCCGGACGCCGATGGTCCGCAGCGCCGACTTCTCTGGAGCTGCCTTCACCGACTGCAGGTTCGAGCCCACGCGCTTCGCCAATTGCAAGTTCGCCAAGGCCGAGCTGCAAGGCTGTGTCCTGTTCGATGCCGGCAAGAAGAAGGGCTGTACCTTCGCGTTCTGCGACCTCCAGGCAGCCGAGGTCCGGAAGTGCAACTTCGCCACCGCCTCGTTCGACCGCTGCGACCTCTACAATCTCAGTGCCGCGGAATGCAGCTTCCGCGGCGCCCAGTTCCATCAATCGACCTTCACCAAGACGATCTCGCGCCGCTCGGTGCTGACAAAAGCTGTCTTCGACAAGTGCAACCTGAGCTTCGCCGACCTCAGCGGCCTGTCCCTGCCGAAGTGCGAGTTCCTGTCCTGCAAGTTCTCCGAAGCCTCGTTCATCGACACCGATCTCAGCCATTCCACGATGCTGGCCTGCGATCTCGACCGCGTCGCCTGGGACCGTACCAAGCTCGGCAAGGCCGATCTCAGGGGCTCCAACCTCAGCGGCCTGAACTTGTCCGTCGTCGCCGACTACGCCGGGCTGCAGATCAGCGAGAGCGAGCAGATGGAAGTCCTGAAGCAACTCGGCATCGACGTGTCGCCATGAGCATCAAAAGACAGGCAGCAGCGGAAGAGGGTCGTGTCGCCGGCAGCTGTCTCTGCGGCGCCGTCCATCTCGAGATCGGCTACCCGGCTCGCTGGGCCTGGCACGACCATTCGGCAGCCAGCCGGCGCGCCCACGGCGCCGCCTACGCCACCTATGTCGGCAGATGGCGCAAGCGTTTTCGCATCACCAAGGGGGCGCGCACCGTCGTGCGCTACGAGGACAAGGCGACGAAGACGACGCGCAGTTTCTGCGGGCGCTGCGGCACCCCGATCGCCTACGAACGCGCGCACTCGCCGCACATGGTCAATGTTCCCCGAGCGCTGTTCCAGGCCCGCACCGGCCGGCAGCCGCTTTATCACATCGCCATCTCGGAGCTGCAGGACTGGACCTGGCGGGGCGGCCCGCTCGTCCCGTTGAAGGGCTTTCCCGGGGTTGTCTGGGAGCGGCCGAGGAGAAAACGCGTCTTCAAGGAGAAGGACGGAATGTTCTGATGGAAACGGTCACCGTTCAGACCCTCTTGCGCACGTCGAGCGTCACGGTCTCGGACATCGCCTGCTCCGGAGCCTGTCGCCACAGGTCCGACGAGGAACACACGACGGAAACCCATCTGGTGTTCCCCTATCGTGGCGTCTATGTGCGCCATGTCGGCCGCGACGATGCCGTCGCCGAGGCCAATCAGGTCCTGTTGTTCAACGCCGGTGAAGGCTATCGCGTCAGCCACCCGGTGCCGGGCGGCGATGCTTGCCTCGATCTGGTGGTCGACGATTCCCTCCTGAGCGAGCTGGCGCCTGCGGACCAGAGGCACGACGGCGGCCCCGTGACGTTCGCGCGTCAACGGCGGCGAATTGATCCGCGGGCGCAGGCGCTGGTCGCGCTGCTGCGGCACAGCCTTCACAAGCGTGTCGTCGAGCCGCTGGAAGCCGAGAGCCTGGCCCTCATGCTCGCCCGGCGCGCCCTCGGGCCGCTCACGTCGCATGCCACCTCCGCGACCTTCGGCCAGCAGCGCCTGGTCGATCGCATCAAGCTGACGCTTGCCCGCGACCTCGGACGCCGCCGGACGCTACAGGCGATCGCCAAGGAGGTCGGCGGCTCTCCGGTCTATCTCACGCAGGTCTTCCAGCGCGTCGAAGGCGTGCCGCTCTATCGCTACCAGCTCAGGCTGCGGCTGGCGCGGGCGCTCGATCTGCTCGGCCAGTACGACGATCTCTCGGCCATGAGCCTCGACCTCGGCTTCTCCAGCCACAGCCATTTCAGCGCCGCCTTCCGCCGGGCCTATGGACGCTCGCAGACTGCCTTCAGGCGCTCCACGCTTGCTTGCTAGCACTGCCTTCACGGCCTGGTGCCGCACCAGCGTTGGTGTGGAAGCTGCAAGAGATCCCCCAATGCTCCTCCTCCATGGAGCGCAAAAACTCGTCCGAGCGAAATTGGCCCTTTAGCACGAATGTTGTTGAACATTTCTTAAGTTATTATATACTCAGGTTGTACTACTCGCTCTTTGCATCGTTCATCCGGCTACACAAAGGGAGCGTCCGCAGCTCGCAGGTAAAGGCGGTCGCCGGCGCGCGGGCTGCCCAACAGCCCGACGCCGGCGGCCGCCCTTCGGTGGCCCGGTCTTCCTCCGGCAAAAGAGGCTGCGGGAAACCCTGGAAACCCTGGAAACCTCCCGCACCGGCGACGGCAATGCATGCACGTTGGAGCGCAGGAAGAACTGACTAAAGAATATGACAGCGGCGCGTGCGATCCGATGATCATCTCTGGCGATCTGAGGAGGGCAACGATGTCCGCACAGACCGCAAAGGCCGAGACGTTTCGATCGCTGCATGTACGGGGACGTCCGTTGGTGCTGTTCAACGTCTGGGATGCAGGCACCGCGAAGGCGGTGGCGTCGGCTGGCGCGCAGGCACTGGCGACGGGCAGCTGGTCGGTCGCGGCGGCCAACGGGTTCGCCGACGGCGAACAGCTGCCGCTCGATCTTGCCATCGACAACCTTGCGCGCATCGCCCGCGTCACCGACCTTCCGGTGACCATCGATCTAGAGAGCGGCTATGGCGAGGCCGCACCCGATGTAGGGCGGAGCGTCGCTCGCGCCGTCGCGGCCGGCGCCATCGGGTGCAATCTCGAGGACAGTTTTGTCGCCGACGGTTCGCTGCGCGCTGCCGACGAACAGTCGGAAAGGATAGAAGCTGCCCGCAAAGCCGCCGGAGCCGCCACCTTCATCAACGCCCGCACCGACGTCTTCTTCCAGAAGCCGGCACCGGAGCACGATGACGCCATGGTGCAGATGGCACTGGATCGCGCCAGGTCATATGCCACGGCCGGAGCCGACGGCCTGTTCGTGCCGGGCCTCGTCGAGGAGGCCCTGATCGGCCGTCTCGTCGAGGCATCACCCCTGCCGGTGAACATCATGGTCGAAGCGGACACGCCCCCACTGTCGCGACTGGCCGGACTCGGGGTGGCCCGTGTCAGCCACGGTCCTCGACCGTACGTCGCCATGATGAAGTTTCTGGGCGACGCTGCGCGCGCTGCGCTGTCGTGACCTTGCAACCTTCGCCGCTCCGCAGAGTTCATCCGATAACTCGGATTCTGCGGGGGCGGTGCAATGCATGGAAAACCGCTGGCTGTCTTCCTGGCGACGATGGTCGCCGCCGTCGCCGCGATGGCGCAGACCGAAGGCGGCGCGCCCGGTCAGCCATCGGTCACCGTGCTGGGCACCAAGGAGGTCCAGGGGATCCTCGGCCGCGAGATCCGCAGCACCGCCGATGAGAACATGGGCCGCATCGTCGACGTGCTGGTCGACGGCGAGGGCGCCGCGCGCGCAGCGATCATCGACTTCGGCGGCTTCCTCGGCGTCGGCAGCCGCAAGATCGCCGTCGCCTGGCAGGCCCTGCACTTCGTGCCGGCGGCGGAGAAGCGCTACAGCGTCGTGCTGGAGCTGACGCGCGATCAGGTGAAGGAGGCGCCGGAGTACAAGGAAGGCAAGCCGGTCATCGTGATCGTGGCCTCGGGCAAGCTCGAGCCTCTGCCGTAACATGGCCTCGGTGACGGAGTTCCCCCCTCCTTCATCGCCCCACCCGTCGCGCCGCAGCCTCAAGCGGCTCGACTGGTTCGTCTTCCTGGTCGCCGACGTGCAGACCGGCTTCGGGCCATTCGTCGCCGTCTACCTGACGTCGCAGAAATGGACCCAGGTCGAGATCGGCCTGGTGCTGACCATCGCCGGCCTGGTGTCGCTGCTGGGCCAGATCCCCGGCGGCGCGCTGGTCGACACCGTGCGCTCCGAACGTGTGGTCGCGGCGGTGGCCGTGACCATGATCGCGACCAGCGCGCTGATCTATGCGACCTGGCCGATCTTCCCCGCTGTGCTGGCCGCCGCCACCCTGCAGGCCGCTGCCAGCTGCATCCTCGGCCCGGCGATCGCGGCGATCAGCCTGGGGCTGGTCGGCCATGCCGCGATCGGCGAGCGGTTCGGCCGTAATGCCCGCTTCGCCTCGATCGGCGCGGGCCTGTCGGCGGCGGTGATGGGCGGCTTCGGCTTCTTCTTCTCGCCCCAGGCAGTCTTCTTCGTGACCGCAGCGCTGCTGCTGCCAACCCTCCTGGTCCTGCGCGGCATCGCCCCCGGCGAGATCGACGCCGAGCGGGCGCATGGCAACCTGCCGGAGCTGCGCACCAACCGGCCTCGCGCCGACCTGCGCAGCCTGCTCGGCAAGCGGCCCCTGCTGATCTTCGGCAGCTGCATCCTGCTGTTCCACCTCGCCAATGCGGCGATGCTGCCGCTGATGGGCAGCGTGCTCACCACGCGCTCGAGCCAGTGGGCGACGGTGCTGATCGGTGCCTGCATGGTGGGACCGCAGATCGTGGTGGCGCTGTTCTCGCCCTGGGTCGGCCGCCAGGCGCAGCGCATCGGCCGCAAGCCGTTGCTGGTCGCAGGCTTCGCCGCCCTGCCGCTGCGCGGCTTTCTGCTGGCGACGGTGCGCGATCCCTCCCTGGTGGTCGCAGTCCAGCTCCTCGACGGGCTAACCGCTGCCGTGCTGGCTGTGATGGTCCCGCTCACCATCGCCGATCTGACGCGCGGCACCGGCCGCTTCAACCTGACCCAGGGCGTGGTCGGCACCATGATGGGCCTGGGTGCTGCGATCAGCCCGACCTTCGCGGGCTACCTGAGCGACACGTTCGGCAGTCCCGTCGCCTTCATTGGCCTCGCAGGCGTGGCGCTGCTCGCCCTGGCGATGGTCTGGTTCCTGATGCCGGAAACGCGACCGAAGGCCGAAGCGATCATACCGTGACAACGCGGGGCGCATGCAGCCCTGCCCCGGATGTCAAAGCTGTGGCCGCACGCGACAACGGTTGTCGCGCCGCCGGATCCAATGACATTTCAGGGCATGCCAGACAGTTCGTCGATGTCCCTGCCGGCCGAAGCTGTGCCCGCCGCCAATCCTTATCGCCGGCGCACCATCGCGACCAACTTCCTGGCGATGAGCCTGGTGAGCGGCAGCCTCCTGTTGATCGGCATCTTCACCACGGCCTACAGCCGCCGGGCGCTCGGGCCCTCGGCCATCGGCCAGGTGAACTGGAACGCCGCCCTCCTGCTGTTCCTGACGCTGCTGGCGAGCCCGGGGATCGCGACCATCGGCCAGCGCGACGTCGCTGCGAACCACAAGCGCACGGCATCGATGGCGTCCCTCGTGCTCGGCCTGCAGATGGTGTTCGCCCTCGTGGCCTACGGCATGGTCGTGGCGATCGCCCTGCTCGATCCGCGCAGCGGGCGCAGCAGCACGTTGCTGATGGTCCAGGGACTGGCCGTGCTGATCAATGCCGGCAACCTCGCCTGGGTGTTGCAGGCGCATCAGCGCATGGCGGGCCCCGCGATCGCCTCGCTGGTCCTGAACCTGATGCAGATCCCGGCGCTGCTCGCGCTGGTCCACGAACCGTCGGACGTCGTGGTCTTCGCCGCCCTCACGCTCCCCTTCACGGCGGCGCTGATCGGCTACAATGTCTGGTACCTGCAGCACCACGGCATCCTGCGGCGCGGCGACCTGCGACCGCGGCTGGCGTCGGCGGGGACGCTGCTGGCGCAGGCCTGGCCTCTCGCGCTGTCGCAAGCAGCCGTGCTGCTGATCTACAACTGCGGCGCCATCCTGCTGGGCTTTACCCACGGCGACGATGAGGTGGGCCTCTACACGACGGCCTACAAGCTGATGTTCATTTCAACGGTGCTCAGCGGCTCGATGATGAGCGCGTTCTTCCCGGTGCTGGCGCAGGTCGCTGGCGACCCCGCGCAGGCGCGCCGCGTCTCAGGCGAGTTCGCCACCCTGATGGTCTGGATGGGCCTGCCGATCGCCGCGCTGGGCTTCGCCTGTGGCCGGCATGTCAACGATCTGCTGTTCGGCGCGCAGTTTGCCGCGAGCGGCCCCTACTTCGAATGGATGTGTCTCGCGATCGGCTTCACCTTCCTGAACATCGGGCTCGGCACGCCGTTGCTGGCGTGGGGCCATCAAACGCTGCATCTCAAGATCCTGGCGCTGGCCGCCACCGTCAGCCTGGCGCTGAATGCCTTCCTGGTCCCGCGCTACGGCGGTTGGGGCGCGGTGGCGGCATTCCTCGCCTCAGAGGCGCTGGCCGTCTCCCTGCTGGCGTTTGCGCGCCAGAGGTTGGTCGAGTTCGGGCGCCATCCGCTGCTGTCAATGCTGGCAGCGCCCGTCTTGTGCTGCGCGGCGGTGGTCTTCGCGATCGAGATGCTGCCGCCATCGGCCGGTCGCTACTGGTGGCTGCAAGTCGGCGTCGGCGCAGCGGTGCTCGGTGGCTGCATGCTGCTGTTCGAGCGGCGCATCGCCAAGGCTGCCTGGCGACTGGTGAGACGCTTGCGCTGACTGCTAAGGTCCGCGCCGGATCACACCGGAGCGTTCAATGGCAGGCAAGATCTATGTCGGCGTCGGCGGCTGGACGTTCGAGCCGTGGCGCGGCGTCTTCTATCCGGAGGGGCTCTCGCAGAAGAAGGAGCTGGAATACGCCAGCCGCAAGCTCACCTCGATCGAGATCAACGGCACCTACTATTCAACTTTCAAGCCGGCGAGCTGGGCGAAGTGGCACGACGAGACGCCCGACGGCTTCGTCTTCTCGGTGAAGGCCTCGCGCTATTGCACCAACCGGCGCGTGCTGGCCGAGGCCGGCGAATCGATCAGCCGCTTCTTCGCCCAGGGCATCGTCGAGCTGAAGGACCGGCTGGGTCCGGTGAACTGGCAGTTCATGGGCACCAAGAAGTTCGATCCCGAGGACTTCGAGGCCTTCCTGAAGCTCTTGCCGCGCCAGGTCGGCAAGCTGCCGCTGCGCCATGCGCTGGAGGTGCGCCACGCGAGCTTCCAGGACCCGCGCTTCTACGACCTCGCCCGCAAGTACAATGCCGCCATCGTCTATGCCCACGACGAGGACTTCCCGGAGATCGACGAGGCCACGGCCGACTTCACCTATGCCCGCCTGATGGGCGCCGACGAGAAGGTGAAGACCGGCTACAAGCCCGCCGATCTCGACAAATGGGCCAAGCGCGCCAAGGCCTGGGCCAAGAAGGGGAACGTGTTCTGCTACTTCATCTCGGGCGACAAGGTGCGCAATCCGGCGGCGGCGCAGGCCCTGATCGAGAAGGTGTAGCGGTGGTCCAGCCCTTTCCACCCGGCGTGCGCGTCGAGGACATCCCGTGCCAAGGGGCCACGATCCACACGCGCATCGGCGGCCAGCAGAGCGGTAGGGGTCCGGCCGTCATCATGCTGCATGGCTTCGCCGATACCGGTGACATGTGGGCGCCGCTAGCATCCGCGCTGCTCGGCGATCAACGGGTGATCGTCCCCGACCTGCGCGGCATGGGGCTCAGCTCGCAGCCGGCCGACGGTTACGA